>Ga0164241_10001460_pt1 | contig 29073 bp, 15 predicted proteins | sample OricomyardsoilBY_FD_108780 | JGI IMG/M metagenome (GOLD analysis project Ga0164241, IMG submission 108780) | Backyard soil microbial communities from Emeryville, California, USA - Original compost - Back yard soil (BY) | ecosystem: Environmental > Terrestrial > Soil > Unclassified | place: USA... | reverse complement strand
GGAAAAGATATTGGAATCACATTTCTGCTTACTCCACCTTTCATCTTTGAGGTTTTTTCATTAATTGTTTTATCTTCATTCTTAGTCGGACTTTATCCTTCACGCAAGCTTGCATCAGTCAGTCCGGCACAGTCACTAAAAGGCAGTGTCATTTCATATTCGAACAGAACGCCTCTTAGAAATAGTCTGCTTACAATTCAATTTCTTGCAACGATTCTATTGATCAGTGCAACGCTTATGGTTCAACGCCAGACTTCTTTTATGCAAAATCAAGATCTGGGATTCGATGCTCGTCAAAATATAGTTATAAAAACTATTGCTGGACCCGGAGCCGAAATGGATAGTGTATTTGCGAATACAATAAATCTCTTTAAGAATAGAATTAAGGATGAGGGATATACCGTTAACGCAACGATTACATCCTCTATTCCTGGCCGTGAAAATGAATGGCTAGGAAGGCTTAGAAAATCAGAACAAAATCCGGAGATGATTTCTACAACGCGTACCCGAGTAGACAAGGATTTTATTGAAACCTATGGATTGAAATTAGTAGCAGGACGAAATTTTTCTGACGAGAGACCTGACCAGATTATTCTTAATCAGACTGCCGTTGATATGCTTGGGTATAAAAATGCAGAGCAAGCTATTGGGAATTTATTAATGGGTAAAAGCGAGATTATTGGTGTGGTAAATGATTTTCATGAGCGATCACTACAGGAGCCTATTCAGGCTTCAATGTACACCCCAGGTCAGGGATATATGAAATTTATTACAGTTAAGATAAGTTCCAACGCTATGGCCAAAACACTGGAATCCATTAGGCAGCAATGGGAAGTGCATTTCCCGGATAAACCTTTTGAATACTTTTTTTTAGATGAGTTTTTCGATAGACAATATCAGAGAGAAGTGCAACTGCAAAAGGTACTTGAATATCTATCAGCTATTGCCTTAAGTATAGCTTGTCTTGGACTTTTTGGGTTTATGTATTTTATGTCCTACCAGCGAACGAAGGAAATTGGAATACGGAAGACATTTGGGGCATCTATGTTAACTATTATGCAACTTCTGTCAGGTGAGTTTGTGATTTTATTGATACTGGCCGGGGTTCTGGCCTTTCCAATTGTTTTTTACTTAAGTGATCTATGGTTATCGAATTACCCGGTTAGAATTTCGCTGAACCCGCTGGATTTTGTTATACCAGTTTTATTAGTGGCATTTTTTGCATTCGCTTCAATTGCAATTCTGCTAATTAATACTGCCGGGACAAATGTAAGAGAAGCGTTAAAGCATGAATGAGCCAGGAAGAAGTATCGCACTTAGATTACTACGAAGGTTCTGTCCTTCACATCTCTGTGAAGAGATTGAAGGGGATTTGATTCAGCGGTTTGATAAAGATGTAAGAACAGTTGGAAGACAGAAAGCGAAGCGGAGATTGATTTGGAATGTGATCCGATTCTTCAGACCAGGAATTATTTTAAGAAATAAATTTTCAATTCAACCAAATCAATTGGGTATGCTGAGCCATTTTATCAAAATATTTCTACGCACTTCATGGAAAAGAGGCAGCTATTCAATAATTACTCTTTCCGGCCTGGTGCTGGGCATGACTGCTTTTGCATTGATCAGCCTTTATGTATTAAATGAACAAAGCTTTGATGATTTCCATGTAAAAAAGGATCGCATCTTTCGCTTACGACAGGATAGATATTCACACGGAACGTTGACACGGCAGTGGACAGCCGGCCCGTGGGGAATTGGCGTAGAGTTGAAACGGGATTTTCCCGAGGTGGTCAGGTATGCAAGTGTAAATAAAGGCGGATTGAGATCCAGTGTGCTTTCGAATGGAGATGTCTTCTTTCGTGAAGAAAATGTTTTTTATGCCAGTGAAGATTTTTTCGAGATCTTTTCCTTTCCATTAAGTAAGGGAATTGATTCATTGGTTTTGAAGCGACCATTTACCATGGTGATTTCTGAATCATTAGCGAAACGTTATTTTGGTGACACGGATCCCATAGGAAAGACATTAAAAAATAATGGTAAACAAGAATATGAAATCACTGGGGTTTTTAAAGATGTTCCGGCAAATACGCACCTTAAGTTTGATGCATTGTTTTCTTTTGAAAGTCTCCTAAAAATAGTTGGTCCGGTCGAAGCAGAAGATCTGATGTCAAGCTGGGCATGGGCTGGCAATTATACCTACATTGAATTGTCGGAATCAGCAGATTTTAAAGCATTTGAAGCAAAACTTCCTGCATACGTGGATAAGGAGGCTGGAGAGATTTTGAAATCATGGGACGAGAGCATGGCGTTTATATTGCAACCCGTCCCCTCTATTCATCTGAACTCTAATTATAAAGATGAGCTGGAATCTAATGGAGATGCTCGCTCTATCCAACTCCTGATATTAGTTGCTGTGTTTATTTTAATCATGGCGTGGGTTAATTACATTAACCTGGCTACGGCCCGGGCAATGGAACGGGCCCGGGAGGTAGGTGTGCGAAAAGTTTTGGGAAGTCATCGGTCGCAGCTAATCAGTCAATTTTTGATGGAATCTTTTTTTATGAAAGTGATTGCGCTGTGCTTCACTTCCGTGCTTGTTTATTTGCTTCTGCCTTATTTTTCCGATTTTGTAAATAGGAGGATGGAGATCTCATTCTTCATTAAAGACGAAATACTGTTAAGTATTACGGCTATATTTATTTTCGGTGTGATTGCTTCGGGTCTTTATCCAGCATTGGCACTATCCGGATTTCAGCCTGTAAGCGTGTTGAAGGGAAAACTCAAAACTTCTATTCAGGGAGTCATCCTGAGAAAAGGATTAGTCACATTTCAATTTGTTACTTCTATAGCGTTGTTGATCATCACTTTTTCGGTGTATCGACAGATTGAATTTATGCGAAATAGTGCATTAGGTATTGACACGGAACAGATATTGGTCGTACAAGGTCCGCATATCAGGTCCACCGATTATAAAAACCGGTTTGATACATTTAAAAATTCATTGTTGACTCAATCAAATATTGCAAGCGTGTCAGTATCATCAGATGTGCCTGGTCATGCAGTAGGATCAAGCAATGGGGGAATCCGTCTGGAAGGACAAAATATGAGTAAAGGAAACTCATACCGGATAACCGTGGTGGATGAGGATTATAGAAACACTTACGGATTGCAACTGCTTACAGGCCGCTGGTTCTCAAGAGATTTCAATGAGCATTGGAAGACAGCGTTGGTTAATGAAACAGCTATGCATTTATTGGGATTTACGGATCCGGAAAAGATAATTGGCAAGAGGATATATGTTTGGGATGGCGTCTTACAGATTGTTGGAGTTGTTAAGGATTATCATAATGAATCGCTTAAAAAGGAAGTAGATCAGTTGATCTTCCTTTATGATAGAGAGATTTACGACTATTACTCAATAAAAATCAAGCCAGGCCAACCTTTAAATGAGACGGTATCAAAGATTACGAAAATGTATCAATCGGCATTTCCAGGTAATCCGGTCCATCGTTTCTTTCTCGATGAGTATTACAATCAACAGTACCAGGCAGACAGGCAGTTTGGTAAAGTATTTGGCTTATTCACGCTGATGGCAATTGTTATTGCTTGTCTCGGATTGTTTGGGCTATCTTCTTATCTCGTAGTACAGCGCACCAAAGAAATCGGAATTCGCAAATTGATGGGCGCATCAGTGAAGCAAATTGCGCTGCTGGTTTCCAAGGAATTTACTCTAGTGGTAATATTTGCTATTCTTGTTTCGTGTCCACTTTCGTATTGGGTTGTTAAAAGCTGGTTGAATGATTTCGCTTATCGGATTGAGATTGGCTGGGTATTATTTGTTATCCCGGCAATATGTGTTTTTGTGATTGCAGTGATTACAGTTGCTACACAATCGATTAGAGCAGCAATGGTCAATCCGATTGATAGTTTGAGAATAGAATAGAAAATGATATTTGATTCCATATTGGCCATGCTTTATGAAACCACCTGGAATCAGAAATCCAGGATCATTTAATCTGAATGATAAAAGAAGATAGACATTCCAAAACAGCACTTCGGTTGCTTCGAAGATTCTGTCCGGAGCAATTGTATGAGGAAATAGAAGGAGATTTGATTCAGCGGTTTAAGAAGGATCTTAACCCGTCTGACCGCCTGCCTACCGGACAGGCAGGCTCGAAGCGGTCGGACGGGTATTGGAGAAGAAGAGCGAAGCGAAGATTGCTATGGAACGTGATTCGATTCTTTCGTCCAGGAATAGTATTACGAAACAAATTTTCTTTGATACCAAAGAACAACCCTATGATTGGGAATTATTTAAAAATTGGTGTCAGAAACTTACTTAAAAGAAAAGCCTATTCCTTTATTAACATTTTCGGATTGGCATTGGGATTGTCCGTTTGCCTCGTGATCTGGCGGTATGTTGAGTTTGAAAGCAGTTATGATGATTTTCATAAAAATGGAAATCAGATTTATCGCACACTCTTCACTGATTATAAAAATGGAGAAAAAATAAGTTCAAGTCCACGATTTGGTTACGGACTTGGTCCTGCTTTGTTGGAAGATCTTCCTGAAGTTAAAACCTATGTGCGTACCCGTGAGCTAAGTGGTGATAAAGCATTGATAAAATTTTCTGATCAATCAGGAAATGCACATCAGTTTCAGGAAGGAGAAATTCTATTTGTGGACTCCACTTACCTGAATGTGTTTACTCATAAGGTTCTTGAAGGTAATGCAGAACAAGCCCTGGATGAACCCTTGTCGATTGTAATTACTAAATCAGTAGCGGATCGGTATTTTGGAAAGGTCAACGAAGTTGTTGGGAGAACACTTAGCATAATTACTCAGGTTGGGATTAAAAATGATTTCACAATTACAGCGATAATTGATGATGTGCCTGAGAACGCGCATCTTCAATTTGATTTTTTAATACCCATTCACAATTTATTACAGACAGAAGATTACCAACAACCACGAGCTGAATGGGATTGGGTAAATTTTATTACTTATGTGATGGTTCACCCCGATGCAGATGTAGCTGCAATAAACAGGAAGACGGATGCCTTACTTACAAAGTATACCGGACCTAACCCGCCAGGAACCTTCATTTTTACTTTTCAGCCACTTAATGAAATTCATTTGGCTGAGCAAGAGAACAATCCTTTCAGCAGTACTTACTTTTTTGTTTTGCTCTCCCTGTTTATTCTAGCGATAGCATGGATTAACTATATTAACTTATCTACCGCTCGTGCAACGGAAAGAGCAAGAGAAGTAGGAGTAAAGAAAGCGATGGGAGTCCTCCCTGGTCAATTAGTTAAGCAATTTTTAGTTGAGTCTTTCTTGATTAATTTTTTAAGTATTGTTGTGGCCATTTTTTTTGCTATCATTTTGCTGCCGGTGTTAAACGAGATGGTGGGAAAAGATTTTTCATTTGACTTTACTCAATCACCGATTTGGATGATGTTGATCGGATTGCTCGTGACAGGAACACTTTCTTCGGGTTTCTATCCGGCTTTTGTGCTTTCTTCTTTCAGGACCACTGATGTGATCAAAGGACGATTGGTAAAAGCGGGCAATTCCTTATCTCTTCGCAAGGGTTTAATTGCCTTTCAGTTTACGGCTTCACTACTGCTTATTGTGGGAACTTTGGTTATTCATAAGCAGATCAATTTTATGCAGAATTCTGAAAAGGGAATGAATATGAATCAAATGCTTATTGTAGAAGGGCCAAAAGAGGTTGAACCGACAAAAATGAATGAGCAGCTTTTATCTTTTAAGAATGACCTTCTTACAAACTCTCATATACAAAACGTTACCTCTTCAGGAGCCATTCCCGGTGCAGGATTTAGTATGATTACGGGCATGACTAAACTGGGCGCGCAGGTAAGTCCAAATGAACGTGAAACGATTTATGTAGTTAAAGCAGACTACGATTTTGTCAAAACGTATGGCATCGAACTGAAAACGGGAAGAACATTTAATCCTGCAATTTATTCGGATAGAAAAGCTGTACTAATCAACGAAGCTGCACTCGCTCCTTTTGGATTGGGTAATGCTGAGCAGGCGCTGAATGAAAAGTTAATTGTTGATTGGACTGACACAGTAACCATTGTTGGTGTTTTTAAGAATGCGCACTGGAAATCACTTCACTCCGCTCACGTCCCCATGCTTTTATCGCCCACACAGATTTCAGGTGGATCATTTTCCATTCAGCTTAATGGTAATATAAAGAAGTCGATTGCTTCAGTCGAGCAGCTTTATAAAAAGCATTTCCCCGGAAATCCATTTAACTATTATTTCTTAGATGATTTTTTTAATCAGCAATACAAAGCCGACCAACAATTCGGAAAGATCTTTGGTATTTTTTCGACATTGGCTGTTGTGATTGCCTGTTTTGGTCTGTGGGGATTGGCTTCATTTGCAGTTTCTCAGAGAATGAAGGAGATCAGCATCCGTAAAGTGTTGGGGGCGACAGTTAGCAATATTGTTTCTTTGCTGGTTAAGCAATATTTCAGTTTATTGATCATTTCTACATTGATTGCTCTGCCTATCGCCTCAGTAGCAGTCAGTCGGTGGTTAAGTAACTACGCCTTCCGGATTGATCTTTCTATAGATTTAATACTGTTGCCTGTGTTGATTCTTGCAACCATTGCATTGACTGTAGTTAGCTTTGAAACAATGAAAGCAGCGTTGAGTAATCCGGTGAATAATTTAAAGAATGAGTGAGTGGAAAATATTTCTAAGTTATGGCCTTTAAGACTACTTCGCATCTTTTGCCCTGAGCAGCTATATGAAGAGATTGAAGGAGATTTGATTCAGAGGTTTGATAAAGATGTAAGAACAGTTGGAAGACAGAAAGCGAAGCGAAAATTACTTTGGAACGTGATCCGATTCTTTCGTCCAGGAATTTTATTAAGAAACCAATTTTCAATAAAACTCATTCAGATGATGATGCTTCAAAACTACTTCAAGACTGCCTGGCGCAACATCGTCCGTAACAAAGTCTATTCGTTCATCAATGTATGCGGATTGGCTGTGGGTATGGCTGCCTTCTTCCTGATTATTCAGTATATCAACTTTGAAACGAGCTATGATCAGTTTCATGAAAACAAGAACACATTATACCGAATCATCACGACACAAAAAACGGATCATACCGCAGGTACTTTCGTTGGAACAAGTTTCTTCCTGAAAGAGCACTTTCCTGAAGTGAAGCATGTTGTACCTTTTTTTAAATGGCCAGCTAATACCGGTGTTATTTTGAGTTCAAACAATAAAGTATTCAATGAGCGCAATTACTTTTTTACCGGACCCGAATTCTTCGAGGTCTTTTCTTCATTACTACAGCAAGGTGATGCAGCCAGTTGTCTGAAGAATCCCAACTCGGTGGTTTTGTCCAATCGCATGGCAATGAAAATATTTGGCACAACCGATGTGGTTGGTAAAGAGATCGCCAATCTAAACCGTGATGTTCCACAAGTCATTACTGGTGTAATGCTTGATTTACCTGAAAACTCTCATTTTGATGCTGATGTAATTATTCCAATGGAGGGAGAATGGGTTCCGGATAAAGAATACTATTGGAAGTATCCTAATTGGTGGACTTATATTACTATTGACGAGAAGACAGATGTGAAAGATCTGGAGTTAAGAATTAACGATGCAATTGCCAAAGACCAAAAAGATAATCCGGAAGTAAAAGACACGTATGCCAACTTGCAATCGATTAATGATATTCATTTCTCTCCCCCTTTGCAGCGGGATATAAAACCAGCGGGGAATCGAACACTTGTTTATGCACTGACCTCAATTGCCATCATTATTCTTTTGCTGGCATGGATCAATTATATCAATCTTGAAACTTCGCGACTAATTACGCGCACAAAAGAGGTGGGAATAAGACGTATTGTTGGTTCCGCCAAGAGTGAATTGATCCTTCAGTTTTTTATCCAATATACCTGCGTAAACACATTGGCTGCCATAGTCGCCTGCATGCTCGTTTACATTTCCATGCCTTACTATCAGTACATCACCGGTGTGCCTGTTACTTCTGTTGGCGCAGTTGCCTCATGGATTTGGATCACTGCCTTTGCCCTTTTCATCATGGGCACATTGATTTCCGGAATTTATCCTGCGGTATTGCTCGCCCGGTTTAATCCTGCTCAATCATTAAAAGGAAAATTGGGAAACATTTCCAAACCAGTTCTTCGTAGGTCATTGCTTTCTTTTCAGTTTGTATCTTCCATTACCTTGATGGCATTCTTGTTTGTCATCTTCCAGCAGCTGGATTTTATGCGTAACAGCAATACCAACATGAGCCTGGATCGCATTCTTACTGTTTACAACCCAACCAATTATACTTCCAAAGAGAATTCAACCCGAAAGAAAGCCAATGAGAGTTTCAGGAACAAACTGATTCAACACTCAGGTATTGCTCGCTTAAGTACATCATCGGTTATTCCAGGTGAACCAGTTGGTTTTACGTATGTAGATTTGGCTAAGCGCTCACTCGATGATCGGGATCGTCAGGTTCCATACAAGGTGATTTACATTGATTATGATTTTATTCCCATGTATGGAATAAAATTGAAAGCAGGTCGCAATTACGCTGAAGCAAGTGGAGATCACCTTTCTTTGGTCGTATCGGAAAGTACCATTCGTGAATTGGGATTTAAGTCAGCAGAGGAAGCAATTGATCAGGAGATCTATTTTATGGAAGATGAATGGGAGAAATGGAAAATCATTGGCGTGGTGGAAGATTATCGTCATGAGTCGGTGAAGAGTCCAATCTATCCAACCATCTTCCGCTTGCATCGAAATAAGGGTCAGATGGTTTATTATTCGATGCAGCTGAATGAAGGCATCAGCTCTTCTGAGGCCATTGCATTTGCAGAAAAGACATGGAAAGAGACTTGGCCAGAGAAGCCTTTCGATTATTTTTTCATGGATCAATACTACGATAAACAATACAAAGCTGAAGTTCATTTCAGCAGAGTATTTGGACTGTTTACAATAGTAGCAGCCCTTCTTGCATGTCTTGGTATTTTAGGTTTGACGTTATTCGAAGCGAATGCACGATTAAAAGAAATCAGCATCCGAAAAGTATTAGGGGCTTCAGCTTCCAGTCTGGTTGCCTTGCTTTCCCGTGATCATATCCGAATATTATCGACCTCCTTTTTGCTGGCAACGCCATTGATCTTTTTTGTTGCAAAGGAATGGCTTTCAACTTATGCCGTACGTGTAACGATTTCGCCTATAGTCTTTCTACTTCCACTAGGGATTATTCTATTGATTGTAATTCTCACTTCCGGATTTCAAACCGTGAAAGCTGCGAATGCAAACCCTGTAGATCATTTGAAAAATGAGTAATTTGTTCGACACAAATACTATTTTAAGAAATGCTGGCTAACTATTTTAAATCGATCTATCGTCATGTAGGACGAAACAAAGTCAATTTTACATTCAAATTGGGAGGACTTGCTCTTGCGTTTTTCAGTTTACTGATCATTATCATTTATATCTCCTATGAGTATTCATTTGATCGCTTTTATAACGATTATGAAAACATTTATCGCGTTAATTCTTCACGGCTGGAGGAAGACAAGCAGGTTTCCTATGCAATGGTACCTCCGGCCATTGGCCCGGCATTAAAACAAGATTTTCCGGAAATCGCAGCATATGCCCGTTGGAGTGTTCCTGGCCGGGTGATGATTCAGTATCACGATAAGCTATTTAGAGTAGGGGGTTTTGCAGAGGCGGATAGCACAATACTTAATTTGCTTTCCTTTCGGTTTCTCCGGGGAAATAGTAATGCTCTTCGCCAGCCTGGCTCAGTAGTGCTTTCCAGAAATACAGCAAAGCAGATATTTGGAGATGAAGATCCGATCGGTAGAATTATTACCTCTCCAGATCATAACAATCGTGAAATGACTGTTACTGCAGTCATTGAAGATTTACCATCTAACTCTCATTTGAATCTTAATGCTATCGCTGGCTTCGGATCCATTCAGAATACAGACATAAATTCGTGGAAAATTACCTGGGATGGCTCATTGAATTTATATGTGAAACTATTGCCTGATGCAAATTCAGATGAACTTGGTCACAAGGCGTTGGCATTGCTCAGAAAAAATTTAGTCAAACAGGAAGATGGTAGCGAAAAGAAATTCAGCATTTATCTTCAACCCATCGCTGACATCTACCTGGATGAAACGCTTAAAATGGAATTCAATAGAAAAGGTAATGCGCTTTATGTATACCTGTTTACTTCTTTAGGAATATTTTTGCTGGTCATTGGCTGCATTAATTATGTAAATCTTTCAATCGCAGATTTTGACACGCGAGCCAGGGAAATGGGAGTGAGAAAGGCATTGGGCGCCAGGAAAACTCAAATTGGAATTCAGATAACTTTTGAAACATTAATCTTTTCTCAGGCTGCACTGGCGATTGCCATACTTGCTGTGTATTTGATTTTTCCAATTGTTACTCGTGTATTGGATGCGGGCTTACGATTTGAGATGTTATTTGATCAAAGGGTGATTGTATTTATTTGTATAGTCATTTCAATTGTAATTTTCTTTTCCTCAATTTATCCTTCTTACAGACTATCTCTTCAAAATGTATCCGATGGACTAAAATCAAATTCTGGTTTCGGAAACAACCAAAATGTCAGCAAAGCACTGCTTCTAGTTCAATGTGTAATTTCCATTATTTGCATTTGCGTTACTGTCATTATAGGGAAACAGCTTTCGTTTATTCATGAACGAGACCTGGGTTACAATAGAGCGGGTGTGGTTTCTTTAATCATGCCTGACGAGTATCCACCTGACCGGGTTTCTGCACTCAGAAATGAAATGAGTCATTTAACTGGCGTAGAGTCAGTATCTTATTCTTACTATCTGATGCCAATCTCTTCCTATTTCAAAGGTTGGTATCAGGTAGAGCAAAATGATAAAATGGAAAGAAGGTCAATCAATGAAATGTTTATTGACCATGATTACTTTGAAACTATGGGCATTCAACTTGTGTCTGGTCGTAATTTTGATAGGAATTATCGAACGGATGTAAACTCAGCCTTTATTATTAATGAAACTGCTATGAAGGAATTTGGTTGGAGTGATCCGATCGGAAAACGAATAAAAACAGGCTATTCGGGTGAAATAGGTGAGGGCATTGTAGTTGGTGTGGTAAAGGATTTTAATACACTATCTCTGCATAAAAAAATTGAACCAGTAATCATGAGATTGCAATACGATTCCTGGCCAGGTAATTCACTTAATGTTAAAGTAAGCTCTTCCCTTTCTGAAATGCTTCCCATAATCATTGCTACTTACGAGAAAGTGATGCCTGGTGATTTGGCAGATGCAAGAGTATTGGATGATCTTTATAAACGACAGTACCAGGAAGAGGACAAAGCTTTTGATTCATTAAGACTGGGCACAAGCATAATAATTCTTATTTCGGCCTTGGGGATTTTTTCACTTTCCTTGTGCATGTCGATCAAGAGAATGAAGGAATTCGGCATTCGTAAAGTATTGGGAGCGACTACTCAACAAATTGCAGGACTTCACATCGGGTATTTTTTGAGAATTGTATTACTCTCCAATATCGTTGCCTTACCCATTGCTTATTTGCTGATGAAAGAATGGTTGAATGACTTTGCTTATCGTACAAAGTTCGACAGCCCCGTTTTCTTATCCGTCATTTCAGTTTCATTCCTGCTCGTTATTATCTCAGCTGGTTACTCAGCTTTAAAAGCTGGTAGAATGAACCCAGTGGATGTGATCAAGAGTTAAGCTCTATTTCTTAAAAAATAATCACATAAGCCAACGCGCCATAATTTCCTTTTTGGAAAGTAGTTCCATTGGTATATCCATTCACGCCATGCCCTTCCTGGAGAATGTAGTGCAGACTTAATTTGCTGCTTTTCTTGTTCAGATACCAGTTCACGCCTATGTCATAGAGACGATCTTCACCGTTTGCGGCATATCCATCCTGGCCATTGAATTGTGTAACCATAAAAGTAGGTTCGATAAAATACTTATTAGCAATAATTACATTATAACCTGCTCGGATATGACCTGTTTGAGCTTTGAATGTTTCTCCCTCACGTGTTCTTTGCAGCCAGTTCCACTCGCCATCCAGATTTAAATTTTTGAAGTTGAATAGCATGTCAATTCCGGCAGAGAAATTAGAAGAGAAGAGATCACTTTTGTTTTGCTGTGAACTGTACCCACCAAAAGTGATTCCATTGCGCTTATTAAAATAATTATTTACACCATAGTTAATAGAGTATGATTTCTTTTCCGCATCGCCAATCGTTACCGCCAGACGCTCTACGGTAAGCGGACTCCACGCAATTCCGGAAGTCTCGGCCTCTGAAGAAGTGCTATTGTTGTCGTACAATCCCACATTATATTCAAAAGTCAGAAGATTTGATTTTTTTAATCCTCCAAGGTTAATACCAGTGGTTCGTCCGTAACTTTTTCCTGTGATGTGCTGACGAACATAAGATTGAGAAACTGATTTATCAAGTGAGTTTACCAGCAAGTCACCGGTGATACACTCCCGGCTATACTGGGGTTGAAAAAATCCGACTGTTGCGTTAAATAGTTCATTCTCTGTGATGCGCCAGGTCATATAGGCATCTAGTATTCCTAGCGTGCCCGCGTTTGTACTTCCTCTTACTGCGCTGTACTTATCTTTTCCAAGGTTATCAAACTGGATATTCAAAACATAATTAATGCTTTTGTAGGGCCTCCCTTTGAAACCGATCCGTGCTCTGCGCACAAGGAAATCCAGTCTATCCTGTACAGGTTCAAGTGGCCCGTTAGTGGTGAGCTGTGCTTTTTCATTCATGGAATAGGCTGACCACAATTGCATACTTGCATTAGGCTGAATAAATTTGAAAAGACTGTCTGGTTTTGCCCAATAACTTTCCTGCGCAATAGTCTTAAAAGAAAATGTAGCGAATAGAAGAAGCAGTGAGGGGTAGATTATTTTCTTCATCTTATTCTGCAGTTACAATAGCCTTCCCATTCATATTTAACTTATGGCCATTCACATGCCCATTTTGATGTTTACCATTTGGTAACAAAGGCAATTCTAATTTCTTTGCCTGACGATTATAAAGTTCGATTGCAAAATCTTCGTCAACGATATGATATCTCGCTCCGATGTATTTTACAATCTTTCCATCTGCATTTCTTACTGGCATAACGGTCGCATCCACCCAGTAATGACTTCCGTCTTTAGCACGATTCTTAATAATTCCTTTAAATACCTGTCCGTTTTTAATCGTATCCCAGAATAAACGAAACAGTTCTTTGGGCATGTCAGCGTGACGGAAGATGTTATGTGGCTTACCAATCAGCTCTTCACGATGATATTTTGACACCTGGCACAACTTATCGTTGACCATCAGGATATTTCCATAACTATCAGCTTCAGAAAGAATAGTAGTTAGGGCAAATACGTTTTCACGTACTCTCAGATCATCCATCATGGCTTTATTTTCTTCAACCTGTCTGCCCATTTGTTCCTGGGTAGCAGACAACTCTTCCATGTTCTGACGCACTTCTTCTTCCTGTGCTTTTAATTCTTCAGACATCTGCTGGCTTTGTTCTAACAGGCGCTTCGTGTTTTCATTGCCACGCACAGTAGATATTGTGCTGGCAATGCTTTCAGCAATTTTTTCAACGAAAGTAATTTCATGGTTTTCTAAAGTCCTGAAAGAAGCCATCTCCAATACACCATACACATTTTCATTGTGAATCAATGGGACAAGAATGAGTGTGCGCGGCAAAGCCTGTCCTAATCCTGAAGTGATGCGGATATAGTCTTTAGGCACTTCTCTTAAATGAATGGTATGACGTTCAAGCACACACTGGCCCGCAAGACCATCGCCAAAGCCTATTTTTTTATTGATGTATTTCTTTTTCTCATACGCATAAGCAGCCGCCAGTTCCAATGTGTTTGCCTGCTCATCATCCACAATAAATAATGCACCCTGATTGATCTTCAGGTATTTCACCAGTTCCTTCAGGATTTCGTCAGCAAGATTTTTTGTGTTAGTGTTGTTTCTTCGGAGCACATCGCCTAAACGTGCCAAACCTTCGTTTGCCCAATCGCGAATATTTTTTTCGTCTTCTGCCGTTTTTAAGTTATTGCGCATTTCCAGCAACTCTGTTCCCAGTATATCTTCAATACTGAGCGGAGCAAATTCCTGGTTAAGATTTCCTTTTCCAATTTCTTTTGCAAAAGAGGTATAAGCTTTTAAGCCATCTACTAATGAGTTAAGCGACTCGGTCATATCACCCACTTCGTCCTTACGTTTGCTGTCTGCATGATCGATCTGCTCACCTTGGGCTAACTGCTTCAATTTCTCTTTGATAACAATGATTGCGTTAGTGAGTTCTTTGCTGAAATAAAAGGAGACTAAAAGTCCCAGCGCCAGAATCATGGCACCAATAGTGACGATGAATAAAACCATGTCACTGATTTGTTTGTTCAATTCCGTCTTTTTCTCAGCTACTCCCGCTTCTATCTGATCGGTATAAAATCCAGTAGATACAATCCAGCCCAATGGTTTGTATAGGCGAGAGTACGAAATTTTATTCTCGACTATATCACTACCTGGCTTTTTCATAATATATTCTACAAATGCATCTCCATTGGCATTAGATAATTCAGCTCTTACCTGGTAAATGTTTCTCCCTTTTCCTTTTTCAACATTGTGTTTCGGATCATCCAGTACTTGTCCTTTCAGATTTTTCTTTTCCGCGTGCATGAGCATTGTGGGAAAAGGTAACTTGTTATCCGTTACCCAAAAATAGCCCTGTCCTTTATCGAATCGGATGGATGAAAGTTCGGCAAGGCCCTTTTCCAGGAATACTTCTTGAGATAAAGATGAATCTGTGGCAACTGAGTCAAGGCTTTGCTTGTGCGCATTTTCAATTACACCATAAGCGATATCGGTAATGTGTTTAAGATAGAGTTTAAGTTTTGCAAACTCTTCCTGACGATATTCTTCGATATCAGCAGTGGCTTTGCTGTTAATTTTGTAGATGGCTACCGAACTGATCGCGATAGCTGGCACAATCAACGCAAGGCTGATGAGTAGTGTAATTTGTTGCTTTAATTTCATTGCAAGGGATTACTAATTGGGTGCAAGATTACACCCCTTTTTAGCCTTTAATTACCCTGGATGATTAAGTGGTGGTTATAGTTGAGTAATTGGCGTTTTGAACCCTTAACCTGCGCCTTATTTCCTCATGGCAAAAACGCATCTTCTTGAATGCAATCGATAGTGAATTGATGTTGTTTCTTTCTGAAGGATAGTCTGTTTTCTATAGGCAGTGTCCAACAAACCATCATTTACTTACCTCAGGTCTGTGCCTCACAGACCTGGATCTTATTTCCCTAAAATGATCCGTGCCTCACAGACAACTAACCCATATTCTATTATTCCACAATCTCGATAAACATTCTAAACCTTGCCATGGCTTGTGTGTCTTCCCAAACGATCATTTACTTTCTGCTGCTAATTCCATAAATACTCTGAATCCAACACTTCCATTAGCTCCCGAATAATTCATAATACTTGTAATCGTTGATTCGTTGGGATCTTGATTCCAGCTACCACCACAAGCTTTTCCTTTCTCATCAATCATCTCTGCTACATTACCCACTACGTCAAATAGTCCCATGTCATTCGGAAAATAAGAGGCACATTTTCCAATATATGAAAACCCATCCCCATCCGGGCGGTAGGCATAACACGATACTATTCCTTCAGGAATTTTAAAGTTTCCCATCCAGCAATTTTTATTGTTCTGAGCTGTGTTGCGATAGGAATAGGCAGCAAACCACGGATAACGTATATCATTTCCTTTGAATGGAATTATTTTTTTCTGCTTCCCCAGCATTTCGCCCGGATGGTCAGGAATCCGTATTTCTACTTCATTTTCTTCCAATACCCACGATTGAAATTTTGGATAACCTAGTGCTGCGATTTGCCACTCTTTTATTTTTGGAAGCCTAAACGTAGCCTGTTTGAATTTCTTTTTACCACTGCTATTGTATTGGTCAGTCAACCATTCACAATAAGCGATCGCTGCTTCGTGTGTGATGTTGACTATCGGGTATTGATCGAAATTGAGAATATATTTTTTATCGTTGCCCTCCGCTTGTTGCGTGTGGTAACTCTTGAAGAATGCCAGCAGTGAACCTTCATACTTTGAAAAATCAGGCTTACATTTTTCATATAATGCCTTTTGATTGGATTGAATTAAATAGCTTAAGAATTGATTGTATTCTTTATTAGTCAACTCCATGTTAAATGCATAGAGATTTCCTTTGATTAGTCTAAGCCTCGATTCAATTTTCTTGATTTCAAATTTGTCAAGCGATTGCGCAAGAATGGTTACCTCATCCAATACCGTAGCAGATTCTTCCAGCAGGTAAAGTCCATCAATTAGTTTGGACCCAGGCAACTTGCTTTTAAATATTTTATATCCCACATAGGAAACAAATAATGAATCATCGTATGCTGTTTCAGGAAACTCCAATCCAAACTTTCCTTCATGATCAGTATATGTTCCATAGGGATGATTTTTCAAACCCACTCCGGCATTGACGAGAGGAAGATTTGTCTTCGAATCCAAAACCTTTCCGGTTACGGTGATGATTTCCTGGGCTTCAAGTTTAGGCAGAGTAAGCAATAAACTAAGGATAAGAATTATAAATTTCATTTTTGTATCCTTTTTTGATTTATATGATTTAGCTGACCTCTTTATGACTAGCGAATTTCGGTATTGAAAGACGAAGTCGCTAATTACCAAATGCAATTTTCATCTTGTCCTCTATTTTGTTAATCTCCTCTCGAGATAACCAAATTCCTCTAATCATAAGTCCGTCTTTGTCCTGGAGATTATCCAGATTGTCTAGTGGATTACTATTAAGCAATAAAAGGTCAGCTCCTTTGCCAATTTCAACTGTCCCAAATTCAGTGTCTTTGTTCATCGCCAGAGCGGCATTAGCGGTTGTCATTTTAAGAACTTCATACGTTGGGATTCCTATTTCATTCATAATCTTAAGTTCTTGATGCAGCGAATATCCCGGAATCAGGAGTGGGAGATTACCAGCGTCAGTTCCTGCAACTAGTTTAGCTTTTGAGGTATATAAATTCAAAATAATTTTCTTTAGTGATTCAAAGTTGCTCGTTGAATATTTATCGACTATGTCAACCACTTCTTTTGACATATTGTTCACTCGCTTTTTCCAAATTTTCTTCAGCTCACCAGGAAGTAATCCTGATGTCTCTGCAAAGCTCATCATTTCAGAGACACCTTTTCTTGACCCATTCATGTAATGATTATAGATGGTAGGGCAATTCCAAACAGAAGAGTTTGCTGTTAATGATGCGTAGTTGTCAGGCGCACTCAATGAAACCTGATTATCCTTCCATTCAAAATATCCGGTAAGATGTTCAATTGAATTGTGATTCTGTTTTAGCGCTTCCTCCAAAGTAACTTTATCCGGCAAGTGCCCGTCAACGAGCATACCTTGTTTTTGAGCCTCATCGATTATTGCTAAATAAACCTCTTTTGTCAACCCGTCATAAACTTTAATGAAATCATATCCAGCCTTTTTATGACTGATAACTATTTCCCTTGCTTGTTCTGGCGTTGAAGCAAAAGTAAATAATCCAAAATTATCCTTTGCACCATTAATAATGGGTCCTGATTGATAAAGATTAGGTGCAAGGATTTCGTTCTTTTTTATTTTCTCTCTTAATTGAAGTTTTTCTGGCTGTCCACACATGTCGCGAACACTTGTCACGCCATTAATCAGCAACAACATCATCCAAGTATTCTTTAATGGATGCTTGTCAAATAAATGAACATGCATGTCGGTAAGACCAGGCATTAAAAATTTGCCTGTACCGTCAATAAGTGTTGCATTTTGATTTTGTATGTCAATCCCAATCTTTTGAATCACTCCGTTCTCAATTAAAACGCTTTGGTTCTTTATCAACTCGGAGTCTTTCATTGTCAAAACACTCACATTTTTAATTATATAAGTCTTCGGTTTATACAACTGTGACGACTCAGCCAATATCTTGTCGATGGCAACAGATTCTTTTTTTGAAATCAATTGTCCGATTGCTGTCGAGTAAAGAAGAATTGAAAATGTCAATAAGGTCAGCGTTCTGAATTTTCTTTTTCTCATGGGTATGTCATTTTGTAATAGATAATTATAGGGCGTGAAGATTGACTCTTTTAATTTGCTTTGCTGCCATTAAGTTGTAATTAAAATGCAGCGACATTGTATAAGGCCAGTGTAGATACAATTTTTCATTTACATTATTCATGTTTAAGTGTATCTACGGGATCAATCAATAGGCTTTTGACTATTTCCTTCTTTGATAAATTGTTCCTGTAACGATTCTATAATCTCCAAATCAGCACGCTGTTTTCGTGTAAGAGGAGTTAATTTTATCCTATTACCGTTGTCCCAAAAATCGGGATCATATTTTTTGTTCAGATACTTAAGGTTTTTCCCTTTATCCATGTTATCTTCCTTGGGAGTTTTTACGTCTCTGGTTAAGACTTCATATACGACTAAGCTGTTTTCATCTGTGAGGGTCCACTCAATTGTATTCGTGTTCGTATTTATAATCTGACCTTTCGAGAAGGAACGGGCTTGTTCCAAATACATTCTCCCCCGATATTCCTTGAATTGATACTCTTGCCTGGATGCAATGAGTTTAAAAACCTTTGATTGATCCTGGCTGACAGGCACATCAAAATTTTGCAGGAATTTTCCCTCGTGAGCAATGGATTCATTTTTAATTTTCAGAAAGGCGAGTCGCTCCGCATCAATATGAAAAGTAAACCGATTGGTGAGCTGCGAACCAGAAGAGACGCTACTGATTACATAGACCAGTTTGTCATCCTGATATAACATGCTATCAAGCGTAAAGTTTGTTCGCTCCATCACATATTTGTTTCTGTATTTTGTGAAATTGAACAGGAGAAGCCAGGTAAGCGTATTTGATTCCTCAAAGTAATTTTTGTTTGAATTCTTAAAGTTGCTGCTGCTCGCTCTCACTTGATTTACAATTACCTGCTCTTCCAGTTTGAAAGACTTATTAAGCTGATAGCGATCATCATAGATATCTACGGCAGCTTCAACCAATAATACGTTCTTGTTATTTTCTGTATTGAGTTGGCGATAAAAGCTTTTCAAAGTGTAAGGCTCCTGTGGAAAGGTTAGTTTTATGTTTTGGTAAGCTTTCTTAAAAATCTCATTGGGAGACAAGACATCCGCAGTCACTACCAATTCCTTTAAGATCACAGGAGTGTTCTTTAATGAAATAGTTAGGAATTTGTTTGGTGATGTTTGATTAACGATCATTTGATAACTGGAATAACCTAACATTGAAAATAGTAGCGTGTCATTAACATTACTTTCTGAAACAGTTAATTCAAATTCACCGTCACTATTGGAAATAGTACCAACGGATTTGCCCTTTAGGGAAATTGTAGCGTATCCCAGTGAGGCATGCGTTTCCTGATCAAATATTTTCCCTTTGAAGGAAAAGGATTGAGCTATGAGTGCCACTTTTCCAAAGGAGAAGAACATCAGCAAAATGATATGTAATGCATACTTCATTCGTATTTCAGTGTATCCACTGGACTAACCATAGCGCTTTTAATGCCATGATAACAGGAAGTAAGAAGAGTGATTGCCAATACAATCAATCCAGGGAAAATAAAATACCAGATACTAATTTTGATATGATAGGCAAAATTCTTTAGCCATTGATCAGACAGATACCAGATGAGCGGCCATGCAACAAGCATAGAAATGAAAAGAAATTGAACAAAGCTTTTAATATGAAGAGCAAATAGCTGAGCGGCTTTAGCTCCCACTACTTTTCGAATGCCCATTTCTTTTGTTCGTAAAGAGGCCAGCAAAGCAGAGATGCTGAAGATACCCAGACAGGAAATAAGGATAGAAATAATCAAACCAGTCTGAAAAATGTTTTTCATCTCGTAATCCTTTTGATATAAACTCATGTATCGTGAATCCAGGTATTCCCATTCAAAGGGTAATTCGGGCCATTGTGCTTTGAAATTCTTTTCGATAGTAGGTATAAGGTCGGCAGAATGAAGCGGATCGAGGTTTAAATAGACGTATTGAACACCCCAATCCTGGTTGACATGAAATATAATCAGGGGTTCAATTTTGTTATGCATGGAAGTGAAATTGAAATCACGTAAAAGTCCAACCACTTCACCTTCATGACCATCTGTTTCATATGGCCCGGAAATTTTTTTGCCAATCGGATCTTTCCACCCGAATTCTTTTGCAGCGGTTTCATTAATGAGATAGGCTCCTTTTATGTCTGTACTGTACTCTTCTTTAAAGTTTCTTCCTTTGATTACATCAATACCCATCACATCGATGTAATTATAATCGCAGTTCATCATGGGAACCAGCAGCTCCAGCATTCCTTTTTCACTTTCAACATGAAAAATATATTTTGACTCTACCATTCCAGGATAATAAGAGCTGATACTTACTCCAGCTACTCCATTTATTTTTTTTATCTCTTCATTAAATGTTGTAATCTGAGAGTAATTTCCTGAGCGGAACTTAACAACCAGCTTATGATGAGAATCAAATCCTTTATCTGAGTTTTGAATAAAATGGAATTGATCAACGACAATAAAAACCAGTGCAATCATGATAATACAAAAGGAGAGCTGCATGCCAACCAGAAATTTCCGGATTGGCACCGTACTTTGCGAGGTGCTTAACTTTCCTTTTAATGATAAAACAACATGATTGACCTTGCTAAGAAGGTAAGAATTGATTCGGGTAGAAGCAAAGAGAAAAAAAATAAAACCAGCGCTTATGGAAACAAACCAAAAGCTCATCAATACATGTTTATCGATTTGAATGGAGAAGTAATCCGCAGCTGATCTCCACGACAAATAGAATAGCAATGCTGCGAGCGGCAATACGATGAGCATAGCAATAATGGTTTCAGATATCAATATCTTTTTATGCCCACCTGTGAATCCACCGAATACTCTCACTACACCAATCTTTTTTAGATTACTCGTAAGTTCCGCAAGAGTAAGATTTAAATAGTTGATAAGGCCTGTGATGACAAACAGAAAAATAATTGCAGAAAGAAGAAACAAATCATTTTTATTCTTTTTCTCCGCAATGTCTTCATCCAAAAATCCGGAAAAGTGAATGTCAGCAATTTTTTCAAACGGAGCTTCGAAAGTCGCGTTGTATTCTTTTGCCACTTCTTCCTGAAACGTAGCAAGTACCTTAGGCAGTTTTGCTCTGACCGCTTCAATAGATGCGTCCTCTCTCAAAACAATATAATTGTACGCGTTCAGATTATCCCATTCATCATTGCGATCGAATGTGCTCCACGAGATTAAAGCATCAAATTTCAGATGAGTATTAGAGGGAACGTCTTTGATCACTGCTGACACCTCTAAAGGAATGTGTTTGTCTAAATGAATTAGTTTTCCCAGGGCATTAACCGTTCCAAATAATCTTAATGCAGTAGTTTCAGTTACTACCAATTTATTTGATTCATTCAACGCATGTGTATTGCCGGAAAGAAACTCATAAGTAAATACTTTCAGAAAAGTACTATTCACAGACAGCGTTCGCTGATCGTGAAAAATCTGTGAATTTTTTGGATCAATTGATGTGTAGATGGGTTTATCCTCATACATAAACCGGGTGTAGTTTTCTACTTCCGGAACCTTTTCTTTTAGTTCACGTCCAATTGGCAATGGAGTTACCGCATAATGAGTGATATGGTCACTGAAATTTATTTTGGATGAAATCCGATAAATCCGATCATAATTGACATGAAAATGATCGTAGGTAAGTTCATTCACTACATAAGCGGTGAGCAATAAGGAAAATGCCATTGCCAATGCAAGACCTGATGTTTTAATTACAAAGATCAATTTGTTTTTGCCTGCATTGCGAGCCGCCATTTTGAAATTCAGATTCCAAATGGCTGCTGAACTGCCTGGAAGATAATTGTCTCTTTTGATATTTGACCATCGGCAAAAGCGAATGACATCAAGAACAAACTTTGCATTTGCATATCGCTTACTCTTCTTCAATCGCTCTTCGTACAACTCATACGCATCTCCCTGTATTTCTTCCAACAAGTCGGGATTACAATACCATTCCAGGAAGCGACTTGCCCATTGGGGTGGATGTGTATTCATAACGATTTCAATGAAAAGTTTGGCACCTTTTTATAAAGCTGAATCTTTTGCTTCATGCATTCCTCCAATGCTTTCTTCCCATTGCCTGTTAAAACGAAGTAACGTTTTCTTCGTCCGCCTCTTTCGGCAGTGGCACCACCCATTTTTGATTTGAGCAGCCCTTTTCGTTCAAGTCGCTTTAGGACTTCATGAATAGCGCTGATATTCACATTGCGATCGGCTTCCTTCGTGATATAGTTCATAATGGAAACGCCATATGCCTGATCCATTAGTGAGGCAACAGTAATCAATACCAATTCCTCCAATTCTCCTAAATAATTTCCTTTCGTTGTCATATTTCTTATACAAACGTGAATCTAATATATTTATTTCAGATTTGTATAACTAATGCTTTCGGAGTTTGATATTCGAAGCTGGATGTTCGAGGAGTGAGAATAAAAAAGGAGCAGCTCTCGCCACTCCTTCAGGTTTTGTTAAGATTAGAATTCCCTTGCCAGAATCCAGCATCTAGTATCCCTTCTTAATCATTTCTCTTCACACTCGTCTTCTGCGACATTTCTTTCACCAATTGATACAAAAACTCCTGACCTTCATAATATGATTTCACACCTATACGTTCGTCTTTACCATGCGCTCGCGAATCCGTTACATCGCCATAAATTCCACTTACTCCATAAGTAGGAATGCCCGCATTACGCAAATGCGCTCCATCTGTTGCACCTGTTGACATAGTGGGAACGACCGGCACACCCGGCCACATTTTTTGAGTGATGCTTTCAATGGGTTTGAATACATCCGGATTTAAACCGGAAGGAGGACTTGCATTAGCATCGTTCTTCGCTGCGACCGTTACGCTTTTGTCATCAATGACTTTAATCAATGCTTCCTTGATCATAGCCGGATCTTCCCCAGGAAGAATGCGACAATTAATGTTTGCCGTGGCTTGCTGAGGCAATGCATTTTCGGCATGACCACCACTGATCATTGTTGCTACGCAAGTCGTACGAAGGAGAGCATTATAATTTGGATAAACCGATAATCTTTTCAGTGCTTCCTGATCAAAATTAGGTTTAACTATTTCTGCCATATCAGCAGCCAATTGACCAGTTTCGATCTTGGATGATTTTTCAAAATAGACGCGGGTACCTTCATTGAGATTTAATGGAAAATCAAATTTGCTCAGATTATCTAACGCATGTGCCAAACGATAGATGGCGTTGTCTTTACGAGGTTGAGAGCTATGTCCACCACGGTTGATAACGGTTAGCGTATAGCTCTGGAAAACTTTCTCACTCATTTGCACCTGGTTGAGAATTTTCTTTCCGTCTTTTTCCTGACCACGTCCGCCTTCATTCAATGCGTACTCGGCATCAATCAATTCTTTGTGGTTCTCAAGTAACCACTTCACACCATTGTGTTCTCCCCCTTCTTCATCCGCAGTAAGTGCAAGAATGATATCACGATCGGGAGTAAATTTTTCTTTCTTCATGCGAATCATATTCGCTACGAAAATGGAAGCCATCGCTTTATCATCACTGGAACCACGGGCGTAGTAAAAGCCATCGATCTCTTCAAACTTAAACGGATCGGTAGACCAGTCTACCTTAGGAGCTTCAACCACGTCTAAATGCGCAAGAAGAAGCAATGGTTTTCTTTTACCAGTTCCTTTCATACGAGCCACAATGTTGCCTTTGTTTTCAGCAGCACCGCCAAGAAAAATATCTGCGTCAGTGAATCCGGCAGCCTTTAATCGGGCTGCTACTGCTTCCGCAGCTTTAGTGGTGCTTCCTGTAGAATGAGTAGTATTGATCTCAATCATCTCCTTGAAAATTTCACGGGTGAGTTGTTGATCGGGTTGTGCGAATGATAGTAGCGAGGTAAACGCAAATGCGGTAGCTAAAACGTATTTTGAACGAAGCATAGGGTTAGGTTTTTAGAATACCGAAAATATTCTAAAAACCGATAGAAAAATCGGAAAGACGATGATTGGTTGAATGAAAGGATTGTTATCGGTTGCAAGGGTAAGCTGGGTTGGCTCACCCAAACTTCTCGATTCTGCGCATACTTTCCTGTGTAGCTTGCATTTCTTCCATATTCTGGCGCAATTCTTCTTCCTGTGCCTTTAATGCTTCCGCTTGTTGCTGCGACTCGGAAAGTAGTTTCGTGGTTCGTTCATTCGTCTTCGTTGTGCTAATGGATGAGGCAATTACTTCACCTGCTTTTTCAAGGAACTCAATTTCATGTGGTTCAAACTTGGTGAAGCTGGCCATTTCTAAAACGGCTTCAACGCGTTCATTGGCTTTCATAGGAACGATGATCAGACACGTAGGAGTTGCTCCTCCCAATCCTGAAGTAATGGTAATGTATCCTTGCGGGATTTTAGTAAGTAATATTGTTTCTCCTTCCAGGTACGCCTGTCCAATTAATCCAGAACCCAATTCTATTCGCTTATTAATAAATTTTTTACGATCAAACGCATAACAGGCGGCCAGTTGAAGATACGGATCACCTTCTTCACTGTCATGAAGTAAAAACAAACTTCCTTGTTGCGCCTTCATGTGCTTTGTAAGGAATTGAATTACTTCATTGCACAACTTTTCAATATTGTTCTGATTGTTACGTGCAACCTCAGAGAATTTGGCTAACCCTTCTGTACTCCATATTCTTTTCTCATCCGCCTCTTTCACCTTTTTCATCTGATCTCTCATTTTAATGAGATCACCGCTAAGGTTATCCTGGTTGAGAGCTGAATTTTGCTCACTTAACCCTTCCCAGGAGGCGGTATAATCACCACCGGCAATTGATTTAATAAAGAGTGAAGCTTTTTGTAAATTTTGTATTGAGTGACCAATGATGGCTTCCGCATTTTCATCTTGTAATTCTGTACCCGGATGAAACATGTATTTGCGATTACTTTCTTCAAAACCCAGTAATAGTTTTTTGCGAGAGCGTGTGTCTCTGCGTATGCGATAAATCACGGAGATAATTGTAGGCACGGCTAACAAAAGGAGTATGATCTGGAAAAACACATTACGGTTCATGGCGCTTTGGTATTTCAACCGCGCTTCGCTAAGTAAAGTATCCTGATATTTCAATATACCCGTCAGCATGGGCGAGAATTCCTTCCACAAATCAAATCCCTTATCCTGATTTAACAATCGCACAAAATCTTTCAAACTATCTTTTTCTGCAAAGGCCCGCATTTGTTCACTGTGTGCGAGGTAATCGTTAAGCTTTAGAGAAAAAGGAGAAAATTTAGCGCGAAGGGTATCCAGCTTCTGTGCTACCAAGAGACTATCTATATTTTTAATGGATTGCCTTAGATTATTAAAACCGGAATGGTAAGGATCTAATAATTGCGGATTCTGAGTTAGGGCATAACCGCGTAATCCCAAATCAATCAGCCGCAGATCTCTTTCAAAGATGTTTGACCAGTTGGTCCTGACTTCTTCAGTCTGTTTTTGTAAAACATTATTTTCAATCATCACCGACCGATTATAAAAGATAAGGCCGGTATTGAAAATGAGAAGGAGTATTAAGAGGGTAAGAGATGCAGTGATAAAATTCTCTTTCAGCCGAATAATCATACGCACAAGGAATTTAAAGCCAATAAAAAGTGACGCCAGGGCAAACCGGCTTTGGGTTTTGAGGGTGCTTAAAAGTAATAGTTTTTAATTTATCGCCAAACTGATTAATTAAAACGGTTGCAGGCAATAAAAATGCGTGGGTTGACTCTTTATTATAGGTTGGAGTTAGAAGTAACCAGGGAAAGTTGTTAGTAATAGGAGCCCTCCGTCAACATGTAATATTTCAATGCAACTTCCGCTTTCTGTACTGACCCTTTTTCTTCATTTTTGTCGAAATATCCATTGATGCCTTTTCAGAGAAAAGTATTTTTTGCATTCATGGTGTTATCGCTGTATTTGGTGCAGTTTTCTTTTGCCCAAAGTGATGATCCTGAAGTAGAGTGGTACGACAGTTTCTTCATTGAAGAAAAACAAAAGTCCATTGACGAATCGTTGCGCATTGCTGATGCCAGACTGCAGGATGCGATTGAAAAAAAAGATCGCCAGGCGGAAGTAAAAGCACTCATTGGTCTGGGACTCTTCAATCTCACGCAGGTGAATGATTATGAGCAGGCATTGGGTTGGTTGATCAAGTCCCTTACGCTGGAAGATTCATTGGGCTTTAAAAAAGAGCAAATATTTACGTACCTGGCCATGGCCAAGGTTTTCGAAGAGGTGAGTGACTACAATCGAAGCGCAAATTTTCTTAAACAGGCACGCGATCTGAATGCTTCTTTTTCCAATTCACATTTACGGGCACTAATTCTAAACGAATCGGGAAGAGTAAATGCCCTACGTGGAAAAATTGAAGAGGCTTTTGAAAACTACGAATTACTATTGGAATATGCAGAAGAATTGCGACAACCAGACCGCGAGGCTGATGCCCTTTTTCACCTCGGTCAATTATTAAGCCGGCAGCACAAATACAACGAAGCATTAACCAGTCATAAAAAATCATTAGCCATCCGTAGAAGGGAAAAAGATAGAAACGGTGAGTCAGTTTCCCTGAATGCCATTGGTGAACTGTATCTGCATATGAAGAACAATGAGCGTGCATTGGCCAATCATGTAGCAGCATTGGAGATACGTCAGGCAGCAAGAGACAATCGCGGTTTGTCGGAATCGTATAATAATGTAGGCGTTCTTTATTTTCAACAAAAGAATTATAAGCGCGCCATTGCAAACCTTGATTTGGCGCTTGCAGCAGGCAGGGATGCCCAAACCCAGGATCAGATATTAAAAAGCAATGATTACCTGAGCCAATGTTATAAAGAGTTGAAAGAATTCAAAAAAGCATTAGAGTATCGCGAAGCGTATGTGGGAATTTATGATTTCATTCAAAGGGAAAAAGATGAACATCAACTGGTGGAAACGCAGAATCGTTACGTGATCGAACAAAAAGAGTCAGAGATCGGGCAATTGGAATTAATCCGAACGCAACGTGAAGAACAGATTGTAGCACAGGTTAAACTTCGTAATTTTCTCTTTCTCATTATTGGATTAGGCGCGATTATCGTATTGCTGATCTTTTACTTCTACATTCTCAATCGAAGATCGAATAGGAAGTTAAAAGCTGCCAACACCATGGTTCAGCAGCAGAACGAGGAACTGCAGGAGTTAAACGCTACTAAAGACAAATTCTTCTCCATTATTGGCCATGATCTTAAAGGCCCGCTCAATTCCCTTACCTCCTTTTCAAGCTTACTCATCAATCATACCGATAGCCTGACTAAAGATGAAATAAAAATGCTGGCAAAAGACCTGGATAAATCGCTGAAGAATCTTTTTGCGTTACTGGAAAATTTATTGGAATGGTCACGCGCACAGACGGGATCAATTGAATTTAAACCTGAGCCGTTCGATTTAAACGTGCTGTTGGAAGAGAATAAAGAGTTATTGAAGACGCAGGCACTGAATAAAAAAATCAATGTTCTTCACGAAGACCAATCTCTATTGCCAATAAAAGCACACAAGCATTCTGTTAATACAGTAGTCCGTAATCTGGTAGCCAACGCAATTAAGTTTACTCCGGAAGGGGGAACTGTAACAGTAAATGCACAGCATGGCAAAGGAGAAGTACTTGTTTCCATCACAGATACGGGCGTAGGAATACCTGCCTCAGTGATCGGGAAATTATTTCGCATTGATACCAAACACTCTACTAAAGGAACTGCTGACGAGAAAGGTACTGGCCTGGGTCTTATTCTTTGTAAGGAGTTTATTGAAAAGAATGGCGGAACAATTGGTGTACAGAGTGAGGAAGGCAAAGGATCTACCTTCTACTTCACATTGCCCCTTAATTGATCAGTTTACTTTTAAGAATTTCGATTCGATTTTTGTATTCCTGCACACTCTCTTGTTTGGTTTTCTGATCCCACGCGGTTCTGTTCTGATCAACAGTAATCACTTGTTGTGCAACGGTAATGGCTTCTTTGTATTTTCCTAGCTTCTCCAGAATGTCAATTTTTAACCGATAATACCAGGAGTCATTTCTTATTGTAATCGCTTGATTAATTAAGTGGAGTGCGTCATCTGATTTATTCAGGTAGAAGTAGTAATCTGCAGCCATGGCATATTCCTCCGAATCTTTTGACTTGCTAGTCAGAAGATATGATTTAATAAAGTCCGTGACTATTTTATCTGTTTCAGTCATTACATCAAATGAAACCTGCGTATTTTCCCATGACAGATAAATCCTGGCATTATTAGGAATTACATCAATATCAATAGTTAACGATTCATAGTAGCGATTGGTTAACTGATTCTTTACATTGAATTGAAAAACATTTTTTGTTTTGTCATAAGATGCTGTTCCATAAAGCGTAGTGTCTCTGTTAAAAATGATTGTCCACTCAGTTGTTTTTGGAATACTAAAAATAGAATACGTTCCTTTATCTATTCTTTGATTACTGATCTTAACTGACTTGCTAAATCTAATCTTCGTGCAATTACCTGCGCCAGTTCTCCATAATTTGTCGTAAGGGACTAACTCACCAAATACTTTTCGTCCACGTGCAGCAGGCCGCTCGTAGTCAATAGTGATGTCCGTGAATCCTGTTTTTTGTTCAATTTCTCCTTTTGGACTTAAAGCTGGAAAGGTTAATTGTGAAAAGGAGGATGTAGTAGTAATCAGTGTGCAAAAAAGCAAAAGCGTTTTCATTTGTAATCACAGAAGAGTTTCATCTATTCATTTTCTTTGAACACGAGATCAAGAGTAATCTTAATGT
>Ga0164241_10001459_pt1 | contig 29098 bp, 22 predicted proteins | sample OricomyardsoilBY_FD_108780 | JGI IMG/M metagenome (GOLD analysis project Ga0164241, IMG submission 108780) | Backyard soil microbial communities from Emeryville, California, USA - Original compost - Back yard soil (BY) | ecosystem: Environmental > Terrestrial > Soil > Unclassified | place: USA... | reverse complement strand
TCCAGTAGATGTGACGGTCACCGTCGAGCGGTGCGCCGCCGAGCAGCATGACATCGGCCCCGGCCTGGCTGCTCAACGTGACATTCGCCCCGGCCGGCAGAACGAGCAGCGTTCCCTCGGCGTAGAGCGGCTCGGCGCCGACGAGCGAAATCGTTCCGCTCGCGACGTAGACAGCGCGCTCGGCGTATTGCGGGTCAACCGCCAAGCTCGTCCGCGCGGCCAAGCGCGCGTGCACGTAGAGCGTGGGCGACAAGACGCGCACCGGCGACACGGCGCCGTAAGCCGCGCCGGCTATCACCGACAGCTCGACCCCCGACCGCGAAATGCGCGGGATCGTCGCGCTGGGATGATGGGCAAAGCTAGGCTCGATTTCTTCGTGCTCGCGCGGCAGCGCCACCCAGCATTGAATGCCGTGCAAAGGTCCGCCGCTGCGCCGTAGGTCGGGCGGAGTGCGCTCGGAGTGGGCGATGCCGCGCCCGGCAATCATCCAATTCACGGCCCCCGGCTCGATCAGCTGTGAATAGCCGAGGCTGTCTTTGTGCATGAAGGCGCCTTCGAACAGGTAAGTGACGGTGGCGAGGGCGATGTGCGGGTGGGGCCGGACGTCCAAGCCGTGTCCAGGGGCGAAGCTCGCGCGGCACAAATGGTCGTAAAAGACGAACGGACCGACCAACTTACGGCTGGCCGACGGCAGCACACGGCGTACGAAGAAGCCGCCCACGTCACGCGGGCGCGCCTCGATCACCAGCTCTGGAAGCATGACTCACGTTCTAGCGTAGCCGAGCGCCGAGCGCGCGGAGTAATCTATTGCCGGGATGACGGCTCCTGGCGTCGGGAAGACACCGCTCGCGGGCGCGACCAGTACGCCCGACGGCGTGAGGCGCGGGCTGATGCTGAGCCGCACCGTGGCTTCACCTTATGGAATCCTGATTATTTTTCCGGGCATCGTGCTCGCGGTCGGCTTGTTCCTGGCGCTCGTCGGGCAGCGCGCGTTGAAGGTCAGCAACGTGGCGCTAGGCGAGCGGCGCCTCAGCGAGCAGGCCCAGCTCGTCGCCTCCCGCCTGCGCGGCGCGCTCGATTCGGCCGACCCGGTGCTCGATCGGCTCTCGGACTTCACGCTGACCTACACGCCCGACAAGCCGATGGAGGGGGTGGCGGCGGTCCTGGGCGACTTGATCCAAGGCCGCGCCGGCGTCGCCTACGTCAGCATCAGCTTTCCCGACGGCACCTTTCAAGCCGCGTACATGGCCGAAGACGGCGCCGTCCGCTTTCAAGACAGCCGCCTCGACCCGCAGGGCACGCTCGTGCGCCGCTACGACTATCAGGGTCACGGCTTGCTCGCGCTGCACAGCCAGATGCGATCCGACTACGATCCACGTAGCCGCGACTTCTACACGCAGGCGTCGGCGGCGCGCGGCCGAATTTGGACGGCGCCCTACGTGTTTTACGGGACGCGCTACACCGGCGTCACGCGCGCCGGCCCCGTCTACTTGCAGGCGGAGGGAGAGCGGCGCCTCCACGCCGTGCTCACGGTCGACTTCGACGTGCACGAGCTGTCGCGCCTGCTCCGATCCGACGAGCTGCCCGACATGCGCACGCTGCTGTTCACGCGCAGCGGAACCTTGCTCGCGTATCCCCAACGCGAGAAGGGCGGCTCCTCCCCTGCCCCCGCCGACAACGTCCTTTCGTACCGCGACCTGCACGATGCGACGCTCGACTCCTTCTTCGGCGCCGTCGCTGTGCGTGCGAGTGACGCCCAGCCGCTGCTGTCGTTCGACGTCGGTGGGGCCCAGCATCTGGCAGGACTCTCGCGCGTCAGCGCCGACGAGTCGCTCGACTGGCGCGTCGCCTACATCGTGCCCGAGCGCGTCTTCTTCGAGAGCCTGCACGTGTACGGCCGGCGCAGCTTCGGCATCGCGGCGGCGGCGGTCCTGCTCGCGCTCGGCGTTTCGGTGGCGTTTGCGCGGCTCGTGGTCAAGGTCCGGCGTGAGGCGGCGGAGGCGCGCGCGGAGGCGAAGCGCGCCAACCAGGAAGCGCGCGAGCTCGGCAGCTACCGGCTGGTGAAGTGCCTGGGCAAAGGAGGGATGGGCGAGGTGTGGCGGGCGGAGCATCGGCTGCTGGCGCGTGAAGCCGCGATCAAGCTGATCCGGATGGACGGCAGCGCGCGCTCGAGCGCCGAATTGCAAGAGCGCTTTCGGCGCGAAGCCCAGTCGCTGGCCGGGCTACGGTCGCGCAACACCATCGAGCTGTTCGACTATGGCGTCTCCGATGACGGCACGTTCTTCTACGTGATGGAGCTGCTCGAGGGGCTCGACCTCGAGAGCCTGGTGCTGAAATTCGGCGCTCAGCCTCCCGGTCGCGTGCTGCGCTTGCTGATGCAGGCGTGCCGTTCTCTGGGCGAGGCGCACGACGCGGGCTTGGTGCATCGCGACATCAAGCCCGCCAACCTGTTCGTGTGCCGCGTCGCCGATGAGCTCGATGTCGTGAAGGTGCTGGATTTCGGGCTCGTCCGCGCGCTGGCCGGGCAAGACGCCCCCCTCTCGACCGGCGACGTCCTCGACTCGACCACGAACGCCGGCTACCAGGTGCCCGACGACGCGAAGCTCACGCGCGTCGGCACCGTGATGGGCACGCCCGAGTTCATGGCCCCCGAGCAGGCGCTCGGTCAGGCGCTCGACGGCCGCGCCGATCTGTACGCGCTCGGCTGCGTCGGCTACTGGCTGCTCACCGGCCAGCTCCTGTTTCAGAAAGAGACGCCGATGATGCTATTGATCGCCCACATCAATGAGCCGCCCCCGCCGCTCGATTCGCGCGCAGTCGCGTCGGTGCCGCGCGGCCTCGAGCAGTGCATCACGGCTTGTCTCGCCAAATCACCGGATCTTCGCCCCCAAACCGCGCGCGAGCTGCTGGCGCGCCTGAGCAAGGCCGAGCGCGAGCTGTCACCAGAGCAGCGCTGGACCGACGAGCGCGCGCAAGCCTGGTGGCAGCGTCACCAGCCACGCGTCGGCAGCTCGTCACCGTCCGGGCTCACGCCCTCGCCACGAGCACAGCGCCGGATCGCCGACGCCCCCGACTCGCCCCGTCGTTGACCCGATCAGTGCCCCAGTAAGAGGTATTTCAGCCGGCCGACGATCACATCGAGGGCTTGCGCGTTTTCGCCGCCTTCGGGCACGACGAGGTGGGCTTGACGCTTGCTCGGCGCGACGTGCTCGAGGTGCATCGGCCGCACCGTCGAGTAGTATTGGTGCTGAATCGACGCGATGTCGCGCTGGCGCTCGACGATGTCGCGGGAAATGCGGCGCAGCAGGCGAATGTCGTCGTCGGTGTCGACGAAGACGCGCAGGTCGAAGGCGGCGGACAGCTCCGGGATCGCAAATAGCAGGATGCCTTCGACAGCCACGATGCGGGCCGGCGCCACCCGGCGCGTCGTCGGCTTGCGGGTGTGGGTCGCGAAATCGTACTGCGGGCACTCGACGGCTCGCCCCGCGCGCAGCTCGGCGAGGTGCGTCGCCAGCAAGGCGTTGTCGAGCGCAGCCGGCTCGTCGTAGTTGACGTCCTCCCGCTCCTGCTCGGACAATCCGGAGCGGTCGCGGTAGTACCAGTCGTGCTCGAGCAAGGCGACGCCGCCGCCCAGCTCGCTGACCAGGCGCGCGGCCAACGTCGTCTTGCCGCTACCGGTGCCGCCCGCGATGCCGATCAGGAGAGGCGCGCGCTGCATAGGCTCACCATAGCGCCGGGACCGCGTTCAGTTCAATGCGCGCTCTTTGGCGGCGCCAGGCGGAGACAGAGCATCGACGAGCTCTTGGACGCGGCCCGTGAGCAGCCGCAACCGCTCGCCGGGATCGGCCTCGGCCAGCAGCTCATGGCTGGCGTCCGGATCGGCGACGAGCGCCGCCGCCAACCGATCGGTGTACGCCGACGCGCCCTCGGCGTCGCGGGTGAGTACGCGCAGGTCGCGCACCGGCTCCGGCAGATGCGGCGCCAACCGCTGCCACAGCTCGCCCAGCTTGCGCTGCCAGGCCGCGATCAGCGCGGGGGCCACGATCGGCTCGGCGACGCGGGCGGCCCGTACCTGACGAAAGGCGCGCCGCGGCGGCAGCTCTTCGAGGATGCGGACCCGCGCAAGACCGCGCAAGGTCAGATCGTAGCGCCCGTCGGGACGCTGGTTGTGGCTTTCGATCGCGCCCACGCCGCAAATCTCGAACACGGGCGGGCGGTGCTCGTAGCTCGCCTCGAAGCCGGGCTTCAAGCGCGCGACGGCCATGATCTTTCGCTGCGCGAGGGCACGCCGCACGAGCTCGCGGTAGCGCGGCTCGAAGACGTGTAGCGGCAAGGCCGCGCCTGGAAACAGGGTCACGCTCGGCAGCGGAAAGATGGACAGCTCGGCGAGGTCTCGCTCTTCGAGCTCGGGCAGCGACATGGCGCGGAATTATCACGGCCGAGGACGAGCGGCACCGGTTCCAGCTCCACCGGGGCCAGAAAGTAAGGCTCAAACCCTCTTTCACCCACCTATTTCGACCCCGAAGCGGGCCTTCTGCGCTCAACCCACCCCGAGCCCTCAAGTCGGTGCGCTCCCTAGCCGTAGTCGGTGCTGACCCCATGTCGGCCAGCTCACTTCACTTATTGTCCATCGATCTGAGATCGGCGCCAAGCAGCCTACGTGCCGTGCTCGAGCTCGAGCCGAGCGATGTCGAGCATTGGCTCGAGCGCGCCCGGAATTCGGGCGCCCCGCTGGCGATCGTGTGCGGTCCCGACTGCGTCGATCTCTACTCGAGCGACGCTGGTCAACGCGCCGCCCTCAAGCCGCTACTCCAGAGCCTGTGGGCGCTCGGCCGGAACCACGACGGCTTCGAGCGTGTCCGTACGCGTGAAGCCTACGGCCACGCCGCCGTCCGCCACCTGCTGCGCCAAGCGGCGGGGCTCGAGTCTACGGAGCACGGGCAATCGTACTCGAATTGCATCGCTCAGGCCGAGGCCCAAGCCGCGCGCTTCGGCACGATGAGCCCCGCCCTCGCCGAGCTGTTTCAGCTCGCGACCACTACCGCCGATCGCAGCGAGACGGAGACGGAGCTCTCGGCCGCTACTTCGACGCGCGCATCGCGCCAGCTCGAAGCGCTCAGCGCGGAGCGGATCGTGGAAGAGGAGCTGTTCGGATTTCGCGCCGCCGTCACGAACGCTCGAGGCGGGCGCGCTTCCGTCCCCGCGCGCTACGCCGCCGTGGAACCGGGCAGCAGCGTGCGCTTGCGCGTGGCGCCGTTCAGGAGCCTGGTCACTGTATCGGCGCGCAAGTCCGGCTAGGGCGGTGGATTCGACCCGGCTCGCGAGATCAACGGCGCGGCTCGCTCGGGTGAGCTTTGTTGGTAAGCTACGCTCGGAGGATCTGCCATGCGCCTGCGCCTGATTGTTACGAGCCTGCTCACCGTCTACGCGCTGTCGGGCGTCGCTCGGGCCGACGCGCCCGCCGCGCCCCCCAAATGGGAAAGGTTCGACGAAGAGGACGGCGTTCGCATGTTCCGGCGCGACGTACCGGGCAGCTCGATCGTCGGGCTGCGCGGCGAGGCGTTCGTGGCCGCGCCGATCGCTCGCGTCGCGAGCGTGCTGATCGACCGCCAGCGCAGCACGGAGTGGATCGACCGTCTCGTCAAGACCAAGGTGATCCGCGAGCTCAGCGAGACCGAGTCCATCAACTGGAACCACATCAAGACTCCGAAGCCGCTCAAAGATCGCGACTTCGTCTTCAAAACGGTGCTCACCACCGACCCGGCGAAGAAGAAGGTACGGTTCAGCTACTACTCGGTGCAAGACAGCCTCGCCCCCGAGTACGACGCTTACGTGCGCGGCAGCTTCCAATCCGGCAAGTTCGAGCTGACCATGGCGGAACGGACCAACCCCGACGGCACCAAGACCCCGGGCACGATCGTGGTCGCGGAGGTCGTCGTCGATCCGCGCGGCTCGGTGCCGACGTTCATCGTGAACATGGTGCAAAAGAGCTGGCCCCACAAAACCCTGACCGCGCTGCGCAAGCAGGTCGCAAAGCCGGACATCAAGGACGATCCGCGCGTGCTCGAACGCCTCAAGCGCGAAGGCTTCCTGCAGTAAGCGTTCCGGCGCGCCCGGGGCCGTGTTACCAAAGCGGCCATGACCCTGGATGATCTGTCACAGCCAGAACAGGTCGTGCTGCTCGCGCTGGTCGGCCTGATGGCTCGTATGGACGGCAGTGTGTCGCAGGACGAGCTCGAGCTGCTGGAGCAAATCGCCGACGAGATCGGCGACGAGCGGTTCGAGGCAGCGCGAGACGGCGCCGCCGCCCTGGCTGATGGCGGCGCGATCTTGCGAGCCGCCGCCGGCGTCGAGCGCGTCGAGGCGCGCGAGGTCATCTTCGAGCTGGTCTACGGCGTCGCCATCCGCGACACGATCGCCCAGAGTGAAGCGGCGCTGCTGAACGAGCTGGCCGGGGCCTGGGGCTTGCAGCAGCGCGTCGGCGAGTCGGGCTGAGCTGTCTTGGCCAAGATCGCCATCGCCATCGAAGGGGTCGCGGTGCGCTTTGGCGACAGCGTGGCGCTGCGCTCGGTGAGCCTGACGGTCGAGCCGGGTGAGCTGGTGCTGCTGCTGGGCCCGAGCGGCTGCGGCAAGAGCACGCTGCTTCGCAGCATCGCCGGCTTCGTCGCGCCGGACGCGGGCCGCGTGTTGTTTGACGGCGAGGACGTGACCGGCTTGCCGCCGCACCGCCGGCAGATCGGCATGGTGTTCCAGAGCTTCGCGCTGTTTCCTCACTTGTCGGTCGGCGAGAACGTGGCGTTCGGGCTCCGCGAGCAACGCCGGCCGAAGGCCGAAATTACCGAGCGCATCGAGCGCGCGCTCTCGGACGTAAAAATGGGCGGTTTCAGCCCACGGCGCGTCGATCAGCTCTCGGGCGGGGAGCAACAGCGCGTGGCACTCGCGCGCGCGCTGGTGACGCGACCGCGCTGCTTGCTGCTCGACGAGCCGCTGTCCAATCTCGACGCTGGCCTGCGCCACAGCATGCGCGAAGAGATCCGGCGCGTCTGCAAGGAGCATGGGCTTACCACGCTGTACGTCACTCACGATCAAAAGGAAGCGCTCGCAATCGCGGATCGGATCGCGGTGATGAAGGCGGGCAAGATCGAGCAGGTCGGCTCGCCGTGGGAAATCTACCGCGCGCCGCGCTCGCGCAGCGTCGCCACCTTCTTGGGGGAGACCAATTTGGTGCCCGCCTGCGTCCTCGCGAGCGATGAGGGTAGGCTGAAGGTGCGCGCCGGCGGCCCCCTCGAGCTGTGGGCGGCGGCGCGCGACGGCTTCGGCCCCGGCTCGAACGTGCTGCTGTCGATTCGCCCGGAGTGCATTCGGTTGAGCGCGGCGCGGCCGAGCGAGGCGGCTTTTCCGGTCAAGGTGCGGGCCAGCAGCTACCTCGGCGAGCTGTGTGAGCACGAGGTCTCTCACGACGCGCTCGTGCTTCGCGCCTACGAGCTCAACCCGCGAAGTCGCAACCACTACCGCGAGGACACGGAGCTGTGGGCGGAGGTGAGCCCGAGCGATGTCGTGGTCCTCGCGCCGGACCCCGAGGCATGAGAGCGGCGCTGCCAGGCCTACTGCTGTTGGCGGCGCTGCTGGTCGTGCCGTTCGCGTTGCAGCCCAAGGTCGCGGCGCCTCCCGACACCACGCGCAAGCTCGTGCTGCTCACGCCGCACAACGAGGCCCTGCGCTACGAGATGTCGCGCGGCTTTCAGAGGTACTTGAAGAAGCGGGGTGAGGCGCCGGTGGCGCTCGATTGGCGCAGCCCCGGCGGCACCACCGAGCTGACGCGGCTGCTCTCCTCCGAGTACCGCTCCGCGTTCGAACAGTACTTCTTGAAGCAGACGGGCGAGCGCTTGACCGAGCGCGGCGCGCAGGCTTTCGCGAACCCGAAGCAAAGCACCGAAGGCAACGGCGAGGCGGCGCGAGCGAGGAGGCTCTTCTTGAGCTCCAACGTCAGCAGTCACATCGACGTGTTGTTCGGCGGAGGAAGCTACGATTTCGCCCAGCACGCGGCCGCGGGCCGGCTCGTCGACTCCGGCGTGATCCGGAAGCACCCCGAGCTGTTCGGCGAGGGCGGCATCCCGCAGACCCTCGGCGGTGAACCGTACTGGGACGAGCAGGGTCGTTGGATCGGCGCCTGCGTGTCGGGTTTCGGCATTTGCTACAACCCGGAGGCGCTGGCGCAGCTGGGGATCACGCGCGCCCCGAAGCGCTGGGCCGATCTCGCCGATCCGCGCCTCGCTGGTCATGTCGCGCTGGCCGATCCCAGCAAATCCGGCTCCGCCAACAAGGCGTTCGAGCTGATCATCCAGCAGGCGATGAGCACGGCGCTTTCGCAGGCAGGCTCCCCTGCCCCCGACAGCGCCGCCGGACGGATGGCGCTCGCCTCCGGCTTCGACGACGGCATGCGCCTGATCCGGAAGATCGGCGGGGTCTCGCGCTACTTCAGCGATCAGGCAGGCAAGGTCGCGCAAGACGTGCAAAACGGCAGCGCCGCCGTGGGCATGTGCATCGACTTCTACGGTCGCTTCGAGAGCGATCGGCCGGGGCCCGGCCAGCGGCTGCATTTCGTGCTGCCCGAGGGCGGCACCTCGATGGGCAGCGATCCGATCGGCCTGCTGCGCGGCGCGCCTTCGCCCGAGCTCGGCCGCATGTTCATCGAGTTCGTGCTCAGCCCGGAGGGTCAGGCATTGTGGGCGTACAAGATCGGCGTGCCGGGAGGCCCCGAGCGCTACGCCCTGCGGCGCACGCCGATCTTGCCAATCTTGTTCGATCCATCGCGGCGAGAGCTGCGCTCGGATCCGGACGACAATCCGTACGAGACCGCGCGCAGCTTCACCTATCACGCGGCCTGGACGGGGCCGCTGTTTCGCGCGCTCTCGTTCGTGATTCGGGTGATGTGCGTGGACACGGAAGAGGAACTGCAAGAAGCGTCAGCCGAGCTCGCGCGACACGACAATCCGCCAGCCGCGCGCGCCGCCTTCGACGACATGTCGCTGGTGTCGTACGCGGTCGTCAAACAAGAGATCGCTCCCGCCCTCGCCAGCGGGGATCCGCTGCGTGAAGTAGAGCTACAAAATCGCCTCGTGGTCGCCCTCAAACGCCAGTATGAGCACGTCAGCGAGCTGGCCCGGAGCCAGCGATGAAGCGGCGCGGCGCGAGCGTGCTGCTGTTGCCGCTGGTGGCGATCATCTTCGCCCTGTTCTTCCTGTGGCCGTTGGTCGAGAGCATGCGCGGCGCGTTCGTCGATCAGGACGGGCGCTTCACCGTCGCCTACGTGGCGGCCGTCTTTCGCAACCCCGTCTACCTGCTGGGCTTCCGTAACTCCTTCGCGGTGGCGGTGGGGGCAACGCTGCTGTGCGCGCTGGTCGGCATCCCGCTTTCGTTGCTGTTCTCGCGGTACGAGTTTCCAGGGCGCCGCTGGCTGGCCGCCTTGATCCCGTTGCCCCTGTTCGTGCCGCCGTTCGTCGGCGCGCTCGGTATTCAACGCCTGCTAGGCCCGAACGGCGCGTTCAACGCGGCGCTGGGCGCGGTCGGGCTGTCCGATCCCTCCTCGCCGGTCGACTGGCTGCGCGACGGCCGTTACTTTGCGGTGATCGGCCTCACCGCCCTGCACCTCTATCCTGTCTTGTACTTCAATCTGAGCGCCTCCCTCGCCGGACAAAATCCCGAGCTCGAGCGCGCCGCCGAAACCCTGGGAACGAGCGGCCTACGCAAGCTGTGGCGGGTGACCCTGCCGCTGACGGCGCCCAGCCTATTCGCGTCGCTGACCATCATCTTCATCTGGTCGCTCACCGAGCTCGGCGTCCCACTGCTCTGCGACTACGACCGGGTCACCTCGGTCCAGATCTGGATTGGCCTCAAGGATATTGGCCAAAATCCGTTCGTCTACGGCCTCGTCACGGTGGCGCTGGTGGCCACGGTCGCGCTCTACGGGCTCAGTCGGCTGCTGCTCCGCAAGCTCGACAGCACCGCCGGCGTCAAGGGCTCGGCACGGCGCGAGCGGCGGCGGGCGGGGCCGGTCGCGCGCTGGCTCTGCACCGGCTTCGCGCTGTTCGTGCTGACGGCGGCGGCGCTGCCGAACGTGTCGGTGCTGCTCTTGGCGTCGTCCAGCGACTGGTACGGTACGGTGTTGCCGAGCGGCTTCACGCTCGAGCATTTCCGTTCCGCGCTCGGCCACGCCCTCGTCGTGCCCTCGATCGCTCAGAGCTTGCGCTACGTCGCGCTCTCGACCGCATTCGATTTGGTGCTGGGCTTCGCCATCGCCTGGGTGGTGGTGCGCAGCGACGCGCCGGGCCGCAAGTTGCTCGATGCGCTGGCGATGCTGCCTCTCTCGGTGCCAGGTCTGGTGCTGGCGTTCGGCTACTTGGCGATCTCGCGCGAAGGTCGGCCGCTGCACATGCTCGATCCAGCGCACGATCCGACGGCGCTGTTGGTGATAGCGTACGCGATGCGGCGCTTGCCGTTCGTGCTGCGCTCGGCGGAAGCAGGGCTGCTCCAGATGAGCAGGAGCGTCGAAGACGCCGCGCTCAGTCTCGGCGCGCCGCCATCACGGGTTCTGTGGCGGGTGACGCTGCCGCTGGTGCTGCCCCACCTGCTCGCGGGCGGGCTGTTCGCGTTCGCGCTGTCGATGCTCGAGGTCTCGGACTCGCTGATCCTGGCCCAGCAGCAAGCGCACTTCCCGATCACGAAGGCGATTTACGAGCTGTCGCAGCTGATCGGTGAAGGGCGGCTGCTGGCGGCGGCGCTCGGAGTCTGGGCGATGCTATTGCTGGCAACGACGGTTTGGGTGGCGCGCCGCTTGGTGAGCGAGCGACCCGGCGGCTACTCGGAGACTTGAGCCGTGGTCGCTCCCAGCAGCGCGCGCGTCACCGCGACCGCCGCCGACAAGCGCTCCCCGCCGCGGCCGTGCCCCCACGCCGCCGGCAGCACCGCGCCAAGCTCCGCCGCGCACGCCGCGACCTCGCCCGTCTTCTTGCGCAGCTGCCGGCGCGCCAGGGTCCGTAGATCGAGCCGCTCCGGCAAAGTCACGCCTTCCGCCGACAGCCGCTCCGAAGCATAAAATCCCCAGCCCACGAGCAGATCGCGCGGGCGCACGAAGGCGCGCCACCGCTCGTGAAACGCCGCGAACGACTCGCCGGCGAGCACCAGCTCCGGCGCCACCCGCGTGTGCAGCACGAACGACGGCGAGAGCGGCCGCCGCGGCACGATCAACGCCTCGAAGCGCTCGCCGCTCGTGACGCGCTCCGCGACCCAATGCACGATCTCGGCGTCACCGCCGACGTCGCTGCCGCGGGCCCAGGCGTTGGCCTCGCCGTAGGCGACGACGAGATCCGGGGCGCGCTCGGCGAGCAGCTTCGGAGCCCGCGGCGGACGCGGCCGATCGCGGTAAGCCAAATGCCGCCGTGAGCTGCGAGCCCGCGCGTAGTGAAGCTGATGCTCGACCATGGCGTCGAACGGCTGGAGCAGAGCTTCGCGATCGAATCCGTTCGGCTCGAGCAGCGCCAGCGCCTCACCGATGGCCTCGATCGTCGAGACGCAGTGAAGAGCAGGCTCGCGGCGAATGCGATAGCGACTGGGAGCGCTGGGCGACAGCGAGTAGCGCGGCAGCTCCGCCAGCTGCGGATTTTGCTGAAATAGCTTCTTGGCCTGCCACCAGGTGCCGTCGAGCACGACCAGCGTCACCGGGCCCAGCGGAGGATCCAGGGCCAGATCGCGCGCGCCCTCGCCAGGATAGAGCAAGATCGCCGGCGCCTCGGGGTCGCGCAGGCCCGCCTGAAACGCCGGCACTTCCTCGAGCTTGATCGCGACGTGACGCTCGGCTCGCTCCAGCTGCAGCTCGACGAGGCGGGCGGTGTTGATCGGCACGTCGCTCTCGCGCGGATGCTGCAGGATCAGGACCCGGGTGCGCGTGCGCTTGGCCGCGATCGCCGAGCACAAGCAGACCACGCTCGGGCGCGCGCAACCCGCGCAGACGCGGCGCGGCACGAGTTCGGCGGGGGCGGAGCGCGGCAAGACGGCCCAACCATGACGCGCCGCCGCCGCCTGTCTAGCGGCGCCGGCTGATTGCAACGAACGGCCGCGGGGCCAAGCCGATTTCGGCGCTGGGCGCTCGGCTATTCGTCGCAGCGCGTGGAGATCTCGACGCGCCCTTGGTAGCTGAACAGCTGGAGCGGCAAGCCGACCTCGTGGGCCACGCGCACGATTCCAAGCATCGGCGGTGGTTGGCTCGCGCCGTCGAAGCGGTTCATCTCCCCGCTGAAAGCCGCGCTCGGGTCTTCTTGTACGCGCGCCAGGTGCGCCTTGAGGCGCTCGACGTGAGCTTGCTCCGCGTAGTTGGCCACGACGAGCAAAATCGACTTGCCGCTGCGGCGCAGCTCGAGGCGAACCTCTCCCCCGTCGGATCCGTAGCGTAGCGCGTTGGCGTAAAGCTCGTAGATCGCGACGTTCAGGCGCTGCGCCTGGGGCGGCGGCAAGCAAGCGAAACAGTAAGCCGACAGGTAGGCGTACGTGGGCTCGAGCAGCGCGGGATCCGCGGGCGCGCCGATCGAGATCAGGGCGGGCTCGTCGCCGTCGATCGCGGAAACGCGCCCGTCTTCGGCGCGGCGGGTGGCACGGGCCTGGACGCCGCTCATCCGGCGGCTGGGGTCACTCGCTACGGGTCCGTCTATCGATTCGAGATTGCTGGTTTCGCGTGCCCTGTTCGTCAAGCTCATCCCCGGCGGTTTGGGTGCCGGATGGCATCCGTATCGGCCTCAGCCTGTCGAACGGACATTTGCGGCCAGGCTTTAGCCGCGACGTACGCCTGCTTCGCGGAGCTTCTGCTCCAAATCGCGAAAACGCTGCGCCAAAGCGCGCACGAGCGCGCCCGTCCACCCATCGGCGCCGAGGCCGGCCGCCAGTGTGCGTTGGTCCAACACGAGCACCGTCACGTTGTCTTCCGCTTCGATCGTCGCCGCGCGGGGCTCTTCGAGCAGCAGCGCCACCTCGCCGAACACGTCGCCCGCGCCCATGCTGCCGAGCACCTCGTGACCGTCACCCACGCGGCGGCTCACCTTGCAGCGACCGCTGACGATCATGTAGGCAGCGTCACCTACATCACCCTCGCGGATGATGACGCTGCCGGGGGCAAACACCCGCCGCGGCAGGTGCAAGCCGCCGCGCAGGAAATTGCGGACGTCGGTCTGTAACTCGACGACCGAGTCGTAGCGATCGGCCGGATTCGGCGCGACGGCCTTGTCGACGATCGCGCGAATACGCTTGGAGACCCCGATCCCCATACACGCGACGTCGATCGGCACGACCTGTCCGGCTCGGGCTTGCTCGAGCACACTCTCGACGTCGTGCGCTTCGCCGTACGGCATCTTGCCGCTCACGATCTCGTACAAAATAGCCCCGAGCCCGAACACGTCGCTGCGCTCGTCCATCTCCTGCGGATTGCCGCGGGCCTGCTCGGGCGCCATGTGGGTGGGAGTGCCGACCGGTCCCGGTGCTTCCATCTGCGAGCGCGAGCCGGAGGCAGGCTTGGTTCGGGTGAGGCGCGCCAGACCCCAATCCATCAGGTAGGTCTGACCGAAGTCCGCCACCATCACGTTCTCGGGCTTGAGGTCGCGGTGGATCACCCCGCGATGGTGGGCATACGCGACGGCATCACAGACCTTCAGGAAGATCTCGAGGCCGTCTTCGAGGCGAGCGGTGCCGCCGGGCGGCCGCGCCGGATCGCGCAGCCAGTCGTCGAAGTTGATGCCCTGCACGAGCTTCATCGTGAAATACGGCACCCCTTGCTCGGACACGGCCAGCTCGTGGACGGGCACGATGTTGGGGTGCTCGAGCTGGCCCGTCATCTGCGCCTCGGCGATGAAGCCGTCTTTGTACATCGGCACCTTGGCCAGCTCTCGATCGAGCCGTTTGAGCGCGACGTGGCGCAGCAGGTTGCGATCCGTCGCGGGGTGGATGCGACCCATGCCGCCGCGGCCGATCTCGCGAAACAGCCGCAGGTGCTCGGGGATCGGAATACCTTCGCGCTCGATTTCGGCACGGCCGACGCCGTGATCGCCCTCGACTGGAATGCCCTCGATGACGTAGACGGGCTCCGCTGCTTCTCGACTGTCGTTGTAATCGCTCACGCGCTCTTGCTCCGATCGCGACGCTCGCGAACTTACCACGACGACGGCTCAGAAACCGAGGCCGACCATCGTCCGAATCCACACCTTGCCATACGGATCTTCGGCCTGTTGTCGGTCCCCGAGGTGATCGAGGCGAGCATAGACGCCGGTCGACCACCACGCTTCGCCGGATTGCAGCAGAACCGTCGGTCCCAAGTAGTGGCGGGTGCCAGACGGAGTATCGCTCGACACAGCGGCCGCAACCGGCTCGGCTTCATCGAACCTTCCCCGAGCCCAGTATTCCAGCCCCAGCATGAAGCTCGGAGAAAACTCATAAGTGGCGCCCAGGGTCGGATTGTAGATGAGCTTCCACTGCTGGGCCTGGAAGTAATATTCCTGCTCGACCCATAGGTTGCAGACAGCCGTCAAGTAGCCGAAGCGGCGCGACATCAAGAGCTTTTCTTCGATCTCGATCTCGTTGTGAAATTCCGCGACCTCGAGGTAGAGCCCGAGGTCGAGAGGCAGGTCGCCCTCTTCCGCGAAGCGATAGCGTAGCCGCTGCTTCAGACCGTCGAAGCGCATCGCGGGCGTGTCCGCCGTCGCGCCTTGCTGGAAGGAGAAATAGAGCCCTAGCTCCAGGCGATCGGTCACGCCAAGCTCGAGCTCGGTCTGGAGCCGAGAGCGGAGCGAGGTGACGGCGTCACGGGTGCCGTCGCTTTTTTCGCGGGCGACACGCATCGGCGTCAGGTCGACGATCTCTTCGACCTCGACTTTGCCCTGGGGCAGCGTCTGATACGGGTAGGAGAAAGGCAGCGGGTGCGGGTTGGCGAGAGCGGTCGCGGGCAGCGCCAACGCCGCGAGCAGCGCCGAGCACGTGAGCCTGAAATCGAGCTTCATTCCTGGCTCCTCGCGAGCGCTTCCATCTGAAGATTCATCGGCTTGGGCATCATCGGGTTCATCGGCAAAATCCAGGGTTTGTTCGAAAATCCGTCGGTCTCGCGCGCCAGGTCGACTCGAGCGTCGATCAGCCGCTGCATCGGCCTGCCATTCAACGAAGCGAAGGCGTCGGCGTATACCGCCGGCTGCTCGACGCCGCGGGCTCGAAAATCAGCCGCTACCAGCTGCGCCGCCTCGAGCACCATGTCGGGCTGAGGCGCCATCATCGCCGTCTGGTAGGCAGTGAAATAGGCGCGCGGTGAGACGTGAAATGTCCGACCAGTGCGCGGCTCGACGACTCGAAAGTCCACCGCGCCGTCCTTCTCCATCAACATCACGTTCCACGAAAAGCGAAAGCCTTGCTCGGTCCAGCACAGCTCGCCGGGATAGAGCCAGTGCCGCAGGGGAACCAACAGCTGGATCAGCAGGAAGCCGGCGGCGCCCCAAGGCAGCCAGGCCGGCACGGGGGGCGCGGCGCCCTCCGGCGCGGTCGAGCGATGCAGGGCGAGGCGCGCCCCGAGCCGTCGCGGCCACGATGGCTCCAAGAACAGCAGCGCGCCGCAGATCATGAAATACGGAAACATGCCGATTGAAAACAGGCGCGCGGTCAAGGCATGAAAGGCCACGACGGCCAGCAGCGCGAAGGGCCGTGTCCGGCGCAGCAGCAGCAACGGCACGATCGACAAGTCGAACGCAGCGCCGGCCCAGCTCAGGGCAAAAGGAGCCCAGGCTTTGCTCAGCAGCGCTCCCAGCACCGGCACGTCGCCTGTGCGCCCGAGCCAGATCGAGAGCGGTTGTGCGCGCAGCAGCCAGTCTTCGTTCAACTTGGCGACGCCGCCGAACCAGTACACCAAGCCGAACTGCGCCCGCAGCAGCCACAGCATCCAGACCGGCACCTGGGTCCGACGTATGCTCCGATCACGCCGAGCGTCGATCGACGACATACCCGCCAGCGGTAGGCAGGCCATCAAGGCGCAGACACACACCACCAGGTAGTAATGGTTGAGGTAGTTCGTCTTGTCGATCAGCTGGGCGTAGGCGAACAGGAGGCCGAAGCCCACCACGCTCGCGCGGTAACGGTATCCGACGGCAACGCCCAGCGCACACGCCGCCATCAGCGCGAAGTGCAGGTACATGCCCGGGCCCGGCCATGGCCGCACCCAGCCGAACCCCCAATACTTGAAGAAATGGGTCGGTAGCAGGAAATACTCGGCGATCGTGCCCTTCCAAAAGCTGCGCAGGGTCGCCACCAGCAGCAGCGAGCCGAACGCGATCCGAAACGCGGCGAGGCTCGCCAGATCGACCCGGCGCTGGAAGCGGCGACTAGTCGCCATCGTTATCGCTGAACTTCAAGCTCGCGCCGAGCGTGCCCAGCACCTCCGTGGCGAGGACGCGCTTGAGCGACTTGATCGACTCGTAGGCCTGGGTGACGGTTTCGGGGGACTCCTCCAGCGCGAGCGTGAGCGGCTCGGGGATGGCGAGCACGGCCGCTTCGGCGTCGGCGAGCGCGGCGCGCGCGTGCAAGTCGGTGGCCGGGCTCCTGGCATGCACCAACGACGACAAGCTCGTGCCCACCGTACCGTCGCGGGTGGCGAGGTAGACGTTGCGCATGCCGCGCAGGTTGGCCAGCACGTCGCGCAGGGCGGCGCCGGAGCGCGCCGACTCCTGGAGGGATGGGTCGACCTTGCCGCCGGTCGTCACCCCGAGCGGCTTGCCGAGCTTCACGTTCGCGACCACCTCGCTTAGCACGACCGTCTCATTTAGCAGGGTGTCGAGCGCCGCCTGCACGTTCGACGACACACTTTCGGACCCGCCCGGTTGGGCGAAACGCCCCGCGTAGTCGCCCGCTTCCGGCTGCCACGCGTTCGAGAGCTGCTCGGCGTTCGCGGCCACGACTTGACCGGCCGCGCTCAAGAAACGTCGGCGTCGATCGCCGGCCACGTCGTCCCCGAGCAGCGCCGCTTCGAGCTCCGCGTCGTCTTCCGGGAACAACAGGTACTCGATCGCTTGCAGCCCGCGCTTGTTCGCTCCCAGCGAGCGGACGTGGCCAAACGTCAGCTCACTGTCCGACGCCAGCTCGAGGTCGAGCTTCTGGACGTCGACCGGCGATTGATCCAAGCCGGCCTGGGCGTGAAGATCGCTGGCCGGTCCGAAGCCGAACGCCTGAGATTCTTCCCACGGCTCGCGCGTCGCCAGGTACGCGGCGCGCACTGTCGAGAGCTCGGCGTCGCCCGGAGCGTCGGCCAGCTCGTCGAGCACCGACGACAGCTCCGAGCAACGCGCGGCGAGCTCGGCGTACGTCGGCAAGATCACGTCTTCGGTCGTCTCGCGCAGCGCGACGCGCCGCTCACCGTCTGGCAACGGCGTGGGGGAGCAGCTCAGCGTCGAGAGCGCGGCCGCGAGCAGCCAGCGGGCGGCTGGCGCGCCGGCCCGAAATTGAAATTGCTTTTCAATTTCAAACCCGACCACGGCTTTTGCAGCGATATTTGCCATGAACGACGTACCGCCGAAGCTCAGCGGGCGGTGCAGACGTAGCCGCCAGCCCTGATCTCGTCAAGGTCGTCGCGACCATTCAGCGGATTTGTTAGGCTGCGGGAGCCGTCGGCGGTGCGCGATCACGGGAAGGTACGATGTCCGAGATGCTGTCTATCGTTCAACAGTCGAGCGAGCTCATGATCGTGCAAAAGCGCGAGCTGGCGGAGCTGTTCGGCTTCGAGACCCGCAACAAGTACTCGATCGAGGCGAACGGGGCGCCCTTCGCGTTCGCGGCCGAGCAGGGCAAAGGCGGCCTCGCCTTCCTGGCGCGGATGTTCATGGGCCATTGGCGGACGTTCGAGATTCACTTCTTCGATGACGCCCGCCAGCTCGTGTTGCGCGCCGTCCATCCGTTTCGCTTCTTCTTCCAGCGTCTCGAGGTGAGCACGGCCGAGGGGCGGCCGCTCGGATCGATCCAGCAGCGCTTCGCGGTGTTTTCCAAGCGCTTCGACGTCAGCGACGCCGGCGACCGCTTGCTGCTCAGCGTCTCGTCACCGATCTGGCGTCCCTGGACGTTCGCCTTCCAACGTGACGGTCGCGAGCTGGCGCGCGTCGAAAAGAAATGGTCGGGCATGCTGCAAGAAGCCTTCACCGACGCCGATCGCTTCCGCGTCGCGTTCCAGTCGCCGGAGCTGAGCCTCGAGGAGCGCGCCCTGGTGCTCGCGGCCGGCATCTTCATCGATTTGCAGTATTTCGAGCGCAAAGCCAGCTAGCCGCCGTCGCGCCAAGCCCTCAGAGCCCCGGCGACGTTCCTGGCGCGACGGCTTGGCTCATTTTTTCTTGGGAGCGGCCGGCGGACCGCGGAAGTGCGACGCGAACGGGTTGTTGCGGAACGCTTCGACCGGCTTCGCCGCCGAAGGCCCCTTGGGCGCCGGGCCCGCGCCCGGGCGCTTGGGTCCGCCTCGCCTCGGCGGCGGTTGTGCGCCGCTCGTCGCGGGCTGAGCCACCGCAGCAGCGCCGGACTTGCGCGTGAGCGCGATGCGGCGCCGCTGCAAATCGACCTCCACCACCCTGACCTGGACCTTGTCGCCGACCTTCACCACCTCACTCGGGTCCTTGACGAAGCGATCGGCCAGCTGCGAGACGTGGATCAGACCGTCTTGATGCACGCCCACGTCGACGAACGCGCCGAACGCGGTCACGTTGGTCACGACGCCCTCGAGCGCCATGCCGGGCTTCAAGTCTTCGAGCGTGCGCACGTCGTCGCGAAACTTGGGCGGTTGAAACTCGTCGCGCGGATCGCGGCCCGGTCGCAGCAGCTCCGCGAAGATGTCGTCGAGGGTGAAGCTGCCGACGTCGCCGGCCTGGTAGCGAGCGCGATCGATGCGCCGGAGCAGCTCGGCGTTGCCGATCAACGACGCCACCGGCACCCCGAGATCTCTGGCGATGCGCTCGACGAGCTCGTAGCGCTCGGGGTGCACGGCGCTTGCGTCGAGCGGGTGCGCGCCGTCACGCACGCGCACGAAACCCGCCGCTTGCTCGAACGTCTTTGGACCCATGCCGGGTACCTCGAGGAGGCCGCGTCGACTCTTGAACGCGCCCCGATCGTTGCGGTAAGCGACGATGCGCTTGGCCACGCTCGGACCGAGGCCCGCCACGCGCGACAGCAACGACGCGCTAGCTGTGTTGAGCTCGACGCCGACGCCGTTCACGCAGCTCTCCACGACCTCGTCGAGCTTCTTGGCCAGGAACGCCTGAAACACGTCGTGCTGGTACTGGCCCACCCCGATGCTCTTCGGATCGAGCTTCACCAGCTCCGCCAGCGGATCTTGGAGGCGGCGGGCGATGCTGATCGCGCCGCGGATCGTCAGGTCGAGATCCGGAAATTCTTCGCGCGCCACGTCGCTCGCGGAGTAGATGCTCGCCCCCGCCTCGCTCACGCTGACGACGCACGGCAGAGCCGCCTTTTCGCCAGCCAGCTCGCCGAGCTCGCGCACGACGTCGCGGGCGAAGGCCTCCGTCTCTCGGCCGTGGGTGCCGTTTCCGACCGCGATCGCCACGATCGGGTGGCGCGCCAGCATCGCCCTGAGGGTCTGCTTGGCGCGCTCGACCGACGCGTCGCCTTGCACCAGGTAAACGGTCTCGTGCTCGAGCAGCTTGCCCGTCTCGTCGACGACCACGCACTTGCAGCCGGTGCGCTGGCCCGGATCGATGCCGAGCACGTAGCGGCTGCCGAGCGGCGCCGCCAGCAGCAGCTCTCGTAAATTTTTGGCGAAGACCTCGATCGCGGCGCGATCGGCGGAGAGCTTGAGCTCGACGCGCACGTCGACCTCGACCGAGCTCACGAGCAAGCGCGAAACTGCGTCTTTGACCGCCAGCGCCATCTGCGGTGCCCAGGGTGATCGCGCGCGCACGCGCTGCCGCGTGACGCGCTCGGTCAGGGCCTGCTTGTCGATGCCGAGCGAGGCGCGCAGTACCCCCTCCGTCTCCCCGCGCCTGATCGCCAGGTAACGGTGGGACGGGATCTGCCCGATCGGTTCGGCGAAGCTTGCGTAGGCGTCGAACTTCGTGACCTGGTCCTTGTGCTCCGGGCTCTTTTGCACCTCGATCTGGCCTTCCTTGAAGTACGTCTCGCGCGTCTGGCGACGCACCTCGGCGTCCTCGGCGACGCGTTCGGCCACGATGTCGCGCGCCCCAGCCAGCGCCGCCGCGACGTCGGGCACGTCTTTGGCCGCCGCAACGAAGCCTGCCGCCAGCGCTTCCGGCGCTTGCCCGTCGGCTTGCGCCCAGAGCAGGTCGGCCAGCGGCTCGAGGCCGCGCTCCTTGGCGATCACGGCGCGGGTGCGGCGCTTGGGCTTGAACGGCAGGTACAGATCTTCGAGCTCGGCCTTGGTGGGAGCGGCGCGCAGCCTGGCCTCGAGCGCAGGCGTGAGCTTGCCCTGACCGCGAATTTCCGCGATCACGCTGGTTCGGCGGGCGTCGAGCTCGAGCAGGTAGGTGCGGCGCTCGTCGATGTTGCGAATTGCCACCTCGTCGAGCCCGCCCGTCGCTTCCTTGCGGTAGCGGGCGATGAACGGCACCGTCGCCCCTTCTGCCAGCATCGCCACCACCGCCCGAACTCCGCTGGGCGAAAGCCCCAGCTCTTTACAGACGCTCGGTACGGGGTCGAAGCTGGGCTCGGCATCGCGGGGCGCCGTATCTGTGACAGTTGTCATCGCTTTGGCTCTTTCACATAGCTCCGGGGCGAGTGAAACGAAATCTACGCGCCATCTAACCTGAGTTAGGGTCCGGGCGGGCACCGTGAACACCAACGACAAGAGCTCCGAACCGGCCTGGCTTTCCCGTGTCCTTCGGTTGATAACCGACGTTCACCCCGGGGAGGCGATTTCGGCGCTGCTGCTGACCGCCAACGTCTTCTTGTTGCTCAGCGCGTACTACGTGCTGAAGCCGCTGCGCGAGGCCTTGATCTTGGCGAAGGAGTCGGGCGCCGAGTACAAGTCCTACCTGAGCGGCGCGATCGCGCTGTTCCTGTTCGTGCTCGTGCCCGCCTACGGGAAGCTGGTCGACGCGCTGCCGCGGATCAAGCTAGTGATCGGGGTCAACCTCGCGTTCGCGGCGCAGCTGCTGTTGTTCTATGTCGCGATCGCCATCCCGAGCCTGAAGGAAAACCTCGGTTACTTCTTCTACGTCTGGGTCGGTGTCTTCAACGTGATGGTCGTGGCGCAGTTCTGGGGCTACGCCAACGACCTGTACGAGAAAGAGCAAGGCGACCGCCTGTTCCCGATGGTCGCGATCGGCGCCTCGGTGGGGGCCGCCGTGGGCAGCAAGGGCGCCAAGATCCTGATCCAAGGGCTGGGGGAGCCGACGATGCTGCTGGTCGCCGCCGGCTTGCTCGTGCTGTGCGCGGGGCTGTATTTTTTGGTCGAGCGCCGCGAAGGCAATCCGACCGAAGCGGCGCCCGCGAGCCGGCCCGGCGAGGACAAGAAGTCCAAGAAGGGCGGCTTCACGCTCGTGCTGAGCGAGCGTTATTTGCTGCTAATCGCGCTATTTGCCCTGATTTACAACTGGGTGAACAGCAACGGCGAATACATGCTGAGCCGCGTCATTCAGGACGAGGCGATGAAGGCGATCCACGCCGGCAAGCTCGCCGCCCAAGACAAGGGCAACGCGATCGGCGCCGCCTACGCCGACTTCTTCTTCTACGTGAACGTGGCGGGCGTATTGCTCCAGACCTTCGTCGTCTCGCGCGTCGTTCGTTGGCTGAAGTTGCCGACCGCGTTCTTGTTCATGCCGGCGCTGGCGCTGACCAATGCGCTGCTGTTCGCGTTCGTCCCATTCGTAGCCAAGATCGGCAAAGGCGCCGAAAACGCCGTCGACTACTCGCTCAACAATACCCTCAAGCAGATGCTCTGGCTGGTGACCTCGGCCGACATGAAGTACAAGGCCAAGCAGGTGGTCGACACCTTTTGCGTGCGCATGGGCGACTTCTTCTCCGCGATCTCGGTGTTGGTCGCGGTCGACCTGCTGAAGTTCTCCGTACCGAGGTTCGCCTGGATCACGGTCGTGCTCGCCGCCGCATGGGTCGTCGTCGCGATCGCGATCGGCCGGCTCTATCACGGCCTCGAACAGCGGAAAGAGAAGCTCGGGACATGAACCGCGCGTGGATTTTCGGGCTCGCGCTCGCGGCGACGACGCTGCCCACGAGCCTTGCCGGCGCCGAAGAACAGCCGGAGAAGCGCCCCGTACCGAACTACGACGGCCGCGGCGGCCCGCCGCAAACCCCGGGCCAGAAGGCGCTGTGGGTACCGCGGATCCTGCTATCGCCGCTCTACTTCGTGAGCGAGTTCGTGGTCCGTCGCCCGCTCGGATTCGCGATCACGGCCGCCGAGAAGGCGGAGCTACCTTCCGTCCTCTACGACTTCTTCGCGTTCGGGCCCGATCACAAAGCCGGCATCGTGCCGATCGCGTTCGTCGATTTCGGCTTTCTGCCGAGCGTCGGCCTCTACGGTTTCTGGGACGACGCCGGGTTCAAGGGCCACGCTCTGCGCCTGCGTGGCTCGACCTGGGGCCCGAAGTGGCTCTCCGGCACGGCGACGGAGCGCTTCACCTTCAGTGACCGTTTCGATCTAACCCTGACGAGCACGGCGACGCGCCGGCCCGACTACGCCTTTTACGGTATCGGCTCCGACACGCGCGAGTCCGACCTGATGCGCTATACCGGCAAGCTCGTCGACGCGCACGTCGAGAGCCGAGCGTCGTTCGCCGGCAGCAGCTGGCTCGAGACCGCGGTCGGCTACCGGGGCGCATCGTTTGGACACACCGATTTCTACGACGACCAGCCGTCCGTCGACGACCAGATCGCGACGGGCGAGCTTGCGGCCCCGCCGGGTTTCGTCGACGGCTACCGCGCCCCGTTCGCCCGCGCGCGGCTGGTGCTGGATTCGCGCGGCAAATCGCACTCCTCGACCGGCGCTCGCATCGAGCTCTCGGGAGAAGAGGGTGTCGACCTGAAGAACAGCCCGACCTCGGGCTGGCTGCGCTACGGCGGCACGGTGGGCGGCTTCGTCGATCTCGCCGACAGCGGTCGCGTCATCAGCTTGTCGGTCTCGGCCCTGCTCGCCGACCCGCTCGGCGACCGCCCCGTCCCGTTCACGGAGCTGGTCACGCTCGGCGGCCCCGCATTGATGCCGGGATTTCGCGCGGGAAGACTGTATGATCGCAGCGCCGTGGTCGCGACCCTCCGTTACGCTTGGCCGATCTGGATTTGGCTCAACGGCTCGCTGCAGGTCGCGACCGGCAACGTGTTCGGCGAGCGCTTCGACGGCTTCCGCGTCGAGCGAGGCCGGTTGTCGACAGCGCTCGGCATCGAGAGCAGCGGCTCGCGCGACAGCGTGTTCCAAGCCCTGATCGGCTTCGGTAGCGAGACCTTCGAGAGCGGCGGAAAAATCGACTCACTTCGGGTGGTCGTGGGGGCGCGAAGTGGCTTCTAAACGCGCCGCCTTGCTCGGGCTGCTGGTGCTGGCCGGCTGCGCGTCGAGCTCGCATTTCCCCCTGCGGCCGCCGCTGCAGCGTGACGACGACGACAAGCCGTTCGCGAAGGCGCCCAAAGAATACTACTCGCCGTTCGCTTGGGACGGCGCCAACTACATGGTGTTCCACCCCGTGGCGCGGTTCTTCGCCGTCGATCCGGCGGGCGCGGCCGCGAACGTCAACGCCTTCGACGAGGTGCCGAGCTCGAGCTGGTTCGAACATCGCTTGGGGACGCGCTCGATGACGGCGGCGGAGGTGACGCGCGGGCCGTGCAGCGAAAAGGTGCTGGATCCGAACGGCCCCGACGGCTCGTGGCCGATCGACAAGGGCAAGGACAACGGCGCCAACCCGGGCTTCCGCGTCAACATCGAGGGCTTGGGCAAATTCATGCTCAAGACCGATCCGGAGACGGAGCCGGAGCGCGCGACGGGCGCGACCGCGATCGCCGCGCGCATCTACCACGCCGTCGGCTACTACTCGGCTTGCGACTCCGTCGTGTACTTTCGCCCGTCGCTGCTGAAGCTGAAGCCGGGCCTCACCGTCACCAACAACCAGGGTGTGACGAGCCGCTTCGACCGCGCGCGACTCGACGAAATCTTGAAGCAAGCGTCGCACCGCGACGGCCTCGTGCGCATGGTCGCCTCCGAGTGGCTGCCTGGCAAGCCGATCGGCCCCTACCGCTACGAGGGGACACGCGACGACGATCCCAACGACGTGATTCCTCACGAAGACCGGCGCGAGGTCCGCGCCGCGCGCCTGGTGGCGGCGTGGCTGAACCACTTCGACTCACGCGAGCAAAACACGATGGACGTGTTCCTGCCGCTCGACAAAGCGCAGAAAGACGGCCCCGGCTTCGTCCGTCACTACATCATCGACATGGGCGACTGCTTCGGCAGCCAGTGGACGGTGGATGGCATCTCGCGCCGGCTCGGAAATTCTTACATCTTCGACGGCGGTCACGTCGCCGAAGATTTCATCACCCTAGGAGCGAAGCAGCGGCCGTGGGAGCGCGCGCAGCTCACGGGCGGCATCTTCGGCTACTTCAGCGCGCGTGACTTCGATCCGTCCGCCTGGCGCGGGGAGTATCCGAACCCGGCCTTCATGCGCATGACGGAGCAAGACGGCGCGTGGATGGCGCGCATCCTCGCCAATTTCGACGATCAGCTGATCGCGGCGGCGGTGAAGGTCGGAAAGTACAACACCGTCAGCGAGCGCTACCTGACCGAGACGTTGCAGGCGCGGCGCCGCGCGATCTTGCGCCGCTACCTGAACCGAGTCTCACCGATCACTCGGGTCAGCGCCAACACCGACGGCGTGTGCGGAGTCGATCTGGCGCGCGCGACCGGTATCGTGCCCAACGAGGAGATGTCGCTGCGCGCGTACTCCTGGCGCGGCGCCAAGCTGCAGCCGGCGCCGAAGCCGAAGTTCCGACGCGTACCCGCGCCCCAGGTGTGCGTCGACATTCCCCACGCCGAGCTGCCCGTGGCGCTGCCGCCGAGCGCTCCCGAGCGCTACACCGTGCTCGACATCACCAACGGTTATGCCCCCGGCCCGCTCCGGCTCCACCTGTACGATCTTGGCCCCGCCGGCGGCTACCGCTTGGTGGGCATCGAGCGCCCCGAAGCGCTCACCCCCCCGGACTGACGCGGGAAGGACGAAACTCGCGCGTCGGTGAGCTGTCGATCTCGAGCAGCGGCTCCAGCTCGGAAACCAGGTACTTGAGGGTGCCGCGCGTGAGACGGGGGTGCTCCTCGGCCTGGTCGTAGAAATCTTGCTCCGAGATGCGCAGCACCGTCGCCGAGCTGAGCGCGCGCGCCGCGTAGCCTGGGAGCGACCGACAGAACGCGGCCGCGCCGCCGATCACGTCACCGCGCCAGTGCTGGAAGCGAAAGCCGCCGGGCGCGGTCAGCTCGACGGTGCCGCGCGCCACGACGTAGAGACTCTCGTCTTCCGCTCCGAGCTCGAACAAACGTTCGCCGTCCACGAGCACGAGCGGCTCCGCCACGGTAGCGAGGCTGACGATCGCCTGCATGCCGGCCGACGCCAAGAAGCCGGCCCGGCGCAGGGCCAAGATCTTGTCGTAGGTCTCCAAAGGTGCGTGGCTGAGCGGCGGCGGTGGCTCGCTGTAACGTTCCAAACGCGGCGCGAGCTGCCGCCAACGCGCGTGGAGCTGGGTCGAGAAGTTGCGGATGGCGCTGCGCGCGATCTGCCCATTGTCTTCCAGCATGTCGAACCAATCGGTGGTGCGGAGCGACAGAAACCGACACGCCTCGAGGGCGCGGCAGTTGCGGGTGCGCTGGCGCTCCAAAACCGCGTCGATCACTCCCACCACCGCCACCGGCGCGAACTCCCAGGGTGGATCGCCGGGGCGCTCCATCGCGACACGGCCTTCGGTCAAGAACAAGAAGTAGTCGGGCGCGTCACCGGCGTCGAATATCACCTCGCCCGGCTTGGCTTCGACGTCTTGGAGTAGCTCGATGAACCGCAAATGGGCGGCGACGGGCATGCTCGGAAACATGGAGCGCAGCAAGATCTCGCGCTTCAGGCGGGCGCTGTCGGCGACGGTCATGCCGGACGCTCCGTCAGCACCGCCAACGCCGCCGCAGGCAGCGCCTGGGGGCCGAGGCTCCCGAGCGCGCGCGTCGAGAGCGAGCTCACCATCTCGTCGGAATCCTGCGACAGCGCCTGCAGCGCCGCCCGCGCATCGCGAAAAGTAGCCACCAGCTCGCTCGCTCGTTCGACGCGCTGGTCATCGGGCAAATCGTCGACGACCAGTCTCAGCATCATCGCGGCCTGCTCCGAAGAACGATCGAAGCCACGAATCAGCGCGTCCAAAAACTCGACCGCCCGGCCACGCCGCCGCGCGTCGCGCGAGACGAGAGCCGAAAAGATCGCAGGGATGTCGTCGCCGCGGTGCAGCACTTGCAGCAAGCGGGCGAGGCGGTCGCGCGATTGCGCGATCTTATCGTCGAGCAGCTCGATCACCAGCTGGCTGTCGAGGCGGCTCGCGACGGCGCGGTCGCGGGTCAACGCCAGCTTGGCCGCGAACAGGCGCAGGTATTCGAGCGAGTTGCGGGTCAGCACGTGAAAGATCGGGCCCGAATCGATGCGCAGCGTGGTCTCGAGCGCGATTTGCTCGAGGCCGCGCAGAGCCTTGTAGCGGACCAGGCCGTTGTCGTGCTCGACCACGACACGCAGCAAGATTTCTAGCGCTTCTTTGGACAAGAACGCGGAGATGCTGCGCGGCACGTGGATGCGCACGCGACGGTCCAGCTGCTCGTCGTACAGGGCCCGCTCCAGCGCCCGCAGCGCTGGCTCGCCGACGTGGGTGAGCCCGCGCCGCGCCGACAAGCGATCGTCGGCGACCTTGAGGCGGCCAATCAAGAATTCGATCGACGACTCGTCGCTCGTGGCCTCGAGCGCGACCGTCACCGCCCCCGCCAGCGCCGGCAACCGCGCGAAGCCGAGCAGAATGCGCGGCGTCTCCGGAGTGGGGTGAGCCGCCACCGCTTCGATAAACGCCAGCTTCAGGGCGTGCTCCTCGTCGTCATCGGCGAACAGGTCCCAAGTCAGCGGGTCACCGTCGAGCATCTCGCCGCCGAGTTGGGCTAGATAGAGCGTGGCAAAGGTTCGCAGGCTGGCGTTGCTGTGTTGGGTGATGCGCTCGAGGACCTGCGTCTCGCCCGCGAGCGCGAAGGCACGCACCACCGCCTGCTGAACCGCCGGCGAAGAAGACTGCAGCAAGCGTTCGCCGAGCGAATACCAGTCTTTGCGCCCGCTCGGCCCGAGCAGCTCGAGCGCGCGCAGCAAAACTGCGGGATCGTCGTGCAGCAAGATCAAGGCGGGGATCAGCCGCTCGCGCTTGCGTTCGGCCAGCACGTTCATGGCCGCGATCACCTCGCTCGGTTGCGGCCTCGCCAGCGCTTCGACGAGGGTCTCGACGGAGGTGAGGTCGAGCTCGGCCAACGTGAGCTCACGTTCGCTCTCCCCGCGCGTCAGCGCCTGGCGAAACAAGGCGATGTACGGCTTTCTGATGCCAGCGCCGACAAGCAGCCACGAGCAAGCGAGGGTGGCGGCGGCCGCGGCCAGATGACCCGGCCGAAATTCACGCTGCATCGTCGCCGCCAGCAGCACGCCGCCCGCGATCGCCTGCGACACGCGGGTGACGATCAGGTCGACGAAGCCGCGCGCACGCGCTTGCTGCTCGACGGGCGCCCAGAGCAGCTCCGCCGCCACGCGCCCGAGCGAGTTGCGCAGCGAAGTATCGGTGCCCTTGAGCAGCACAACGATCCAGAACGGCGCGCCCAGCAAGGCGGTAAACGTGCCGCCCACCGTCAAGAACAATGGTCCCGTCAGCGCCAGCCCCACCACGCCGACGCGCTGCACCACGGGACCGGTGATCGCGAGCTGAAGCACCAAGGACCCGAGGCTCAGCACCAGCTGATAGCGGGCGAAAAAAGCCCCCAGCGCCTCCGGCGCGATGGTGCGCGAGACCTTGGCTTTGTACAGGTAGTCGATGACCACCGACACCGCGATCGACAGCACCGCCATCGCGGCGAGGCGCAGCAAAAAGGGGTCGCGCTGCACCGTCGCCAGCTGCGGCCGCAGCGGCGCCCGACTCGCCACCGGGCTCGAGCCGAACGCGCGTGAAGGCGCTGCCGTCTCTGCGACCACCAGGCGCGTCGCGAGCACGGCGGCGGCGAAGTAGAGCAAGCATGCGACGCCGAGCAGGGCCCGCACCTGCACGACGTTGAGCAGCAGCGCCGCGAGCGCGCCCCCGCCCACGCCCCCCAGCACGCCGCCGGAGGCGAGCGGTCCGAACAACCGCCGGCTCTGGGCGGCCGTGAACAGCGTGCCCGCGAGTAGCCAGAACTGCCCCACCAGCAAGGTGGCAGAAAGTGCGCCGAACACGTACAGACTGAACACGCTGGCGACGCCAGGCGTCTGAATCCGGAAATAGGCGGCCGCGAACGCCGTGAGCAGCAGCGACACGACGAGGCCGTTCTTGGCTCCCGCCGCGCGCGTCAGGCGCACGCTGAGCGGCGTGACCGCGATCATGAACACGGCGGTGGCGACGTACACCAGCGCCAGCCGGCGCGGCGCCAACTTGGTCAAGAAGAGCGCGTCACGAGCCGTCTCGAGCACGGTATGGGCTGAAATGCTCAGCAGCAGCACGAGAAACGCCCGCAAAAATGGCCCCCGCTCGCCCGACCGGAGGTCGATGAAGCGGTTCAGGGCGGCGCTCTTCATGACGGTTCTCGGCAAGTACGCGAAGATTCGGGGCAGTTTCGAGGCAGCGGGGAGGCAAAAGCGGCTTGCGGCGCGCCAGAGCTGGGCTTACTTTTAGGGCAGATGCTCGGTTGCCACCAGCAGCAGAACCTGGGCCAGCGGGCCCGGGGCAAAGCCATCCACGCCGGAGTGGTGATGGCCGGCGTGGCGCTCGGTTGGGCCCTGCTGTCGACCGAGCTGGGGCTGGGCCGGAAGCTAGGCTGGCTCGTCGCCGTACCCGCCGCCGCGTC
>Ga0164241_10001458_pt1 | contig 29100 bp, 22 predicted proteins | sample OricomyardsoilBY_FD_108780 | JGI IMG/M metagenome (GOLD analysis project Ga0164241, IMG submission 108780) | Backyard soil microbial communities from Emeryville, California, USA - Original compost - Back yard soil (BY) | ecosystem: Environmental > Terrestrial > Soil > Unclassified | place: USA... | reverse complement strand
TGAGGATCTCGCTCGGGTGGTTGACGTGCGACCACGACAGCTCGGAGATGTGGATGAGGCCATCGATGCCGTTGAGGTCCACGAACGCGCCGAAGTCGACGATGTTCGAGATCTGGCCCTCGACGATGAGGCCGGGCTGCAGGCGGTCCAGGATCTCCTGGCGCTGCTCCTTGCGCTCCTCCTCGAGCACGGCACGGCGGCTGAGCACGACGTTGTTGCGCGAGCGGTTGAGCTCGATGACCTTGCACTCGATCTGCGTGCCCATGTACTCGTCGAGGTTGGGCACACGGCGGATGTCGACCAGCGACGCGGGCAGGAAGCCGCGCACGCCGAGGTCGATGATGAGGCCGCCCTTGACGACCTCGATGACCGTGCCGATGACCGGATCGCCGGACTCGGCCGCCGCCTCGATGCGCCGCCACGCCTTCTCGAAGCGGGCGCGCTTCTTGGACATGATCAGGCGGCCGTCCTGATCCTCCTTCGTCAGAACGAGGGCGTCGACCTCCTCGCCCATCTCGACCTCGTCATGCGGGTCGACGTTCTTCCGAATCGAAAGCTCGTTGGAGGGGATGACCCCCTCGGACTTGTAGCCGATGTCGACAAGGACTTCGTCGTTGTCGATGCGAACGACTTTGCCGGAGACGACGTCGCCTTCCTCAAAGGCGGCGAACGTCGCGTCGTAGTTAGGGACGATCTGGCCGTCGATCTCGAGAAGCAGCCCATTGCTGCCTTCGACGATCTTGGCGGATACGTCAATCGTAGGTTCAGTGGTCACGGACATAGATCGCTCCAGCCTAGCGGTAAGGTGCCCGCCGATGCCCGTCCGAGCTACGAAGCGCGGGGCCGAGCGGACACCGCTGGAAGGCCGATACGACGTCCTGATCTGCGGGGCCAGCTTCGCCGGCCTCGCCGTCGCGCGCGAGCTGGCCGGAAGCGGCGCCGACGTCCTCGTCATCGACCGCTACGAGATCGGCGAGCGGCAGACCTCCGCGTGCGCCGCGCCGACCGACTGGCTGCGCAACCTGCGGCTCGAGGAGTCGATCCTCCAGACCTTCGGCTCGCTGCTCGTCCACACCCCCGGCCGCTCGTACCGCTGGAAGCTGCCGTTCACGTTCAGCACGTTCGACTACCGCCGGCTCTGCGGCCTGTTGGCCGACCAGGGCGACTTCACGTTCGAGACCGCGAAGGTCGAGTCGGTGACCCGCGGCGGAGCGGGAGCCGACCACACCGTCCATACCGACCGCGGCGACCTCAGCTCCCCGCTCGTCGTCGACGCGCTCGGCTGGCGCCGCGTGATGGGCGACCTCGACGGCGCGACCGTGCAGCCCCCCGACGCGCGCCTGTCCCGCGGCCTCGAGGTCCACCCCGCGGGCACGAGCGACGACCTCACGCTCTTCCTCGACGGCCGGTACGTCACCCCCGGGTACTCGTGGAGCTTCCCCGCGGGCGACGAGGTCCGCGTCGGCGTGGGCTCGTTCGACCCCCGGATCCACGTCAAGGACCCGACGCTCGCGCTGTGCGAGGCCGAGGGCGTCGAGCCGCACGGCTTCCAGGGCAACTGGATCCCGCACCAGCTGCGCCCCGCCACGCAGGACGAGATCTTCTTCGCCGGCGACAGCGCCGGCCACTGCCTGCCGACGACCGCCGAGGGCATCCGCACCGCGCTGTACTTCGGCATCGCGCTCGGCCGCGAGCTGCGCGCCGTCCACGAGGGCCGCCAGACCCGTGCCCAGGCGCTGACCCGTTACCACGCCTTCTCCGCCCGCCACGCCCGCGCGTTCCGGTGGCTGCTGTGGGTGCAGGACCAGGTCGGCCACGTGGTCAAGCGCGAGCGCCTGCTGCGCGGCGTCATCGGCACGATCTCGCAGCAGTGGATCGTCGACCGCTTCTTCAACCGGTACCTCGCCGTCGCGCCGCCCGAGTTCGCGCTCGAGCAGCCGCGGCACGCGACGCCCGAACCCGTCGCGGCGTAGGACGCCGGGGCGGCTCGTCGCGGTCGGGGCCACCGCGACCGCGACGGCCGCCTAGCGCCGCAACGTCACGGTCACGCTCGCGGTCCGCGCCTGCTTCGCGCCCCGCGGCACGAAGCTCACGCCGACCTTCACGGTCAGGCGCCCGCGCGAGGCGAGCGTCCGCGCCCCCCGCGCCGTCGGCCGCAGCGTCACCGCGACCTTCCCCGCCTTGGCCATCTTCCGGGTCACGGTCCCCAGGCTCCCGCCGGCGCCGCGGACCCGCAGCGTCCCGGCCGCCGGCGCGCTGACCGTCAGGCGCACGCTGCGCCCGCTGACCTTGGCGCCCGCGACCGTGACCGCCTTCGGGCACGGCGTCGCGATCGGGATCGGCTCGTCGCTGCGCTTGCCGTTCTGCCCCTGCGCGACCATGAACGCGCGCTGCGTCCCGCGGCAGACGTCCTGGTCGTGGGTGACGACGAGGATCCCCTTCTTGCCGCCGTTGAGCGTCAGGTGGAAGCTCGAGATCGCCGCGTCCGGGATCGTCGGGAACGTGTTGACCAGCGCGTTGCCGCGGACGTCGCTCGTCGCCCGCAGGTCGAGGGCGACCTCGCCGCGCAGCGGGATCAGCAGCGTCGGCAGCGTCCGGATCGCCACGCCCTTCGCGTTGAAGCGCACGTTCTTGACGAAGTAGACCTTGCCCTTCAGCGGCGCCTTCAGTAGCGGGCTGACCGCCGTCGCCGTGCCGATGACCGAGCTCTCCGGGCAGTTGACCTTCAGGCCGTCCTCGTAGGAGCACAGCGTGTCGGACTCCGCGTTGTCCGGATCGAGCGCCATCGACAGCGGGAGCGTCACCTCGGCGCTGCGCAGGTTCGCCTCCCCCGGCCGCTGGGTCAGGACCGCCTCGAGGCCCGGGTGCCCGCCGTCGCGCGTCTGCCGGCTGTCGAGCAGCTGGAGCTTCAGCGCCGGCGCGAGCGGCAGCCCGTCGCAGCCGGTCGCCTGGAACGGGCTGCCGAGCGTCGTCCGCGCGTCCCGCGTGCTGAGCAGGTGCGCGGCGACGGTCTTGGCCGAGCAGTCGGTCGGGTTGACCATGAAGCCCGGCCGGTCGACCTCGACGCGCACGCGCCGGATCCGCAGCGGCACCCCGGCGAGGATCGTCGGGAACGGATCGGAGACCACGGTCACGTGCGCGTCGACGGGGTCGACGACGAGCGCCTGCCGCACGACCACGACGCCGAGGTCGAACGGACCGGCGACCGCCGGGACCGCCACGACCAGGCTGTACGGCGCGCCCTTGTACGGGCCGGCGAGCGACGCCGTACCCGGCAGGTAGAACGGATCGCCGGAGCCGGCGCCCGCGGTGACCGTCCCCACCCGCGACGCCGCCGGGCAGGCCCCGGCCGCCGCCTGCGGCTCCGCGCACAGCGGAACGTCGCGCACGCGCGCGAGGAGACCCGTGGGCAGCGTGGCCGTGAGCCCGGCGAACCGCTGCTGCCCGTCGTTGCGCGCGAGGTCGAACGTGAACGTCCCGCTGCCGCCCGCGGCCGCCGAGCTCATCCCGGCCGCGAGGGTCGGGGAGAACCCGCCGGAGCAGTCGCCGTCGACGGAGAACGAGCTGTCGGACGTCCTCTCCACGCCGCCGCCGTTGGCCGTGTATGGGGTGAGGACGGTGCTCCCGCCCGCCGTCCCGCACTGCTCCGGCATCCCGAGGACGCCGTGCGACCCGCCCTTGAGCTGGACGTGGAGGTCCTCGAACGGCACCTGCGGGTTGTCGTCGAACGTCGCGACCAGCCGGCCCGTCTTGGGATCCGCCGTCGAGGAGCCCGCGATCTTCACGAGCAGCCCACGGTCGTCGTTGCGCAGCACGAGGAACAGCCGCAGCATCCGGCCGCTGGCCGCGTCGGCGTCTCCGCACGGCTTGCAGTCCGGCGTGCCGAGGAACACGTCCCCGCTGAGGTTCGGCGTGCCCGGACCGTCGGGCTGCGGCAGCAGCGGCGTGGTCACCTCGGCCGTCCCGACCTTCGACCCGTCGGGGCAGGTCGGCTCGTCGTCGCTGTGCAGCGCGATCTGCGCGTCGGTGCAGCCCTCCAGCCCGCTCGACGCGGACGGGTTCACCGACACCCCCTCGGGGAGCGTCACGACGGTCTTCTTGAGGTTCGCGGTGCCGAGCACGCCGGGATCCGAGCTCTGCGGCGTCGTGATCTCCGCGGCGAGCCCGGAGGCGGAGTCGACGGCAGTCGACGTCGGCGTGATCGCCGCGGTCGCGTCGAACGGCACCTGGTCGCAGCCGGTGACGGGCGGCGACAGCATCTCGGCGGACTGCGTCTCGGCGGGCTTCTGCCATGACGTGGCGTCGATGGTGGTGCGCGGCTGCGAGCCGTCACACGACGTGGGGTTCGTCACGAACGGCTCGATCGGCAGATCGGAGGGCCACGCGGCGCCGGGCAGGATGTTGAAGGCCGCCGGAGAGATCGGCCGGAAGCGGAACGGGTCGTGCTTCGGATCCCCCGGAACCCCCCAGAGCGTGACCGTCGAGGCGCTGACGGCGGGCTGCTGGTCGATGCTGGAGATCGTCATCGACAGCCCGTAGTCGCCGCTCGTGCGCACCTTCGGGACGATCAGGATCGAGATCCCCGGGTAGTACTGGAAGCCGAACGCCGCGGTCTGTCCCTTGGCGGGCACGAGGTTGAAGATCGGGAACCGGCACCGGTTGCCGCCCGGAGCCGGCGCCGGCAGCGAGAACTGCGGGAACGTCGTCCCGTTGGGCTGGAACGAGCAGGCGAGCGGGTTCTGGCTCGAACCCGCGGTGGTGCTCTGGGAGAGCCGGATCTCGACGATGCCCACCTGCGAGGAGATCGGGCACGCCCCGAAGACGAGCAGCGACTGCGCGCACTTGGGCGTGACCTCGGGGTTCCCGACGAGTCCCGGAGGAAGGTCGACGGAGATGTCCTTGGCGTTGCCGTCGGGATAGGGCCCGGCGGCGCCCGGCACCGTGGACACCGGCTTGAACTCGAAGCTCACGGTGCCGTCAGGGTGTGCCCCGGCCTGCGTCACCGCAGTCGCCGTGTCCGGCGCGAGCGCGGACGCGGAATGGCAGTCGCGCTTCGCCAGCTGCACCCCCGCGGAGTCCCCTCCCTGGATCGCCGGAAGGGCGCAGGTGCCCGCGAAGAACGACCCGGGAACGAAGCCGAAGTCGTCACCGAAGTCGGCCCTCGCCGTCGCCGGCGACAGGGCGATCGACAGCACCAGCAGCGACAGCAGGACGAGCATCGATCCCGGCCGCCGGACGGCGTCGGTCCATGAGGTCTGGGCGATCACGTCGACGTGCTCCTTGATCATCGGGCTACCGGCTCTTGGCGGTCGTGGTGGCGGCCCTGTGCCGGGCGGACGCGGACCGTCGCTTCGCCGGCGCGGACCGTCGCTTCGCCGGCGCGGACCGTCGCTTCGCCTGCTTCTTGGGGAGCGCGAGCGCGAGGCTCTGCCGCCTGACGCCCGGCGCCTTCGAGAAGGCCACGGACAGCGAGACCGTCAACCGGCGCTTGGCGGCGAGCTCGCGCCGGGCCGCCTTCGTGAGCGTGACCCGAACGCGTACGGGGCCCGCCGCGTTCACCGACTTCGATCCCCGGGCGACCACCGTCGCGCGCGTCGCGAGCGTCGCACGGCCCTCGACGGCGACCTGGCCCGGCGCCGTCACCGTGGCGACGAGCGTCAGGGCGCCGGTCGACGCCAGCTTCGCCCTCTCGGCCGGAGTCACCTTGGCGACCGTCAAGCTCGGCGCCGCCTTCGGTGGCGCGTTCTGGCCCCCGGAAGCTGTGCTCACGAGCGGCCCGGTCGCGGACGGCAGGAACCCCGGCGGGGCCTGGCAGCCACCGTCCAGGGCCGAGCACGTCTGGGGCTGGGGCTCGTCGAAGCCGCCGCCGACGCGGGCGTCGTAGAGATCCGGAGCGCCGTCGCCGTCCTGCGCCACCAGCCCGTCGGTGGTGATGAAGAAGATGTCCCGGCCGTCGCTGCTGTTCCCGAAGTAGAGGGAGTTGTCGGTGCCCGTTCCGCCCGAGATCAACGTGACGGCGCCGTGGGCGTACTCGTAGACGTCCAGCACGCTGTTCGTGTCGGCCGCGACGAGGCTCTCCGCCGTCGAGAAGATCACCGATCCCTCGTCGGTGATGTTCAGCTGCCGGGTGTACGCACTGCCGCTCGTCCGCAGGCCGGCGTCGGCCTGACCGTTCCCGCGCGGCCCGTCGGCCGCGCCGTCGCCGATCGAGGCGCGGGCCAGCACGTGGTTCACGTCGTCGTAGACGAACGTGTCGGACTTGCACACCGCCGGGATCGCGGTCGGCGGCGCCGTGCAGGTGGTGGCGCCGTCGGTGTCGACGTCGTCGGACGTCAGCGGCAGCCGCGACTCGAACGTCGCGAAGCGGCCGTCCTGCGTCGCACGGCCGCAGATCGAGTAGGGGTCGCGGAAGTTCGGCGCCAGGCAGGTCGTGGTGGTCTGTGAGAACGACGTCCCGGTGAACACCGTCGCGATGAACCGGATCACGCCGTTGACCGGATCCGCAGGGTTCTCCGCGACGTACAGGTTGATCGTCCCCGGGCTCCCGCTGCTGAACGTCGCGCTCCGGGTGATGAAGTACACGCGAGAGCCGTCATCGGAGCGGCCGATGACGTTCTCGAAGCGCTGGTTGTTGGGCGCCGTGCCGGTCGTGGGCCCGGCGTTGTCGGCGGCGGGACCGCCTCCCACCTGTGGCAACCCCGTCACGCGGATGAGCGTCTCGTCGCTCGTCGCCGGGTCGTAGCGCCACGCGTACAGGTCGGCCACCGTGTTCGGGTCGATCGCCGTCTCCCCGCCGCCGCTGCTCGGGAGCAGCTTCTGCGCGGTGGTGAAGAACGCGAGGTTGCCGTCCTCCGACGCCCCCTGAGGCACGACGCCCGACGCGGCGCCGGTGCCGCCCCGCACGCGCGAGACCTCGAGCGTCTTGCTCCCGTCGATCCTGACGTACAGACGTGCCGTCGTCGTGCCGCTCGGCGCCGAGAAGAACACGCGCGCGCCGTCGGGACGGATCGCGTTCGGCCACTGCGTCGTGCTCGTGCCCGGCCCGTAGTTGCCGCTGCTCGCCGCCGAGCTGACGATCGCCGACGGGTCGGCCGTCACCTGCGTCGCGCCGGCCGGGAGCGGCGTGTCGAGCGGCTGGCTGATCCAGCGCACCGTGTCGCCGGAGCGGTCGTAGACCTGGAAGCCCGAGGCGCCGGGAACGAGCGGCTCGTCGGTCTCGAAGAGCACGCGGCCTCCGTCGGACGACATCGCCGTCGGGCTGCTGGCGATCACCGCGCTCGTCTGCGCCGCGCACGGTGGAGCGGGGCTGGGAAGGCACGACGCGAGCTCGAGGCCGCGGTCGGCGGAGTAGCGGTAGACGTCGGTGTCGCCGGCGTTGCCGCCACGGTCCTGGTCGCGTTCGGGATCGATCACGTAAGGGCTCGTGAACGCGAGGCTCCTGAGATCGTCGCTGGCGCCGTACTCGGCGATGCTGTGCGAGCCGAACGGCGCGCCGTTGGGACCCGCCGGGAGCGCGGGGCTCAGCACGGTGGTCGCCCAACCCGTGTCGCGGCGGTCGAACAGGTACTCCGTCAGCGTCGTCGCCGAACCCGGATCGCCGAAGCCGACCTGGCTCTGCGCAAGCACCCGCTCGCCGTCGCGCGAGGCCACGCCGACCGGTGAGGTGAACCCCGTCGCCGGTGTCGACCCCACGGCGCCGAAGCCCGCGCCGTTCTTGAAGATCGGGGTGACCTGCTCGTACCCCCGGGGGCCGACGGGATCCGCCGCCGCCACCGCGGGCAGCAGCAGTGCGGCCGCCCCCAGCGCCGCGACCCATCGCGCTCCACGGCCACCGCCCGGACGGGCGTCATCCGCAAACCTCGTCAAGACCATCTCCTCGCTCTCCCCCTCGCGTCCCGGCGCGAGCTCCCTCTACTTCTGCGCAATTATACACGTCTTCGTTTCTATAGAGCAAGGTCGAAGGGCCTCGTGCGACCGAACCTCCTTGCTCGATGCGCCGGGTCCGCGTGCGTCGATGCTCGGGGGGTCGCGGCGACGATGCCGCGACCCCCTCCGCAACGCTCCACGTCAGATCACGCGGACGCGCTCCGCCCGATCAGCCCTGGACGTAGAGCGTGTCCGGCGACAGGACGTACGTCCCCGCCAGCGTGGCGCCCGACGGCGTCGCCGTGCCGTGCACGAAGATCGGCGTGCTCGTGGCGAACACGACGCTTCCCTCGGTCAGGCAGTTGGTCCCGCACGACGAGCCCGTGATCGTGCCCGTCACGTCTCCCTGGACCGTCCCGAAGGGCGTGTCCACGCAGAAGTTCTCGAGCTTGAGCCGGAAGACCCCGGACGAGAACGTGATGTTCGCCTCCCAGGGAAGGAACGGCGGGTCCAGCTCACACTGCTGGATCTGGGTGCAGTCGTCCGGCTGGGCGCCCGGGCCGGTCACCGTCAGCGCGTTGATCGCCGCGCCGCCGCTGCCGTCGACGACTGCGTCGATGTCGACGGTGCAGGTGCGCGAGTCGGAGTTCAGCGTCAGCGTCGAACTGCTCGAGTGCGCGGTGACCGCGCAGCCACCGGTGAACGGAGACTGGCTGCCGAACGTCCCGCTGATCGCCGGACACGGATCGTCGCCGGCCGTATCGCCGACAGTGAGCGCCAGCGCCGACGACGACGCGAACGAGAGGGCGGCCATCGCGACGACGGCCACCAGAGAGACGCGAAGAGCTCGCATCAGACGAACCTCCTTGCTCGGGAGCCCCGAGCCTCGTGTGCCCAACCCCATCCGAGGCTGGGATGAGGGTGCAACATAGACACTGTTGTCTTTTTAGTCAAGCCGGTGGACCTCCCGCGCCGACGAGGAGACGCGGACGGTGGCGCGGCGACCCCCGCCACACCACCGCCGCGTCGACCGACACGGCTCGCGCCGGGTTCCCTACCCCAGCCCGGACGGCGGGTAGACCGACTGGATCCGCACCACGGCGGCGTCGCCGTTCTGGATCGTCTCGTTCGTCCCCGCCGCGGACGGCAGACCCGACTGCAGGTTGACCAGCGCGTCGATCGAGATGTGCAGCAGGCCCAGGTTGAGCCGGCAGCCGCTGGCGGCGGGAGCCGCGAACGCGTTGTCCACCAGCCGGATGTCGTTCTCCCGTGTGATGAACGGCAGCAGCGGGTCGCTGAAGACGTTCGTCGCGTCGTGGCCGGTGATCGGCGAGTTCGGCGGGGGCGGGCTCGTCGTCCCACGGGTCAGCTGGAGGTTGACCGGATTCGTGTCCGAGCCGATGTAGCAGTTGTCCCCGATCAACGGGTTCTCCAGCTTGATCTTGATCGGGAGGTTCACCGGATCCAGAGCCGGGTTGCTCGGAGTGCCGGCGAGCTCGGTCCGCGCGTAGACCTTCAGCAGGTCACCGGTGAGCCCGCCCAGCAGGGTGTCGAGGCCGGTGATGCCGATGAGCCCGCCGGGCACCGTCTGCCGGCCGCCATCGAACGAGCCGAGCACGAACCCGCCGGTCGTCGTCGTCGCGCCGATCAGCGTGATCGGGTCCGTGATCGGCGTGTCCTTGCTGCCGATCTGCAGATGCCCGCTGGTCACCACCGACGAGATGCAGAACCGGATCGTCGTGTTCACCGTCCGTGTGGGACAGGTCGTGAACTCCTCGTAGCCGGCGGCCGGCGTCGCCGCCGCCGCGCCTCCCGCGAAGACCGCCGCACACGCCGCGACAGCCCCGGCGATCGGCAGGAACTTGGATAGCTTCATGCTTCCTCCCCCCTGCGAGTTCGGAATCGTCGTGGTGTCGCAGGGAAACACCGTCGTTTATATTGGCGGCCCCTGCGGCGGCTGTCAAGCGGGATGGACGGAGGGTGCTCGCGCGACGCGCTCGCCCCGGTCCACGGGCGGCGGAACCTCGCCGCGGAAGCACTTGAACACCGTCTCGGCCATCGGGAGGGCGAGCTCCGGGAGGTCGTCGATCCGCCCCGCCCGCACGCGCGACGACACCACGTGGTGGAGGCCGCCCGCCAGCGCCTGGTCGAGCGCGGTGGGCGCCATCGCGCCGCAGGGGGCGCCGGCGCGGCAGAGGCTCACGAACGCGGCGAACCGCTGCAGCGCCTCCTCGCGCGCCCGCCGCGGTCCGGCCCCGGCGAACGACAGGTCGGAGAAGCACGCGCGCGTCGTCTCCGGATGCTCGGCCAGGCACACGAACAGGGCCGAGAACGCGGCGCGCAGCCCGAGCAGCCAGTCGCCCTCCCGCTGGAAGGCCCGCGCCATCCGCAGCAGGATGAACTCGACGGAGACCGTGTAGAGCGCCAGGAAGCACTGCTCGGTGTCGGCGAAGTGCTTGTGGAACTGCTCGTACCGCAACCCGCTGCGCCGGACCACCTCCTCGACCGTGGCGCCCTCGTAGCCGCATTCGGCGACGGCGTCGGCCATGGCGGTCATCAGTCGGTATCGAGCGCCCCACTCCTCCGGGAACCCCTCAACGCTCCCTGCTCCCATGCCTGCACCCTGACATATAGACACGCTTATGTCTAGCGGTGTGGCGTCTTGGAGCGGACCAACGTCGTACGGCCGGCCCGGCGGCCGGCGGCGGCTCAGTCCGAGACGGCGGAGTCGACGTGCGCGGAGGCGCCCTCGTGGCCGAGGAACGGGACCAGCGCGACGTAGAGGAAGTCCCGCTTCGCCGACCGCAGCGCGCGGGCCTCGCCCTTGACGACCCGCGCATACGCGAGCTCGTAGAGCCCGCCCACGACCGCCTCGGTGAGCAGCTGCCGCGTGGGATCGTCCACGGGCGCGTCGGCGAACATCACCGCCAGCGAGGCGAGCACGCGCTCCCGGCGGTCGAGCGCGCGGGGACCGGCCCCGAGCACCTCGACGAGCAGCAGCGACGCGCGCGGAGGATCGGCCGCGAGGAAGTCCAGCGCCATCTCGACGCCCCGCGCGACGCGCTCCGGCCACGGCCGCTCGTCGTCGGCGTAGGCGGCCGCGACGGCCGCGGCCAGCCGACCGGCGCTCTCCTCGTAGGCGGCGAGGAAGCAGTCCTCCTTGTCCGCGAACAGCTGGTAGAAGGTGCGCCGCGAGACGCCGGCCTTCGCGAGGACGTCGGCGACCGACACCGCCGCGTAGCCCTTCTCCGTCAGCGCCGCGGTCAGACCCTCGGCGAGGCGCGCGCGCTGCTCGCGCTCGACCTCCTGCTTGGGGAGGGCGTTGATCCCCCTGGGCAGGGCGCGGCGTGGCTTTGGCTTCGCGCCGTCCATCGGAGTCGCGGAAGGCTACCCTGCCCCGCCGCCGCCGTACATGGCCCGGCTGTCGCATCCCACCACGTCGCCGCCTAGAGTCCCGCGACGATGCTGACCCAGCGCTCCGCCACCGAGCTCGCGCGGGCGATCCGCGCCTCCGAGATCACGTCGCGCGCCGTCGTCGAGGCGCACCTCGCGCGCCTGGACGCCGTCAACCCGCGCGTCAACGCGGTGGTCGCGCAGCGCCGCGAGGAGGCGCTCGCCGAGGCCGACGCGGCCGACGCGCGCGTCGCGGCGGCGACGCCGGACGAGGTCCTGCCGCCGCTGCTGGGCGTGCCGTGCACGATCAAGGAGTCGATCCAAGTCGCGGGCATGCCGAACGCCGCGGGCGTCGTCGCGCGCCGCGACTTCCGGCCCGAGCGCTCGTCCCCCGCCGCCCAGCGCCTGCTCGACGCCGGCGCCATCTGCCTCGGCGTGACGAACACCTCCGAGCTGACGATGTGGATCGAGTCCGAGAACCGGCTCTACGGCCGCACCCGCAACGCCTACGACCCCACGCGCATCGCGGGCGGCTCGTCGGGCGGCGAGGGCGCCGCGGTCGGCTCCGGGATCGCGCCGATCGGGCTCGGCTCGGACATCGGCGGCTCGATCCGGCTGCCCGCGTTCTTCAACGGCGTCTTCGGGCACAAGCCGTCGCCGGGGATCGTGCCCAACACCGGCCAGTGGCCGAGCACCAGCGGCGACGCCGGCCGGCTGCTGACGATGGGGCCGCTCGCGCGCCGCGCCGAGGACCTGATGCCGGTGCTGCGCGCGATCGCCGGCCCCGACGGCGAGGACGAGCTCGCGCGCGAGGTCACGCTCGGCGACCCGGCCGCGGTCTCCCTGAAGGGCCTGCCGGTCGTGCTGATCGACGGCCGCCTGTTCCCGCCCGTCGGCCGGCAGCTGCGCACCGCCGCCGACCACGCCGCCGGCGCGCTCGCCCGCGCCGGCGCCGACGTCCGCCGCGTCCCGCTCGCGCGCCTGAACCGCGCGCTCGACCTCTACCTCGTGACGCTCGCCGAGGGCGCCGGCGTCAGCACCCGAGAGATCCTGGAGGCCGCCGGCGACCAGTGGAGCTGGCGCGCCGCGCTGCGCCGCGGCGGCCAGCACACGCGCGCGCTGCGGATCCTGATCCTCGCCGAGACGCTCTTCGGCCGCCGGCCCGCGGGCCAGACCCGGCGGGCGATCGCCGCCGGCAAGCGGCTCGCGGCCGAGATCGAGGAGACCGTCGGCGACGGCGTCCTCCTGCACCCGCCGTTCGCGCGCGTGGCGCCGCGGCACGGCCGCACCGTCGGCCGCCCGTGGGTGATCGCGCAGGCGGCGGTGTTCAACCTCGCGGGCCTGCCGGTGACCCAGGTCCCGACGGGCCTGAACCGCCGCGGGCTGCCGCTCGGCGTTCAGGTGATCGCCGGCCGGGATCGCGACCACGTCGCGATCGCCGCCGCGCTCGAGCTCGAGCGCGCGTTCGGCGGCTGGGTCGAGCCCTAGGGCCGGCGCGCGCCGTAGAAGAAGCGGCGCCAGGCCTGGCCGAGCGCCCCGAAGCGGCCGGGCTTCTCCTCCTCGCGCCGCGCGCCGCCGCGGCGATCCTCCTCCGTGCGGCGGTCCTCGCCGTCCGGGGGCGGGCCGTTGCTCCAGCGACGGTCGTTGCCGAGCCGCCGGCCCTCCGGGTTCTCGCGCTGCTCTCCCGGAGGCGTATCGGCGCTCATCGTGGCGATGCTAGGCGCTACTTCGCCCCGAGCCAAGTGCTGCCCGAACCGATGTCCACCGCCAGCGGCGGCTCGCGGTCCCCCCAGGGCGCCATCATCTCGGCCCGGACGAGCTCGGACACCGGCTCGACCTCCTCCGGCGGACCCTCGAACAGCAGCTCGTCGTGGATCGTGAGGATCTGGCGCGTCGCGAGCCCCGACGCCGCGAGCGCGTTGTGCGTGCGGATCATCGCCAGCTTCATCACGTCGGCGGCGGTGCCCTGGATCACCGTGTTGACGGCCAGGCGCTCGCCCTGCATCCGCACCACGCGGTTGTGCGCGCGGATCTCGGGGATCTGCCGGCGGCGGCCGAAGAGCGTCGTCACGAAGCCCTCCCCGTTGGCCTGGATGATGGTGTCGTGGATGAACGCGGCGACCTTCGGGAAGCGCTCGAGGTAGGTGTCGATGAAGAGCTTGGCCTCCTCGCGCGAGATGTTCAGGCGCGTGGAGAGCCCGAACTCCGACAGCCCGTAGACGATCCCGTAGTTGACCATCTTCGCCTTCGAGCGGTCCATCGGGGTCAGCTCCTCGGCGGTCTTGCCGAAGATCTGCGACGCCGTCGCCGTGTGCACGTCCTCGCCGCGGGTGAAGATCTCCTTGAGCACCGGCTCGTCGGCGAGGTGGGCGAGGATCCGCAGCTCCACCTGCGAGTAGTCGGCGCTGATCAGGACCGTGCCCTCCGCGGCCTCGAAGCACTCGCGGATCTCGCGGCCGATGTCCGTCCGCACCGGCACGTTCTGCATGTTCGGGTTGGTCGAGGACAGGCGGCCGGTCGACGCGACCGCCTGCAGGAACGTCGTGTGCAGCCGCCCGCGCGCGTCGACCATGTCCGGGAGGACGTCGAGGTAGGTCTTCAGGAGCTGGTTGAGCTCGCGCCAGCGCTCGATCTTCGGGATCACCGGATGCTCGCCGCGGATCGACGCGAGCACGCGGGCGTCGGTCGAGAAGCCGGTCTTCCCGCGGCGCTTCTTCGAGAGGCCGAGCTTGTTGAACAGCACGTCGCCGAGCTGCTGCGAGGAGGCGATGATGAACCGGTGCCCCGTGAGCTCCCAGATGTCGCGCTCGATCGCGGCGGACTCCTCGCGCACGCGGCGGTCCACGAGCCGGAGCTTCTCGACGTTGAGGTGGACGCCCTCGATCTCCATCGCGCGCAGGACCGGCACGAGCGGCAGCTCGATCTCGTCCATCAGCATCGCCAGCCCGCGCTCCTCGATCCGCGTGCGCTGCCACGCGGCGAGCTCGCGCAGCTTCACCGCGGCAGCACCCGTGGGGTCCTTGACATCGGTGTCGAGCCCGCGCTCCTCGACCAGCTCGTCGAACGCGAACACGCGCCGCGCCGGCTCGAGCAGGTAGGCGCCGAGCAGCGTGTCGTGCTGGATGTTCGGCGGCAGCACGCCGAGCGCCTTGACGTCGTGGGCGCTCACCGGCCGGTCGCCGAGCGCGAGCACGACCTCGGCGGGCGACTCCGCCTCGCCGATCAGGACCTCGCCGTCGACGGCGGCGGCGAAGCGCGTGAGGTGCTCGCGCGCGAACAGCTCGCCCTCCTCGATCTCGGCGGGCACGACGACGAGGCCGACCGCCGCGCCGACCGGCAGCTTCTCGAGGTCGGCGACCGTCGCCTCGCGCACCTTCGCGGCGACCGTGTGCTCGGCCGGCGGCGCCGCCGCGGCGCCGTAGCCCAGCTCCTCCTCCAGGCGGCGCAGCGGATCGCGCAGCTCGAACTCGCGGAAGGTCTCGCGCAGGCGCGAGCGGTCGGGGTCGCGGGCGAGCGTGCTCCAGTCGGGGAGCTCGACGCCGGGCACGTCGGTGTTGATCGTCGCCAGCTCGCGCGAGACCCGCGCGTCGTCGGCGTGGTTGACCAGGTTCTCCTTGCGCTTCGCGCCGCTGATCTCGTCGATCGAGGCGAGCACGGCGTCGAGGCTGCCGAAGCGCTGCAGCAGCCCGGCCGCGGTCTTCTCGCCGATCCCGGGGACGCCGGGGATGTTGTCCGACGTGTCGCCCTTGAGCCCGTAGAAGTCGGGGATCAGCTCGGGCGTGATCCCGTAGCGATCGACGACGGCCTGGTAGTCGTAGAGCTTCGTCTCGGTGATCCCGCGCGCGGTGGCCATCACCTTCACGCGCGACTCGGGATCGATCAGCTGGAACGCGTCGCGGTCGCCGGTGACGATCGTGACCGGGATGCCCTCGTCACGGGCGCGGATCGCGATCGTGGCGATCACGTCGTCGGCCTCGAAGCCCTGGACCGACACGCTCGCGTAGCCGAAGGCGTCGACGAGGCCCTCGAGGTGCGGCCACTGCTGCTTGAGCAGGTCGGGCCGCGAGGCGCGGGTCGCCTTGTACTCGGCGTAGACCTCCTTGCGCCCCGAGGAGCCGGCGTCCCAGACCACGATCGTGGGCTTCTGGCCGTGCTCGGTGAGCATCTTCACGAGCATCGAGGCGAACCCGAAGATCGCGTTCGTCGGGAAGCCCTCGCTGGTGGCGATCGACTCCGGCAGGGCGAAGAACGCGCGGTAGGCCAGCGAGTTCCCGTCGATCAGGAAGAGCTCGTCGGGCTTGTCTGCTGGGGTGCCGTCGGCCACGACGTCGCACCCTAGCGAGGGCCGCCCAGGCGGGCGACGACGTCCGCGGCGGGCTCCTCCCGGGCGAGCTCGTGGGCCTCGCCGGCCCACAGGTTGACGGCCTCGGCGTCGCCCTCGGCACGGGCCGCGGCGCGCAGCGGGGCGGTCACGAAGTGCAGCTCCGGGTAGGCGAGCGGCGCGTCCGCGCCGTGCTCGGCCGTGAAGCGGTTGCGGATCCCGCGGGCCAGGCGGCCCGTGTAGGCGCGGGTGAGCGCGGTCTCCCCCGCGCTCGCCACCGCGCGGCGGTGCGGCTCGGCGGTCCCGGCCTCCGGGCAGAGCAGGAACGCGGTGCCGACCTGCGCCGCCTCGGCGCCCGCGGCGAGGACCGCGTCGACGGCCGCGGGCGTGGCGATCGCGCCCGCGGCGACGACCGGCGGGCCGAGCGGCTCGAGCAGCTGCAGGAGCGCGAGGACGCCGTAGAGCGGCGCGTCCACGCGGTCGACGAACGTGCCGCGATGCCCGCCGGCCTCGGCGCCCTGGGCGACGAGCACGTCGGCGCCCGCCGCGACCGCCTCGCTGCCCTCCTGGGGCGACGTGACGGTCACCCACGTCTCGGTCCCGGCCGCCCGCAGCCGCGCGACGACCTCGCGCGACGGGCAGCCGAACGTGAACGAGACCGCGGCGACCGGTTCGGCGCAGAGCAGCGCGAGCTTCTCCTCGTAGGCGTCGTCGCCGGTGCGCGGCGCGCCGACGGGCCGGCCGCCCGCGCCGGCGCGCACGCGCTCCACCCAGGCCGCGTAGGAGGCCGGGTCCGCGGGCTCCCCGGGCGGCATGAAGACGTTGGCGCCGAACGGCCGCGCGGTCAGCGCACGGGTCGCGCGCAGCTCCTCCGCGGCGCGCTCCGGGCTCAGGTAGCCGAGCGCCGCGAAGCCGAGCCCGCCGGCCTCGCAGACGGCCGCCGTGAGCACGGGCGTCGACGGCCCGCCCGCCATCGGTGCGAGCACGATCGGCGTCGGCACGGCGTCGAGCACGGCCACCGCACGGAATCTACTCCGGGCCACCGGACGGCGGCTTCGCCAACGCGGTGCATAAGCTCCGAGGCACTTATGGCTTCTCCCTCCGCCCAATACTCGCTGACCGTCCGCGTCGAGATCCCCCACCGTCTGGGGATGCTCGGGTACGTAGCGGTAGCCATCGGCGAGGCGGGCGGGCTGATCCGGACGGTCGACATCGTCGAGCTCAAGCCCGACGTCGTGGTCCGCGACATCACGTTCGACGCGCAGAACCGCGAGCACTGGGACTCGATCCTCGACGCGATCCGCACGGTCGAGGGCGTGAACATCGTCGAGACGGTCGACCGCACGTTCCGGATGCACGTCGGCGGCAAGATCGAGATGCGCAACAAGGCGCCGGTCAAGACCCGCGAGGACCTCTCGATGGCCTACACCCCGGGCGTCGCGCGCGTCTGCCAGGCGATCGCCGACGATCCGGACAAGGCGTTCCAGTACACGATCAAGCGCAACACGGTCGCCGTCGTCTCCGACGGGACCGCGGTCCTCGGCATGGGCGACATCGGCCCGGCCGCGGCGATGCCGGTGATGGAGGGCAAGGCGATGCTCTTCAAGGAGTTCGCCGGGATCGACGCCTTCCCGATCTGCCTCGACACCAAGGACCCCGACGAGATCGTCCGGGCCGTCGAGCTGCTCGCGCCGACCTTCGGCGGCATCAACCTCGAGGACATCTCGGCGCCGCGCTGCTTCGACATCGAGGACCGGCTCAAGGAGTCGCTCCAGATCCCCGTCTTCCACGATGACCAGCACGGGACCGCGGTCGTGGCGATGGCCGCGCTGCTCAACGCGCTGAAGATCGTCGACAAGAAGATGGAGGACCTGCACGTCCTCGTCATCGGCCTCGGCGCCGCCGGCGTCGCGGTCACGAAGATCATGCGCGACGCGGGCGTGACGAGCATCGTCGGCTGCGACTCGCGCGGCGCGGTCTCGACCGAGCGCGCCGACTACCAGGACGGCTCGATGCCGGAGATCAAGCGCTGGTACGCGGAGAACTCCAACCCGGACAACCTCGCCGGCGCCCCCGCCGACGTGATCGACGGCGCAGACCTCGTGATCGGCCTGTCCGGCGCGCGCGTCCTGCCGGCCGAGTCGCTGGCGCGGATGAACCGCGACCCGATGGTGTTCGCGATGGCCAACCCGAACCCGGAGATCTCGCCGGAGGAGGCCGCGCCCTACGTGCGGATCATGGCCACCGGACGCTCGGACTACCCGAACCAGATCAACAACGTCCTCGCGTTCCCGGGCATCTTCCGGGGCGCGCTCGACGTCCGTGCCCGCCGCATCACCGACGAGATGAAGATGGCCGCGGCGCGCGGCATCGCGTCGCTGGTCGGCGAGGACGAGCTGTCCGAGGACTTCATCATCCCGTCGGTGTTCAACCGCGACGTCGCGCCGGCCGTCGCCGCCGCGGTCGCCGAGGAGGCGCGCGCCGAGGGCGTCGCCGAGGCCGGCCGCGAGATGGGCTACCTGCCGTCGGACTCCGAGCACATCACTGGCGTCCACTCGACGGTGGAAATCACCGAGTAGGTAGTGATCGCCGTGCGCCGCTGCCCCGTAGGTGGGTCGTGAGGATCACGATCACCGGCGGCAGCGGACGCATCGGCGCGACGCTCGTCGAACGGCTCCGCGCACGCGGCGACGACGTCACCCTGCTGTCGCGCTCGCCCGGCAAGGGCACCGAGTGGCACCCCGAGCGAGAGCCGGCCCCGGCGAGCGCGCTGGCGGGCCGCGACGCGGTGATCCACCTCGCCGGCGAGGACGTCGCCCAGCGCTGGGACGACGACGCCAAGCGCCGGATCCGCGACAGCCGCGTGCTCGGAACGCGCAACCTCGTGCTCGGCCTCGAGCAGGTGCCCGAGGGCGCGCGGCCGCGCGTGCTGGTGTCTGGCTCGGCGAGCGGCTACTACGGCGACCGTGGCGACGAGCCCGTCGACGAGTCCGCGGCGCCCGGCACCGACTTCCTCGCCCGGGTGTGCGTCGACTGGGAGGCCGAGGCCGTCCGTGCCGAGGCGCTCGGCCTGCGGGTCGTGCGCCTGCGCACCGGCGTCGTGCTCGACAAGGACGGCGGCGCGCTCGCGAAGATGCTGCCGTTCTTCCGCGCCGGCGTCGGCGGCCCGGTCGCCGGCGGCCGGCAGCAGATGCCGTGGATCCACCTCGACGACGAGGTCGGACTGATCCTCGCCGCGCTCGACGGGCCCGACTGGAGCGGCCCGGTCAACGGCGCCGCGCCCGCGCCGGTCGACAACCGGACGTTCTCCCGGGCGCTCGGCCGCGCGCTGCACCGGCCCGCGTTCGCGCCCGTCCCGGCGTTCGCCGTGAAGCTGCTCTACGGGGAGATGGCCGCGATCGTCACCGGCGGCGTCCGCATGGTCCCCGCCCGCGCGCAGGAGCTCGGCTACGCGTTCGCGCACCCCGCGCTCGACGAAGCCCTGCGCGACGCGCTCGGCCGCTAGCGGCTACCCCGCACGCCGCGCCGCACGCTGCTCCCGCCCGCAAGGCGGCCGCCCGCACGCCGCGCCGCGCACTGCTCCCCGCCCGCGAGGCGGCCGCCGCCGGCCGCCGATCACCCACCGCTCGGCGAAGCCCACCGACCGTTCAGCGTCCTTCGCGACGCGCCGAAGTCCGGTCGAACGTACGGCTCATCCCTGCCCGTTTCCGCCCCGAATGGCGCGCAAGCGCTCCTGAAAGGCGTTGTTCAGCCGTGGCCAGGCAGAACTCAGCGCCGTTCTGCCAGGAGTTCTGCCGAGACTTGACAAAAGGGCGACGACCGGAGATGGTCGTGTCTGCATGTCGGCTCGTCCCACCGGATCACTGCGGTCCCTTCGCGAGATGAACCGCCTCCGCGTCCTGGAGGCGATCCGCGAAGGCGGCCGCGTGAGCCGAGCCGAGGTGACGACCGCGACCGGGCTGTCGCGCTCGACGGTCAGCACGCTCGTCGCCGACCTCCAGACCTCGGGGCTCGTCGTCGAGCGCGTCGACGAGCGCGCCGGGGCGCGCACCGGCCGCCCGCCGACGATCCTCGCCCTCGACCCCGCGGCCGGCGCGGTGCTCGGGATCCAGCTCGACCACCCCTACGTGCGCGTCGCGGTCGCCGACCTCGACCACACGATCCTCGCCGAGGCGAGCCGCGCGATCGACGTCGACACCGCCGCCACCGACGCGCTCGACGCGGCGGCCGAGCTCACCGACGAGGTCCTCGCCCGCGCCGGCGTCGACCGCGCCCGCCTCCTCGGCGCGGGCATCGGCGTCGCCGGCCCCGTCGACCGCGACACCGGCCGGATCGTCGCCACCAACGTCCTCCCCGGCTGGACCGAGATCGACGTCGCCGCCGAGCTCGCCGACCGCCTCGGGCTCCCCGTCCACATCGAGAACGACGCGAACCTCGGCGCGCTCGCCGAGGCCGTCCTCGGCGCCGGCCGCGGCGCCCGCGAGCTCGCCTACGTGATGGTCTCCAGCGGGGTCGGCTGCGGCCTCGTCCTCGACGGCCGCCTGTACCGCGGCGCCGGCGGGACCGCGGGCGAGATCGGCCACGTGCTCGTCGACGAGCACGGCCCGATGTGCCGCTGCGGCAACCGCGGCTGCCTCGAGACCTACGCGGGCGGCGACGCCCTCATCGAGCTTCTGCGTCGTTCCCACGGGGACGACATCACGATCGAGCGGATGGTCGAGCTCGCCCGGGGTGGCGACCCCGGGTGCACGCGTGCCATCGCCGACGCCGGCCGCTTCGTCGGCCAGGCGATCGCGACCCTCTGCAACTACCTCAGCCTTGAACGCATCGTCGTTGGAGGGGAGATCTCCCAGGCCGGAGAGCTCCTGCTGTCGCCGTTGCGCGAAGCGGTTCGCCGCTACGCGCTGCCGGCGGCCGCGGAGCGGGTGGAGATCGTCGCGGGAGAGCTTCACGGACACGCCGAGATGCTCGGCGCGCTCGTGTTGGTCGTAGGCCGTTCCGAAGAGGCGCTCTCGGGCGTCATCCGCGCGGCGGTCGGGAGGTAGGTCAGCCCGAAAGGGACAAACCGTAGGAGGAGGAGTGCAGTGCAATTGAGAGTGTGGGCACCGATCGTGCTCTCGGCCGCAGCGTTGGTTGCGGCCGGATGTGGTTCCGACGACAGCAGTGACAGCGGGTCGAGCGGCGCGGCCGCCACGACCGAGGCGGCACCCGCCGCGGCCAAGGCCGGCAAGGTCGCCGTGCTCCTGCCGGACACGAAGTCCTCGGTCCGCTGGGAGACGCAGGATCGCCGCTACCTCGCCGACGCCTTCAAGGCGGCAGGCGTCGACGCGACGATCGTCAACGCGCAGGGCGATCCGAGCCAGCAGCGCAGCCAGGCCGACCAGGCGCTGACGAACGGGGCCAAGGTCATCCTGCTCGTCGACCTCGATCCCGGTTCGGGCGCGGCCATCATCCAGGCCGCTCACAACAAGGGCGCGAAGGTCATCGACTACGACCGCCTGACGCTGGGCGGCGGCGCCGACTACTACGTGTCGTTCGACAACGTGGCCGTCGGGACGCTCCAGGGCGAGGGCCTCGCCAAGTGCCTCTCGGACAAGCCGAAGGCCGTCGTCGCCGAGCTCAACGGCTCGCCGACCGACAACAACGCGACGCTGTTCGCGCAGGGCTACGACGCCGTGCTCGATCCGCTCTACAAGGACGGGACCCTGACCAAGGGCCCGAACCAGTCCGTCCCCGAGTGGGACAACCAGAAGGCGCTGACGATCTTCGAGCAGATGCTCCAGCAGAAGAGCAACAAGATCGACGGCGTGCTCGCGGCGAACGACGGCATCGCCAACTCGGTGATCTCGGCGCTCAACGCGCGCAAGCTCGGGCCCCTGCCGGTCACCGGCCAGGACGCGACCGCCGAGGGCATCCAGCACATCCTCGCCGGCGAGCAGTGCATGACGGTCTACAAGGCCGTCAAGGCCGAGGCCGACGCCGCGGGCAAGCTGGCCATCGCGCTGGCCAAGGGCGAGACGCCCACGACCGACGCGACGACCGACAACAAGGACCAGAAGACCCCGTCGGTCCTGCTCAAGCCGGTCTCGGTGACGAAGGAGAACATCGCCGACACCGTCATCAAGGACGGCTTCCTGAAGCGCGAGGACATCTGCATCGGGAAGTACGAGAAGTTCTGCACCGACGCCGGGATCTAGCCGGCTGACCCATGCGACCGGTGGTGCCGCCTACGATGGCGGCACCACCACGTCGCACTTCTGAGGAGGAGACCCAGGTGTTGCTCGAACTGCGAGGGGTCCACAAGCGCTTCGGCGCCGTGACCGCTCTGAACGGCGTGGACTTCCACGTCGACTCCGGCCAGGTGATGGCGCTCGTCGGAGACAACGGCGCCGGCAAGTCGACGCTGATCAAGTGCGTCGCCGGCATCCACACGATCGACGACGGCGACGTCCTCTGGAACGGCGAGGCGGTGTCGATCTCGGGGCCGAAGGACGCCGGCGCGCTCGGCATCGAGGTCGTCTACCAGGACCTCGCGCTGTGCGACAACCTGGACGTCGTCCAGAACATGTACCTCGGGCGCGAGCTGCTCTCGACCTTCCGGCGCCTCGACGAGGCGAAGATGGAGAAGCGGGCGCGCGAGGTGCTCAAGGAGCTCTCGGTCACCACGATCACGTCGGTGCGCCAGCAGGTCGCCGGCCTGTCGGGCGGCCAGCGCCAGTCGGTCGCGGTCGCCAAGGCCGTCCTCTGGAACTCCAAGCTCGTGATCCTCGACGAGCCGACCGCCGCGCTCGGCGTCGCCCAGACGCGGCAGGTGCTCGACCTCGTCCGCCGGCTGGCGGAGAACGGCCTCGCGGTCGTGCTCGTCTCGCACAACATGAGCGACGTCTTCGAGGTCGCCGACCAGATCACCGTCCTGCGGCTCGGCCAGAACGTCGCCGAGTTCGACAAGGACAAGACAACGCAACGCGAGGTCGTCGAGGCGATCACCGCCGGCCAGCTGAGCCGCGTCCCCGGGATGCACGAGGAGTCGATCGCATGAGCGCCGCCACCGCACCACCCCCCGAGATCCAGGACGGCGCACCACCGACCACGACCGTCAGCGTCGCGGTCCGGGAGTGGTTCTCGCGCGTCAAGGACGGCGAGCTCGGCGCGCTGCCGATCGTCATCGGGATCGTGGTCATCGCGATCTACTTCCAGCTGCGCAACGACAACTTCCTCACCGCCGGCAACTTCGTCAACCTGATCGCGCAGATGGCGGCGATCACCGTCATCGGCATGGGCATGGTCTTCGTGCTCCTGCTCGGCGAGATCGACCTGTCGGTCGGCTACGTCAGCGGCATGGGCGGCGTGATCGCCGCGGTCATGCTGCGCCCGGACGGGTCGGAGTTCCCGACCTGGCTGGCGATCGCCGGCGGGATCGGCGTCGGCGTCGGGATCGGCCTGCTGCAGGGCTTCTTCGTCGCTCGATTGGGGGTGCCCTCGTTCGTCGTGACGCTGGCCGGGTTGCTCGGCTGGAACGGCGTCGTGCTGCTCGTGATCGGCGACAAGGGCACGATCGTCATCCAGGACAAGGTGATCAACGGCCTCGCCAACGACTACGTCAGCCACGCGCTGGCGTGGATCGTGTTCGTCGCCTCGATCGGCGCGTACATCCTCCAGCAGATACTCACGGTCTGGCGACGGGGCCAATCGGGCCTGCCGAACCAGCCGTGGATCCTGATCGGGGCGCGGATCGCGGCCGTCGCCGCGGCGGGGATCTTCATCATCGAGTGGGCCGACAGCGACCGCGGGATCCCGTACGTCGGGCTCCTGATGCTCGCGCTGTTCGTGATCTGGACGTTCGTCGCGATGCGCACCCGCTTCGGGCGCCACGTCTACGCGGTCGGCGGCAACGCCGAGGCCGCGCGGCGGGCGGGCATCAGCGTGCCCGGGATCCGGCTCGCGGTGTTCACGATCTCCGGCGCGATGGGCGCGCTCGGCGGCATCATCCTCGCGTCGCGCCTGAGCTCCGTGGACACCTCCACGGGCGGCGGCTCGATCCTGCTCTACTCGATCGCCGCGGCGGTGATCGGCGGCACGTCGCTGTTCGGCGGCCGCGGCACGATCCGCAGCGCCGTCCTCGGCGCGATCGTGATCGCGATGATCGACAACGGGCTCGGCCTGGTGAACGTCTCGGCGGGCACCAAGTACATCGTGACCGGGCTCGTGCTGCTCGGCGCGGTGACCCTCGACTCGCTGTCGCGCAAGCGCAGCGCGGCGACGGGCCGAGCGTGAACGGCCGGGTCGCACTGGTCACCGGCGCGAGCCGCGGCGTCGGCGCCGCGGTCGCGCGGGCGTTCTCCGAGCGCGGGGCGCGGGTGGCCCTGCTCTCGCGCTCGGGGGACGACCTCGGCCTGCCCGACGCGCTCGGCGTCGAGTGCGACGTCGCCGACCGCACGGCCGTGTTCTCGGCGGTCGAGCGGGCGGTCGAGCACTTCGGCTCGCTGGACTGCGTCGTCGCGAACGCCGGCGTCGGCATGTACGGCCCGTTCCTGGAGCTCTCGCCCGAGCACCTCGAGGCGATGGTCGACGTCAACCTCAAGGGCACGCTCTACACCGCGGCGGCCACCCTTCCCCACCTGATCGCCGCGGGCGGCGGGGACTTCGTCTCGCTCGCCTCGGTCGCCGGGCTGCGGGCGTTCCCGGGCGAGGCGGTCTACAACGCGTCGAAGTTCGGGCAGCTCGGGTTCACGCGGGCGCTTGACCACGAGCTGCGCGAGCACGGCGTGCGCGCGACGAACGTGGCCCCGGGCGGCGTCGCGACGGACTTCGCGATGGGCACCGGCCGGACGCCCGATTCGACCGAGGGGATGATGAGCGCCGAGGAGGCCGCCGACGTCGTCGTCTACTGCGTCACGCGCCCCAAGGGGATGCGGATGCTGACCGTCAGCTACCGGCCGATGAACGAGGGCTCGTGGGGCTGAAGCTCGGGCTCCTGGCCACCGCGCGGATCTCCGCGAAGCTGCTCGCCGGAGCGGCGGACGTCGAGGAGGTCTCCGTGGTCGCCGTCGGCGGGCGCGACCCGGCACGCGCGGACGCGTTCGCGCGCGAGCACGGGATCCCACGGGCGCTCGGCTCCTACGAGGCGCTGCTCGCCGACGACGAGGTCGAGGCCGTCTACATCGCGCTGCCCAACGCGCTGCACGCCGAGTGGGCGACGCGAGCGCTCGAGGCGGGCAAGCACGTGCTCGTCGAGAAGCCGTTCACGACCGACGCGGACGTGGCGGCGCGGTGCTTCGACCTCGCGGAGGAGCGCGGGCTCGTGCTCACCGAGGGCTTCATGTGGCGCCATCACCCGCAGGCCGCGGGACTCACGGCGCTCGTGAACGGCGGCGAGATCGGCGAGCTGCGGCTCGTGCGGGCGTCGTTCTCGTTCACGCTGGCGAGCACGGCCGACGTGCGCGCCGACCCGGCGCTCGGCGGCGGCTCGCTGCTCGACGTCGGGACGTACTGCGTCAGCGGCGCGCGGCTGCTGGCCGGCGAACCGTCGGCGGTCGAGGCGTTCGCGGTGCGGCCGCCCGGCGGCGTCGACATGCGCTTCGCCGGGCTGCTCCGGCACGAGTCCGTGCTGACCGTCTTCGACTGCGGCTTCGACCTCCCGGCGCGCTCGTGCCTGGAGGCCGTCGGCTCGGAGGCGACGGTTCGGCTGCTCGACCCCTGGCACGGCGTCGATCCGGTGCTCGAGCTCGTCCGCGGCGACGAGGTGGAGCGCCGGACCCTCCCCCGCGCCAACCCCTACGGCCGCGAGCTGGCCGACTTCGCGGCCGCGATCCGCGACCGGCGCCCGCCGCTGCTGGGCCGCGACTGGTCCGTCGGGCAGGCGCGCGCGCTCAGGATGCTGATCGAGGCCGCCGGGTGAGCTGCCGGGTCGGGATCGCGGGCTACGGCCTCGCGGGCGCGGTGTTCCACGCCCCGCTGGTCGCCGCGACCGACGGCCTCGAGGTCGCGGCGATCATGACCCGCGCGCCCGAGCGGGTCTCCGCCGCGCGCGAGGAGCATCCGTACGCGCGGGTCGTCGACTCGCTCGAGGAGCTGCTCGACGGCATCGACGTCCTCGTCGTCGCGACCCCGAACCGCTCGCACGTGCCGATCGGGCTCGCCGGGCTGGAGCGCGACCTGTGCGTCGTCGTCGACAAGCCGATGGCGGCGACCGCCGCCGAGGCGCGGCAGCTCGTCGCCGCCGGCGGCCGCCTGACGGTCTTCCAGAACCGCCGCTGGGACGACGACTTCCTCACGCTCGCGCGCGTGCTGGCCGCGGGCGAGCTCGGCGATCTCGTGCGGTTCGAGTCGCGCTACGAGCGCTACCGGCCCGACGTGCGCTCGCAGGCGTGGCGCGAGGCCGGCGACCCGGCCGACGGCGGCGGGCAGCTGCTCGACCTCGGGCCGCACGTCGTCGACCAGGCGGTGCGGCTGCTCGGACGGCCGACCGCGGTCTACGCGGAGATCGCCACCCGGCGGCCGGGCGCGGTCGTCGACGACGACGCGTTCCTGGCGCTGGAGCACCCCGGCGGCATCCACTCGCATCTGTGGATCAGCGCGGCGGCGGCGCTCGAAGGTCCCCGGTTCCGCGTCAGCGGGCTGCGCGCCGGGTTCGCGACCGACGGGGTCGACCCGCAGGAGGACCAGCTGCAGGCCGGGCTGCGCCCCGGCGATCCGGCGTACGGCGCCGGCCGGACCGGCGTGCTCGCGGGTGAGGAGATCCCGCTCGAGCGCGGCCGGTACGAGGCGTTCTACGCGGGCGTGCGCGAGTGGGCGTCGGGCTCGGCGCCCGCGCCGGTGGACCCCGCCGACTCGCTGGCGGTGCTGGAGATCTTGGAGGCCGCGCGCCGCTCGTCGGAGCGCGGCCAGGTCGTACGAGTGGAGGAGCAGACATGAAGACCAGCCTCGGCATCTGGGCCCTCGGCCCGATGGTCACCCGGTTCGTCCCCGGCGGCTACCAGCCACAGCACGACACGGAGTCGATGCCCGACAAGGTGGCCCGCGCCGTGGCGGGCCTCGGGGACCTCATGGACGGCTACGAGTTCCACTACCCGGGCGAGCTGAACGAGGACAACCTCGAGGCGGTCCGCGGGTCGCTCGGCGGCCACGACATCTACGCGATCGCGACCGGCCTGCACGTCGACCCGCACTTCGGCCGCGGCGGCCTGACGAACCCCGACGCCGGCGTCCGGCGCGAGGCGCTGGAGATCATGCTCCGGGCGTCCGACTTCGCCGGCGGGCTCGGCGCGCAGCTGATCTCGTGGCCCGGCGGCGAGGGCTACAACTACCCGTTCCAGGCCGCGTACCGCGACAACTGGAAGTGGTTCCTCGAGGGCATGGCGGCGATCGCCGAGCGCTGCCGCGACAACGGCATCAAGCTCTTCCTCGAGCACAAGAACTCCGAGCCGGCGATGAAGATCTACATGCGCAACGTCGGCATGACGCTGCACGTGATCCACACGCTGCGCCGCGACGGGATCGACAACGTCCAGGTCAACATGGACTGGCAGCACCTGCTGATGAACGGCGAGCACCTGCCCGAGTACGCGGCGCTGCTCGACTCCGAGGGGCTGCTCGGCCACCAGCACGCGAACTCGGGCTGGGGCACGTTCGACGACGACAACATGGTCGGCGCGACCGCGTTCATGGAGACGCTCGAGCTGGCGCTGGAGCTGCGGCGTGCCGGCTACGGGCGCGACGGCGACACGCGGCGGCTCGGGTTCGACCTGTACCCGTACACCGAGGACCAGGTCGCGGCCGTCGAGCGCTCGGTCAAGCAGTGGAACTTCATCGACGAGGTGGCGGGGCGGATCGACGAGCCGGCGCTGCGGGCGTGCCAGGAACGCAAGGACGCCGTGGCCGCCTACGAGCTGGTCTACGCCGCCCTCGGCGCCCGGCCGTGACCTCGTTCGGGCTCGACGTCGGGACCTCGTCGGTCAAGGGTCTCGCCGTCGGCCCGGACGGCCAAGTGCTCGCGCGCGCGGAGGTGGCTCACTCCTCGGCCACCCCGCGCCCGGGCTGGAGCGAGCAGTCGCCCGAGGACTGGTGGAGCGGGACCGAGCGGGTCCTGGCCGCGCTGACCGCGGAGTGCGGCACGCCCGCGGGTATCGGGCTCAGCGGCCAGATGCACGGGCTCGTCGTGCTCGACTCCGCCGACCGCGTGATCCGTCCCGCCCTGCTGTGGAACGACCAGCGGACCGCGGCCGAGTGCGCGGAGATCGAAGCGCGCCTCGGCGGGCCCGAGGGCGTCGCCGCCGCGACCGGCAACGCGGCCCTCACCGGCTTCACCGCCCCCAAGCTCCTGTGGCTCGCCCGCCACGACCCTGAGAGTTACTCGCGCGTCGCACGGGTCATGTTGCCCAAGGACTACGTCCGGTTGCGACTCTGCGGCGAGTACGCGACGGACGTCACCGACGCCTCGGGAACGCTCTGGTTCGACGTCCGCGAGCGCCACTGGAGCGAGACGATGCTCACCGCGCTGGAGGTCGACCCCGCGTGGCTGCCGCCGGCGCTGGAGAGCGCCGCGGTGAGCGGGGTGACGCGCGGCGGAGCCTCCGCGGCCGGCGGCTCCACGGCGCGCGGCGAAGCGTCCGCGCGAGGCGGCTTCTCGCTCCCCTCCGGGATCCCCGTCGCGGCCGGCGCGGGCGACCAGGGCGCCGGAGCGCTCGGGGTCGGCGTCGACCGGCCGGGGCCGGCGTCGGTCGTCCTCGGGACGTCGGGGGTCGTGCTCCACGCACTCGACGCCTACGGGGCGTCGCCCGCGCACGGGATCCAGTCCAGCGCGCACGCCGTCGAGGGCGGTTGGTTCGCGATGGGCGTGATCCTCTCCGCGGCCGGATCGCTGCGGTGGCTGCACGACGTCCTCGGCGCGCCGCCCTACGAGGAGCTGCTCGCCGAGGCGGAGCGGTGGGCGCCCGGGTGCGACGGCCTGTCGTTCCTCCCCCACCTGACCGGCGAGCGCACGCCGCACGCCGACCCCGAGGCGCGCGGCGCGTTCGTGGGCCTCGAGGTCCGCCACGACCGCGGTGCGCTCGTGCGTGCGGTGCTCGAGGGCGTCGCGTTCGCGCTGCGCGAGGCGCTCGACCTCGTCGCCTCGCTCGGCGGGCCGGTGTCGATCGGGCGGATCAGCGGCGGCGGCGCGCGCAGCGAGCTGTGGCTGAGGATCCTCGCCTCGGTCCTCGGCGTCCCGCTCGAGCGCACGGCCGCCGACGAGGGCGCGGCCTACGGCGCCGCGCTGCTCGGCGGCGTCGCCGGCGGCACGTGGACGACGCCGCAGGAGGCCGTCGCCGCGTGCGTCCACCCCGCCGGCACGATCGACCCCGACCCCGCCTGGGTCGCCGCCTACGCGGAGCTCCGCCCACGCGCGCAGGCGCTGTACCCCGCGCTCCACGACCTCCCGCGCGCGTAGCCTGCACGGCCGCATGCCCACGGCTCTCCGGACGCCACGCGCCGCCGTCACCGTCACGTTCGCCCTCACCGGGCTGCTCTTCGGAGCGTGGGCG
>Ga0164241_10001457_pt1 | contig 29103 bp, 31 predicted proteins | sample OricomyardsoilBY_FD_108780 | JGI IMG/M metagenome (GOLD analysis project Ga0164241, IMG submission 108780) | Backyard soil microbial communities from Emeryville, California, USA - Original compost - Back yard soil (BY) | ecosystem: Environmental > Terrestrial > Soil > Unclassified | place: USA... | reverse complement strand
CTGTGAACGTCGAGTGCTGTGAACGTCGAGTGCTGTGAACGTCGAGTGCTGTGAACGTCGAGTGCTGTGAACGTCGAGTGCTGTGAACGTCGAGTGCTTGTGCCCGCCAACAGGTATATCACACGATTGGTTGGCGCGGAGATTCTCTCCGCGCCTGCGTGGTAGTTCAGAGAGCGGTTGCATGGCGCTATTGCGCGGGGTGGGGCTTGGCAAATCTTTCACCCCGTACTTCTACTTATCATCCTCCGCTGGATTGAGTGCGGTCACCGAACTGATCTCCGGGCGAACGGAGCTTCGTGCTGCCGTACCTTCGAGCAATCAGAGTTCCCGCGTGGTTGCCGCGGCGATGCTCTTCGTGCCCATGTGGTAGTTCAGAGAGATCGGTTCCACGCCGATGCACTTCGGCCTCCCATGCCGATCATCCCGCACCACTCTGCTGTCGCGGACTCGCGGGGGAGCAGGCCGTCGTAATGCGCTAATGCAGCAGGATGATTAAGCGGAGGTGTACAGGAAGGATCGGTGCGCCGGAGAAGCATCAGGGAGCGCCGGCCGACACGGCAATGGGAGGGAAGAGCGGGCGCCGTATACGATCAGATGGGCGGGAGCTGGAGACCGGGACGATGATGCGGGCGGTCACTCATCGACGGATATCCGAACACGCCGCGCAGCGGGCCGGGTGAATATTCAGTGCCTCCGACTTCACCATCGCCACGTCCATCAAACCATCGGTCGGTCCCTACGCTTTCGATACCTGATGCTTCCTCTCCATCGCAAGCAGCGCGGCCCCGATCATCCCGGCATCGTTCAGAAACCTCGATACGCGCAGCTCCATGTCGCCGGTGATCGAGCGGAGCGCGCGCATGCGCATGGAGCGGCGCGCAGGCTCGAGCAGATATTTCTCCGAGCGCGACATCCCGCCGCCGACGATCACCAGATGCAGATCGCAGAGGTTCATCACCGATGCAAGGCCGGCCCCGAGTATCACCCCCATCTCTGCCAGGAAGTCGCGCGCGAAGCGATCTCCCGACACGGCCGCCTCGTCGAGCAGCCTCGGCTCGAGCGATCCGTGCGACGAGACCATCGCATGGACAAGCGACTCCGGGGTGCGGTCGAGCCGCTCGCGCGCCAGCGCCGACATATATCGCTGTCCGATATATGCCTCCAGGCATCCCCGCGCTCCACAGTTGCAGAGCTGCCCGTTCATATCGACCGTCGTATGCCCGATCTCACCGGCACCCCCCCCCGACCCGCGCCAGATCTCGCCGTCGGAGATGATGCATCCCCCAACGCCGGTCCCGAGCGTCACGAACAGGAAGTTCCGATCCTGGCTTCCGTTGCCGGCACGCGCCTCGGCGTAGCCCGCGACATTGGCGTCGTTCTCGACGGTGATCGGAAGATCGGTCCCCAGCAGGGGGCGCAGGCGGTCGGCCACCGGGATGACCTCCCAGCCGGGAAAGTTCGGGGGGTAGGCGACCTCACCCTGGTTGTTCACCACACCGGGGAGCCCGATCCCTATTCCCTCGATCGGTGTCTCGGCGGAGTCCATCAGCAGTCGCGCTCCCTCGACGATCCGCCCGAGCACGGCGCCGGGCCCGCGCTCGGCGTGCGTATCGAGGGCGTGCTGGCGGAGGATCGTTCCATCCCGGCTCACCAGTCCGAACTTGATCGATGTCCCCCCGACGTCGATGCCGAGCCCCAGGCGACCGTCCATTATTCCTCCACCCGATAGATGGTTTCTCCGGGACGCACCATCCCGTAGCGCTCGCGCGCCAGCCGCTCCACCGCGGCGGTATCGCGCTGCAGTTTGCCTATCTCCACGCGAAGCGAGTCCCCGATCGCGCGGTCGCGATAGAGCCCCTCGTGCAGCTCGGTGAGCTCGCGCTCCAGCGACGCGCGGTTCAGCAGCCCGCGGTTGCCGAACGTGAAGATCGCCAGCAGCGGTATCGCTGCCAGCATGCCATATGTGAGCTTCCGCCGCGTCGTCAAAGGACGCGGCCGGAAGCGACGACGAAATCGTTTCATCAATGGACCTTACATGGTGTCTTCGGCCTGTTCGGTATTGCCTCGCCCCTCATCCTCGAACTCCCCCATATCGCTCATCTTCTCGAACATATCGGGGATATTGCTCTCCTCCGGGTCCTCCTCCTGCGGAAGATCCCAGATCGTATGCTCTCCATCCTCATCGTCGACGGTGGGCTCAAGATGTCCATCCTCGGCCACGATCGTGATCGGGTAACGGATATCCTCACCGAACGTGATATAGTAGTCTTCGCCGTTGCTGAGCTTTCCGGCGAGCTCCGAGACCGATAGTCTTTCTTCCTCCTCGGTGACCAGATGGGTGATCGTCCCCTGGTCGTCGGTGAGGATTCTTACAAGTTCAGGCATGGCAGGTATCTCCTCGTACTAATTGTATTGATCGAGACGTCTATGCTCCATGCCCGGCGCAAACGGCGCGCCATCCCGGTCGCCGCGCCACGATGAACATCGCCGGCGGCATCTGCCCGGCGCGGTCGGCCGCATGATGATCTGGTAATGGATCGCGTCGCCGGCGGGAGCGATCGATCGGAGGGAGGGGTAGATCCCTGAGGATTGACCATATTTGTAGCCTGTGATCCGGTTGTCTCTTCGACGCGACGCGCGTTCCCGTATGTGGCATGACGCCATGGGATGGGGAGAGGAGCACTGGAAACCTCGCATGGATATTCAAACATAAGGAGAAATCGGTGTGAATAGAATGATGACCGGAGCGATGCTCGCTCTTGCCCTGATGGCCGCCTCCTGCTCGAAGCAGACCCCGGCGCGCGATGAAGCCGCCGCTGCAAAGACCGAGCAGCCGGCCGGGAAGGCGACCAAGCTGGCGCTCAACGCGGACGATCCGAACGTGATGAAGATCTCGGTGCCGACGATGCAGTGCGAGACCTGCGTCAGCGCCATCACCGAGGGGGTCAAGGGGGTGCCGGAGGCCGAGGAGGTGAATGTCGATCTCGATACCAAGACGGTCTTCGTGAAGGTCGCCAGCAACACTCCCGAGACGCAGAAGAAGATCGAGACGGCGATCGCCGAGACCGGCTACTCGACGCCGACCACCACGCGCAACGCCGCCGCCTACAAGAAGCTGCCGGAGTGCTGCCAGGAGGGAGGCGGAAAGCATCCCACCGAGCTCTGAGAGCCCCGGTAAAAACTTGTTCCGGCGTTTGCGCCGGTCGACGGCGTTGATGTATCTTTGTGATCCCCCACGGAATACGCGGCCGTTCAGGCACGATACTCCGGGTGGGTACGCTCCCATCGACTAGTGGTTAGGTCGCCACCCTTTCACGGTGGTAGCACGGGTTCGAATCCCGTTGGGAGTACCAGACAATCTACAGCAGCGCATCATCCATGCGCACCCGAGAGCCCGCCTATCAGCGGGCTTTTGTGGTTTCGGGGCCATCCCTTCGGACTATCATAAGGTGCTAGCATAGCGTCTTGCCAATGCCGGGAAGGTGCATATGAGCTACAACGAGTTCGCCGGGCTTCTGGGGGAGGGAAGGGGGAGCTTCACATTTACCGGAAAGCAGAATGAGCTTGCCTATCTCCTCCTGCTTCTCGATCGAAACGGGCTGGTTCATAACTGGAAGGGGCTGAGTCTCTTCTACGAGCAGAAGGGGCTTCCCAAGACTGTCACGGCTCAGAACATCGTCGAAGCTCAGGAGAAGATGGCGAGTCGGAATGATCCCGCCATCAAAGCTCTTATGGCCGGGCTCAAGGGGAGCTTCCCGGAGTTGGTGATCGTGTAGAAGAGGGGAAAGTTTTTTTCAGTGAGAATGATAATCGGATAGAGAACGCTTTAGGCTGAAAAGGGCCGATTCCATTAAGGGATCGGCCCTTTTTCTTTGTAAGAAGATCCCGTGATGAATGAGAAGCATTCTCAGATGCTCTCAGCGTTCGGCTTCCATTGGGATATAACGATCTCGATACCGTGGACAAGGGGTTGAACAGGATAGCGGGACTGTGGATGTCCGATGTGCGGCAAGAAATACATCTCATGCTCTACTCAATCATTCGTGCAGACTTCGATCTTCAGACCACGCTTACCACATTCCAGCAACAGAGCTGGTGGAAGTGATAGATCGAATTGGCTATCCTCCAGCCATGCACCGATGAACACATCGAAGATTATCCCCCTTTCCCGTAGCTCATCGAATATGGAAGAGTCTCGTTCGGAGAGCCATGCGGCAAAACCGATAAATTCACGATCTATATCCTGAAAGAACGTCTCTATCGCCTCGATCTCGGCTTCACCATCTCTTCCCCCTTCCTGTCCAAACCCCTTCTTCGTGATATCGAGGAAATAGACCAGAGTAGCGGCCCATTGCCGGTCGCTTTCATGAATACTGATTACCGGGGAGACCGGCTCTACTCCAAGTGGTAGAAGGAAATCTTCCTTGCGAACGATTCTGCCATCACTGAACCATCCGCGCAGGGCGAGATTGATGGATTGAACTGACATAGGAAAACTACAAAGGTGTTTATACGAGCCCCTAGCTTCTGTACCATTGATGAGCATCCAGGGACCGAATGGGGACCGATTGCCCCTAGCTGCATCGGCAAATTGCATACGCAAACAAGCAGTTCCAAGAACTCTACTTATACAGCGTATGCAGAACATCATCGTAACCACAAGCGACGAGCTTCGTCGATTGATCGGCGAAGCCGTCCGGCTCGCACTGGCTGAAGCCCTGCCGCACCAACCCGATCAGGACGAGAAGCTTCTCAACGAGCACGAGCTACGGGCGATGCTGGGGCTGTCGCACTCCACCGTCATCAGGCTTCGCAAGCAGGGATTGTTGCCCTATTTACGGCTGGGCAAGCGGATTATGTATAACCGTGCGGAAGTGCGGTTGACAATGGAGACGCAAGCCTTCAGGGGAGGGCGGAGATAAAGAGCGGTGAGGCTTCCAATGCGCTGTATGTGCCAGAGGCACTCGCTCGTCAGTCTGGTGAAACAATAGACATAAAAGAAGGCGAGCATCTCTCATGAATACTCGCCTTCAGATAGACTAGGAGAATATCGCGGTACCCCCAGCCGTTTCCATAGTGTAGACGGAGTCGTCTACCGCACAACGTTGACAACAAGCGATCGTCCAACGCTCGACAGGGAATACATCCCCCTCGGCTCGTTGCTCAGATCGACCACCGTTTCCCCTGCTACCTCTCCGCTCCACACGATACGGCCATCGGAAGCCAGCACCTTAACCGGTCCGGCAAACGGCGGCGCGATCGGCTCGAAGGTCAAGCTCTGACCGTTCGATGGCGATGGCATCTTCCTGATCAGCATCCCGCTCAGCGTGGTGCCGATCACACGCTGGACACGGCCCAACTCATGCACATCCTCATCGGTGATCAGATTACCATTGGGAAATTGTGCTACCCAGTACTCCTGCCATATCGCGGTCAGCTTCCGCAGCAACTCATGGTCCGGCTTTGGAGATGGTGTCCCCTTCTCCAGATGCATGAGATACGTAAGGTTCCAGTAACGGTCCTCAAGCTCCCGGACTTCCGGGTTATCGACCGGATTCCGTGCTTGGTATACATGCCCGGTTGCATCGGTAAAAGAGATCGGGAGCATAGCCCCCGGCTCGGTGATCAGGGCGGCGTCGGCCTGACGCTGTTCCCAATCATCTGGCAGAGCGATCGGCATGATGGGGCGTACGTTTCCTAGCTGTTCGCGCGGGCCGACGAAGGGAAGCAGACGAGCCGAGCCATCGCATCCTATGATGCGCAGGAAGACTTTTCCTCCCAGGGACTTATCGGCGAAATACTCGAACCGTCCCAGGGCGGGACAGTCCCGTGTCGTATCGACGCGAAGCGTTTGTGCGTGTATCCCGCCAAGGATCAGCGGCATGAACACGGCTATCAGGGTGAAGCGTCTCATCGTCGTTCCTAGGTGATACCATGATGGAGAGTACGAATTGCTTGTACGGAATGTTCTCAGAACCGTCGTAGGCCCGCTTGGAGACTTCCCTTAATAGTGTTTCACCATGCATTGCTGCCCCGGGTCGTTGCAGCCAGATATCAGAAAGATTCCTCCATCCTCCTTCTCGCACCTTCCCACAACGTACTCCCCTTGCCGGGGGCTGTCGGAGTAGGTAATGCATGCGCAGCGGTAGGTTGATGCACCTGATGGTCCAGGCCCCGGACCTCCTTTTTTAAAACAACGTTGTGGATCGGGAGGAGGTGGGGCGCTATCTCCTCCTCTACCGCCGCCACTGCCTCCCACCGGCCCCTGATTGCCACCTCCGGGGACAAATTCCTGTCCCCAACCACCACGTCCGCCACTGTTCCCTCCATTTGGAGGCGGCGTTGGCTTTGTGGGATCGCCACCGAAGAACGGATCGGTCCACCCCCACACTGGGCCCGGCTCCAGCCATCCGCCGATTCCCCCAAGTCCCGCTCCGTAGGGCGGCGGCACGTACTCACCACGAGCCCACGCCGCAACCGAAAGCCCCAGAAGGGCCGCTACCATTATCACTACACGCTTCATGGCGTTGCTCTGACTCTTACTTGGTGATGATGATCTTCTTCGTCTGTACCAATGCTCCATCGTAGCTCAACCCGATGAAGTACGCGCCGCTCCGGGGGAACTGATAGGTGACCGTCCGTTCGGTCGTCGATGCAGGGCCAGCGTACGGATAGAAGACCACCGCGCCCGTAGCATCAAAGACGGCAACAGCCATTTTACCAGCATTGGCTTTTGTACTGAATCCCAGTTCCACACGATCGCCGCTTATTGAGACGATCCTCAACTCACCGCCCGCCGAGGCTTCGTCCAGACGCTGAAGCTCGCCAAGCTCCATCTTCGGCGATGTGTCCGAGCCATTTCCACGCAGGCCGATGTAATCATTCAACGCCTGCCAGAACGGCTGTTGAAGACACCGTGAAACTCCCACGGTGATATCATCAGTGCGCGTGAAGTAATAGGCACCGTCGCCCCGCGCATGGGGAACCAGGCGGATGAAGGCGCTATCACCATCGGCAATCTCCGGCGGGACGGTGTAGCTGACCAGCGCGGCCATCGGACGCATGCCGTAGAGGCGCGGGATCGCCGGTTGAAGGTTTGGTAAGGCCCCAAGACTGTCGAGCAGGACGATCCGCGAAAGGTCGCTGCGGCGCACCAGCTCCACCACATAATCGAGCGTGTCGCGGGAGTAGTAGTTATCGGTGCGATTCTCCATCGTCCTGCCATCAGGCATAATGCTCACCCAGTTGATCTCACGATAGAAGGAGAGCACATCGCCGGCAACCAGCGGAAACAGTTCCGTCTGGCTGTTGGCCGCGAGCATCTCCTCGCTTGCGTTGACCTTCCTGTCGAGCTTCCATGACGGCAGCCACAGCAGCGCCCCGTTGCGCTTGAACTCGGTGACGGTGTAATCGATCAGCGAGGTGGAATCCTGCGCCATCTCGAGGATGAAGGCGGCGGAGAAACGATCGGCCGGGATGGTGTCGCCGTGGACGATGCGGCACCACCATCCACCATCCTGTACACGCACCCAGAGATCGGGGCATTCCTCAGGGGAGCAGAGTTGTCCTTCCTGCGACCAAGCAGTGGATATCAGTGCAAGTGCAATGGCAACGCTGCTTGTCAGCATGCCCCATCGTGAAGGTGATCGTCGCATATAAGCCTCCCAGTGGATAGAGGTATTGAGACTGTCTACTGTAGGTCGCCAGGGCGATATACAAACATACACCGCGCAACTGTACGATGGGAGTACATCTTTGTGTACCCCTTTGTAGTGTCATATTCGAGAAACGAGCAATGTCAAAATTTGCCACACTTCTTGCCACACCAGAAGAGATATCGGCCTGCAAGCCTTATGCACGCTGGCTTCAAGGGCATCCGCTACACTCCCGTTGGGAGTACCAGACAGTCTACAGCAGCGCATCATCCATGCGCACCCGAGAGCCCGCCCATCAGCGGGCTTTTGTGGTTTCGGGGCCGCACTTTCAATCGCCTCACAACGAGCCGAGAAATGCCAGCAGCGCGTTGCGCTCCGTGCGCGGCAGCCGGCGATAGAGATTCTGCGATGCGGAAGCCTCTCCTCCATGCCACAGGATCGCCTCCTCGATGTTCCGTGCCCGCCCGTCGTGCAAAAGCCGTGTGTGGCCGCTCACCGCTTCCAACAACCCGATTCCCCAGAGCGGCGGCGTGCGCCATTCCCGTCCGGTGGCACGGCCGTCCGGACGATTATCCGCCAGATCCTCCCCCATGTCGTGGAGCAGCAGATCGGTGTAGGGATGGATCGTCTGCCGTGACAGCTCGGGGTAGGCCGGGTCGTCGCCGGTGATGAAGTGCGTCGCATGGCAGCCGGCGCAGCCGATGCTCCGGAAGATCATCCGGCCTCGCTGTACGGCCGGTGCCTGCCAGTCGCGCTGCTTCGGCACGGCGAGGAGCTTCATGTAGAAGAGGAGGCTGGTCAGATCATCATCGCGCAGCTCCGTGGCTCCGCTGCTCGCCGGGCGTACGGTTGCCCCATCATCGGGGAACATCGCCGAGGTGACACCGATGTCGGCGTTGAGTGCCTTCAGGATCTGCTGCTCCAGCGTCGGCTGATTTGCCTTCCAGCCGAAACGACCCAGCGCCGGACGGTTCAGCCTGTGGTCGTATACATAATTGGGGCGGCCTGAGATGCCATCGCCATTCGCGTCATCGGGATCGGCCAGGGCATATATATCCTGTTCGGGGATCATCTCCAGAAGGCCGAGGCCGAAGTTTGCCGGAGCAACGCGGGGGGAGATCAGGGTCGCTCCGCTCATCGGTCCATGGGCCAGATCCGTGAAGCTGTAGTCCGGACGCTGGAGCGCATAGCCGCTCCCATCGGCGAACGATCCTTCCATCGTGCCATGGGAGATGGCGACGCTTCCCTCGCCGGGCGTCCCCTCCACGCCGTAGTAATCAAGCTGCTCGCCGTACAGAGGGTCAGCCGCCTGAGCCTGTTCTCCATCGACAGTGCTCAGGCGGAACGTCAGCCCCTCGGGAATCTCCCCCTGGTACAGCGGGGGCTGGCTGCGGCCATCCCTGCGATGACACTGGTCGCATGCTCTCGCATTGAACATCGGCCCCAGCGGTGCCTGTCCGTTCCGTGCCTTGCCCCAGTCCCGCTCGAAGACCCCCTTCCCCTCGCGGAACAGGGGCCATCTGGCCTTGAACGATGCCATGTTGGCGGGGGAGCGCCCGTAGGAGTTGCGGCCGGTATCGCGTATGGTTGTTCCGCCGCCGGAGAAAGGAGTAGGGGCCGCCACCTCATCGCCGAGGTGATCGAGGCGAAGCACGGCCTGGTTCGGCTGTTCAAGGTATTCCGCGGAGTACCAGAGCCCACCCGATATCACGACTATGATGGTAAGGATAGAGCAAACAATGCGCATGAGTGCCGATGGTTGGAATATCGTGCAGAGGAGATGGATCGTTGCATCGAAACTACGGGGGAGAAGCGGAGCCGCGGAGATTCCATTGCTGGATAGCTCTCCGGCGCTCCGCTCCTGAGCTTCGCGGGTATCTTATCCTCGTTGATAGATCACCCCTGAAGCGTCGCGCGGATCACTCGACGGGGAGCGACGATTCATCCGTAATGGTATACGAGGCGACATTTCCCGTCATATCGATGCGCTGGAAATCGTTATAGACCGCCTGGCCCTCCGCGACCTCTTCGGTGAAAAGAACCTCGTCGCCATCCACGACTCTTCCGTTGGGAAGCCGCACCGAGAACTTGGCCCCCGGCCTCGTTGCCATCTGTGACCATTCGCACGCACCGGGGGATTGCCACTGAGGGCCCGAGCCTCTCTGGTGCGATCGCACCGATTTGAACTTGCGCGTGGGTCGATCGCCGCCATCACGGTCGTCGTCCCCGCTACCTACTATGTTCACGACAGGGATCGTCGTGGTCGGACTGATATGTTCCAGCCCTCCCCGGAGCACGCCATCGCTGTAGACATGGACATGGTAGTACGAGCTGCCGCCATCCCCTGCGGTGAAGACCGGGGTGAAGTTGAGCGTGGTGGCGCCCGCCCGAACGATATGCAGTCTGCTGACGGCCTGCCCATCGGATATCGCCGCGAAGTGGAGGCCTGCGCCGCTGTGCGTGCCGAAATCGGTATTGGCGCTCTGCGACCATTCGGCCGCATCGGGGAATGACCCCGAAACTCCATTATTACCCTCGGCATCGAAGCCGGTTACCACCACTGTTCCGAGAGCGGCATCGGCAGCGAGATGGGCCGTGCCGATTGCGCAATTCTCTATGTCGGTGAAAATATTCGCGCAGTCGGTAAGAACGGCGGGGGACTTCGATCCCCCGGTTGCCGGCTGCAGTCCGCTCTCGGGAGCGGTGCTTCTGTTGTCGCATGCTGCGAGAGCCAGCGTAGCGCCGCAGGCCACCGTGGCGAGTAGCGCGCCGATCGATTTTGTCGTCATGGAAAAACTCCGTGCTAGTATGATGTAGGTAGTGCCTGGTGAAAATGGATTGCCTCCATATCCATCAGCGATTGGAATATTCATTATGATAGAGCGCGGGAATATCCGTGCCGTATCGCGGGATATACAGCAGGGAAAAACCCCGTATACCGGAATAACCGGCGGCAGCTATCACGGCAAACACGACATATTCAGGTCGTGCCGATTCGGTTGCCGCAACGCGCCGGATATTCTTCTCGTACGCAGCCCGATATCTTAAAACGTAATTATCCGCGCGGATATGCTGCCGGACATAGATCGTCCATCAGAAACCGTCGGCATGACAGATCCGTTTACAGAAGTTGTTGCGCGTTCATTCCGATACGCATCACGTGGTATGATGACATCAAGCTTAAGATGACATCAGGCGGGGGAAATGCACATCGTCGAAAATATTGTCGGGCTGGGGTGGTGGTTGGGGAGCCGGTCCGTCGTAATGGAAATGCGGGAGAGGGGGAGCGTCGGGAGCATATTCCCCCCGATCCATATTCATCCCGCTCTTTCTGCGGAACAGATCGGGGGGATGTCGTATCGGCCGGGCCCGTGTCCGCATACGGGCGGAGCCGCCGACGGTGAACAGGAGGGATCGGTGTGATCGAATGATCATTCATCGCTCCTTTCTTCCACGGTTTGGTGAACGATGCGCTCGTGGTCCGGCGGATTACCTATCGGTGCAGCGCTCTGCATTCGTCCGCCAGAACTCCTGTCACCACCGTGGGCGGATCGCCCCATTTCCGTATCGATCTGTCGAGCAGTATAGGATATACGGAGCTGTACCCGCCTATTTCTCCCGTCGTCAACGCCATGACGATGGTCCCTATCTTCATCTGCCGGATAACATACGAGCACATGATGCATGGCTCATGCGTGGTGTACAGTATACATGAAGCGAGATCCACGGCCTCCGCCGCTTCGGTCGCCCGCCGGATTGCCTCGATCTCCGCGTGAAAGGTGATGTCGCGGTGGGTTCTGCCCCCCTCTATGCCTTCGGCGATGATCTCTCCGCTCCGCACGATGATCGATCCCACGGGGCTGTCGCCACGCTGTCCGGCGATGATCGCGAGATCCATACATCTTCGCATGAAGAATTCATGGTCTCCGCCGGGTATTTCGCCGCTTCTGTCTGCCATCGATATAGAATGCTGAAATGGAAAAAATGATGATTCACAAGGGCCGTGCTAAATTTCCCGGAAATTTATATCGGAATAATTTATCTATTCCCCGGAGAAATAATAAGCAGCCGAGCTATATGAGCTGGATACTCTGAAACTGCCTGTCGCATATCCGCCCTGCCAATCCGGCGTGACACGGAATCGGTTTCTGCCGGAGTATCAGGTTCAGCAGCGCGGCATGATGCTGTACATGGCGCATGGCGTAGAGCCTTAATTCTCCGGGGTTCATATCGATCGATCCGAACGTATAGCGTTGATAGAGTTCCCGGTCGGTAACGTTCGCGATCATTGTACCGAATTTTTCGCGGTCATGTTCGAGATACCCCTGAAGCTCTTCCCCGATATATACTCGCTCGCGAAGCAGGCCCGCAGGCCCGGCTCGTCACGGGTGAGGGGCGCCGGGGCGCGAATTCCCGGAGGAAATCGGACGGATAGAAGTCTTCCGGAAGAGCGCATGACAGGCGACATACCAGAACTCCGGCTGCTCCGAGCGGTCGCTCCACAGCCGTTCCGGACATGCGCGTATCGCGTTGCCCAACCTATCGATGGCCGCTCCGAACTGTGCCCGGATGATATCTCCCCGGATAGTGCTCATTGCTGCAAAATGTTGGTATACACCAGCGCGGGCATGTGCTGTGGCAGGCGCCAATCCCGGTTGTCTGGTACCTCAGCGCTTGGTAGTGTCTCAGGTTGATTATCGAATGCTCACACGTTAGGTCGGAGCTGTACCCCGACCCCGTTGCGGACGGGTCCGGAGTACAACTCCGGACCAACCTCCGGCACACTGAGACACCACCCAGCGCTTCCGGGCCAATGGTCGGTAGCGCCGTTCCTCATAATTTATAGCTCATTTATTCAATCCAGAAGGTAGGACGGATCGTAGTGAGTACACGTATTATTCTTGTCCGTCATGGCCGGCCGTCGCTCGGCTATACATGGTGGAGCGATGCGGATGGGTTCCGGCGCTGGCGCGCCGAGTATGACGCGGCCGGCCTGGCTGTCGGGGAGATGCCCCCGCCGGAGCTTGTATCGCTGGCCGCGGGGGGCGGAGCGGTTGTCACGAGCGATCTGCCGCGCGCCCGCGCATCGGCGGAGCTTCTGGCGCCGGGGGGTGAGTTCATTGTCTCCGAGCTTCTGCGGGAGACCGATTTCCCCACGCCCGCCTGGCCTCGCGCGCGGCTTCCCATTCCGTTGTGGTATATGGCCGCATCGAGGGGATGGGCATCGGGGAAGCTCGTGTCGGATGAGCCCCCCGCCATGATGCATCGTCGCGCCGCGAGCGCTGCGGATCTGCTGGCGAATATGGCTGCGGATAACGGCACCGTTCTTGCCGTGACACACGGGTCGTTTCGCAGATTCCTCTGCGATGCGCTGATCGAGAGGGGATGGCGCGCGCCGGAGCGGAAACCGTTGCGTCACTGGAGCGCCTGGGATCTGGAGTCGGTGGCCGGGGCGTAGCGCATCGCCGGGCTGGATATCTCCCGTACGATTGCCCGCTGTCCTCGGCGTTGCCGGGCGCTCCGCTTGGTCTGCCGGCGACCGCCTCGCAGGGGCGCCATCGGCGCCATGCCGACTCTACTCTCTCCGGCCCGTCATCGTGATCCGACGGCCGGGAGATCTCTCTTCACACGAAGTTCGTTATGAGTGAACCGATATGCGCTCGCTCGACTGGTCGCAGACTCCCGTGGGACCGGTCGAGACATGGCCGCAGAGTCTGCGGACCGCCGTGAGCATCTGTCTGGGATCGAGATCCATTTCGACGGGCAGTGGCTCGCCGACAACCATATCGTCAGCGCCGCGGTGCTGTCGCTGATCTTTCAGGAGGAGCTGCTCGGCGTGCTTGCCGCGTTCTTCACCGAGGAGATGCCGCTCGAGGCCAGCGAGGTGCTCTCGGCGCTCGCATCGGTCACATCGTCGAGCCTGGAGAACCTGCGCGCGATGGGAGGACGCGATGCTGCCGAGAGCGCCGGGGCGCCCGGTATCGACGGGGAGAAGCGGTGATGGAAACGGCGGACGGCGTGTGACGCGAAAAGCCCGGCTTCGGCCGGGCTTTTCCCATTCGTCTGTAATGTCCGGTGGGACGCTCGTTCAATACGCGGGGATAACTCTTCCGTCGCCCCGAGAAGTCGTTATGCCATATCGTAGCCGAGCTTGTAGGAGGCGCTATGCTCCCCCGGCGGCACGGTGTAGCTCCCCTCTCCCCGGATGCCCGCCAGATCGCCGGTCCCGGAGTCGAGCGCGATCGTCCATCGCCCCTTGACCCCTCCCTCACTGTAGATCCCCGCGTGCTGGAGCACGATGCTCCCGGAGCGGCCGCCGATGCTCCCGACGATCCGCTCGGTTCCGATGAAGGTGCAGGATATCTTGCTGGCGTAGGTCAGAAGGTACTCGAGGGTTCCTTCCCCTTCGATCTTTCCGCTGTATGTGTTGATCACGCTGGCGCGGGTGAGCTTCGGTCCTCCCTCGATCTCGCTGTAGGTCTTCTCATCCCAGCTCTTGGAGGTGAACGTGCCGGTTGCTTCAGTATTCATGGCGTGTATCTCCCTGATCGTATAGATGTTCCCGTCGATGCCGAAGGGGAGTGTCCCGTTCGGTCGAATCCCGGATATCGGTCGCCCTGCGCGGGCGAACGTGCCGGAAGTTAGCACGCCGGGAATGGGAATCATTGTAAAAACGCGACAGCGCAGGTATCAGGATAGTCCGGAGCCGGGAGATGGAGCGCGGGATGGCAATCTGGCGTTGTCTGGCGGCGGCGACGTTCTTCTGCCCTCCGGTTCATATTTTTGCATCGGTCATATCCAGACACGAACACGCACGCGGTATGCATAACGACACTTCCTCACCCTCGGTGGCCTCCGGGCCATACACCGTGCGGCACGATCTCAGGCCGGGCGATCTGGGCTTCATCGTCCATCTCCACGGCATCATCTATTCCCGCGAGTACGGCTTCGATCCGACGTTCGAGGCGTATGTGGCGGGGCCTCTTTCGGAGTTCGCCCGCTCGGGCTCCGAGCGCGACAGGCTCTGGATCGCGGAGCGGGAGGGGCGCATCATCGGCTCGATCGCTATCGTCGGCACATCGGACGATGAGGCGCAGCTGCGCTGGTTCCTCGTCGATCCATCGGCCAGGGGGCTGGGGGTGGGGAAGCGTCTGCTCAACGATGCCGTCGCCTTCTGCCGCGAGCGCGGGTATCGCTCGGTATTTCTCTGGACCGTCGGAGCGCTGACGACGGCCGCGCGGCTCTATCGGTCGGTGGGGTTCGAGAAAGTGGAGGAGGCTCTCCGGCATCTCTGGGGCGCCGATGTGGTCGAGGAGCGCTATGATCTTCATCTGGAGGGTACGCCGGCGGACCCGGCATCCTAGCCGCGTCGTGGGCGTGCCCATGCCGGTGCGGGGCTCGATCGCCGTCCGGTTCGCATCTCTCCGGCGAATCTGTCAGGGCCGGCGGCGGAACGGGGGGAGCGTCGCAGCTTGATTGCCGAGTGATACGCTGTGCCGGAGTTGAACGCCGACCCAGCGCTCCGCCAAACTGAGACACTGCCGAAACGGGGGGAAGTTGCATCGTGAAGAATCGCGCGCCTATCTTCCCGCATAGAGGGCCGACGTCGCGCGGCCGCATCCGGGCGCACGGGCCCATCATTGAACTTCCATATGATTCAACCAGAGAACGACGCCGAGCGGAAACTCGTCGCGGATATCGAAGGATTCGGCTGGCATATCATCAGCGTGCTCGCCGATGACGATGGGCCGGCCTTCAGCTACACGGTCGGTCTGTACAGGAACTACCGCCATCCCGAGATCATCATCGCGGGTCTGCCGTACGAGCTGGCGCAGACGATGCTGAACATCGCCGGCGAGGCGATCCGGGAGGGGAGGCAGTTCCATGCCGGCGAATCGTACGACGACTTCCTGGAAGGATTCTCCTGCACGTTCCGTGAGGTGCCCCCGGAGAAATACCGTCACTATGGCGCCTACGCCATGTGGTTCTACGACGGAGAGAGCTTTCCGGCGATGCAGCTTATCTATCCCGATGACCAGAAACGACTCCCCTGGGAGGAGGGCGTCAGCGCCGAGTTCCGCGCGTTTCAGCCGGTGATCGCCGATGATCCCGAGCCCCTCTGGGCATCCGGCGCGGAGGAGTGAGCATCCCCGCGCCGCGCCCGCCAGATCCGGGCGGCCGGTGCGCTGCGCTCCTTCCGTCGTCGCGGAGGTGTCCTTCTGTCCGGCGCCCCCTATATTCCCGTCCGTTATCCAGCATAGCATACCATGAGCATCCCAGAGTTTACCATCGATCCCGACATCCGCCGCGCATCGACGCCGCCATCGGAGATCTATCGCGGCCAGGAGGCGTTCCGGCTGCAGAAGGAGATGATCTTCGCGCGAAGCTGGCAGATGATCCCGGGGGCCGAGCGCGCAAAGGCGCCGGGGCATCTTCTTCCGTTCACGCTGATGGAGGGGTGCCTCGACGAGCCGCTGGTGCTCGCCTGCGGCGAGGATGGCGTGACCCGCTGCCTTTCGAACGTCTGCACCCACCGGGGGACGCTGGTGGTGGAGGGGGAAGGGCACGCGCGCGGGCTTCGCTGCCGCTATCATGGCCGCCGCTTCGCGCTCGACGGCACGTTCCAGTCGATGCCCGAGTTCGACGGCGTCGAGAACTTCCCCTGTCCCTCCGACGATCTCCCCGGCGTTCCGCTCGAGAGGTGGGGGCCGTTCCTCTTCTGCAATCTCGATCCGGCGTTCTCCTTCGATGAGTGGATGCGCCCGGTCCGGGAGCGCGTCGGGTTCCTTCCGCTGGAGCGGAGCGTCTTCGATCCGGGGAGCTCGCGCGATTATCTGGTGCGCGCCAACTGGGCGCTCTACTGCGACAACTACCTCGAGGAGTTCCATATCCCCTATGTCCACCGCGCGAGCCTGGCCGACAAGCTCGACTACGGCACCTATCGCACGGAGCTTTATCCCTACTCGAATCTCCAGCTCGGCACAACCCGATCGCGCGCCGAGGCGTTCGAGCTCCCCGAGGGGCATCCCGATCATGGGACGCTGGTGGCTGCCTATTACTTCTGGCTCTTCCCCAACCTGATGCTCAATTTCTACCCGTGGGGTCTGTCGGTCAATATCGTCTCGCCGCTGGCCGTCGATCGTACGCGGGTATCGTTCCTGTCGTATGTCTGGGACGAGAGCCGGCGCGATGAGGGGGCCGGCGGAGATCTGCATCGGGTGGAGATGGAGGATGAGGAGGTGATCGAGTCGGTGCAGGCCGGGGTGCGGTCGCGGCTCTACCGCCGGGGCCGCTACTCGCCGCGGCGCGAGGTCGGCACGCATCATTTCCACAGGCTGCTCGCCCGCTTCATGAACGGTATGGAAGCGGAGGAGCCTTTCAACCAACCGTAAGGGGCATCCCCATACAGGAGCATAACATGCGTATCGTCATCATCGGAGCAACGGGAACGATCGGCGGAGCGGTGGCCGACGCGCTGGGCGCGCGTCACGAGATCATCCCCGTCAGCCACGGCAGCACCGAGATCACCATCGATCTGGCCGACCCCGATTCGATCAGAGCGATGTACGAGCGAGTCGGCCGCATCGATGCGGTTGTCTGCGCCGCCGGCCAGGCGAAGTTCGCTCCGCTCGGATCGCTGAGCGACGAGGATCTCCGGTTCTCCCTCGCCAACAAGCTGATGGGGCAGGTCAACGTCGTACGCTACGGCATGGAGCATCTCAACGACGGCGGCTCCTTCACGCTGACCAGCGGGATACTGGCGAGCCATCCCTCGCCGGGGAGCGCGGCGATCAGCCTTGTGAACTCCGGCGTGGAGGGCTTCGCCCGTGCGGCCGCCCTCGAAGCGCCGCGCGGCATCCGCGTCAACGTGGTCAGCCCGCCGTGGGTTGCCGAGACGCTCGAGGCGATGGGGCGCAGCGGAGCCGACGGGGCGCCCGCGTCGGTCGTCGCCGAATATTACGCGCGGAGCGTCGAGGGGACCGACAGCGGGAAGGTGCTGGAAGTGACGGCGAAGGGATGAGGGACCGCTGTTGGATGAACGTTCCGATATTCACATGAGGTCGGCCGGCGAGGCATGCGGAGCGCACCGGGGTGGTGGCCGCAATGCGGAAACGCTCATCCTGATCCCCGGGTAGTGACTCTCGGATTGATTGTCGCGTGCTGATACGCTGGGCCGGAGTTGGACTCCGGCCCAACAGGAAGGCACACTGATATGCTGCCGACCCCGCCTCCGGTTGCATCGTTGCATCATAATCAGTACGTTTCCATTCTCAACCACGGCCGCCGCGTCGGCCCCTGAATATCCGTATGACCCACAGAGTATCGCTCGATCGTCTTTGTTCGCTTCTCCTGGTATTCCTGTTGCTCGGGAGCGTCGCATGCGCACAGAAGGCCGCTCCGCTTCCGGCACCCGACTGGCTCGTCGATGAGGCGGGAGTGCTCGCGCCGGTGCGCGTCAGGCTTCTGGCCCAGCATCTGCGCGAGTTCCAGGAGTCCTACGGCATCCAGATGGTCGGCGTGATCGTCGGGGATCTGCGCGGCCGGACCGCCGCCGAGCTTGCCATGGATATCGGCAACGCATGGAAAGTGGGGCGGGGGGATGTCAACAACGGCGTGGTGGTCCTTCTTGCGCCCAACCAGCAGCAGCTTGCCATCCAGATCGGCAGCGGCATGGAGTGGCAGATCAGCGATACGACCGCCGATATGATCCGCGATATGATGGTCCCGTTGTGCCGCACCGAGGATTACGAGGGGGCGTTCCGCATCGCGTTCGAGCAGATCATGCTGCTGAACAAGGATATCCCCTGGAATGTTGCGTTCACCTCCGTCGCCGATGCCAGGAAGGCGGGGAAGACGGCCGTCATACAGATCGCCAGCTTCGAGGGGCAGGTGATCGATATCGACGGCGACCACATCGATGTGCGCACCCCCGATGGGGATAAGGTCGCCCTGCTGCCGACCAAGCACACCGATCTCTCGCCGACCGGAATCCAGCCGGGAAAAAGCTATCGTTTCAGCGGCAGGGTGGCGCTGGAGCATCCGCTGATCCTGATGCTCCTCGGGCATGAGCCGCGCTGAGCGCCGGCGGAGGAGCCCCGAATATTTCTACCGCGTCCCGGTCGCCATACTCTCCATACGGCGGCCGGGTCCGGCGCGGGATGCGCGCGAGCGCCCGATCCGTACCTGAAGCTGCCACTTCATTCATGATTCATATCCGCAATCAGGAGAATCGTATGGCACATATCTTCATTCCCGAGGGAATCCCCGGTATCGTCGGCCCGATGATGATGTATCCCGACACCGAGGGACCGCTCAACGCCCTTGCCGAGGCACTTCTTCGCAGCTCGGTCTCGCTGAAGCCGGCCGAGCGTGAACTGATCGCGACCTTCGTGTCGCGCCGCAACGAGTGCGTCTTCTGCGCCAGTACGCATGGCGCGGCGGCCCGCCATCTGTACGCCGAGAACCCGTCGGTGGTCGATCAGGTCTGCGAGAATCCGGAGACGGCGCCGGTGGATGAGAAGCTGCGGGCGCTGCTTGCGATCGCCGGCAAAGTGCAGCAGGGGGGACGCAACGTGACGGCCGGGGATGTCGAGCGGGCCCGCCGTGCCGGCGCCGACGACAGAGCGATCCACGACACGGTGCTGATCGCGGCGGCCTTCTGCATGTTCAATCGCTATGTAGATGGCCTCGCCACCTGGGCTCCCGACGATGCGGCCATGTACGCGCAGATGGGGGCGAAGCTCGCGGATCACGGCTACATGCGAAGCGTCGCGCGCGATATGTCGGTGGAGCCATCGAACAACTAAGAGGCGGCGGCATGCCGGTCATCGGCGTGCTCTGCCGGCGCATCCGGATTGCGACCATGGGGGAGATGGCGCTCTCCGGTGCGAACAGTGAAACGTCGCCGGACCATAATGGTCCAGCGACGTTTCCCGTTGGTGTGCTCGTGTCTGCCGTGCCGGCGTTATCGCAGATAGACCGACTCGAACCGCGCCACGACCTTCCCCGCCGCGTCGCGCAGCTCGAGCCGTTCCCCGGCGATCGCATAGGTCGCCGTGGCGCTCATCGCCGCGAAGAACCGGTTCTCCACATTCATCCCATCGGCGCAGGCCATCTTGGTCGACATCACGTTGCCGAACGTCAGGTTGTTTCCGGAGACCGTATACGTTCCCGAGAAGCCGTTGCATCCGCTGAATCCCTTCACCCGCATATCTTCCAGCGAGAGCGTCATCTGCGCCTCCCGCCTGTCCGGGCCGGTGGTGACCGGCTGTCCGCCGGCCTCCACGAGCTTCCAGTAGGTGTTGCGAAGCTCGGCCGTTCCCGATCCGCCGCCGCATGTCTCGCCGGGGACGACGCTCGTGAACTTATCCACCACCAGGGTCCGCTCCTCGCCGGTGCCGTCGGCCTGCGGTCGCATCGCCAGATGTCCCTCCAGGTTCGCCATCATCTCCTCGCCAGGCTGCCGGCGCGCCTTGATGTAGGCGGCTTCCAGCTCGCCGTTCTCCCCGTCGCGCGCCACCGGTAGCTTCAGTTGCGTCGCGCATTCGGTGAAGATCCCGCCATCGGCCGTGGATGTATAGACTCCCCGCATCGTCAGCCGGGGCTCGAACGGCTCGAAGCGCCCGGCGCGCGCCAGATCGAAGTTGAGCTGCGCGGCGATCTCCTTCCCCTCGCCGTCGAGCTTGCGGAGAACAGTCGGGCTTTTGATTGCGAACATATCGGATGATCCCCTGCCGCCGCGCAGCAGAAGCTGGCTACCGTTCTCGGCCAGGCTCCAGGTGCCGATATCGTCGAAGGTCGTCGAGCGCTCCAGATAGTCCATCCTCAGAAAGAAGATGTTATCCGGCAGAAGGTTCAGCGTGTAGCGAATGCCCGGACAGTCGGCGCAGGGGAGCGTCCCGGCATAGGTGGCCGGAAGTGTGCCGAGCCCGGTTCCGGCCGTCGTGACAACGCCCGTGGTATCCGGCGCGTTCTGCTCGACGTTCTCCTGGCGTCCCGCGCTGCATGCCATCCATGCCAGGGGAACCAGGGCGAGAGCGATTCTCCATGAGCTGACTGTCATACTATCTCCTCCGCGTATGTTCGATATGTTCGTGCACTGCTGATGCTGACTCCGGCAAAGCTGATACCATTCATACGCCTCCGGGTTTATCGTGACCGATCGGCGCGGCGGCGCCGGGCCGTGCGCGATACGCTGTGGCCGGCCGTATGGCCTGACGACGCCCATGCCATCGCCATCCACTTGTAGATGGTTTTACGAAGGAAGGGCGCATGCCGGACCGCCCACCTGATTCTTCCGATCATCTCTCCGCCCACCGGAGGCATGCGCTGCAAGGCCGCCCCGGAGGATGCCGATGGCGCTTGTGCCGGTCGCGCGTGCTGAGTACATTCGATCGTTTGTCAGCGGGGAAGATCAGGCCGGCAATGGACGAGGCGATGTCCCGACGGATAGAGGGATGATTTCCGGCGCCATCTTCCCCGGAAATATTTCCGGAAGACCCATGAATAGAAAAGAGTTAAAGCGGCAGTACAAGGAGACCCAGCATCCGATGGGGCTGTTTCGGGTGCGGAACACCGTCAACGGCAAAGTGTTCATCGGCACCAGCGTCAACCTCTCGGTCGCCCTCAACAGCCAGAAGGCGAAGCTCCGTCTGGGGGGGCACGTCAACAGCGCGCTGCAGAGCGACTGGAACCAGCTCGGCCCGGATGCGTTCGAGTTCGATATTCTCGACACGCTGACCCCTCCCGAGCGTCTCGATTACAACCCGGCCGACGATCTGCGGGCGCTCGAGGAACTGTGGCTCGACAAGCTGTCGCCGTTCGATGAGAATGGCTATCACAAGCGGCCGAAGCCCCGCGGCTGATCGTGGCGAGGGGCATCGGGAGCCCATCGTGGCGTCGCCGCAATGTGGCCGATGGCCCCGCCGTCTTCCCTCGTCACGCGGCCTCGAATCCATTCGGTTATTCTCGTGCGGAATGATTGGTCATGCATTGCCAATTGGGTAAATTCCGCGCCCGGCGAACATCCGGGAAGGATTGGGCGGCGAGCTGTTCCGCGCCGGCGCGGCGATGGGAACAGGGGATTTACTGAACGTGAACGGAGAACCAGAGGAATGGCAAGAATACAGGTGGAGGTTGCCGGGTTGACCGCGAGCCCGCATAACAGCGGAGCCTATGCGCTGATACTCCAGGAAGTCAACGGAAGCCGGCGTCTGTCGATCGTCATCGGGCAGGACCAGGCGCAGTCGATCGTGCTGCAGCTGCAGGAGATGAAGCCGGTGCGTCCGGTGTCGCACGATCTGCTGAAAAGCGTCATCGAGGCGCTCGGCGGCAGAGTGGTGGAGGTCACCGTCAACGATCTGCGCGACAGCACCTTCTACGCGGCGGTGCGGATCGATGGCGCCTCCGATGAGGTCGATGCCCGTCCGTCGGATGCCATAGCGCTGGCGATACGGAGCGGCGCGCCGATCTACGTCGAGGAGTCGGTGCTGCGCGAGGCGGGGATGATGGCGCAGGAGGAGCAGGATGATGAGATGGGGCTGGAGAGCGAGGAGCAGACGCAGGACGATGAGGATGAGACGGCGGCGTCCGGCGGCTCGCAGAGCCATGGGTCGAAATCGCAGCGCGAGCTTCTGCAGGAGCGTCTTGATGAGGCGGTGCGCAGCGAGGATTATGAGAACGCGATCCTGATACGCGAGCAGCTCGACCGTCTGGACCGAGCCGGGTAGGACGATCAGTGTGCCGGAAGCTCGGGGCGTGGCCGGGGAGATGAGGTGATCGGCACCCGGAACAGTGGGTCTCATAAGTCTTCGATGGCGGAGCTGACGGCATCGGATTGCAATCGTCCCCTCTGAGCAACCACGCGGGCGCGGAGCGAATCTCCGCGCCAACCTTCCGCACGATATCCAACGTATGAACGAAATCCGATAAGGGAAGCTGGGCGCGGCACTGGCGCGTGAATAGATGATGTCTATGGATAACGAATCGATACTGAGAGATTTTATACAAAGCGTATGGAATGAAAAGGATTTCGATCGCATAGGCGAATTCGTCCATCCCGAGTATACCATCCATCTCGACACGGGCGATCCGTGGGAGGGGAAAACGCTGGGCCATGAGGAATTCGCGGTCAGGTTGAATTATTCGTTCCACTCATTTCCGGATATTCATTTCGCGATCCAGGCCGCCGTCGCCGATGGGGACTATGTGGCGATCACATGGATTATGACGGGAACGAATCGTGGAAGCATTGGGGATATTCCCGCCACGAATAAATCGATACGAACCTCCGGCTGTACTATCTATTATTTCAGGGATGGAAAAGTGAGCGGCCATAGCCAGGTATTCGACAGAACGACCGTGATGAAGCAGCTTGGATTTCTGCCGGAATAATGGAAGCGCAACGGGAGAAAAAATATATATCGATGCACATGAGTATTCGGTGCGCGCCTGGCGAGAACTATATCCGCATCGCGCCAATCTCTCCATAGACTCCATAACGAAAAGGGCCCCCGGAATACCGGGGGCCCTTTTCTGATACTATCGATCACTGGCGTGTCGCGCCGTTCTCTGTGTTAGTTGTTGCGCCGGCCTTGGCCGCGTCCCTTATGCTCTGCCTGGAGCGTCTCGAGCTGGGCGCGCTGCTCGGCGGTCAGCACGGAGTTGCGGGCGTCCTCCATTCCCTTGCGCAGCGGGGCCATCTTCGCCTGGAGCTGCTGGCGGGTTGCCTGCATATTGGTCTTGTCGTTGTTCTTTTTATACTCGTTCATCTTCTCGCGAAGCGTCTTCACCTCGGCGAGCTCCTGCGCATGCTGGCTGTTGAACTGCTCCATATTCTTCCTGATCTGCGCGCGCTGCGCATCGGTCAGATTGAGCTTCTGTTCGACGCCGAGCCCTCTGCCGCCCCCCGGACGCTTGGCGTCCTGTGCGAGAGCCGTCGATCCGATGATGAGGATGCCGCAGACCAGAGCGGCGAAAGCGCGGGAGATTCCTTGGATGTTCATGTTCTACTCCGTAGATAAACTATGCGTGTCTGTTGCTTTTGGTACCGCCGGATAATCCGGGACGGTGAGAAGGGCCGGGATGCCGGGTGAGTCTCATCTCTGCCTGCAGGGCCTGTGGCATCGCGTCGTGTGGGATTAGAGCCGGCAGCCTTTGGGCGGTTCCCGGCGGCGGCCGGATTTTTTTTTCTCCCCCGATCGAACCCGATAATCCCGGCCATCAACACCTGCGGTTACCGCCGCCGTACGGCCGGTGTCGCCCCCGGCGGCGGTGCGGGGGGCGCCGGCACGATCGCCAGCGACATCGTTCCTCCCTGCTCCAGATAGATATAATTGAACCTGTAGAGGCGCTCGCCGATCTGCTTCTCCTCCTTCCGGCTCGACTTCGGTCCCTTTGCCACCAGTCGCATCTGGCCGTTCAGCCAGCCGGCGCTTGCCGTATCGACGAGCGACGCGAGGTTCACCAGCGTGATGGCGGCGCGGGTATCATCCTTCGCCGATCCGCCGACGATGATCAGGCAGTTCGCGTTGGTGAGATTCCCCTGCGGTCCCACAAGCTCGATGGTGGCGCCGGGGATCGTCTGCGACTGGCCGAAATAGGCATCCTCGCCATCGCCCCGCTTCTGCGGTTCGAAGACGAACCCGAGCGGCTGACGCTGGAATGCGTTCATCAGGCTGTCGCGCGAGATGGCGATCCCGGTTCGCGGCGGGGCCGGAGCGGGCGCCGCGACCGTCTGTGTATCGGCGGGCTTCCTGGTCGGCGTGGTATTCTTTGCGCGATCGCCACAGGCGGCCGATCCGATGCAGAGGCTCGCGAGGATAATCGCGGTTGATTTCTTCATATGGTTCTTTGATGAATGCCCCGGCCCGCTCTCCTCTCCGTAACGGGAGGGAAGAGGAGCGGGGCATGATGATAATTTGGTCGTGCCGCTGAAGCTACTCCATAGTGCGTCAGAAATACAAGAGCCCGACCGGATGCACGGAGGGGGCGGAGTGGGTCGTGTCTGAGATTGATCGTCGAGCACTGACACGCTGGGCCGGAGTCCAGCTCCGGCCCAACTTGCACACTGCGACACGACCGCGGATATGGGTGGTGTCTCAATTTGCCGGAGGTTGGTCCGGAGTTGTACTCCGGACCCGTCGGCAACAGGGTCGGAGTACAACGCCGACCTAACGTGTGAGCATTCGATAATTAACCTGCGACACGACCGCGGAATGAATGCGTAGCTTGCTCCTTCAGCGAATCACCTATTTTAGTGTGCTCGGCGGGCCTGAGCCGAGCCTTATCCGACCGTCATATCCGGCCCCCGGGCGTTGCCGGCAGAGCTGTATCGCAGTGTGCTGGAATGCCGGGCCACAGTCCAACTCCGGCCCAGCGGGTCATCCGTGGTGACGCATAGCATTCCCGTCCGATATCCCCGATGAAATCTCAACTTCGCCTTCTGTATCACGATCGCTTCGGCGTCTCTCCCGAGGCCATCGTCGATCTCCGCGCCGACGGATCGAACCGTAGGCTCTACCGGCTGATAGGCCCCGACGGCCGGAGCGTCGTGGGGGTGCACGGGCCCGACCGCGAGGAGAACCGCGCGTTCCTCTCCTATTCCGGCAGCTTCCGGTCGCTGGGACTCCCGGTGCCCGAGATCTATATCGCCGATGAGGATGCGGGGCTGTACCTGGAGGAAGATCTGGGGGATCTCACCCTCTTCGGCGCGCTCACCGCATCGCGCGGCGGCGCCGATCGCTCGGAGCTTTCGCCGGAGATGACCGCGATCTATCGCCGCGTGGCGGAGCTCCTTCCGAGAGTGCAGGTGGAGGGGGGACGGGGAGTGGATTTCTCCGTCGCATACCCGGCCGCCGAGTTCGATCGCCGCTCGATGATGTGGGATCTGAACTACTTCAAATATCATTTCCTGAAGCTCGCCCATATCCCGTTCAACGAGGGACGGCTCGAGGAGGATTTCTCCCGGCTCTGCGATTTCCTTCTGCGCGCCGATCGCTCCCATTTCCTCTACCGCGATTTCCAATCGAGAAATATCATGCTCCGCCAGGGGGAGCCCTGGCTGATCGATTATCAGGGGGGACGGCGCGGCGCGCTGCACTACGATATCGCGTCGCTTCTGTACGACGCCAAGGCGTCGCTCCCGGAGTCGGCCCGGGCGCTGCTGCTGGAGGCCTATCTGGATGCGCTGGAGGGCTACGTCGAGGTCGATCGCGGTGAGTTCGCCGAGCTCTATCGCGGGTTCGTGCTGATCCGGATCATGCAGGCGATGGGGGCCTACGGCTACCGTGGGTTCTTCGAGCGGAAGCCCCATTTTCTGGCGAGCGTTCCATATGCCATCGGGAATATCGAGGCGCTGCTGCGCGACGGGCTGCCGATCGAGGCGCCGGAGCTGCGCGCGGTGTTCGAGCGGATCGCCTCGTCCGATCTTCGGAGTGGTGCCGCCGGAACCGGGGCTGGGACCGGCTCTATCGCCGGGAACGTTCCCGCGTCCGGGACGGCGGCTTCCGATGCCTCCGGGCTGACGGTGCATATCGGGAGCTTCAGCTATCGCCGCGGTTATCCCGAAGATCAGGGGGGACACGGCGGCGGCTTCGTCTTCGACTGCCGCTCGATCCATAATCCGGGGCGCTACGATCAGTATAAAATGCTCTGCGGCCGCGACAGCGAGGTGATCGAATTCCTGGAGCGGGAGGAAAAGGCCGGGGAGTTCTGGACGAGCATCAGGACGCTGGTGGAGAACGCCGTGGAGAACTATCTGGAGCGCGGCTTCGAGCATCTGATGGTGGGCTTCGGCTGCACCGGGGGGCAGCATCGATCGGTATATTTCGCCGAGCGCCTGGCGCGCCATCTTCATGAACGGTTTCCCGGGGTGACTGTGGAGCTGACGCATCGGGAGCAGGAGCGCTGGCCGGGCTCGGCGGCGACGGCATAGCGCCGGTTGAAACATTAGCAAGGGGACATCTACCAGACCATGATCACACGTCTAGAGATCGACGGGTTCAAGACATTTCGCGATATCTCCCTCGAGGTCGCCCCGTTTCAGATACTGATCGGCGCCGGGGGCGCCGGCAAAAGCAATCTGTTCGACGCGCTGGTGCTGCTGGCGCATCTGGCGAATGCCGACGTGCGGAGCGCGTTCCAGCAGTCGCGCGGGGAGCCGCGCGAGCTGTTCACACAGTTCGCCGATGGCAACATCGCCGGCCGGATGCGGCTTGCCGTCGAGATGCTGGTTCCCTCGACCGTCGAGGACGACTGGGGGGCGACCGCCGATGTGAAGTATACGCGGATGCGCTACGAGGTCGCCATCGACAGACGGATGGATGATCGCGGGGTGGAGCGGCTCTACGTGGCGCATGAGGCGCTGCTGCCGATCCAGAGGAGCGATGATCCCTGGGCCAGACGGCATATCGGGCGGGGACGGGAGCGCTGGCTTCCGCCGCTGAAGAGCGGCCGCACCGTGCCGTTCCTCTCGACGCTGACGGTCGAGGGGGTCCCGACGATCTATCTCCATCAGGATGGGCGGGGGGGCGATCGCGCCGCGGTGGCCCAGAGCGCCGAGCGGACAGTGCTGAGCACCGTATCGAACACCGAGTTTCCACATGCGTTCGCGGCGCGGCAGGAGATGCGGAAATGGCGGGTGGTCGATCCATGCGCCCGTGCCATCCGCTCCTCCGGCAGCCCGCTGTCGCATTCGTACGTCGCCTCCGATGGCGGGAACATCCCCGCGGCGCTCGCGCGCATCAAGGCCGAAAGTCCCTATGCGCTGGAGCGCGTGGCGCGCGATCTGGTGGCGGTCGTGCCGGGGGTGGCCGGGCTCGATGTCTCCGACGGCTATATGCGGGAGGAACCGACGATACGATTGAAGAGGGAGGATGGACATATCATCTCGCCGGGGCTTCTCTCCGGCGGCGCGCTCAGGATGCTTGCGCTGGTGGCGTTGAAGAACGATCCCGACGAGGGGGGAGCGATATTTCTGGAGGAGCCGGAGAATGGGCTCGACAACCAGTCGATCCGCCGGGCGCTGCCGCTGCTGCGGGGGATGAGCACCGACTTCGAGCGGGGCGATGGGGAGGATGAGGTGCTGCGCCAGCTTCTTGTTGCCACCCATTCGCTCGAGCTGGTGCGCGAGCTGGTGGGTCTGCTCGGCCGCGAGGAGGAGCTGCCGGTGCATGATCTCCCGGAGGTGCTCTTCGTCAGAGCCGAGCGGATCGCCGGGGAGCCCGTGCCGACGACGACGTTCTCCAGGATACGTCCGTCGCAGCAGCTGGAGCTTGCGCTCGACGGAGCCGCCGAGGATTATATCCATACCCTCGCCGATCTGGAGGGAGCGCTCGACTGACGCCGGGGAGATCGCTTATCCCTCTCCGATCGTGATAACGAGGGTGATTGTAAAGGCATGATTTTTGCCTTATTATCGCTGAAGTTCACACCGAAGCTGATCCCTCCGGGATCATTACCAGCAGGTCGATACCTATACATCGAGCGTAACCCGGCAACGGGGCACGTTTCGCTGGGAATGTACAGCTTCATCCATGCTACGTCCTGTCGGCGGCACTGCTTCCGGCATCTCGATCCCGGTATTGTTTTTTGAAATCGTGAGTGCGAAATGCACGATACGTCCGCTCTTCCCATCGAGACGCGGGCAATGAACCTATATGCTCGCGGCCCGGTGTTTCGGTCGACGGCGAGGCTCCTTCGATGACACCAGCGCGGGGGGATACGTGATGGCGTATCCCCTGTATCTTTCCTGATCTCCGACTCTCTATCAAGGGTAATTATGGCGGCTGCAAGCGAACAGGCAACAACCGACGCATTGGATCTGAAACAGCTTTTGAAGGTTCTGCTGGCTGTGAAAAAGGGAGATTTCTCCGTACGCATGCCAGATATCGAGGGAGGCACCGGCGAGCGGATCGCCGAGACGCTGAACGAGATTATCGAGTTGAACGAGAAGACGGCCAGGGAGCTCGACAGGATCAGCTCCGTCGTGGGCAAGGAGGGGCGTATCAACCAGCGCGCCTCCCTCCCCGGCGCCGGGGGGCGCTGGGCCTCCTGCATCGACTCGGTCAATATGCTGATCGCCGATCTGGCGCAGCCCACCACCGAGGTGGCGCGCGTGATCGGCGCGGTCGCCAAGGGAGATCTTTCGCAGACGATGGCGCTGGAGATAGAAGGGCGGCCCGTCAAGGGAGAATTCCTTCGCACCGGCAAGATCGTCAACACGATGGTCGACCAGCTTAGCTCGTTCGCCTCGGAGGTGACCCGCGTTGCGCGCGAGGTGGGCACCGAGGGGAAGCTCGGCGGACAGGCACGGGTCAAGGGGGTGTCGGGGACGTGGAAGGATCTGACCGACAATGTGAACTTCATGGCCGGCAACCTCACCGGCCAGGTCCGCGGTATTGCCCGCGTCGTAACCGCCGTGGCCAACGGCGACCTCAAGCAGAAGCTG
>Ga0164241_10001456_pt1 | contig 29115 bp, 22 predicted proteins | sample OricomyardsoilBY_FD_108780 | JGI IMG/M metagenome (GOLD analysis project Ga0164241, IMG submission 108780) | Backyard soil microbial communities from Emeryville, California, USA - Original compost - Back yard soil (BY) | ecosystem: Environmental > Terrestrial > Soil > Unclassified | place: USA... | reverse complement strand
GGCGTCGATCTGCGAGTAGTAGGGCACCTCGGCGAACTTGTCCGGCGCCTCGTGAGTCGCCGACGAGTCCACCAGCACCATGGTGTGTTTGCCCTCGTGGTGCTTGAAGAAGTAATAAATGCCCTCTTGCTCGAAGATGCGGTTGATGAAGTTCAGATCGCTCTCGCGGTACTGAACCAAAAACTCCCATTTGCGGTGGGTGTCGGTGAGCAAATTTTCGAAATCGGTGATGCCGCGCTCGCGCAGTAAGTCTTGAGCGATTTCAGGAACGCTTTGGTTCTGAAAGATGCGGCACTTGCGGTTTTGCCCGATGAACCAGAGCGCCGGCCGTAGCACGCAGCGGTAGCGCGAGTAGTTGCCGTGGTCGCCCAACAACGCCAGCTCGGTCACGAGACCATTGAACTCGCGCAACGAGCCGTCCATCCGCTCCATGATCACGCTGGCGGGTTTTGCCAGGATCTCTTTCAGATCCAACGAGTCGCTGTCGCTCCGCAGATCCACCTCGAAGCTGAACGGGCGCCCCATCGTTTCGCGCCCCGTCATCGAAAGAAACGCGACGCTCGAGCCGAAAGGGCTCGCAAACATTGCTGTACGGCTCAACGGCATGGCTTGGATTCCCCCTTTCCGACGTTATAGCTCGCGATAGCCGCCCGGCACTGAATAAGCGTCGTCGCGACCGGCGGTCATGAACATGCCCCAGCACGAGAGGTGCGTCTTGGCCGCGAAGGTCAAATCGTCATCGAGCGAGCCGATGGCGCCCAGCACCGCCAAGTTGGAGCGCCGGACCCCCCACGCTCCAGGCCCGTGCTGCAAGAGGGCGGCGTGCAGCTCGGCGCCCGCCTCGTCGGCGTTTTTGAGCACCGCGACGCGCAGCCGCACCGGCACGTCGGTACCGGCGCCGCTGACGACGAGGTAGATCAAATCGGAACGAGGCCGCTCGATGCGGACGTCGAGCTGCTGCTTGTTGAGAAACTCGATGATATTGGCCTCGGTGAGCTGTCGGCCTTCGGGGCGAAGGTCGGTTGCATCACACAGCCCGGGCTTGAAGCGCAGGCCGCCGGGGCTGCTTTCACTGGTCGTGCCACCCCCACGCGTGACGTACGCCCTCACGTCCGACCGATCGTTGACGTGGAACATCGGCGACGAGCAGCCCACGAGCGCCCAGGCGCCCACCAGCCCCGCTCCGATAACCCTGCGAATCATGGGCGCAGTTTTAGCAAAGGTGGCCCGCGCTCAGTAGTAAAATGGCGGCCACGGGGGCGGCTAGGCCGTCGGTCCGAGCGAAAAGGGGCTACCCGCCGGCGCGCGGCCGCTGTTAGCTTCGCGCCGTGGTCGACCGTCGGGTGAGAGCAGGTTTGGCGTTGGGCGCGCTGTGCGTCGTGGGCTGCGGTGGTCCGTCAGAAGGCGCCACCAAGAACCGCACGTTTTACGACTGGACCGTCGCCACCGGCGATCAAGGCTCGAAGGAATTCGAAGAGCGTTACCCTCCGCTCGATCTCGCGGCGCAGTCGCCGAGCCCGGAGTACGTGGGCGTGACGCTCCTTCGTCACGGCATCCACCTGTCCAAGCCGAAAAATTGGCTTTTGCGTGACGCCAGTAATCAGCCCGGCCAGGCCTACGTCGGCTACATCTCGCCCAACGCGTACTCGTTCGCCATTTACGAGCGACCCGAGTACGCGAAAGACGCCTGGCGCGACATGCTGAAGCGCTATGAAGACGACGCGCAAGCGGCGGGCGCCAAAGTGACGGGCAAGCGTGTGCCGGTGGGCTTTGGTATCGGGCAAGGTCGCGCGTACAGCGTCGAGCGCAGCGTCGACGCCGCCAAAAAGCCGCTCACCAGCCACAGCCGCGAGTACTTGGTGCGCGGCGAATCGCGGGTGGTGATCGTGCAAATCGTGTACGAGGGCGACGATTTGTCGCAAGTGAATCCTGAGCTTTTGCGCGTGGTCGACACGCTCGAGGTCCTGTGAAAATTAGCCGTTTCGTGGTCGGCGCCGCGACCTTGTTCTGCGCGTCGGGTTGCGCCAGCGCGGTCGAGTCGTCCAAAATGGAAGACCGAGCGCGACGCACGGTGCCGGTGCCGATCTGCATTCAACCGCTCGAGCGCAGCACCAGCGGCGTGTCGAAGGTCGAGCCGTCGGATTACTGGAAGATGGTGCTGCCTGGCTTCGACGTCGGCTCGTCGACGGTGGACGCCAGCTCCGCCGACTGCTCCGGTCGGCCCGCTTTTTCCGAGCAAGATCTACTGGCCGCGGAGGGGCCGCGCACCGGCTCGCTGCCGGCCAAGCCCGATCACGCCGTCGTCACGCCCGGCCCGGATGGGTTTCGCGTCGTGTGGCTGCGCACCTTCGAATTTGCGGACGGCTCGTCCGCGGGGCCGCTCGCGCTCGTTCGCTCGCGCGAGGGTTACGCCGAGGTTTACGGCACGGGCTCGCTGCGCGGCAAGCTCAAGACCACGCGCTTCTCGCTCGAGCGCATGGGCTCGCGCATCTTGGTGACCGCGACGGACGAGGGTTGCGGCGAGGTAAAGCCCGGCCAGGGCTGCGAAACTGCGTTCACCGTTTACGTGCTGGGCGGCGGCCGCTTGAACCGCGCGGCGTCGCTTCCGCTCGATCGCATCGACTATCGTCCGTTTCCGGGGCTGCCCGGCTTGTCCAAGTACCGCCTGACGGCGACGCCGGTTTTTCAAGACAAGGGCATGCGCGTCGTCGAGCAGGTGCTGGTTCAAGATCCGAACCAGGGCACGGTACGCAAGTCGGATCTCGAGCGCGTCTTCAAGCTTTCGCCCGGCGGGCAGCTGCAAACGAGCGTGCCTTCGCTGTGGACTCAGGTCGCCGGTGACGGCAACGCACCCCCCAGCGGCGCGCCTGCGCCTGCGTCATCCCCCGCGACCGAGCCGAAGCCGACGGCGCCCAAGACCAAACCAAACCATTGAGCTGCGCTCGAGCGGAGTCCGGTTCGGCGAGGGCGTAGCGCGACCCGTCGCTCCGTGAGCTAGCGTCGCGAGAGCTGGAAAAGCGCGGCCTTTACCAGCAAATCAGGTCGCCGCCGTAGCCGCACTCGGGACGCTGAGCGGCGCCGTAAAGCGCGCCGAGACCAAGCCCGATCGCCAAGCCGATGCCCGCGCTACCCCAAGCTTGGCCGCCGGTTTCCCAATTGCCCGCGGTGCGTCCGACGGTCGTGATCACGCCCAGCACGGCCGGCACGCCAACGTTCATGGCCAGCGAGCCGCCGTTGATACGACCGCCGCTCCACTTGATGGTGTCGACCAAAAAAACGCCCAACCCCTGGCCGAGCGCCGAGCCAACCAAATACGAGTGCGTCGAGAGCATGCCGTAGTCGTTGCACTCCGCGACGATGCCGTGGCTCATGTCGTCACAGCCGGGGCGGTGGCCCTTGAAGCTGTCCTTCAAGAACTGCTCGTTGACTAGCCCCGTCGCGATCAGCGTCATGCTGGGAGCGAGCACGGAGGCGTGCCAGCGCGCCTTCCAACCCACGGTGACCTCGGGATCGGAATAGAAGACGCGCGGCATCAGCAGCTGCACGCCGAGCGACGAGAGGGTGAGGATGTTGGTCGCGTCCTTCCAGCCCTGGCTGCGATGCCGGTCGGGTACGGGCTCCGCGTCTTGCGCGCGCGCGGCTGGCGCTGCCAACAGCGTGAGCGCGCCCGCGCATGCCGCGAGCGAGAATTTGAGCACGACCGACCCGAGTTTTCCGCTGCCCTTCACGGCCGCCATTTATCCTGGCCTTCGGCCGGGCCGCAAACAAAAGTTTGCCGAAAAACGCGACGATCACTCGAAAGCGTACGCGAACTCCGAGCCGACGACGGACACGTTCACCCGGGCCGGCGGATTGCCGGCGAGCGTCCGCAGCAACAGCTCACGGCTGAGCTGCGGCAACAGCGTGTTCGTGAGCACCGCGTCGATCATCCGGCCCCCGCTCTCGAGCTCGGTGCAGCGGCTGCTGATGAGCTGGACGACCGAGTCTTCGTACGTAAAGGGGATTTGGTAGCGCTCGGTCACGCGCTTCTTCACCCGATCGAGCTGCAAGCGCACGATGTTGCCCAGCATCTCGTCGCTGAGCGGGTAGTACGGAATCACGACGACGCGGCCGAGCAGCGCCGCCGGGAACACCTCCAACAGCGGGGCGCGCAGCGCCTCGGCGATCTGGGCCGGATCTGGCTTTTGGCCCTGCGCCGCCATCTTCATGATGAGGTCACTGCCCACGTTGGACGTGAGCAAGATGATGGTGTTCTTGAAATCGACGCGGGTGCCTTGCCCGTCTTCCATCCAACCCTTGTCGAAGACCTGGAAGAAAACTTCGTGCACGTCCGGGTGTGCCTTCTCGACCTCGTCGAGCAAGACCACGCTGTACGGCTTGCGGCGCACGGCTTCGGTCAGCACGCCGCCTTCGCCGTAACCGACATAACCGGGAGGCGCGCCCTTCAAGGTGGACACCGTGTGTGCCTCCTGAAACTCGCTCATGTTGATGGTGATGGCGTTCTGTTCGCCGCCGTACAGCGCCTCGGCCAAGGTGAGCGCGGTCTCGGTTTTACCGACGCCCGATGGACCGGCGAGCAAGAACACCCCGATGGGTTTGGTCGGGTTTTCGAGGCCGGCGCGGGCGGTCTGGATACGTCGAGAGATCATCTCGAGCGCGTGACCTTGGCCGATGACGCGCTCACCCAGCACTTCGTGCAAGCGCAGCACGGTCTCGATCTCGTTTTTGACCATGCGCCCGGTGGGGATACCGGTCCAATCAGCGATCACGCTGGCGATCGACTGCGCGTCGACGGTCGGAAAAATCAGCGGATTTTCGGCTTGCAGCTGGGTCAACTCGGCGCCCAGGCCCTTGAGCTCCGAGAGCAAGCTGTCGCGTCTGTCGGTGCCGTCGAGTGAAGGGGGGGGAGCTGGATCGGTTGCGGCCGGCACCTCGGCGGTTCCGCGCAGCTCGGCCCGGATCGCCAGCATGCGATCGACGAGCGCCTTTTCGGAGCCCCAGCGCGCTTCGAGCTGGGCCAAGGTCTTGTTTTCGGAGACGAGCGACGCTTCGACGTCGGTGTAGCGTTTGCCCACGTCGACACCCACCGACTGCTCGCGCGCGATGATTTCGAGCTCCTGCTTCAGGAGATCGATGTGACGCCGGCTGTCTTCGACCTCGGGCGGCAGCGCATGTTGGCTGACCGCGACGCGCGCGCAGGCGGTATCGAGCAGGCTAACGGCCTTGTCCGGCAACTGGCGATCGGGAATGTAGCGCTTGGACAGCTTGACCGCGGCTTCGATGGCTTCGTCGAGCAACTGCACTCGATGATGCTTTTCGAGCACGTTGGCGGTGCCGCGCAGCATGGCGATGGCCTTGGCTTCGCTCGGCTCTTCGACCTTGACGACTTGAAAGCGCCGCGTCAGCGCAGGATCGGGCTCGACGAATTTCTTGTACTCCGCCCAGGTAGTGGCCGCGATGGTGCGCAGCTTGCCGCGCGCCAGCGCGGGCTTGAGCAAGTTGGCGGCGTCGCCGGTGCCTTGCGCGCCCCCGGCGCCGATCAACGTGTGCGCTTCGTCGATGAACAAGATGATTGGCTTGGGCGACGACTGCACCTCGTCGATCACCTGACGCAGTCGATTCTCGAACTCGCCCTTCATGCTGGCGCCGGCTTGCAGTAGACCGATGTCGAGCACGCGCAGCGTGACGTCTTTGAGCGCGGGCGGTACGTCGCCGCTGGCGATGCGCTGCGCAAAGCCCTCGACCACGGCGGTTTTGCCGACGCCGGCTTCCCCCGTGAGGATGGGGTTGTTCTGGCGGCGGCGCAGCAGCACCTGGATGATTTGACGAATCTCTTCGTCGCGGCCGGCAATCGGATCCATCTCGCCGGCGCGCGCGCGCTCGGTAAGATCGGTCGAGTATTTGGCGAGCGCTTGCTGCTTGCCGAGCTGGGCGGGCGCGATTGAGTCGCTGGGGCCGCTGACCGACGCTTCGGTGCCGCTCTTCGAAGTACGCGCCTCTGGTGAGTCGCCCAGCAGCTCGACGAAGCGCGTGACGAGGTCGTCGAGCTTGATCTTGACGAACTCTTTGGAGATCGCGAACAGCGCGTTCTTGAGCTGGTGCGTCTTGAGCCAACCGACGACGAGATGCCCGCTGCGCACCTCGGCCTCGGCGAACATCAGCGAGCCGTAGACCCAGCCTCGCTCGACCGAGTCTTCGACCTGCGTCGACAAGTCGGACACGGCGGATGCTCCGCGCGGCAAGCGGTCGAGCGACTCGGTCAGATCTTTGGCGAGCCGCGCCGAATCGATCTGAAAATGTTTGAAGATGCGCAGGATGTCCGAGTCGGGCGTCTGCAGCAGCTGGTGCAGCCAGTGCTGTAGCTCGACGTACGGGTTGCCGCGCATCTTGCAGAACAACGTGGCGCTTTCGATGGCCTTGTACGGTAGCGGACCGAGCTTGCCGAACAGGGTGCTGCGACTGATCTCCGACACGATGAATCTCCCTGAGTTCCGCCGACGACCCTCTCGCCCGCGCCGGGCGCTACGGTAGCGTACGTTCGGTCGAGTTCGCGAGCGGATCGACCACGACATTGGCTTGGCGTCCGCGAGGCCGGCCGGCCCCCAGCAGCGCCGTCAGGCCCAGCCGGCCGTCACGACCCAGTCGCAGCTGAGTCATCGCGTCGGCGGCCGGAATCAGCTCCAAGTCCCAAGCCAGCTGCGGGCCGGCGTAGGCCGATACGAGCGCCGAGAGCTGGGCCAAGCCGGGGGCGCCCGGCATGAAGCGCGCAAAGTCGGCCTCCCGCAGCGGCCCCATGACCACGCGAAATTTGTGGCTGCGACTGAACACGCGCCGCCCCAGCACGGTGCTACGGCCGAGGGTGCTGACTTGCGGCGAATGACCGAGGCGAAAGCGGTCGTCGGTGTTCAGCACCAGCCACTCGCCCATGTACTCGCGCACCTGGACGGGGTGCCCGAAGTAGCCATGGAGCACGGCGCGCAGACCGTCGGGCGGCCGCGAGGCCATCGCGAACAGGCCCGCGAAGTAGAGCTTGGCGCGGTCCGGAATGGCGTCGACGTCTTGCTGGGCCGGCAAACCGTGACCGAACGCGGCGCCGACGTACGTTCGAAAGCGATCAGCCTCGGGACGATCGCGATTGACGGTGGCGCGGCTGCGACCCCAAGCGCGATAGAACAGCGCCAGCATGCGGTGGTGAAACAGATCGACGAACGCCGCAAACGTGTGGTCGCCTGCTTGCCGAATGCGGTCCCGGGCGTACTCGGTGTAGTGCATCGGCAGCGGGCCCTGCGGCCCGAAAAGTCCGAGAAAACCCACCGTCAAGCGCGCCGGCCGACTGTCGCTCGGCGGGGTGAAGCCGCGGACCGCCGACGGCGAGAAATCGAACGAAGGATCTTGCCCCAGCCGCAGCGGCTCGTCGCGCGGTTTGGCGGCTTCGCCCCAGCGCGGCAGGTCCCGAAACGTGGTCTCGACGCGACGCAGCGCTTGATGAAAATCGAAAGCGAAAGGCTGCGCCGCGAGCGCTTTCAGCCAGCTTACGCGCTCGAACGCTGACCGAGTCTCGTTGGCCATCGCATGATTTCTCCACGCTGCGGGGTTTTGAGCACGGTCTCGGTGAACGAGTTAAGGCCGACGAGGCGCGCGAAGAAACGGTCCAGCACCGCGCCCAGTAAAAAGCTGCTGCCACCTTCGAAGTAGGCTTCGTCGCAGTCGAGCGTGACCTCTAGACCGCGCGCGAAGCTCGCCGGACCGTCGAACGGCAAGCGCCGAGTGACGGAGGCGGTCGTGACCGAGCGCACACCGTCAATCTCGCGCCGCACCGCGGCCGAGCCCAAATCCCCGTAAAGTTGCAGGAGCTGCCGCAGCGGCGCGGGGCCGAGGCCGTCTTGCACGTTGGCCACCGAAAGGTGATTGAGCGACAAATGGCTGACCAGCCGCCATGAGCTCTCGCCCCATGCCGGCGACGCGTGCGGCTCCGAAGGGCCGGCGATGCACCGCACCGACTCGACCGGTGCGCCGGTGTCGAGCGTAAAGTCGGTCTTGCCCGTGCCCAGGCTCATCAACAAGGGCAGGTCGCGGTTCGTGCAGAGCGTGTCGACGGCGAGCTGCTTGAGGTCGGTGTGATAAGGGCCCTCGTTGCCGTCGACGAGTGACAAGAACACCTCACTGCCGGCGTAGGTGCTGCGCGGCCCAGTTACGGCGCGTCGCGACGAGATGAGGCGCGGTTGCCGGTGCAGCGTGAAGTACGCTTGCGCGTCCGAGTTGTGCCTCTCCGTGCACGCGTAAAAGGGGAGGAACGGCCGCGCTGCCGCCGCCCCCGCGCCGATGCCGCCCACCGCCGTGACCGAGTGCACCTCGAAATCCAGCGGCCGCGTGCGGTCGGCCACCACGTGGTACTCGTTGTCGCGTTCGTTCAGGTGGATGCGGTCGGCCTTCTTCGGAAAAAGGTTGATGACCGGCGTACAGAACAAGCCCAGGTGCTCGGGCGCGACGGTCGCTTCGATGGTGGCGTCGCACCGATCCAAAAGCACGACCAGCTCCAGCTCGGACGTCGAGCAATTTTTCATCAGCTCGCGCAGCTGACTGAGCTCGACGAACAAGAAGCGCTGCGGCAGCGCGAAGTACTCGTGCAGCAGCCGATAGCCGTGAAACGAGCGCAAATCGTAGTCGAGCAGCGCCTCGTCGTCGGCGAACCCCATGGCGCGTACGGGTGAGCTGCTCACGAATCCGGTGCGGCGTCCGTTCGCGTCGCGCCCGACCAGACCGACCGCGCCGCCGGCCAAGAGCTCGTACAGGCGCATGCCGAGCTGCTCGGGGCCGCGCAGAAACAGCGGTAGCTTTTCGAGCGCAAGCTCGCTCATTGGCGGCCCGTTGCTGCGCAGTCGAATGCGCAACGCGCTCTTCACCGGACGGCGTGAAGCGATCGGTAAGTCGCCCAAATCACCAACGTGACCGGCGTGGGTGACGCGCGTGATCTCGATCGGCCAAAGCTCTACCTGTTGCGACGTTCGGTACTCGCACGCGGTGTGCTCGCCGCGCCCCAAGTTGGCCTTGAGCGCGGTGCCGCGCGCGACGCGATGCCCTTCCGTGAGCATGCCGGGCTTGCTGCTCGGCCGAAACTGCACCACTCCGAGCGAAGGCGTGGGCGCCAGCAGGTGCGGCGTCAAAATCGACATCAGCCCTTGGGTGAAGCGCGGATACTCGGCGTCGATTTTCAACTGCACGCGCGCCGACAAGAACGCAAAGCCTTCGAGCAGCCGCTCGACGTACGGGTCGGTGCACTCGAATTCGTCGAGCCCCAGCCGCCCGGCGATCTTCGGAAAATGCTTGGCGAACTCTCCGCCCAGCTCGCGCAGGTACGAGAGCTCGCGGTTGTAATAGTTGAGTAGCCGGTGGTCCAATGGCTCAGCCTGCCTGACCGGTGACGTCGGTCACCTGCGCTTCGCCGGTCTCGAGGTTCAGATCCGTGCGCAGAAAGAGTCGCAGCGGCAGCGGTTGCGCCCACAGCTCGGCTTCGATCACGACGCACAGCGCGTTCGGTCCCATCGCCTTCTGATCTTGGATCAGCTTGACGCGCACGCTGTTCTTCATCAACCGCGGCTCGAACTCCCAAATCGCCTTGCGGATCTGCTTTTCGACGGTCGGAATGTGAATGCTCGCGGTGGTCTTGCCCGAAAGATCGGGCAAGCCGAAGTTCAGGGTCGAGCGCTCTGCTTCCGGATGCCCCGACAAATCCTGGACGGAGACGAGATTGACCGAGTTGAACAGCCAGGTCAGATCACGCCGCACGCTTTCGCGCAGGCGCTGCGGCGAGAGCACCCGAAGCTCGCGACCTTCAACGTTTCTTTCCGGCTCGTTGTCGGTCAGACGATCGAGCAGAGAAGGTTGAAGGCGCTCCTTCGGGGTGAGCTCCGCCATGTGCCGGGCCTCGGTCTACGTCACGCCGACTTGGACGACGGCAGCTTCGAGACTAGCCGCAGAGAGACCGACAGGCCTTCCAGCTGGTAGTGCGGCCGCAGGAAGAACTTCGAGTTGTAGTACCCGGGGTTACTGGGATCTTCCTCGATGACGACCTCGGCCGCGGCTAGCGGCCGACGCGCCTTGGTTTCCTCGCTGGAGTGCGCGGGATCGCCGTCGACGTACTGAGTGATCCACTTTTGCAGCCACTTTTGCATGTCGTCGGAGCCTTTGAAGGAACCGACCTTGTCGCGCACGATGCACTTCAAGTAGTGGGCAAAACGGCACGTGGCGAACAGATACGGAAGCCGCGCCGCGAGGGCCGCGTTCGCGGTCGCGTCCGGGTCGTCGTACGTGCCTGGCTTCTGCAGCGACTGCGCGCCGATGAACGCGGCGAGATCCGTATTCTTTTTGTGGATGAGCGGCATGAAGCCGCTCTTGGCCAGCTCGGCTTCGCGACGATCACTGATGCCGATTTCGGTCGGACAGGTCATGTCGACGCCGCCGTCATCGGTGGGGAAGGTGTGCGTCGGCAGACCCTCGACCGCGCCGCCCGCCTCGATGCCGCGAATGCGCGAGCACCAACCGTATTGCTTGTACGAGCGGTTGATGTTGACGGCCATGGCGTAGGCCGAGTTCGACCACGTGTACTTGCTCGCGTCCTGGCCGCTCGTGTCCTCTTCGAAGTCGAACTCTTCGACTGGATCGGACTTGGCGCCGTAGGGTCGGCGCGCCAAAAACCGGGGCATGGTGATGCCGAGATAGCGTGAGTCTTCCGACTCGCGCAGCGAACGCCAAGCGGCGTAGTCCGGCGTGGAGAAGATCTTGGTCAAGTCGCGCGGGTTACCGAGCTCCTGCCAATTTTCCATGCCGAACAGAGACGGCGCCGCCGCCGACAGCACCGGCGCGTGGCATGCAGCACCGATCTTCGCCAGCTCGCCCAACGTCTCGACGTCTTGCGGGCTGTGATCGAAATAATAGTCGCTGACGACGCAGGCGTAAGGCTCCCCGCCCAGCTGACCGTACTCTTGCTCGTACAGCTTCTTGAAGATGGGGCTCTGGTCCCAGGCTGCGCCCTTGAAGCGCTTGAGGGTCTTCTGCAGGTCCTTCTTCGAGATGTTCAAGACCCGGATCTTGAGCATCGTGTCCGTCTCGGAGTTGTTGACGAGGTAGTGCAGCCCGCGCCACGACCCTTCGAGATCCTGAAAATCCGAGTTGTGCAGGATCTCGTTGACCTGCGCGCTCAGCTTCTTGTCAATCTCGGCGACGATGGCTTGGATGCTGGCCACGACGTCGGTCGAGATGGTGGCGGCGGTGCCCAGCGCTTGTTGCGCCAGCGTAGCGACGGCCGACTCGACTTCTTCTTTGGCGCGCGTGGATTGCGGCTTGAACTCCTTGTTGAGGAGATTGGCGAAGTCGCTGGCGTCTGCCGTTTCGACCGCTACCTGACCGGCCTTTTCCTCTTGTGCTTCGCTCATGTCGTTCACTCGCTCTTGGCGGGCTCGTCCGCCGGCTTGGGGCTCTTGGCGAGCGCTTCGAGAAGGTTTTTATCGTGCAAGATCTTGTTGATCAGCTCTTCGGCACCGGACTTGCCGTCCATGTACGTGATCAAGTTGGCTAGCTGCTGGCGTGCTTCGAGCAGCTTGGCGAGCGCGGGCACTTGCTTGGCTACGGCCGCCGGCGAAAAGTCGCTCAGCGCCTCGAACTTCAGCTCGACCGGAATTTCGCCCTCGCCGGTCAGCTTGTTGGGCACGCGCATCTTCACGCCGGGTCCGACGCCCTTCATCCGCTCGTCGAAGTTGTCGACGGAGATTTCGGTGAACTTGCGATCGGCCACGGCTGGCTGCTCTTTGCCGGCGTTACCGGAGAGATCCGACATGGTGCCCATGACGAAGGGCAGCTGAACCTTCTTTTCGGCTCCGTAGAGCTCGACGTCGTATTCGATTTGCACGCGTGGCGCGCGGTTGCGAGCGATGAACTTTTGGCCACTCATGTCCTAAACTCCGTTCTGATCACAATGCCGTCCCCGGGCGGCGGTCCCACCCGTTTCACTTACCGTCCTCTTTGCCCATGACGATCTGTGCTTGTTTGACACCGTCGGGCGCGAGCTCGTTGAGAATTTCGAAAAAGTTCATGGTGACGAGCTTCTTGCAGCGTTGGGCCATCACCGGCACCGGGCTCGCTGGCTCGTGGCGCGCGTAATAATCGCAGATCTTGTCCAGCGCCTTCACCACGTCCTCGCGGGTGAGGATATCACCGGTCAGTCCTCGTGGTGGGGCTGGCGCGGCGACGCCGGTGGCAGAAGCGGGCTCGGCGCCGGGCTCGGCGGCGGCCTCCGCCGGCTTTCGGGCTTCCAAACGCTGGCGAAGAGCGAGGTGCGCCTTATTGAAGTAGTCGAGCAGGGCGCCGAAATCAGGGCCGCGATTGCCGGTCTGGGCCTCGAATATCGCGTCGATGGCGTGCAGATCAGCCGTCGCGGCGGCCAGCGCGTTCGTCGCTTCTTCCAGTTGGGGCAGCTCGACCGACTCGAAGACGCCAGAAATGCGCGCCGTGTCGGGGCCGCCGCTGGCCGGAAACATGTCCGCAAAGCTGACGGGGCCCAGGGCGCGCGACTCGAGCAGAGGCGACTGACGTAGCGCCAGCATCAGCCCGGAGGTCGCCAGCGCCGCTAGCGACGTGACACGCATGGTCGGGTCGTTGTTGTCGTCGGGGTCGAGCTGCGGATGCAGTTGGGGCCAATGTTGCTCGACGAGGCCCTTGAGCAGGGCGAGGCCCTCGGCGAAGGCCGGAACACCGTTGCGGTACAGCAGCGCGCGCGTGGCGAGCACGGCGACCCGCAGATCCTTCGTACGGCCTAGGAGCTCGAGCGACCCTACGAGGACGCTGTTCCACTCGGGCGGTTCTTCGGGCGTGACGGCTCCCCCGATCACCTGCTCTGGCCTTCCGGCGGCGGCTTTTTCAATCGCAGCGAAAGCCGGATCGTATTCGAGGTTCGGCCCTGCAGGCGCTTCGGGCGCTATGGGGGCGAGCAGCTTTGCAATGTCGAGAACGGCCATGCGAGCGTGTTTATCCCAAGCCTCGTCGGCATTTGCGGGTGGGTTCGGTCCGCTGTCAACAGGCGCCTTTGCTTTGGCGAGGATGTGCTAGTCACCTGCGGTGGGAACGATCAGTGAGCGCCGGTGAGCAAGGCTGGTTGAAGCCTGGTTGGGGCAGGCCCGAGCTTGTCGGAGCCCTCTCGACGTGCGTGGCGGAGTGGGGGCGGCTGCTGCAGGCCCCGACCCTCGTGCGAGACGCAGCCCTGCAAAGCCTCATGCAGCGCTCGCTGCAGCTGGAGCAACCGTCCCGGAGCGTTGGCTTTGGCGGGGTTGGTCATCACCTGGCAGAGCTCTCACGCCTGGCGCAAGCGGCGCCCGGCATTGCTCCCGTTCGCGAGCAGCTGGCCGTCGTTCGCGAGCTCTTGGCGAACGCGGAAGCCGCCCTAACCCCCGAAGAAAGAGCGCGCGCGCGCGGGCCCGGGCCGGCCGCGTCGGCGCCGCCGAGCTCGCTCGCGCCGCCTCCGTTGCTCTCGGGTTACATGAACGTTCCGCGCGGCGTGGGCGCGCCGTCAGCCGCGCCCGCACCGCAAGCGCCTTTGCCGGCGCCGCCGATGCCCTCGCGGTCGGCCGTCGAGCCACCGAGGATGATCACGTCGTTCGGCGAGCAACGCGCCCCCGTCGCCCTCGGCGCTCCCCCCCTCCTTTCTGACAAGGCGGCTCCACCCGCGCCCGCCCAGCGTTCACTGCCCCCGGGCATGGCGCCCCCGGCCGCGGCCCCGCCAGCGCAAGCGCCCATGGTGCCCGTGCCCGCGCCGTCGGTCGGGCTGCATGCACCGGTCCCGGCATCGCCGAGTCGCCCCGGGCAACCCAACCTGCTGGTGCGGTCGGTGCTCGGGCTGCGGGCGTTTGGGCGGCAACCTCCGGCAAAATCGAGCGGTGCGCCGGCTCCCGGCGCGAGCCAAGGGGCTTCGGTATTGGGGCTGCAGCGCCGTAGCTCGTCACCATCGGCCCCGCCGCAAGCCCTGGGCAATGGCTACGGTGGCCTGCCGCAACTGCGTGAGCCGGGCGGGGGCGGCTCGAACCCGCCCCCGCCGCTCAAACCCTCTTCGGCGCCGTTCGAGCTGCCGCATCTGTCGGGCTCCGGCCCGAGCGACAATCGCCGCGCGCGCCAGCAAACTCCGAACCCCACGTCGGCCACGCCCGCGCGCGGACGTCCCCGCGCCGGCTCTGGGCGCCTACGACCGCGTGCCGGTGACGGCGAGAGCCGCTGGTGGATCGGCGCGCTGGCTGCGCTGGGCGTGTGCGCGGTCGTGCTCGGCATCGTGCTGGTCGCGGTCATGGTGACGCGACGCCGCGACGAGCCCACCAGCGCCGCCAATACGGGCGGCGGCTCCGTGCCCGGAATGACCTCGGCCGTGCCCGATGGGGTGCTCGGCGCGCCTGGGTCCGCGATGCCGCGCGGCAAGCTGCTCAACGACGACGAGCGTTTCCGTTCACTGCTCGCGCAAGTCCACGGCCGCGGCGGCAAAGAGTCGGCCGAGCTTCGCGCGCTGTTCGACGAGCAGGCGTCGATCGCCGCCCAAGCCCTGCAGCCCGGTTGCGTCGGGCCCCAGTGCGCTGCGCTGAAAGAGGTGGGCAAGCTCGTAACCAACACCACCAAAAAACGTGTCAAGCGCCGCTCGCATTCGCCGGACGCTCTGCGCTCGCGTTGGTTGGCCGGGCTTGAAATGCCGGAAATTCCCGTCGAAGACGACCCGCGCGTCCAGAAACGCTTCGAGTTCTACACGGAGAATCCGCTCGGCCGCGAGACCTTTCAGCAGATGCTATTTCGCTGCGGCGCTTACAAAGACGCCATTCAGTCATCGCTCATTCGCCGGGGCCTGCCGAAAGATTTGATCGCGGTCGCTTACGCCGAGAGCGGCTGCTACCCGCTCGCCAAGTCGCCGATGGGCGCCGAGGGGCTGTGGCAGTTCATTCCCGACGCGGCCCGCGCCTACCACCTGCGCATCATCGACGGCATCGTCGATGAACGACACAGCCCACAAAAATCCACCGAGGCCGCCATTCAATACTTCAGCGACATGTACGCGAAGTTCGGCGAGTGGGATCTGGTGTTCTCCGCGTACAACATGGGTCCGTTCGGTCTGGCCACCCGTATCGAGCAGGTCGAAGGCGACAAGGTCGGCTTCTGGGAGTTGGTCGACGCCGAGATGCTGCCCGGCGAAACCGCCGACTACGCGCCGGCGATTCAAGCCATCGCCCTGATCTTGAACAACCTGCAAAAACTCAAGTTCGGCGCCGTTCAGCAGACGTCGCCACTGATGACGATGGACCTGCCGGTGCCCCCCAACACGCGCATGACGCTGGTCGCGCGCGCAGCCGCGACCAGCATGGCCGAGCTGCGGCGTTTGAACCTCGACATCAAGGGCACCAGCACACCCAACGTGCAAAATTTCGCGGTCCAGGTTTCGAAAGACAGCGTGTGGCAGGCGCGTGAAACCCTGCAGGAGCTGCTGAGGGCCAAGGACGATGGCGATATGTGCGCGCCCCAGAACTTCGATTGGGGCCGGCAACGCTTCACCCCCGAGATGCAAGAGGCTTGCAAGCGGACCTTGGGCGCCCGAGCGGCTGCGTCGGCGCCCGCCCCGGCCGCCCCCCTCGGCGCCCCGCCGTAGCCGCACGTTCGCGTCGCCGCGGCGGCCGCCGCGCCCTGTTGATACCCGCTGGCTTCGGTCCTCTCGCCAGGCACAAAACGCTGAACGGCCGCCCCCGTATGGAGACGGCCGTTCACCGAACAGCGAGGCGGAGCGTTTGCAGCGCCGCCAGGCCGAGCGCTTAGATCGCCTTGTTCTCTTGCAAGTTCCAACCGGCGAGGACCGGCGGCATGCCCTGGCCCTTGTTGTCCTGCGGCGTGTACGTGATGTGAACCTTGGCGTAGTTCAGCTTCACGACTTCCTCGATCTGGTCGGCTTGCGGCTGACCGCCGAGGTTGAAGCCCGTGATGACCAAGTCCTCGAAATGAAGGACGATGTACTCGAGGGCTTCGTTGCCGCCCGCAGCCTTTCGCACGTACAAATCGGCGCTGGGGATGTGATCGCCATTGCAGCAAAATTTATACAGAATCGGCGACGATTTATCGACCAGCTTGCGGATCTCGATATCGTGGTGTTCCACCTTGCCGGCGGTCAGGCCGGTGCCGGCGCCCGCGGTACCGGTCTGCGAGACGTCCCACGACCAGCTCAGCACCTGGATGTGGTCGGTGCGCTTGGAGTCCTTGGACTCGCCTTTGATCCCTTCGATGCGCAGAAACATATCTACGGCCATGACAAATTCTCCTTCAACGGATGCACGAGAATGCAACTCGACGAGTGGCCGCGTCAGTACCCCGTGCCCTGTTGCCCACTCATCTCTCCCCGTACGCAGTACACTCAGCGTTGTGAGCGGTCAAGCCTTGGACGCAGGTCGTTTATTCCCGAGCCGCCGGTAACGCGGCCGAAAACCGGGGCGGGTCGTGTATAAAGGGCCGGCCATGGTGCCTCGGAACCATTTCTACGCAGCGCTTGCCGTCAGCGCGCTCGTGCTCGGCTGCGGGGGCGCGGCGCCTCCACCCGCGGCGGCGGCGCCCGCAAAGCCCTGTCCGCCGCTCCCGCTGCAACTGGCGTTCACCGCGACCCCGCGCAGCAACGCGCTGTCGAGCGGGGAGGGCAGGCCCGTCCAGCTCCACATCTTCCAATTGAAATCCGACGCGCGCTTGCGCACGGCCTCCTTCGAGGACATCTGGCAAAACGACGCCAAGACGCTCGAAGGTGAGCTGGTGTCGTCCGAGCAGCACACGCTCTTTCCAGGCGAGAAAAAAAACATCGCCATCACGCCCAAGCCCGATGCGGCGTACGTCGGCATCGTGGCGTTATTTCGCGAGCCGCAGGGTAAAGACTGGTTCCTGACCTACGAGATCGCGCCGCCCAAGTCGCAGGGCCCGTGTGAGACGAAGCCCACGCCCATACCAATTTGGCTCGATCGCATGCAAATTCAGGACGGCGCGGGGCGTGAGGGCGAGGGTGAGGGGACCAGCGCCGCTCCCGAGCCCGCAAAAGAAGATGGGGCCAAGGGGTTCTGAGCCATGACGCGCAAGCCCATCTGGACCGAAGGTCTGCTCGTCAGCCAGCACCACTTTCAGCAGCAAGATCGCTACTTCGAAGGTCTGTTGCAAGACCGCATCCGAGCCGTCAGTCACTACGACTGGGGCATCAGCGAGCTCAAGATCGACGAGCGTGGCTTCGCCGCCGGTCAGTTTCGTCTGCAACGTTTCAGCGCCATTTGGCCCGACGGGACGAGCGTCGCTTGTGGAGAAGGCACCGGCGTTGCCACGCCCGATCCGCGTGATTTGCCAGGCGACGCACAGCGCGTGGAGGTTTTCGTCGGGCTCGCCTCCAGCAGCGATGCGGCACAGGTGTCGCTCGACGGCAGCGGCATGCGCCGTTTCACGCGTGAGCTGACGACTGCGGTCGACACCAACTCGGGTAGCTCCCCGCAAGAAGTCGAATGGGCGCGTCCGAACCTGCGCATTCTGTTCGGCAATGAGCGGCGTGATGGCTTCGTCACGCTGCGGGTCGCGGAGCTGATTCGACAAGAGAACGGCCAGTTCGTCGTCATCGATACGCGCGTAGGGTCGGTGCTCAACCTCTCGGCGGCGCCGGTTTTGGAGACCGGCATGCGGCGCGTGCTCGCCAACCTCGTGGCGCGCCAGCAACAGCTCTTTGGTGAGCGCAAGGGGCGGCAGAACGCGGGCGCCGAGTTTCACGCCAGCGAGATCCGCAAGTTCTTGCAGCTGCAGGTGCTCAGCGCGGCTATCCCCGAGCTGAACCACCTGCTCGACACCGCGCGCACGCACCCTGAAGAAGCCTACCTGGCGCTGGTGCGCCTGGCGGGAACGTTGACCTGCTTCTCGGCCGAGATGGAGACAATCGAGCTTCCCAAGTTCAACTACGTCGAGCTCGGCGAGACGTTCGAGAGCCTGTTTGCCACCATTTTGCGGCTAGTTTCCGGGGGCACGGAGCGCGCGTACACCGAAATCGCCCTCGAGCATCGCTCGGACGGAATGTTCATCGGGCGCCTCGCGGAGCCGCGGCTGGCCGGCTTCGAGTTCTTCATCGCGGTGAAGGCCAACATGGCCGAAGCGCTCGTGCGCGAGCGTGCGCCGGGCGTCTTGAAGCTTGCTGGATGGAACCACATTTACGACGTGGTCAAGCACGCGCGCACCGGCGTGAAGGTCGGGGTCGAGTGGTCGCCGTCGGGGGCGCTGCCGCTGAAGCCCGGCCTGTGCTTTTTTCGAGTCGCGCGCGAGGGCCAATATTGGGAAGAGATCGTCAAGTCGGCGACCATCGCGCTGTACTTGCCCTCGGACGGCGATTGGGCGGGCGCGGAGGTAGCGCTGTACGCGGCGGACGCGGCGGCTTTGCGGTAGGCGGTCACAATGAGTCAACGGGTTTACGCGGCATGCGCAGAAGTGCTGATGCTAGCCGTCAGCTTTCCCCAATCGCCGAGCATGGGCTCGGCGGGGGAGCTGAGGCAGCGTTTGCAAGTCGCGCTCGACAGCATGGTGGGCAAGGGACGCGCGGCTGGCATTCAAGAGTCGGATTTGGCCGACATGCGCTACGCCGTCGTCGCCTTCTTGGACGAGCAGATCCTCAAGTCCAATTGGCCGGGTCGCAACGAGTGGATGAGCCAGCCGTTGCAGCTCGTGCTGTTCAATCAGTACACGGCGGGCGAGCATTTCTTCAATCGCCTGCGCTCTCTGCTCGGAGAGGGTCGAGCCGACGCCATCGCGGCCTACCAATTGTGTCTGGCGCTCGGCTTCCGCGGCCAGTACGGCACCGGCGCAGACCCGACCTCGCTCTCGGGCTTCGGGCAAGCGGCGCTGCAGCAGGTCTCCCGCTCGCTGCCACGTAGCGACAAGATTGGTCCCCACGCGATTCCCGCAGAGCGCGCCGGCAAAGTCAAAAGCAGCAACGCGCCTCTGATCGCGTTCGCGGCCGGCGGCCTCTTGATCGCCTTCGGATTGTTGTTCGGGCTCGAACGTTTGGTGCACGGCGACGTTCAAAAGGCTCTCGATACGTTGCCGCAAGGCGCGTCTCCCCAACCGGCGTCGTTGCCGGCGCGATGAGGTAACGGCAATGTTGATGTTCTGGCTCGCGCTCGGCCTGGCTCTGCTCGCGCTTGCGACGTGGGGAATCGTGCTGGTCGTGCATGGCCCGTTGTGGATCGGCATCGTCGTTAGCGTCGTGTGCGTCACGGCTTTTCTGGCGGTGCTGATAATTCGGCAAATTCGCGCCAAAATGCGCGCGTCGTCTTTGGAGACGGAGCTGTTGCGCCAAGCCGCCCAGCAGGCTGACAGCGCACGCCCCGATCGCCGCATCGAAGTGCAACGCTTGCAGGCTCAAATGAAGTCGGCAATCGACGCGCTCAAGCGCACTCGCTTGGGCGCGCACAGCGGGCAAGCCGCGCTCTACGCGTTGCCGTGGTACGTGATCGTCGGGCCGCCCGCAGCCGGCAAAACGACCGCGCTGACGCAGTCGGGGCTCGGCTTCATTACGCCGCCAGGTAGCGGCAGCAGCAAGGTCCGCGGCACGGCTGGCACGCGCAATTGCGACTGGTGGTTCTCTCCTCACGCCATTTTGTTGGACACCGCGGGCCGCCTCGCGATGGGCGAAGACGACCGCGACGAGTGGCTCGCCTTCTTGGATACGCTGCGCAAATTCCGCCCGCGTCGGCCGCTCGAAGGCGTGGTCGTTGCGCTGAGCGTCGAAGATCTGATCTCGGCCAGTGAGCTCGAGCTGGAAGAGACGGCAAAGACGCTGCGTGCTCGCGCTGACGAAGTGATGAGCCGGCTCGAGATGGTCCTGCCGCTTTACGTGGTCTTGACCAAAGTCGATCTGATCGCAGGCTTCGTCGATTTTTGGGGGGATTTGGGCAAGTCTGCGCGCGGACAAACGTGGGGCGCCAGCTTCGGTTTCGATGAAGAGCTGGGCGATCTGGAACAAGCCGTGAACGAGGAGCTCGACGTGATCGAGCGGGTCTTGCACGCGCGCATGCTGACGCGCCTGGGCAGCGAGCCGCTGCCCGAGGTTCGCGCGCGAATCTTGCAGTTTCCGTTGGAGTTTGCCGGCTTGCGGCGCCCGCTCTCGACCTTCATCGGTCAGCTCTGCCTCTCCAACCCGTACCAAGAGACGCCGCTCCTACGTGGCTTCTACTTTTCGAGCGGCACGCAGACGGGGCGGCAGCTCGATCACGTGCTGGCCAACATGTCGCGCGGCTTCAATCTGCCAAGCGCGGCGGGGGGCCCGCAAAAGCCGCAGCCAGCGCCGCAAAGCTACTTCGTTACGGAGCTGTTTCAAAAGGTCATCTTTCCCGATCGCGACCTGGGGTTGAGCTCGTCGAGCCGCGTGAAGCGCCGCTCGCTGCGCCAGGCCGTTCAGGCGGCGCTGGTCGCGGTGGCCATGCTCGTGATCGTGATCCCCGCGGCGCTGAGCTACGCCGAGAACAGCGACTTGGCGCAGGCTACGGCTCGCGACGCCGCCCAGTCACTGTCGCTCGAGCGGACCCCGGGCGCGGGCGCGGGCGCGACGGCGGGCGCGCTCGACTTGCTGGTGAATCGCGTCCAAATTCTCGAGCGGGCAGACGCGGCGCTGCATGTGCGTGGCTACGTCGGCCCCTATGCGGCGCCCGAGCTATTGTCGGCAACCAAAGGCTTCTACCTCGATCGTCTGCGCTCACTGGTCAAAGGTCCCGTGCAGACCCAGCTCGTCGGCGACGTTCGGGCGACCGGCGACCTCGTGCGCATGGACTCGCAGAACTTTCAGACCGCGTACGACGACCTGAAGCTGTACTTGATGCTCTGCAAGACCGAGCATTTGGACGCGGCTTGGGCCACGCCGCGCCTGGCCAAGGTGTGGGCCAAGGCGCTCGGCTCCGGTACGTCGACCGACGAAGACAAGCTGTTGACGCACGCCAAGTACTACGTGGACGCGCTCACCACCGACAAAAGCTTCGCCTGGGCGCCCGACGTGACCGCCATCTCGGGGGCGCAAGGCCGGCTGAGCTCCGTGCCGATCGAAGAGCTGCGCTACGGCTGGTTGGTGGAGGCCGCCAAGGGCGTGCCTGCCATTCGTCCCGACAAAGTCTTCTTCGGACCCGCCGCCCAGTACTGGAACGCGCTCAACAACGTCGAAGTGCCGGGCATGTACACGGTGCTCGGTTGGCAAAAGGTTCGAACCATTCTGGAGTCGCCCGATTCGCGGCTGGAGCTCGAGCCGTGGGTTTTGGGCCAGCAAATCGTCGCCTCCGCCGACACCAAGAAGAGCGGCGCAGAACAGCTGCGCGAGCTGTACTTTCAGCGTTACACCAAGAGTTGGTCCGAGTTCATCGCAGGGCTGTCGGTGGTAGCGCCCACCGAGATGAAGGCCGCGCTCGACGAGCTGCGCGTCATCTCGGCATCGGACGGACCCTACGTTCGCCTGTTCAAGGTCATCTCGGAGAACGTCCGCCTGGACGTGACGCCGCCCAAAACCTTGGCTGAACAAGCTTTGGAAAAAGGCAAAGCTGCGGCCGACGCCAAGCTGGCCGACGCCGGTATCGACGCGGGCCCCGCCGCGCCCGCTCGCGTCGTTTCTCCGGTCGAGCGGCAATTCGAGCCTTTGTTGATCTTCGGATTCGGCGAGGCGTCCGCCGGTAAGGCCGACGCGGCCCCCTCCAAGCTGAGCCTATACCTTGCGCAGCTCACCACGCTCGAAGCCGCGCTGGGCCAGCTGGCAGAAACCAACGCGTCACCCGCGCAAGAGTTCGATGCCGCCCTGTCGCGCACGGCAACGTCCGTCCAAACGTTGTTGGGAGGGCTCGATCCGCGGACGCGCATGATCCTGGAGCCGCTGCTCATGAACCCGATCCGAGGCAGCCGCAAAGGGGTGATGAACGCGGACTTCGCGTCGTTGAGCGAAAGCTGGCAAAAGGAAGTTTGGGAGGCCTACAACAGCAAGCTTGCGCCTCGTTACCCGTTCGCCGACGCGCCGGCCGAGGTTTCGCTGGCCGAGTTCACGGACTTCTTTCGACCCGACAGCGGGTTGCTCTGGAAGTTTTTTGCCACCAACCTCGCCACCCGCCTCGAGCGCGCCGGTAACACGTACGTGCCGAGGGCGGCCGCGGACGCCATGCCGTTCCGTCCGGATTTCTTGCAGTGCCTCAACGTCGCCGCCGAGATCACCGACGCGACGTTCGGCGGAGCTCAAGTGCCGAGCGTACCGTTCGGGATCAAGATCCACCCTGCCGGTAGCAACATCGCGGAGATCTCCTTGGCCGTCGATGGTGTGAACACGGTTTATCGCAATGAGCCCGAGCGTTGGATGCCCGTGACCTGGCCGGGGACGGGCTCGCCGCACGGCGCCGTCCTTCAAGTGCGGGGCGCCGGCTTCACCGACGAAATTCCCCGGCTTGGTGACTTTGGGCTACTCCGTCTGCTGGAGGCGGGCGGCCTAAAACCGGGCGCCGCGCTCGCCGAGGGCGCCGGTGTGCTGAGCGGCTCGTGGACGCTTTCTCGGGCGGGGGAAGCCCCCGTAACCATCGACTTGCGGCCCGCCAAATCGGTTCACCCGTTTGCCAAGGGCTTTTTCCGTCGCCTTCGTTGCCCGCAAGCCATTACTACGGCGAGCGCGCCATGACCGCGTTCGTGGCCGGTCGCGCCGGGGTCGTCGGCAAGGTGCCGTGGCGCGCCGAGTACCTCCCGGTTCCGGGCGGCGCACCCTGCTTTGCGGCGTTCGACGCTTGGCTGACCGAGGCCAACGAATCCGCCATGACGGCCGGTGGTGCGGGCTGGCCGGCCGCGTTCACGCGGGGCGCGATGCACGGCTTCATCTATCGCTCGTCTACCGACGCCATCGACTCGACGCTTTGCGGCGCCATCGTACCGAGCCATGACAACGCCGGGCGACAATTTCCTCTGGCGCTGGGTGCTCCCTTGCGCATGTCGTCGGCGCTCCTCGAACGGCCCGAGCTGTTGCCCTTCAGTCTCGAAGGTCTCTGGGCGGAAGCGACGGCCGCGCTTGCCGACATGATGAGCGGGGCCGCGTCGGAAAGCTCTGACGCTCCCCCCCTGTCCGCCGGTCACGACGCCGAGGTCGACGAGTCGGCTCGGCTCTACGACGATTGGGTTTCGACGCTCCCGCTCGCCGAGCTTTGGGCGTTGCTCGGCCCCGCCCTGGTCAATCCTGCCGCGACGCTGCAATTTCTCTGTGAAGCCTTGGCGCCAACTCGCGGAGTCGAGCGCCCGACCACGGCGCTTTCGCTGCGGCTTCCGTTGGGGCTCGCGGGGGGCGCCGCGTTGTGCTTTTGGCTGGATTTCGTGCGGCGCTACGTCGGCTGGCGGAGCACCCTTCCCAACTTGTTCTGGTCGCACGACGGCAACAACGGGGTGGCGTTGCTCCACCTCGGAAGGCCCTCGAAGTACGCCCTGGCGGAGCTGTGGATGCCGTCGGGGGCGCGCGACGACGTGGCCGACCTAACGAGCGCCGCGGAGCCGGCTTGGCGAGAAGCGTTCTCACCGCTGGCGCCAGCAATCGAGGCGACGCTGAGCTCGCCGCAGGCGACCATCGCGCACCTGCTTGCCGCGCTCAGCGCTTCATAGTTGGTCTCTTAGGGCCCGCGAATGGCTGAGTCGATCGATCTCGCGGCCGATGCATCCCGGCTGGCTTCGTTGCTCCTCAGTTACATACGGCAGTATGCGCCTTCGTCGCGCCTCGCCATCCGGGCGCCTCGACCACGATCTTCGACGGACTTAGCCATTCGCGGGCCCTTAGTGAAGCGGGACCGGGTCTGGCGGCAATTCGCCCGACTACGCTCTCGATAGTAAGCTCGGGACGTGGCCACGGTTTTCGTCTTGAGTGCCTTCACGCTGAACGGCGAGCCGATGGGTGAGCCGAAGCGCTTTTCGGCCTTGCCGATTCGCATTGGTCGAAACGCCCTCAATGACTTCGTTCTCGCCCACGGCGGAGTCTCCAGCTTTCACGCGCGCATCGACGACATCGGCGGTCGCTTGTGCATCACCGATCTCGCCAGCAAGAACGGCGTGCGCTTGATGACGGGTGGTCCCGCCGGGCATCAGTTGACGCCCAATCAGCCGGCTGATCTCCAGCCGTGCGGGTTTCAGTTTTTTCTCGGCATTCATGTCCATTTGAGCGTTGCGTTCGCGGAGCAGCGCGAGCCGCTGGAGCAGCGGAACCCGATGAGCTTTACGGGGCAAGTGATCGGAAACGCCGGTATCTTTCCCGGAACGCCCTCGTCCCCGCCGCCCGCCGTGGGCGGTCCGCCGATGGCCCCGATGCCCCTGACGTTCAACCCCCCCGAGCGGGCGGTCCCGGCAAGGCCGGCTTCCATGCCCGCGGTGGCGATGCCGCACGACCTGGGCCCTCCGCAGGCGCCAGGGGCCAGGGCCGCTACCGGCTTCTTGCAAGGTCTCACCGACGAGGCGATGGCCCTGCAAGGGTTGAAAGAATTGGCGGGCTCGCTCGTCCCGGGCGTGCCGCTCGAAAGTACCGGCGACATCGGTCGCTTCATCACCAAGCTGCACGACGCGCTCGACGCCTTTTGCCGTAGCTTCATCCCCCTGCGCGAAGGGCACGCGCAGTTCATGTCGTCTTTCGATCTGCAGCGCTCCATGCGCCGGTCGGTGCAGCGTTCGCAAGCCTACCTGGCGGTCGAGGCCGCCCGAAGCCCCGAGGAGCTGGCGGCCGCGCTCCTCAACCCGAAAGATCGCGCGTTCGATGCCCCGCAAGCCGTCGAGGGCATTCTGGCCGATTTGATGCTGCATCAGCTGGCGTTGCTCGAGGGCGTGATGCGCGGCGTTCGCGCCCTGCTGCACGAGCTTTCTCCGGAGAACATCGAGAACCAAACCGCGGGCGGCATCAGCCTCAGCCGCCAGAAGGCGCTGTGGAGCAAGTACCTCGAGATCTACGAGAACATCTCCGAGGAACGCCAAGCCTTCTCGGTGATCTTTGGTGCCGAGTTTACGGAAGCCTACCGACAGTACCGACAGACCGGGGGCAGCTGATCAGCGGCATTAAATTCCCTTTGATTATCAGTAGGTTCGCTGCTGTGACAGGCTACGTCCGGCGTTCAGTTGACAACTGAACAGTCGCGCAGTACTTATCCCCTCCAACGACGACGAGAGACGTCGGGACGATTCAAACGGGAGCCCCGAGCGGCTCCGCTGTAGGAGCTGCACCATGGAAGACAAGCGGAATTCGAAAGCGCTCGAGCTCGCGATTGCCAGCGTACAGAAAGAGTTCGGCGACGGCGCCATCATGCGCCTCAAAGACGGCGAGAAGATCGGCGGAGACGTTCAGGTCATTCCGAGCGGCTCGCTGGGTCTCGATATCGCGCTTGGCATCGGTGGTTACCCGCGCGGCCGCATCGTCGAGATTTACGGCCCTGAATCGAGCGGTAAAACGACGCTCACGCTTCACGCTATCGCCAACGTGCAGCGCCAGGGCGGCGTCGCCGCCTTCATCGACGCCGAGCACGCGCTCGACATCGGCTACGCCCGCAAGCTCGGGGTGAAGACGGACGAGCTGCTCATCAGCCAGCCTGACTACGGCGAGCAAGCGCTCGAGATCGCCGACATGCTGGTCGGCTCGGGCGCGGTGGATCTAGTCGTCGTCGACTCCGTCGCGGCGCTCGTGCCCAAGGCCGAAATCGAAGGCGATATGGGCGATTCGCACGTCGGCCTGCAGGCTCGCTTGATGAGCCAGGCGCTGCGCAAGGTCACGGGCTCCGTGAACCGTTCGAAGTGCATGATCTTCTTCACCAACCAGATTCGCATGAAGATCGGCGTGATGTTCGGCAGCCCCGAAACCACCACCGGCGGCAACGCCCTTAAATTTTACGCCTCCGTCCGCCTCGACGTCCGCCGTATCGGCGCCATCAAGGAAGCGGGCCCGCCCGGCAAAGACATGGTCGTAGTCGGCAACCGCACGCGCGTGAAGGTCGTGAAGAACAAGATGGCGGCGCCCTTCCGCGAGGTCGAGTTCGACATCCTGTACGGCCAAGGCATCAGTCGCTCCGGTGAAGCGGTCGACATGGGCTCGGACGCCAACATCATCCAGAAGAGCGGCGCCTGGTTCTCCATGGACGGCGAGCGCATCGGTCAGGGCCGAGACAACGCGCGCACCTACCTCGAAGAGCACCCTGCGTTGATGGAAAAGGTCGTCAGCAAGGTGATGGAGCACAACGGTTTGAAACGCGGCGGCCCTGCCGGTGACGTTGCGGCCGGTACGTCCGTCGCGCCGGCGCCTGCGGCCAAGGCGCCCGAGGGCAAATCGGGAAAAGGTGAAGCCGGCGCTGGGCCGGCTGCCGACGCCAAGTCGCCCGGTGCTTCGGCGTCCGGTGCTTCGGCACCGAACGGCGCCAAGCGCCCGCCCAACGCTCGTCCCAGCTGAGCCTTGCGTGTCGCTAGCGCGCGCTCGTTGGGCGCGCGCTGAATGCGCTCGTGCTCTGATAGATCCCAGGCAGCGGCCGGCGCCGTCCATTGCAGCTGGACGGCGTCGGCCATTGTTTTTGGCCGCGCCGCGCCCTGCGGGCCGGTGTCTACCCCCTAAATGGCCTCATCCCGCCGGGTGATGGCGGCGGCGGCTCCGGGGCCGGTTTTGGGCCTTTCTCCGGGGGGCCCGATGGCCGAAGCACCGGAATGTTTTTGGGGTCGCGCACTTACGAATACCTGAACCAGTGGACTCATTGGTTTTCTCTAAGTCACGGAATTTATTGTCAAATGTTTGATTCCTTGACGAGCCTCACAGCGCCCCCTAGGGAAGCGAGAGGGGCTCTCTGTGATGGAGCCCCAAGGTCCCGACCCTGATGGCACCGCAGCTCCGATTCCCCTGGCACGCACCACCCGTAGGTCGCTTCAGTCGCGCTCGCGCGACGGCCGTGGCGCCGCGCATGGCGACCGCTGCGGTGCGCATCCCGCCGCAGTCGATTCAGCTACCCATCAAAGGGCTGGCCAAGGGCCCGCAGATCTTCATCCACGAAGGCGCGCGCCAGGCGCTGGAGCGACGGCTAGAGCTGGCGTTCGGGGGTCCGGTGCAGCTGGGCGTGACCGACAACCGCCGGCGGATGGTCACTCAGACCAAGTCGCGGGGCCGGCTGCGGGTGCGGCTGCACATGATGTTTTTGGGCGCGGAAGAGCGCGTGAAGAGCGCGCTCGTGGCCTACGTCGTGCACGGAGACCGCGACGCTTCGCAGGTGGTGGGCGACTTCATCGATCAGAACCTGCACAGCATCCGCGCCTCACGCAAGGCACCCGGGCCGCTGCGCAGCATCGGCCAAGTGCATGACTTGGATGCGATTTCGCACGACGTGAACCAGCGCTACTTCACGGGCACGGTCAGCGACGTGCTCATCACTTGGGGCCGCAAGACCCGCCCGCACGACGGCAGCAAGCGCGCCACCATCAAGCTTGGCAGCTACAGCGCCACCGAGCGCCTGGTCCGCATCCACCCCGTGCTGGACCAGCGCTGGGTGCCCCGCTACTTCGTCGAGTACATCGTGTATCACGAGCTGTTGCATCACCTCGTGCCCGAGGCGCGCATCTCTGGTCGCGTGCAATTTCACCCGCCCGAGTTCCAGCGCCGAGAACGCGCCTTCCCGAAGCTGTCCCGCGCGCTAGCGTGGGAACAGAAGAATATCGACCGGCTGCTGCGGGCTCGCTGAGGGGGCCGGGGTCCCGCCAGACGCACGAGACCAAGCCTTCCCAGCTCCGCCACGCGTGCGGAAGGCTAAATTTCCAATGCGATGCCGAGCAACCAGCTGCTGCTGCCGATGTCGAGCACCGTCTTGGAGCCGAAGCCGTCGAGCTGAGGACGGAACCATTCGGCGAAGATGTACGAGTTGTTGATGCCGATCGAGCCGTCGGCGGTGACGGCGTCGTCTTCGTCGAGCACGTCGAGCAGGAACATGGCGCCGAGCGCGTAGGTCAGGCCGTACGAGGCGCCGCGGCCCTTCTTGCCGTTGTACTCGGCGGTGCGCTTGCCGTCGGACGACCACCACAGGCCATAGCCGAGGCCGAGCTTGGCGTACGGCACTAGCGGGACCTTGAGCTCACGGGGGATGACGTCGGCACGAACGACGCCCACCAGGTACATTGGCATGATCGACAGCCGCGTGGTGGACCCCGAGATGCCGCTGCCGTCGGCGTACTTCGCCTTGGCCGAAAACTTCGTGTAGCCCCAGCCGATGCCGGGCGCGAGCGTGCCGAAGTGCGGAATACGCAGCACCTGCCAGTCGACCTCGGCACCGAACATGTAGCGGGTGTCGCCGCCGAACGTGTCCTTGAAGGGCGTGCTGTTCAGCTGGCTGTCGACTTCGGGCACGTAGCGGCCGAAGCGCAGCTCGAAGGCGGCTTCTTGCTTCGATTCGGATTGCACGCCGCGACGGCTGCCGTAGCCGCCGAACTCATCGACGCCTTCGGTTCGGCTTTGGCCGTACGCGAGCGAGCCTGCGGAGAAGCAACAAGCGAAGGTGGCGATGGCTGCCGCACGAGGCGTAAGGCGCACGTTCATTGGCGCCTCCGCACCAGCGCAGCGGCGCCAATGATGAACGCGATGAGCGTCCCGCAGACGCCGTGCTTGGCTGGAGCAAACGCGCAGAAGCCGCCGCCGGCCTCGCCGCCGGCTTCACCGTAGGCTTCGATGAAGCCCGTGGTGTCTTTGGGTACGCCGCAGGCCAGCTTCGAGAGCACGCCGACATTGTTCACGTTGTCTTCGGTGGCGATGGCGACGACCCACTTGATGTCGTTGGTCAGAACCGGTTCGGTCTCGCCACCGTTCGCGCCCGTTGCCGCGATCTCGCCGCAGTCGATGAAGCCTTCGGTCGGAGGCGGCCGGCCGGGGATGAGGATGCTCGACTGACAGTCGGGGTTCACCTCCTCCTGCGCGCCCGTGGTGCCCGCCGTGCCCGCAGCGCCGGAGGTTCCCGTGCCCGCGACGCCGCCCGTTTCAGAGCCCGCGGTGGCAGTGGAATCGGTGCCGCCGGTTTCGGTGCCACCGGTTTCGGTGCCGGCGGTGGCGCCAGTGCCGGCGGTGGCGCC
>Ga0164241_10001455_pt1 | contig 29119 bp, 26 predicted proteins | sample OricomyardsoilBY_FD_108780 | JGI IMG/M metagenome (GOLD analysis project Ga0164241, IMG submission 108780) | Backyard soil microbial communities from Emeryville, California, USA - Original compost - Back yard soil (BY) | ecosystem: Environmental > Terrestrial > Soil > Unclassified | place: USA... | reverse complement strand
GGCGGCATCGCGATGCATGGCGGCAAGCTGCCGGGCTATCCCGCCTCGCATGGCTGCATCCGGCTGCCGCACGATTTCGCGCCCTTGCTGTTCGGCCAGACCCGGCTCGGCATGACCGTGATCGTCGTCAACCAGCCCGCCATGCTCCGCCTCGCGCCGACCGCGCAGACCGTCAACGCCGGCTATCGCCGCGGGCAGCAGCTGCCGACGAGCTGGCGGCCCGAACTCTCGCCCGGCGGCCCGGTGTCGATCGTGGTCAGCGCGGCGGACCGGCGAATGGTGGTGCTGCGCAACGGAGTCGAGATCGGATCGGCGCCGGTCCAGTTCGAAGGCGAAGTCGATCGCGTCCAGGCCTATGTCCTGCAGGGCGTGGCTGGCGGCCAGTATGTTTGGCGCAAGGTGCCGCTCCCCGGCCAGCCCGTCACTGCGGACGCGCCCGGAGGCGAGGGCGGCGGGCGCTTTCAGGGAACCGATCTGTTCCGCCAGGCGCTCGCGACTGTGGTTGGACCCGGCACGACAATGATCGTCATCCCCGATTCGCTGGGGAATTTCGCCGCGCCGCGCCAGCAAATGACCTTGTTCGAGGACGGGCCCGAAATTCCCGGCTGGATGGGCGACGCGAGAGTGACTGCGGGGCGTTAGGCTTCTTTTCCCGGGAACAGAATTGCTATTCGGGAATCCTGTCCGTCATGGTTGACCCTGAACTTATTGCGGTGCAGCAACAATTCATGGCCGCTGCCCCTCCGATCGCGAACAATCCCGATATCCGCTTTCTCGGGAGGCTGCTCGGCGACGTCATCCGCGGCTATGGCGGCGAGGAGCTGTACAAGCGGATCGAATATATCCGCGCGACCTCGGTCGACCGGCATCGCGGCGTCGCGGGCGCCGATGCCACCGATCCGGGGCTGGAGCGGCTGACGCTCGACGAGACACTCGATTTCACGCGCGGCTTCATGCTCTTCTCGATGCTCGCCAATCTGGCCGAGGACCGCCAGGGCATCGCCGCCGAGCATGACGCCGATCTCGCCAGCGCGCTCGACCGGCTCGCGGAGGAGGGGATCGGGCACGACGCGGTGATGGCGTTGCTCGATCATGCGCTGATCGTTCCGGTGCTCACCGCGCACCCGACCGAGGTTCGCCGCAAGTCGATGATCGACCACAAGAACCGCATCGCCGAGCTGATGGCGCTGCGCGACGTGGGGCGCGACGAGACCGAGGATGGCGACCGGATCGAGGAAGCGATCCTGCGCCAGATCGCGCTGCTGTGGCAGACCCGCGTCCTGCGCCGCGACAAATTGGGCGTCGCCGACGAAGTCGAGACCGCGCTTTCCTATCTGCGCGACGTGTTCCTGCCCGTCATCCCCGCGCTTCATGCCCGGTGGGACCGGGCGCTCGGCGCGCGCTCGCCCAGCTTCCTGCGCGCGGGCAGCTGGATCGGCGGCGACCGCGACGGCAATCCCTTCGTGGGCGCCGATTCGATGCGGCTCGCGCTCGCCCGCGCCTGCGAGACGGTGCTTGTCCATTATCTGGGCGAAGTGCATGCGCTCGGCGCCGAACTGTCGATCTCGACCGAACATGGCCCGGTCGACGAGGCCGTGCTCAAGCTGGCCGAGGCGAGCCATGACGATGCCGTCAGCCGCCAGGACGAACCCTATCGCCGGGCGCTTTCGGGCATCTATGCCCGGCTTTCCGCGACGCATCTGAAGCTGACGGGCAAGCAGCCGCCGCGCCCCGCCCCGCTCGCCGCGCCCGCCTATGAAGCGCCGGGCGAGCTTCGCGAGGATCTGGCCGCGATCGCGCGCGGGCTCGCCGCGCAGGGATCGGGCACGCTGAGCGGCACCGGGGCGCTCGGGCGGCTGATCCGCGCGGTCGAAAGCTTCGGCTTCCATCTCGCCACGCTCGACATGCGCCAGAACAGCGCGGTCCATGAGCGCGTCGTCGCCGAATTGCTCAAGACCGCGGGCGTGAGCGAGGACTATCTGGGACTTTCCGAAGACGAGCGCGTGGCAATGCTCCGCCGCGAACTCGAAAGCCCGCGCCCGCTCACCAGCCCCTATGCGGGCTATTCGGACGAAACCGCCTCCGAACTCGCCATCGTCCGCGAGGCGGCGGCGAGCCACGCCAAATATGGCCAGGGCTGCATCACGCATTACATCGTCTCGATGGCGCAATCGGTATCGGACCTGCTCGAGGTCCATGTGATGCTCAAGGAAGCGGGCCTCTATCTTCCGGGCGATCCGCCCCGGGCGCAGGTCATGGCGATTCCGCTGTTCGAGACGATCGGCGATCTCGAAAGCGCGCCGGGCATCATGGCCGCGTGGCTGGCGTTGCCCGAAGTCGCCGCGATCGCCGCCCGGCGCGGGCATCAGGAAGTGATGATCGGCTATTCGGACAGCAACAAGGATGGCGGTTATCTGACCTCGACCTGGCAGCTGAGCCGGGGTTCGACCGCGCTGAAGCCGGTGTTCGAAAAGGCCCGGATCGCGATGCAGCTGTTCCACGGGCGCGGCGGCGCGGTGGGGCGCGGCGGCGGATCGAGCTTCGCGGCGATCCTCGCCCAGCCGCCCGGAACGGTGCAGGGCCGCATCCGCATCACCGAACAGGGCGAAGTGATCGCCGCCAAATACGGCACCCGCGAAAGCGCGATGACCAATCTGGAGGCGATGGCCTCGGCGACGTTGCTTGCCAGCCTGGAACCCGAAAAGCTGGCCCCCGCCGATGCCGAACGATTTGCCGTGGCGATGGACCGGCTTTCAGGCACCGCTTTCAAGGCGTATCGCGGGCTGGTCTATGAGACCGAGGGCTTCCGCCGCTTCTTTCGCCAGGCGACTCCGATCGCCGAGATCGCAGGCCTCAAGATCGGCTCGCGCCCCGCCAGCCGCAAGAAATCCGACGCGATCGAGGATCTGCGCGCCATTCCCTGGGTGTTCAGCTGGGCGCAGGCGCGGATCATGCTGCCGGGCTGGTACGGCGTCGGCGCCGCGCTGGCCGCGTTCGAGGACAAGGGGCTGCTGCGCGAAATGGCCGAGGGCTGGCCATTCTTCGCCTCCGCGCTGGCGAACATGGAGATGGTGCTCGCCAAGTCCGACATGGGGCTCGCGAGCCATTATGCGGCGCTGGTCGAGGATGCGGACCTGCGCGATGCGATCTTCGGCCGTATCCGCTCGGGCTGGCAGGCGACTCATGACGGGCTGCTCGAGGTCACGCGCCAGACGCGGCTGCTCGAAAAGCATCCTGCGCTGGAGGCTTCGGTCCGCCTGCGCCTCCCCTATATCGAGCCGCTCAACCTGCTCCAGATCGAACTGATCAAGCGGCATAGGGCGGGCGAGGAGGATTCGCGGATCGGCGAAGGCATCCTGCTGTCGATCAACGCGATCGCGACGGCGCTGCGGAACAGCGGCTGACCCGTTCCTCCCGGTGCCGGGGAGGACTTCAGGTTTCCAGAAATAATTCCGCCAGTTCCGCCGGCACCCGCGCGATCCGGCCGCTCGCGCGGTCGATCATCGCCCAGGTGGTCTTCGCCTCGACCCGGACCTTGCCGTCCGCGCCCAGGAACCGGACGTTGCGGTTGAACCGCGCGCCACGCGGCGGTTCGTCGACCCAAGTCTCGCCGGTCACGGTCTCGCCTTCGGAGACGTTGCCGCGATAATCGATCTCGTGCCGTGTCACGACGAAGAAGCAGGCATCCTGCACCGATTGGGGGGCGAGCGATTCCCAATGCGCGACCGCGATGTCCTGGATCCATGCGACCCACACCGCATTGTTGACGTGCCCGAGCACGTCGATGTCCTGGCTGCAAGCGATCTTGCGGAGGGTGAAGCGCGCCATCGCGCTCCTATCGCGTTCAGTGGATCGCGGTGCAAGGGAGCGCGGGCTGGCCGGGCGCGGTAAAGTCCATATCGTCGCCCTTGCCGCGCAGCTCGAAGCCGCCGCCGGCGTATGAAATTCCCGAAGCGACTCGCTGCTGCTTGAGCGTCACCGACCGCGCACCGCGGCGCGTCACCGTCACGATCCCCTTGTCGGGATCGAAAGCCGCGGTGATCCGCGACCCGTCGATGCAGCGATAGCGCGCGGTCGAGCGGTTATCGACATCGCCCGGCTGCGGGCCCGGCGCCGCCTCGCCCGGGCGCGGCTTGATGTCGGTGGCCCGGATCCGCCATTTGCGCTGCTCGGCGGTCGCGCCATCGACTTCGGTGCGATGGAGTGTGATCGCGCCGCGCATGTTGAACGCAGCGCCGCCCTTGAGCTTGCCATAGACCTGCACCGGCACGCTCACATAGCGCTGGCCCGCCCCGGCATCCACATCGCCCGGCGCGCCGATATTGGCGTGATATTCGGAATATCTGGCGAAGCTGGCGGCGAAAGCCTCGGCGCTCATCCCCGAGGCGCGGCCGCCATTTTCCCATAACGCCCAGGCCTGGCGGTACTTGCCCGCCTCCAGCAGCGCATAATAGGTCTGGACGACGTTCGCCCCGCCTTGCGCGCTGTCCTCGGTGAAGGGGGCCTCGCTGACCGGAGTCGTGTCATTGTCGAGCCCGCCGGGCGTGCCCGGTGCCGGAGGCGTGATCGGCGTGACGGCGGGCGCGGGTTCGCCGATCGTGTTGGTCGCATCGTTGGCGACACTGGTTTCGGACTGGGGACTGCACGCGGCGAGCGGCAGGCAAGCGAGCATCAGGGGAAGGCGCATCCGGACCCAACGCGGGCCCGGACGCGCCGTTCCGTCAGAACTTCATATGCTCGTTGCCGACAAAGCCCAGCTTGGTGATCCCGCCCCGCTTGACGACCGCCAGCACCTGGTCGAACCGCTCGTACCGCGTCTGGGGATCGGTCTGGAGTTGAAGATCGGCATTCTCGCGCAGCGTCAGGCTGAGCAACGAGGGCAACTGGCTGTCGGTCACGCGCTGCCCGTCCCAATAGAGCCCGCCGCCGGCATCGATGCCGAGTTTGTGCGGCTTGCCCTGTGGCGCCCCGGGGCCGGCGGGCAAGTCGATCTTCACCGAATGGCTCTGCATCGGGATGGTGATGATCAGCATCACGAGCAGCACCAGCATCACATCGATGAACGGCGTGACGTTCATCGCGTTGAACAGCTGGGGCTCCTGGAAGGTGACGGCACGCTTCATGGCATCGCTCCTCTCTGATGATGATGTAACATATCATCGAAGAACGCGGACAGGAAGCCCGCACAATCCTTCCGTCACCCCGGATTCAATCCGGGGTGACGGTAAGGGGAGGATTCTCAACAGGCCTCGTATTTCCAGTTCCGCCGTTTGCCGTCGCGCATCCATGCGACCGCTTCGGCAGCGCGCCTGGCGCGGGTCTCTGGCCGCTTGGCTTCGCCGATCCACTCGCAATATTCGCGGCGGCAGCCGGGCGGAAAAGCATCGAACGTCGCGGAGGCGGCGGGATCTCCGGCCAGTGCCTCGGCCAGCTCGGGGGGCACCGGCAGTTCGGGCCTGGGCGCTCGCACCGCGCGGATTGGCTTCACCCCGGCGTCCATGCGTGCCACCGCGGCTTTCACTTGCGCCTCGACCTCGGCGGCGGCGGGCAAGTCATCGAGCGAAGCAATCCGCCCGAGCTGGCCCATCGCCTCGCCTTCCTTGCCGGTCTTGTCACTGCGGTCCCAGAAGCCGAACGCGGCATGCGCCTTGAACGCCGCCATGTTCGCCAGCGGCCTTCCGCGGTAGGTGAAGAAGGGATGCGACCATTTGATCGTCTCCTCCGCATCGGGGCAGGCGGCGTGGACGCGCTCGCGCAGCCAGGCGAGGATCGGCCGGGCGAACTCGGCCTGCTTGCCGATATAGCCGTCGATGCGAGGGTCGCGAGTCATGGGGCGCTCCGGATGGATGCGCTCTGTCTCCTACCGGCCGGGGCCCGGCGTCAAGGTTCGAGCGCGTCCTCGTCGGCGTCGTCGAGCTCGTCGCCATCCCCGTCATCGAACCCGGCCTGGACCTCGTCCTCGGCGGTCGCTTCGGTGGTGAGTTCGGCGTCGTCATCCTCTTCGCCCAGCTCGCCGTCGAGCATGGACAGTTCGTCATCGTCATCGTCGCCGAGATCGGGGACCATGTCGGTGAGGACCAGCCCGTCGCTCGGCCCGTCGCGCGTCACTTCGAGGATTTCCGCGCGCTGGCTCTCGTCATAGCCGTCCTCGTCATAGCCGTCGTCGCCGGGACTTTGCCCGCTCACCTGATAACCGCCCATCGCTTTCTCCTGCCGCTTGAGTGCGTACAGGCCGAACGGCGGCGATGGCGGACTCGTTCCGCGCGGATGCGACGAACAGCTGGGCTCAGCTCGGGCGGAAGAGCCGCCCGCGCTCGGTGATCGCGACGATGATCAGTGAGGTCACCCCCATCACAACGAAGCCGATGTAGAGCGGCACGGTCGAGCCGTCGAAGGCTTGCCCGATCACCGCGCCGCCCACCGCCCCGCCCAGCGTGCCGACAAAGCCCTGAAGGCTCGACGCGGTGCCCGCGATCGACCCCATCTTGTCCATCGCCATCGCCGAGAAATTGGCGCCGACCAGCCCGAAACAGCCCATCATCAGCGCCTGAAGCATGGCGAAGGTCCACAGATTCTCGTGGCCGCTCCATGCGACCATCAGGTGAAGAGAAGCGATCACCGTCAGCAGCGCCAGCGCGCTGTGCGAGATCAGCCGCATCCCGAATCGCATCACGAAGCGCGAATTGAGGAACGATCCGATCGCCATCATTCCCGCGACGCAGCCGAACACCAGAGTCAGCAAGTCGAGCTCATGGAAGACATCGTCCATGATCTGCGGCACCGATCCGATGAACCCGAACAGCGCGGCGCTGACCGCGGTCGATCCCAGCGTATAGCCGACCGAGTTGCGGTCGCTGAGCACCAGCCGGTAATCGCCCAGGATTCGGCGGAAATTCAACGGTTGGCGCGCATCCTTCGCCAGCGTCTCGGGCATGCGCAGCGCGAACCAGGCCAGCACCATCAGCCCCGCCGCCGCGATTCCCCAAAAGATCAGCCGCCACGAACCGACCTTGAGGATCGCCCAGCCGAATGCCGGCGCGATCACCGGCGCGGCCATGAACACGATCATCGCCAGGCTCATCACCTGCGCCATCGCGCGCCCCGCGAAACAATCGCGTACCAGCGCCACGGTGACGACGCGCGCACCCGCCGCGCTCGATCCCATCGCCGCGCGGGCGATCAGCAGCAGCGTGAAGCTTCCCGAAAGCGCCGCGAGCGCGCTCGTCAGGGCATAGGCCAGCAGCGCGCCGATCAGCACCGGACGACGCCCATAGCGGTCGGACAAGGGGCCATAGGCCAGCTGCGCGAAGGCGAAGCCGATCAGGAAGGCAGTGATGACATATTGCCGGTCATTGTCGCGCAGCACGCCCAGCGACTCGCCGATCGCGGGCAGCGCGGGGAGCATCGAATCGATCCCCAGCGCGGTGAGCGCCATCATGCTCGCCGCGAGCGCCACGAATTCGGCGAACGCCAGCGGCGCGCGATTGGCGGCGCTGCTCGTCAGGGAAGGTGCCGGCTGATCCATCGCGCATGCCCATGGCGGATCGCCGCGCCCGCGTCACCCTCTGCCGCGCGCTTTCCGCACACGCTTTCACACCGGCTTGACGCAGATTAACGCGAGCGTTAGTGTGTTGTTAAACTCATACACCATCTGGACACGCGCCATGTATCGTATCGCCGCCATCCTCCTCGCGCCGCTCGCGCTCGCCGCCTGCGGGACCGAAGGCAATTCGACGATCACGCTCAACGGCGAGGACGGCAATGTCAGCATCGTCACCGATGCCGATGGCAAGACCACGATCAACGCGCCCGGGGTGAACGGATCGGTGACGTTGCCGAAGATCGCCATCGATTCGGCCGATTTCCAGGTCAGCGGCGTGAAGCTCTATCCCGGCTCGACCGTGCGCGACTTCAATCTCGACGCCAGCGAACGCGGCGGCAGCGAGAAGGCGCAAGGCCGGCTGAGCATCGCCTTCGACTCACCCGCCCCGCTGGAAAAGGTCCAGGCCTGGTTCCGCGACAATATGGCGGCGCGCAAGTTCAAGGTCTCGGCGCAGGGCAATGGCTTTGCGGGGACCACCGACGAGGGGGATCCGGTGACACTCGAACTGACGCCGGACGGGACGGACAAGACCAAGGGCAAGATGACGATCGGGGCGTAGTTCGCTCGCCTCCCGGCGAGATTGCGGCACCGTTTCAGCTTTTGCTGAAACGCACAGGAGCGTCTATCCTGAGGGATAACGACTCTCCCGGAGCAACCATGTCCGATACCATTCTCGCCGAAGTCCCGCTCATCTCGATGAAGGATCAGGCGGCCGACCCTGACGGCTTCGCCCAGGCGCTCGGCGCTTCGTTCAAGCGCTTCGGGTTTGCGATGGTCAGCGACCATGGCGTCCCGCAGGACGTGGTCGATCGCGCATGGGCGGCGACCAAGGCTTTCTTCGCGCTCCCCGAGGACGAGAAGCGCCGCTATTTCGTCGAAGGCGGCGGCGGCGCGCGCGGGCTGACGCCGTTCAAGACCGAGATCGCCAAGGGCGCGACTCATGTCGACCTCAAGGAATTCTGGCATGTCGGGCGTGAGCTGGCCAAGGGGCATCGTTTCGAGGCGCTGATGGCGCCCAACATCTGGCCCGACCGGCCCGAGGGATTCCGCGACACCTTCCTGAACCTGTTCCAGGCGCTCGACGATGCCGGCGACCGGCTGCTCTCGGCGATCGCGCGCTATCTCGATCTCGCCCCGGACTGGTTCGATCATGCGGTGAAGGACGGCAATTCGGTGCTGCGCCTGCTCCATTATCCGCCCGTGCCGGCGGACGCGCCCGAGGTTCGCGCCGGCGCGCATGAGGACATCAATTTGATCACGCTGCTGCTCGGCGCCGAGGAGGCGGGGCTCCAGCTGCTCGAGCGCAGCGGCGAATGGCTGCCGGTCAAGCCGCCCGAAGGCGCGATGGTGGTCAATGTCGGCGACATGCTCCAGCGACTGACCAACAATGTCCTGCCCTCGACCACGCACCGCGTCGTCAATCCCGCGCCCGAGCGCCGCGGCCATGCGCGCTATTCGATGCCCTTCTTCCTCCACCCCGCGCCCGATTTCCTGATCGAGACACTGCCGGGCTGCATGCAAGACCGCCCGAACCTCTATCCCACGCCGATCACCGCGCATGATTACCTGCACGAGCGGCTGGTCGAGATCGGCTTGGTGAAAAAGTAATTCCGCCATATCGTTACGCCAACACAATCAGCTGACACTGCGTTTCGGGGGCAAAACCGAAGAGGAGGCGTTGATGAAGAAGGTGATGATGATCGTGGCCGCGGCCGCGACGGTCGGAGTGGCGGTGCCGGCGATGGCGCAGACCCAGACCTATAAGCGCAGCGCGACCGACGGGCCATCGCGCTCGACCTTCCGGGGCGGCGCGAGCACCTATAATTATGGCGAATCGAAGCGTGCCGAGCGGTTCGGCGACTGTGTCGTGGCGAAGGATCCGCTCAACAGCGCCGCCTATGCCAAGGCGCCCGAGGGCAGCACCGCGCTGACCGCCGCCGGGCGCGCGCTCGAGCCCGCGTTCGACACGTGCCGCGCCTATCTCCAGAACTGGGCCTATTATGACGCGAACGCGGTGACCTCTCACCGCCGCGCCATTTATCGGGCGGTCCAGCGGCGCGAACAGCCCGGCAGCTGAACCCCACAAGTTTCCCTTTCTTGGCGCGCCGCAGGACTTGGGTTAGCGGCGTGCCAAGAGGGAGAGATTTGTGACCGAACCACTGCGCATCGCACTTGCCGGGCTGGGCACCGTTGGCGCGGGCGTGATCCGGCTGATCGACGCCAATGGCGAGCTGATCGCGCGGCGCGCGGGGCGGCCGATCGAAGTCGTCGCGGTCTCCGCGCGCGACCGCGCCAAGGATCGCGGCGTCGATATCTCGCGCTTCGCCTGGGTCGACGACACGATCGAACTGGTCGAGCATCCCGGCGTCGACGTGATCGTCGAGCTGGTCGGCGGCGCCGACGGCCCGGCGCTGGCGCTCGCCCGAACGGCGCTCAAGGCGAACAAGAGCGTCGTGACCGCGAACAAGGCGATGATGGCCTATCACGGCCTCGAACTCGCCCGCCTCGCCGAAGCCGGGGATATTGCGCTCAAGTTCGAAGCCGCGGTCGCGGGCGGCGTGCCGGTGATCAAGGGGCTGCGCGAGGGCGCCGCCGCCAATGTGATCGGCCGCGTCTATGGCATCCTCAACGGCACCTGCAATTTCATCCTGTCCAAGATGGAGGCGGCCAAAGAAGATGGGGGGGGCCGCGACTTCGCCGAGATTCTCGCCGAGGCACAGCGGCTGGGCTTTGCCGAGGCCGATCCCGGTTTCGACATCGACGGCGTCGACGCCGCGCACAAATTGTCGATCCTCGCCAGCATCGCCTTCGGGACCGAGCCTGCGTTCGGCGATGTCGCGGTGACCGGAATCCGCCACGTCATCGCGGCCGACATCGCCGAAGCGGCGGCGCTGGGCTATCGCGTCCGCCTGCTCGGCACCGCCGACTGGGGACCGCACGGCCTGTTCCAGCGCGTCCATCCCCACCTCGTGCCGCTCAGCCATCCGCTGTCGCATGTCACCGGATCGACCAACGCAGTGGTGGCCGAGGGCAATTTCGTCGGGCGGCTGTTATTCCAGGGCGCGGGTGCGGGGGACGGGCCGACCGCCTCCGCCGTGGTCGCCGACCTGATCGATATCGCGCGGGGCGAGTTCGGCCCGCCCTATGCGATGCCCGCCGATTCGCTCGGCCATCCCGACGCAGCCGATAGCGGCGCGCGGATCGGGCGCGCCTATGTGCGTTTCCTCGTCGAGGACCGGGTCGGCGTGCTCGCCGAGATCGCCGCGGCGATGCGCGATGCCGGGGTCTCGATCGAGAGCCTGATGCAGCGCGGGGCGAACCCGGACGGCAGCGTGCTCGTCGCGATCGTCACCCATGAAGGCCCCGAGCGCTGCGTCGCGCAGGCGCTCGAACGGCTGCGCGGCTCACCCAGCCTCGCGGGCGAGCCGATGTGGATGCATATCCTCGGCGGCTGAGATCAGGGCCGCGTGCGGTCCGTCAGTGCGCCAGTTCGCGCTTCACCGTCGTCCCGCCGTCGAACCCCATCGACACCGACACGCCCACCGCGCCGCACCCGCTGAGGAACGCGCCCAGCCCGCACGCCGGCTTGCCGAAGTCGCTGGTCAGATACGCCGTCCGCGCCGGCACCGAATCGCGGGTGCGGCCCGCGCTGACGAAGGGGACGCGGTATTTGTCGGCCTCGCGCGCGCCGCATACCACGATCTCGTCATCGCCATTGGGCCGCTCGCACGGCACGTCGGCGCGCGTCAGCGTGCGGTAATTGGTCACCGCAGCGGCGACCAGATCGCCATCCTGCGCGCCCATCAACAGCATCATCGAAAGCAGCAACATTCCTCGGCTCCTTCCGCCCCCGTCACGGATGTGCCGCGCGCTTGTGGCGAAATTGGGGAGTTAATCGATCTCGGTGCGCAGGATGCGTTGCCCCTTGCTCGGGCAGACCGGCGCACCGGTGGTGCCGCAGGGTTGCCAAATGCCGCGCAGCGCCCGGTCCTTGGGCCGCTCCCCGGCGACCGGGCGGGCATCGAGCCGGTAGCGCCGCCCGGGATCGCAGGCGGCATCGGCGCAATCCTTCGCGACGAGATCGAGGATGCGAGGAAAGGCCGGCTCGCCCACGGGATCGGCATCAGCCGGCGTGGTTTGCAGCAATAGCGCGAAGAAGAGCATCGGCGGAGCCTCTGAAACGCCCGCCCCGGTGCTCTTCTCTGTCAACGCTGGCCGACACCGATGGTTGCCCGGCGCGCCCGCCTCCCCTATCGCCCCCTCCAATCTCAGTACCAACTTTTGGGGCCTTCGATTCCATGAGCAAGAATCTCGACCGCGTCCTCGTGCTCGAAATGGTCCGCGTGACCGAAGCCGCCGCCATCGCCGCCTCCGCCCTGACCGGGCGTGGCGACGAAAAGGCCGCCGATGCCGCCGCGGTCGAGGCAATGCGCGAGGCGCTCAACGGGCTCTATATGGACGGCACCGTCGTCATCGGCGAAGGCGAGCGCGACGAGGCCCCGATGCTGTTCATCGGCGAAAAGGTCGGCAGCGCGATCGGCAAGGGGCCGAAGATCGACATCGCGCTCGATCCGCTCGAAGGCACCACCATCTGCGCCAAGGCCGGGCCGAATGCGCTGGCAGTGCTGGCGGTCGCCGAGGAAGGCGGGCTGCTCAACGCGCCCGACGTCTATATGGACAAGATCGCGGTCGGCCCGGGCTATCCGGCGGATATCATCGACCTCGCCAAATCGCCGACCGAGAACGTCAAGGCCGTCGCCGCCGCCAAGGGCGTCCAGCCGCACGAGATCATCGCCTGCGTGCTCGATCGCCCGCGCCACGAAGCGCTGATCGCCGAGCTGCGCGCGCTGGGCTGCGGCGTCATGCTGATCGGCGACGGCGATGTCGCGGGAGTGATCGCGACCACTGACCCCGCGACCACGATCGACATCTATATGGGATCGGGGGGCGCACCCGAGGGCGTGCTGGCCTGCGCGGCGCTGCGCTGCGTCGGGGGCCAGTTCAAGGGCCGGCTGATCTTCCGCAATGACGACGAACGCGCCCGCGCGCGCAAATGGGGCATCGAGGATCTCGACAGGATCTACGACCTGACGGACCTCGCCCGCGGCGACTGCATCTTCGCCGCCACGGGGGTTACCGACGGCTCGCTGCTCGAAGGCGTCAAGCGCGTCGGCGGCAAGATGACCACCGAAAGCGTCGTGATGCGCGCGAGCTCGGGCACGGTGCGCTGGGTGAAGGGCGAACACCGGCTGTGATCGTCTGGGGCCTGCTGAGCCTGTCGCTCGCATGCCTTGCCTGGCATCTGAAGGGCGACGCCGCCGAATATCAGCGCTTCAAGGCGATGACCGGCACCGCCGATCGCCAGCGGACCTATTATGGCTGGGTGGCCAAATCGCTGCTGCTGATGGCGGGTCCGGTCGCGCTCTCGCTGGCGCTGCTCGGCCGTTTCGGCGCGCTGGCGGCGCTCCCACTCGAATTCGCCGGGCTGGCCGCGCTGCTGCCGACGCCCGAGGGGAATGATCCCGGCGGGATGATGGCGGGCGTGGCGATCGGGCTGCTCGGCGGGCTGGCGCTCGCGGTGTTCGCCGCACGCCGGAAAGCCAGTGGCTCGAAAAAACCCCGGACGCTCGGCGAGTTCGACGCGCTGGTGCCGCGCAACCGCCGCGAAGTGCCGGGCGCACTGCTGCTCTCGATCAACGCCGGCTTCAGCGAAGAACTCTTCTTCCGCCTGCTGCTCCCGCTGCTGATCGCGCTCGCCACCGGCAGCGCGATTGCGGGCTTCCTGGTCTCGGCGGTGCTATTCGGGATCGCGCATCATTATCAGGGCTGGGTGGGGGTACTGGCGACCGGAGTCTTCGGGCTGGTCTTCACGTTGATCTATCTCGTAACCGGCAGCATCTGGCTGGCAGTGGCGCTCCACGCGGCGGTCGATATTCTCAGCCTGGTGGTTCGCCCGTTCGCGACCGGGGCACTCAAGCGCGGCTAGGCCGCGGCCGCCAGTCCGTGGCGAGTCGCAAACGGAAGCCAAGCCGCGAGCCGCGCGTCCCCCGCCGGCGCCGCCTCGGCGCGCGTCGCGGGCAGGCTCGCCAGCCAGTCATATTGCCACGGCGTCAGCTTATGGGTTTCGACGCGATATTGCGCGCGGGCGATGGCGAGCAACGATGGCGTGGGGGCGGGAAGCGGCGGCGATTCCTTGCTGGCGAGCGTCTCGGTAAAATCGAACGGCAGCGCGAGCAGGCGGACGCTGTCGGGCCGCCAGAAGCGCCCCGCCATCGCCGCGATCAGCGGATCGATGCCGCTATCGGCGGGCGCGGGTTCGCTCTCGACGCCGCGCGCGCGCAGGATTTCGGCGCGGGCGCGTTCGATCCGCGCGAGCTCGGCGGGGATCGCCTGCGGCCCATCACCGGGCGGGCGCGCGGCTTCGAGATAATCGGCGAAGCCGGCGGCGAATTCATAAAGCGTATAGGAGCGCGACGGATGCGCGGCGATATAGCCCTGCGCGAACAGGCCGAACGCGGTTTCGCCGGCGAGCGCCGCGAGCATTGGATATTCGGAGCGGAGGCACTCGATCAGCCGTAGCCGATAGCCCTGCATATAGATGCCGATCCGGTCCTCGGCGGTCAGGCGATTATCCCCGCGCACCCGGCCGCGCAGCCCCGGCGCGTCGCGATCGAGAATCGCCGCCTGCATCCAGTCCTGCAATTCGGCGAGCATCACGCCGCCGCGCGTTCGGGCAACGCCAGCGCGGCGCGCACCGCCTTTGCCTTGGCGAGCTCGGCGAGCAGATCGGCGAAGGGCGGGATATTGGCGTCCCATTCGAGCAGAGTCGCGACCGGCCCGCACCGCTCCCAGGCGTGCGCATAGAGCGCCCACACCGCATCGGGCACCGGCCCGTCATGCGTGTCGATCAGATGCGTGCCGTAATCGCTCGGCCCCGCGAGGTGCATCTGGACGACATGGCTCGCGGGGATGCCGTCGATATATTCCAGCGAATCGAGCCCGTGGTTGAAGCAGCTGACATGGACATTGTTGACGTCGAGCAGCAGCCCGCACCCGGTGCGCGTGGCTAGGCGGGCGATGAACTCCCATTCGGGCATCTGGCTCGCGCTGAATTCGAGATAGGTGCTGGGGTTTTCAAGGATCAGCGGGCGGCCGAGAAACGCCTGCACCCGGTCCACGCGCTCCGCGACGTGATCGAGGCTCTCCTGCGTCAGGGGCATCGGCAGCAGATCATGGCTGTTGATCCCGCCCAGCCCGGTCCAGCAGAGATGGTCCGAAATCCACAGCGGCTCGAATCGCGCGGCGAGATCGCGGACCTTGGCCAGATAATCCATGTCGAGCGGCGCGCTGCTCCCGATCGACAGCGACACGCCGTGCATCACGATAGGGCGATGCGCCGCGACATGCTCGAGCACCCGGATCGCATAGCCCTGAGTATCGAGGCAATTCTCGGTGATGACTTCGAACCAGTCGACGCCCCAATCGGCGGCGGGCGTCGCCATCAGGTGCGGAAAATGTTCCTCGCGCAGCCCGACCCCGTCGCCGGGATCGGACAGGCCGAGGCGAGGTTGCACCGCCACGAGCGCCTCAGGTCGAAGGCGGGAAGGCGAGCCGCAGATCGTCGGGCGCCTGTTGCGCCGGCACCGGCTGGCTCTTGGCCTGCAGCACCATCGCGAAAGCCTTGAACGCCACGTCCTCGACCTTGTCGCCCTCGGCGAAGTTCAACGTCCCGATCTTCTTGTTGGTCGGGGGGGCGCCGCAGTTCGACGGAGACGACGTGGGTGTCGGCGTACCGCATAGATTCTTGCCCGCGGCGCTTTCGGCCTTGGCGCCGCAGCCCTGCGGAGTCGGAGACGGCGCGCCGCCGCTCGATTGGCCCGCGAGCAGATAGACGTCCATCGTCCCCGCCTTGGGATAGAGCTGCATCGCCGAAATCGGCACCGCGCATCCGCCAAAGCCCTTGCAGATATTGTCGCTGGGCGCGGTGTAAGTGACCGAAGGCGTCGGCGAAGGCGTGGGTGTGCCGCAAATCCCGCCCTGGGTCCGCATCCTGACGGCCGAGCAATTGCCGCCCTGTGGCTTGACCGCCGCCGCGACCTTGGGAGTCGCCGCCGCACCGCATCCGCTCGCAGCACCGCAACTGCCGCCGCCGGTGCTTTGCTGGACGAAACCGCAGCCGCCCATGCCCTTGCACAGGTTCGAGCCCCGGCAGGTGTGGAAGATATCGGTCTGCGCACAGCTGTTGCCGCCCGCATTGCCGTCGAGGCTGAGCCCCTGACAGGCATGGTTGACGACATTGGTGTCGGGCGACGGGATGCCCTTGCTGAGATCGGGGGTGGCGCCGAACACCGCCCAGGCGGTCGACATGCGGTCGCCCGATCCCGCCATCGACGGGAAGGGGAAGGAGCCGGTGCCCGCCCAATAATCGTTGAGCACGGTCGTCACGCCCTTGATCGATCCGACGACCGCCTGACTCAGCGTCTCGTAATTGGCCTGGCGCGCGTCCTGGTGCGCGAGATTGTTGAGCGCGGTGGCGACCTGCTCCGGGGTGGGCAGGCCATAGGGATTGTCGGCGGGGTCGTAGTCAGGCGTGGTCAGGTCGGCAGCGGTCCAGTTGCCGGTCTTGCCCGCACGGTCCCAAGTGAGGACGCCGCCCTGCTTCATCAGATCGCGGACACGCTCGAACCGCTCGAAATGATCGTCGCCGTCATTGTCGAACCGCGCCGCCGCGTCGGACGAGGGGACCTGCTCGCCGGTGTCCGAATAGCTCGGATAGTCGGATTTGAGCGCATCGTCGCTGGGGCAATATTCGGGCTTCACCGCCATCAACAGGCCCTGTTCGGCCGCCAGCTTCTGCCGCGCCTTCAGTGTCGCGCCTTCGCCCTGATCGGTGATGGCGTTCATCATGTTGAGCGCCTGGCCGAGCGCGATTTCCTTGTCGGTCAGCGCGATGGTGGTTTCGAACCCCATGAATTCGCGCATCGGATGGCCGGGGAAGCTGAAATTGTTGAACAGATCGTTCTGCCGCCCGTTCGCGTCGAAGACATGATCCCACAGCCGCGTGCCATCGTCATAGGTGGTCGTCAGATAATCGCGATAACATTGGTACATATAGCCGATCGAGCCGAACCAGATGTTCGCGGTCGCGGGGTCGTAATCGGGGCTGTCGGAGAACGGCACCTTGGGGAAATATTGCTCGCGGTTGCGGACGATATCCGCCTCGGCATCCTCCTGCGGCTGCTCGATCGCGAGGAACAGCGCGATCCGGTCGGCGTCTAACGGGCCGACATTGACCTTCACATTGGCGTAGGTGCTGGTGTCGGTCAGGTCGACGATCGTCGGGATCGCCGTCAGCGCCGGGCCGTAGCAGATCCAGCCATTGTCGCCGTCCTGCAGCGCGGGATCGGTGAAGTCGGGCGTCGCGCCGATCGCGGTGGCGAGGTTGGCCGCCATCTGGAGATGGAGCATCTCCTGGATGAAGATCGAGAAGACGATATTGAACGCCTCCTTGTTGGCCCAGCCCGGCTTGCCGCGATCCGCCTCGGCGGGAAAGGCGCTGGTCTTGGCCCCGGGCCAGACGCGGCCCTTGTAAAAGGCGTTCCCCGCGCCGGTGATCGGATGCATGCCGCTGATCGAATAGAGCGATGTCATGTAGAGCGGGATCGTGAACAGCTCGACGTTCACCGCCGCCTGCGCGATCCAGCGCACTACCTTCGTATCGGTTTCGATGAATTTGCTGTCGCGGCCGGACAAAGCCCCGCTCTCATGCGTGAGATGCATGATCTTCTCCCCCATCGCTATTGATTCATTTGACGAATCATCTGTCTCATACTTGAGCGAATGCCGTCAATCACAACAACATGCTGAATGGCGAAATAACATCCGCAAATATCTATTGGTCCATTATTGAGAATTGTTATCAATTCATTTTGGCGTCGATTGCAAATGAAGCGCGCCCTGGTGCCAGTCTTCGCCGTTGCTTGTCTTGCCGCCGGCCAATCACTCGCCCGCTTGTCTTGGCGCGCGCGTGCGTCCATCACGCGGGCAAGCCGAAGAACGGAGGTTGGAAATGCGTCATTCGTTGCTGCTCGCCGGGATCGCGGCACTGCTTGTCCCCGTCGCCGCCGCGCCCGCCCGCGCGCCGCACACTATGCCGGCGGAGGCCGCCTTCACTTATGAAGAGGTGATGGTCCCGATGCGCGACGGGGTGAAGCTGCAGACCGTGATCCTGCGCCAGCGCGGCAAGGACGGAAAGCTGCCGATGCTGCTCCAGCGCACGCCCTATGGCGTGCCCGATGCGGCGCCCGCCGGGATACCGGGATCATGGAAATTTCTCGCCGCCGATGGCTATATCTTCGTGTTCCAGAACATGCGCGGCCAGTTCAAGTCGGAAGGCGATTTCGCCATGTCGATGGCGCTCCAGCCGAAGAATTCCAAGACCGCCGACGAAGCGAGCGATGCCTGGGACACGATCGACTGGCTGGTGAAGCATGTCGCCGACAATAACGGCAAGGTCGGCATGTGGGGCGTCTCCTACCCCGGCTATGCCGCCGCGGTCGCACTCGCCAGGCCGCATCCGGCGCTCAAGGCGGTCAGTCCGCAAGCGGCGTGGAACGACTGGTGGATGCACGACGATCTCCACCGCTATGGCGCCGCGCGGCTGTCCTATGCGACCGACTGGCTGTTCTCGCTCCAGAACAACGACCAGGGCAATGATTTCGACTATGGCGGCAAGGGCCCGGTCGACACATACGACTGGTTTCTCAAGCTCGGAAACGTCGAAAATCTCGACAAGCAATATTTCCACGGATCGGTGCCGCAGCTGACGGCGATGATCGAGCATCCCGATTATGACGATTTCTGGAAGAAGCAGCGCTGGACCGGGCAATTGGGCGTGACCACGGTACCGACGCTCCACGTCGCCGGCTTCTGGGATCAGGAGGATCCGCTGGGTACCTGGAAAATCTACGAAAAGATGGAGGAAAAGGACCCCAAGGGCCTCAACATGATCGTCGCCGGGCCCTGGGCGCACGGCACCTGGCACACCACCGGCGACAAGATCGGCTATGTGCCCGTCGGCAAGGATGCCGGCACCGAATTCATGCGCGATATCGAAGCGCCGTTCTTCGCTTACTGGCTCCACGGCAAGGGCGAGCAGCCGAAGTTCGAGGCGAAAACGCTGCAAAGCGGCTCATGGGTGTGGAAGAGCTACGCCAAATGGCCCGCCCCCGGCGCGACCGCGACTCCGCTCTATTTGCGCGGCGACGGCAGCCTGTCGTTCGATGCCCCGGCGACAGGCGAGGCGTGCCGCGACTATGTCTCCGATCCCGCCAACCCGGTGCCTTTCCGCGAGCGCCCGATCAGCCGCACCTATCCCTCGCAGGAATGGCGCTGGTGGGAGGCCGCCGACCAGCGTTTCGTCGATCATCGCCCCGATGTGCTGAGTTACACCAGCGTGCCCCTCGACAATGACCTGACCGTCACCGGCGCGTTCAGCGCGACGCTGATGGCATCGACCAGCGGAACCGACAGCGATTTCGTGGTCAAGCTGATCGACGTGCTTCCCGACGACTTTACCTCGGCCCCCGGCGGCGCGATCGGCGAGTACCCCAGGACGCTCAACGGCTATCAATGGCCGATCGCGATGGAGGTCCGCCGCGGCCGCTATCTCGACAGCTTCGAAAAGGCCACGCCGCTGACCCCCGGCAAGGTGGTGCCATGGCGCTTTGCGCTCCGCGATCATGACCATGTCTTCAAGAAGGGCCACCGGATCATGGTCCAAATCCAGTCGAGCTGGTTCCCGATGATCGACCGCAACCCGCAACAGTTCGTGCCGAACATCTACAAGGCGCAGCCCGGGGATTATGTGAAGGCGACCCAGCGGGTGTGCCCGGGGAGCCTGATCAACCTGCCCGTGATGCGCTAGGCGGCCAACACCCAACTTCGGTCCTCGTCGTCGTTCGCCGGAGGCTCGCGCCGCGGCGGGCGGCTGCGCGGCTCGCGCTTGCCTGAGACGAGCGAACGGATCGCGACCTTCACCGCGGTGAACCGGGTTGCCGACGCGGTCGTGACGACAGTGACGGCGACCTCCAGCCAGGTGGTCAGTTCCAGCGCCGCGATCATGTGCATGATCTCGGGCGCGCTCATCGCGAGCAGGCTGATCCCGTCGCGTTCGAGGAAATAGACGACAAGCGCCGCCCCAACCGCCAGCAGCACGATCAGCAGGAAGCCGCCGGCACCGATGCGGCTGCACAGCGCGGCGGGCTTCTCGACCAGCAACCGGTGCATGAAGCGGCCGACCGGCGTGCCCTTCGCGAGCAGCAGCGTCAGCCAGAGCGCGGCAAGGATCGCGGTCATCAGCTCTTGAGCCGATAGCCGGTGCGGAAGATCAGCCACACCAGGAGCATGCACAAAGCGAGGAAGCCGCCGGTGAAGGCCAAGCTCCAGCGCACATCGATATCGCCGACATCGCCGAAGAACGCCCAGCGGAACCCGCTGATGAGATAGGCGACCGGGTTGAAATGGCTCACCGTCCGCCACGGCTCGGGCAGGAAGCTCAAGGGGTAGAATGCCCCGCCCAGGAAAGTGAGCGGGGTGAGGATCAGCGCCGGAACGACGTTCAACTGCTCGAAGCCCTTAGCCCAGATGCCGATGACGAAGCCGAACATCGAGAAGGAAATCGACGTCAGCATCAGGAAGGCGATCATCGCCAGCGGATGATCGACGCGCAGCGGCACGAACAGCACCGATGTCGCGAGGATGATCAGCCCGATCACCATCGATTTGGTCGCGGCCGCGCCGACAAAACCGGCTACCAGCTCGACCGCGGAGATCGGCGCCGAGAGCAATTCGAACACGGTGCCGGTGAATTTGGGGAAATAGATGCCGATCGACGCATTGGCCACGCTCTGCGTCAACAGCGACAGCATGATCAGCCCGGGGACGATGAAACTCCCGTAATTGTCGACCCCGGGGATCTTCATATGGCTGCCCATCGCGCTGCCGAAGACGACGAAATAGAGCGAGGTGGTGATCACCGGCGTCGCGACGCTCTGCCACAGGGTGCGCAACGTGCGCGCCATCTCGAACCGGTAGATCGCCCAGATGCCGTGGAAATTGATGCCGGTCATGCCGCGGCTCCTTCGCCGGATTGTCCGCGAGGCTCGACCAGATCGACGAAGATGTCCTCGAGGCTCGACTTGGACGTATCGAGATCCTTGAAACCGATATTGAGCTCGGCGAGCTTGCGCAGCAGCGAGGGGATGCCGGTGCGTTCGGCCTGCGCGTCGAAGGTGTAGCGCAGGCGATGGCCCTCATCCTCAAGGCTCAGATGCCAGTCGTCGAGATCGGTGGGGATCGCCGCCATCGGCTCGCTCAGCGCAATGTCCATCTCGCGCTTGCCGAGCTTCTTCATCAGCTCGGCCTTGCCCTCGACCAGCAGCAACCGTCCCTTGTTGATCACGCCCACCCGGTCGGCCATCTCCTCGGCCTCCTCGATATAATGAGTGGTGAGGATGATGGTGGTGCCGCGCTCGCGCAGGCTTCCGATCATCTTCCACATATCGCGCCTCAGCGACACGTCCACGCCCGCGGTGGGCTCGTCGAGGAACAGAATTTCGGGCTCGTGGCTCAGCGCCTTGGCGATCAATACGCGGCGCTTCATTCCCCCCGAAAGCTCGCGCATCTGGGCGTTCTTCTTGTCCCATAGCGACAGGTCCCTAAGCACCTGCTCCAGATGCGCGTCGTCGGGCGCCTTGCCGAACAGGCCGCGGCTGAAGCGCAGCGTGCCCAGCACCGTCGAGAACATATCGACCGAGATTTCCTGCGGCACCAGCCCGATCCTGGAACGCGCTTCACGCGGGCTTCGGATCGCGTCGTAACCATCGACCAGGATCGTGCCGCTGCTCGGCGTGACGATCCCGCAGATGATCGAGATGAGCGTGGTCTTGCCCGCGCCATTGGGCCCGAGCAGCGCGAAAATCTCGCCGCGCCTGATCTCCAGATCGACATGGTCGAGCGCGCGCTGGCCCGAACCATAGGTCTTGGAGACCTGGTTGATCGACAGGATGGATGTCATGGCGCCCCCGGGAAAACGGAGTCGTGATTTAGGGTTGCAGACTGCCACCTACAAGCGAGGCGGAGACTATTTCCCGGCGCGCGCCGCCGCGATCGCGCGGACGAACGACGCATAGTCCATCGCGCCGTGATAGACGGACTTTCCGATCACGAAGCCCGGGGTGCCGCCGAGCCGCAGGTCATAGCCGATCTTGCGATTCGCCGCGATCTCGCCGGAGACGCGCGGCGATTGCAGCGCGGCGCGCGCGGTGCCGATATTCAGCCCGGCCTTGCCCGCCGCGACATCGAAATTGTCGCCGGCATAGAGCGCGTCGTGGAAGGGCTTGAACTTGTTCTGGTCCGCCGCCGCCAGCGCCCAGCGCGCCGCCTCGGTGCTTTCCTCGCCCAGCACCGGATATTCGCGATAGACGATGCGGATGCCGGGATCCTTGGCGATCACTTGCGCCAGCGTGGGCAGGCTCGCGCGGCAATAGCCGCAATTATAGTCCATGAAGGCGACGATGGTGACGTCGCCATTGGGGTTGCCGCCCCACGCGCCGGCATAAGGCTTCACCACTTCGGGATGGCCCTTCAGCGCGTCGTTCGAAGCCTTTTGCTGCGCCGCGGCTTCCTTGACCTGAAGCCGCTGCATCGCCTCGGGCAGGATTTCGGGATGCTCGAGGATATAGGCGCGCACCACCGTCTCGATCTTCGCCCGGTCACCGCCGATACCGGCGCCCGGCGCCATCGCCTGCGCCGCCGCGAACAGCCCCGCCCCGAGCGCGCCCGACGCCAGGAAGGCGCCGCCGAGCAGCCAGGGGTTGCTGGAAATCCGGTCGATCATCGCGTTGCCGCTCCAAAATTCAATTGGCGGCGGCCGCCGTTACGGCGTTCCTCCTCCATCGCGGTCTGCGAGACCATCATGATGTCCTGCGCACGAATCCAGTCGTTCGATCCCTGCGGCAGATTGGCCATCGCCGCGCGGCTGCTGACCAGCGCGGTGCGCGAATCGCCCATCAGGTTGGCGCGCTCGGCGGTGGCGAGCGCGACGCGGGCGGTGTCGCCCTTGCGCTCATAGACCATGCCGAGCTGGTACCAGGCATAGGGGTTCTGCGTGTCGCGCGCGACCGCGGTGCGCAGGATGCGCTCGGCCTCGGCAAGGTTCGCCGGGTCCTCGGTCGCGATCAGCGCATGGCCGAAAGTGGTGGCGATCAGCGGCTGGCTCTGGCTCAGCTCGGTCGCGCGGCGCAGCGGAACCAGCGCGCCCTGCGGATCGCCCGATTCGAGCATGATCTGGCCCTGCAGCTCGAGGAAATAGGGATCTTCGGGCGCCATCTTGACCAGCGCGTCGCATTCCGCCGCGGCCTGATCGGGATAGCCCTTGCGGTGATAGGCATAGGCGCGGGCGTAATGCGCATACATCGACTGGTCGCTGGGCGGGTAGAGAAGGAGCGTCTGCTGCGGATCGTTGACGAAGCCGCGCAGCTTGGCCTGGACGCGCTTGAAGCGGACCTCGAGCGCGGGATCGGTCTTGACGTCCCAGGCGGGCGCGCCGGTCAGATCCTTGGTCAGCGTCGCGATGCGCTCGCCCGACATCGGATGGGTCTGGGCGAACGGATCGACTTCGGGGTTCGAGGCGTAATAGCCATAGCTGAACTGCAGGTTCTGCAGCTTCTTGAAGAATTCGATCATCCCGCGCCCGCTGATTCCGGCGGTGTTGAGGAAGCGGACGCCCGCTGCGTCGGCCGAGCTTTCCTGGCTGCGCGAGAAAGCGAGATACTTGCCGATCGCGGCGCGCTGGCCCGCCATCAGGATCGCCGAGCCCGCCTCGGGCGAGCCCGCCGCGATCGCGGCGGCACCGAGCAACAGGCTGAGGATCGAGATGCCGCCATAGCCGCCGTCGCGGTTGAACACGGCATGGCCGCCGACGACATGGCCCAGCTCGTGCGCGATCACGCCCTGGACCTCGTTGAGGTTGTCGGCCTTATCGATGAGGCCCGAATGGATATAGACGATTTGTCCGCCCGCGACGAAGGCGTTGATCGAACTGTCCTGGATCAGGATGACCCTGACATTGTTCGGCGAAAGCCCCGCCGCCTGGATGATCGGGCGGGAGATATCCGCGAGCATCGATTCGGTTTCGGCATCGCGCAGGATCGTCTGCGCCATCGCCGGGCTGCTCGCGAACATCGCAAGGCACAGCAGGGCAAGGAAAGTCGTCAGGCGTTTCATGCTGGCCCGTATCATCCTATTTCCCCACGCGATCAACGCCATTCGCCCGAGCCCGGGCCTGGTGCGCGGGCGATGAACCGCTGGTGAAGCGCCGGGCAATGCGATAGCCTCGCGCGATGCGGACGCTGCTTGCTCTCGCGCTGCTCGTCACGCCTGCCGCCACGCAGGCGCAGAGGCTGGCGACCGTCGGCGACCTTCGCCGCGTGCCGCCCGCCATCCTCGCCGATGCGATGCTGCCGCGCGAACATCCGCGGATCGCGCGTGTCGAATTCGACACGATGGGCCCGGCGCTGGGCGGGATCAGCTGGATCAACTTCTATTCGACCGCGCGCGCCATCGCGCACGATTTCTGCGCGCAGGATCTGATCAGGGTCCATGTCGAGATCGACGCCCCCGACGACGCGCCGCTGACGGCGTTTCCAAAGCGAATCGGCAATGAGGATCATGAGGTCCGCTACCGCTACCGGTCCGCACAGGGATGCGATGGCAAGAAGCCGTTTTTCGCGATCTATTCGGGGCCGGTGGAGTGGGGGCTCGACGGGATCAGGAATTTGAAAGCCGCGGTCGATCTGGTGAGGCAAAGGCCCGCCGGCCAGCCGCTGCCGTTCGCGCTAAGCTGCGGCCAAAAGAATCGCGGGGCCTGCGCCGCCGAAACCCGGCTGGCCGACATCGACTTCGGCACGATCGACGGCATCTGGACGCCGTCGGCCAGCCTGTTCAGCCATTACGGCGATCTCGGAAAGGCCGCGACGCGCGAAGGCGACCTGTATCTGGTCAAGTTCGAATCGGGCGGCGCGGCCTATATCGACGTCACCGTCCTGACGGTGGACGGTGAGATCGCCCGGATCCAGATCGAAGAGGGCGTCCATCGCCCCTTTTGAGCGATTCGCCGCCGGCCCGCGCTGAACGGGCCGGCGGCGTGATCACTATTGGCGGCCAATCACTGCGCGCCGATCATTGCCCAAATGTGCGCTGCCACCAGCCGCCGCGGCGGGGGCCGCCTTCGCCCTGCGCTTCGGCGTCGGCATCGGCGGGGGCCGCGTCGGCATCGGCGGGGGCCGCGTCGTCCGCGACCGCGGGCGCGAGATCCTGCGCGACCGGGGCTTCGGCCTCGACCGCCTTCTTGCGGCTGCGCGGCTTCTTGGCCGGCGCGGCTTCCGCGACGGGCTCGGGCGCGGCTTCGACAACCGGCGCTTCGACCGGCGCTTCGGCCTCGACCACCTTCTTGCGGCTGCGCGGCTTCTTGGCCGGCGCGGCTTCCGCTTCGGGCTCGGCGGCCGGGGCCTCAACCACCGGCGCTTCCACCGGCGCCTCGGCCTCGACGGCCTTCTTGCGGCTGCGCGACTTCTTGGCCGGGGCGGCTTCGACTTCGGCAGGCGCTTCGGCTTCGATCGCGTCGGCTTCGCTCTCGCTCACCGTCTCGCCAGCTTCGCCCCCGGTTTCAGTGTCACCGCCAGCCTCACGCTCGCCACCTTCGCGGCCACCACGACGGCCACCACGGCGACCGCGACGGCGGCGCTTGCGGCTGGCATCGCCTTCATCGCCCTCGGCGCGCGGCTCACCGGCGTCCACCGATTCGCTGCCCTCGGCTTCGTCGCCTTCCTCGCCGTCCTCGGCCTGTTCGCGCTCGGACTGGGGTGCGCCTTCCTCGTCACGGCGCGTGCGGCGGCCACGGCGGCGGCGGCGGCGCTTGCCCCGGCCTTCCCCATCTTCACCGGCATCGCCTTCGGCTTCGGTTTCAGCACGCGGCGCACGATCTCGGCCACGGCGCGGACGCTCCTCGGCGACTTCTTCCTCTTCGATTTCCTCCTCGTCGATCTCGTCCTCGAGATCGTCCTCGGGCTCCTCGATCAGCATCGGAATGCGCGGGGCATGGACCGGCGGAGGCCCGTGCGCCTCGACCGCCATGCGCGCGCCTTCGAGTTCACCATCGGGGGCGACTTCGATCTTGACGCCATAGCGGTCCTCGATCTCGTGCAGCTCCGAACGCTTGCGGTTGAGCACGTAGAAGGCGGCTTCCTGGCTCGCGCGCAGCACCAGATGCGAACCGCGGCCACGCGCGGCCTCGTCCTCGATCAGGCGAAGCGCGGAGAGGCCCGCCGACGACGCGGTGCGGACAAGCCCCGTGCCTTCGCAATGCGGGCACTGGCGCGTCGAGGCTTCGAGGACGCCGGTGCGCAGGCGCTGGCGGCTCATCTCCATCAGGCCGAATGCCGAGATGCGGCCGACCTGGATACGGGCGCGATCGTTCTTGAGCGCCTCCTTCATCGCCTTCTCGACCTTACGGACGTTGGATCCGTGATCCATGTCGATAAAGTCGATGACGACGAGCCCGGCCATGTCGCGCAGGCGCAGCTGGCGGGCGATCTCATGCGCGGCTTCGAGGTTGGTCGCGGTCGCGGTCTGCTCGATGCTGTGCTCGCGCGTCGAACGGCCCGAGTTGATGTCGATCGAAACCAGCGCCTCGGTCGGGTTGATCACGAGATAGCCGCCGCTCTTCAGCTGGACGACCGGGTGGTACATCGCGGCAAGCTGGTCCTCGACGTGAGCCCGTTGAAACAACGGGACCGCGTCGGCGTAATGCTTCACCTTCTTGGCGTGGCTCGGCATCAGGAGCTTCATGAAGTCCTTGGCCTGGCGGTATCCGTCCTCGCCCTCGACGATCACCTCGTCGATATCCTTGTTATAGATATCCCGGATCGCGCGCTTCATCAGGTCGCTATCGGCATAAACCAGCGCCGGCGCCGACGAACTCAGCGTCTTTTCGCGGATCTCGTCCCACAGGCGGGCGAGATAGTCGAAGTCGCGCTTGATCTCGACCTTGGTGCGCTGGAGCCCGGCGGTGCGGACGATGCAGCCCATCGTCGGCGGCAGCTTGAGGTCCGCCATGATTGTCTTGAGCCGCTTGCGATCCGACGCCGACGAGATCTTGCGCGAGATGCCGCCGCCATGCGCGGTGTTGGGCATCAGCACGCAGTAACGGCCGGCGAGCGACAGATAAGTGGTCAGCGCCGCGCCCTTGTTGCCGCGCTCTTCCTTGACGACCTGGACCAGCAGCACCTGACGGCGGCGGATCACGTCCTGGATCTTGTAGCGGCGGCGCAGGTTCATGCGCTTGTTGCGCAGCGCGTCGGCGGCGCTTTCCTTGCGCCCGCCTTTGCCGCCACGGCCACGGCCACGGCGCTGCCCATCCTCGGAGCCCTCGCCTTCGCTCGATTCGCTCTCTTCCGAGTCGCCGCCTTCTTCGTACGAACCATGATCGTCGTCATCATGATGATCGTCGTGATCGTCGTCGTCGCTCATCGGGCGCTCGAGCACCTCGACATCGCCGTCCTCATGATCCCCGTGATCGTCATCTTCCTCGGCACGCAGCGCGGCTTCTTCGGCGGCGTGTTCGGCCTCTTCGCGAAGCAGCGCCTCGCGATCCTCCTTGGGGATCTGGTAATAATCGGGGTGGATTTCGCTGAAAGCGAGGAAGCCGTGGCGGTTGCCGCCATAATCGACGAACGCCGCCTGCAGCGACGGCTCGACTCGCGTAACCTTGGCTAGATAGATATTGCCCTTGAGCTGTTTGCGCTCGGCGGACTCGAAATCAAACTCCTCGATCCGGTTCCCTTTGACGACGGCGACCCGGGTTTCCTCCCGGTGGCGTGCGTCGATCAGCATACGCATGGTCATTGATGTTTCTCCGGGCGCGCCTGCCGGTCCCGTGAAGGGAAAATGGCGGCGCGCGATGTGCATTGCGGCTCCTGGAGGGAGTCACGCAGGGTTCAAGAAATGCCTCTGCTGCGGGGGCACGTCCGGGCGTCGTGCCCGGATGCTCCGCGCCCGTCGCACGCAGGCCCAGGGCCATGCGGTTCGAACGGGGGGGAAATTGCCTCATGCAGCGTCAACCTGAAATTCCGCGGCGCTCGGCCGCGATCGGGCCCCGGACTGAAACGCCGGAGCGACCGGAGCCCTAGCACCCCGTGGAACACGCGGCAACTGGAACGCCGGTCCTGCGACAAATTGTTACGGTGCCTGTATTATTACTGACGGCCCGATCCACCGGAAGTTCATGGCTGACGCCCTATTAACCGGATCGCTTCACCGCGACTTGAGAGGCTGTCTCTTAAGCCGTCGAGGTCAGGGCTTAAACAGGCCGAGTAACAGTAACATGCATTTGAGCTGGACCCCCCACAGCTCGACGCGGCATATCGCGCGAGTGCTTATCTTCTTCGCCCTCCTCGCCGGCTGGTTGACCGGCGTGCCGAGCTGGGCAGGCGTGGTGCAGGACGTTCGCGTCTCTGGCGACCGCGTCGTGATCCGATTCAACGAGCCGGTGCGCCAGGCGAGCAGCTTCGTGCTCACCGGGCCGCAGCGGGTCGCGGTCGATATCGACGGCGCGACTCCGGGCTCGGCGGTTCGCCCCGGCGGCCCGGTGATGAACATCCGCCAGGGCGTCCGCGACGGCAGCAACGCGCGGATCGTGTTCGATCTGTCGCGCCCCGCGATCGTCACCGAAGGCAGCTTCGCCAAGGACGGCAAGACGCTGACGCTCCAGCTGCGCACCGTCGACGACGCCCGGTTCGCGCGCGCCGCCGCCGAGCGGCGGATCAGCTTCGTGCCTCCTTTCTCCTATTTCCAGGCCTCGTCGCGCCACGGCTATAGCGAGCGCGTCGCCGCGCCTCCGCGCGCCGCGCCGGTCGCGCTGCCGCACATCTATGGCAATGATCCCACGCGCCCGCTGGTGGTGATCGACGCGGGCCATGGCGGCCATGATCCGGGCGCGATCTCCCCCGATGGCCAGCTGCGCGAAAAGGACATCACGCTGCGCGTGGCGCTGGCGATCCGCGACCAGCTCCTCGCTTCGGGCCGGGTGCGCGTCGCGCTGACTCGCGACGATGACAGCTTCCTGATCCTTCAGGAGCGCTACGGCATCGCCCGCCGCCTCGGCGCGGACCTGTTCATTTCGATCCATTGCGACAGCGCGGGCAACCCGACAGCTTCGGGCGCGACCGTCTACACGCTCTCCGAAACCGCATCCGACAAGGAAGCCGCGCGGCTCGCCGCGCGCGAAAACAAGGCGGACATCCTCGCCGGAGTCGATCTGGGCGCGCAGAATCCGGACATCTCGTCGATCCTGATCGACCTGACCCAGCGCGAGACGATGAACACGTCGGCGAACTTCGCCCGGCTGCTCGGCCGCGAGGCGCAGCCGCTGATCCCGGTCAAGGCGAACTTCCACCG
>Ga0164241_10001454_pt1 | contig 29133 bp, 28 predicted proteins | sample OricomyardsoilBY_FD_108780 | JGI IMG/M metagenome (GOLD analysis project Ga0164241, IMG submission 108780) | Backyard soil microbial communities from Emeryville, California, USA - Original compost - Back yard soil (BY) | ecosystem: Environmental > Terrestrial > Soil > Unclassified | place: USA... | reverse complement strand
GCTGTCGGCGACGGTGTTGGAGGGTTCGAAGGTGAAGTCGGACTCGAATTTGAGTTTCTTGCAGCCGGTCACCGGCGGGATGTCGACGGAGTCGGTGAAGATGTCGGCGGGGTTCTGCCAGGTCGAGGTGTGGAGGTAGGTGATGGGGGGTGCCGCGGCCTGTTCGGCGCAGTTGGTGGCGCTGGTCAGAAGGGCTACGTTCGGAGCGTCGCTGGCTTCGCAGATCGTACTAAGAGTGGTGAACATGAATTTGCAACGCGCAGAGTCATGCGAGGGGTCCGCCGGCGCCCCCCAGAAGGTGAAGAAGGTGCCGAAAACGGTGCTGATCTGTGGCGTGTTAACCGATGCCGCCGTCAGCCCATAGTCCTTGTCGCTGCGTAGCGAGCCGACCACATTGAGAGGTGCGATATCAAAGACGAGAAACCGATACTTTGCCGGGAACCCGTACGGTGCTTCGGTATTGAACACCGGAACGGGCTGCCCTGGCTCACCAAAGCGACCCACCAGCGGCTGAACGACTCCGGTCATCGTTTCGAGATCGCAATTTTCAGTGCTCGAACTCTCCGGGCACTCTGGAACTGCCACGGGGTTGCCAAGGAAGCCGGGGGGTAGATCCACGACGATGTCCTTGAATTCTCCACTCGGGATCACTTGGCCGAATGGAGAGCGCTTGGTATTAGCAAATATCCCGGTGCTGGCCGAATAGGGGTGGGCCCCTGCGCGGGTGTCCGACACGCCATTAGAGGTATACGCGCCGGCGACGAAGGACTGGATTCCGGGCGTGGCCGGGATCGCGCTCACGGTGAGCGGCAGGTCGAAGGTTTTGGGCGCTCCACCCGCTCCTGAAACTTCGGTGTGCACAACGCCGGTACCGATAGCGCCGGTGGAGGTAATGATTGCCTGAATAGGAGGCGGCGTCTTACTGGGAGCTATTTCAGCAACCCCGAAGAGACTGCTGAAAGTGCAGGTGAACTCCGTCTGCACACCAGCGCTACAGGTCCACCCTTCTGAAAACGTGCCACCGGTCGGGGTCGCAGTGGTAGTTACACCGTCGGGCAGCTCAACTTTGTAGGTGATCGGTCCCGAGCTTGAGTAGCCACCGATATTTTGCACGTAGAGAGCCAGCATAGTGGTACCGACACCGCCTGGCACCGCCGTGGAAACGGAAGCATTGTGAGAGACACCTCCGGTCAAGCCGGTGCTGTCAGTGGACATCTGGGCCACATCGGCATTGGCAAGCGAGCCTCCGAACGCGACCGAGTAAGGCGTTTTTGCCTCTGCCCCTCCCGGGCCGCCGCTGACCTGCACGTTGCCGGTCAGGGCCGGCAACGCGTTCAGCGCCGCCTCGACCGCGCTGGGGCCGGCGTCGAAGGCGATCGGCGCCGTCGTCTGGGCCGAGTAGGTGAGGGTGTAGGTGCCGCCTTCGGCGTCGACCGAAACCCCCTGAACCTCGCTCTGGGTCGGCGGCAGCACAGTCGGTCCGGTGGCTGAGACCGGCTGCCAGGCCGGGGCCGCCGCCATCGCGGTCGAGGCGAAGGCGCCGATCGCGACGCAGGCTACGGTCGAGAGGGCGGCGAGCAGCCGGCTACGGGAAATCACTTGGCACCTCCACGGTTGTTGTCGGCAGCTCGCTTGCTCTGCGCTTTTGCCTTCTGCTTTTTCTTCTTCATCGGCTTCTTCACGCACTTGCCGTGCTTGCGCACCTTGCCTTTAGGGCACTGCTTGGGCTTGGGCTTGGTCGCTTTCTCCGGAGAGCTGCCGGGGCCGGTGAAGCCGGCACTGGGCGGGGTCGAGGCGCTGGGGGGCGTGCCCGACGTGCCTTGGCACTGGTCGGCGGCGGGGTCGCAGGAGGTCACGGTCGGCGGGGCGGCGAAGCCGCCGCCGACCCGCAGGTCGTAGATGTCGGCAGCGAAGTCGACGTCCTGCGGGATCAGTTGCTCGAAGGAGCGTACGTAGACATCGCGTCCGTCCTCTCCGATGTCGATCATTTCCGCCCGACCTGAGGTCAAGAGCGAGAGTTGACCGCGATACCATTCATAGACGTTGGTCCTTGAACCGTCGCCCTCCACCGCGCCCGGGGCCAGTGCGTCTTCGGAGTTGAAGAAGACCCGGCCGTCCTCGCTCAGGGAACGCGGGGTGTAGTTACCGCCGAGACCCGCTGACGTTGATGAGAACTGGTCTCTGAGAACAGCATCTGCGCTGGGCGCGCGTCCACTTGGGCACGAAACACAGACCGTGGTTTCATCAAGAGCTGAGTAGCGATAGACCTGGCGCAGATTTTCTGGATTAGTACCAGTCATGTCGGCACGAGACGGAAACAGCAGGTAGTCCCCGCTCTTGGTCGTTTGGCCCACCCATTCTTTGGTGGCCCGGAGCAGCGCGTTCTGCGGACCCGAAAAGCTTCTCCCGTCCAGCGACCCGACGTAAGAGAGCTCACCGTCGTGATAGCGGTAAAGGTTGGCAAAGGTTTCGCCGAGGAAATTCTGAGCGTAAGTACGTCCTTTTCCTGGCACCAGCTGGCCCAAGGCGGCGAAGTAGACCGTCTCTCCGTCTTCCGAGATGTCGACCACTCCCTGAACCACCGCACCTCTCGGGTCAGCAGGATTGGTATCGGCTGAGATATCCGTCAGGGTTTCGTTTTCAATGTCGTAGTCGTAGAGATCGCAGGCTTTGGTCCCTGCTTGAGTTACCGCACTGCAGTCTTCAGCAGGTCCGCTGCTGGACGTGGAAGCTAGTCCGTAGTTCGCAAGGAAGAACACGTGAGAGCCGTCGGGAGAAGCCCCCTGATACATGGCACCGAGCGTCGGCGTAGCAGTGGTCGGCTGGGAGGCGTCAACCGTTTTGGTGGCCGACTTGCGTACGAATACCGCCCTCTTGCCAGAATCGGCGCCCGCGATGCTGGTGGCCTGGAAGAAGAGGCGCCCGCTGCTCGAGAAGCTATATCTGTCGCTCGCGATGCCGTCCCCGGCACCGGCGGGCAGCGGACTTTGGCTGGGGGGAAGCAGCCCGGCATCCTGCAGGGTTCCTCCCTGCCATTCGTAGAGATCACTGGCACCAGGGGTAAATTTGTAGGTCGTCGAGCGGAAGATGACCCGGGAGCAATCCGGCGTTATGCCAGCGACTTCGTAGTAGGTGTTGGAGATCAATTCTTTCGCCGTGGGATTGAGCGGCGGCTGCCTGGTGATCAGGGTGTAGCTGCCATCGGCTGCGCTCCAGAGGTAGAGGTTGTAGACACCGTTGTCGATATCCACCTGCGGCGTGTCGGCCGTCAGTGGATTGTGAGTCTCGATGGCCGCGCATTGCAAGTCCGGGCTTACGTAGCGGACAGCACCGGTGCGCGCCTCGAAGGTGCCGGCGGCCGGCGCGGGAATCAGCGATGGCGGCGTCAGCTGGGTATTTGACCAGCCGGAGGCCGACCGCGTAGCGCTGTAGTCCACAAACCCGCCTGCGTTGCTGCCTTCGATACCGGCCTGGATCGGGTAGACAACCCCCCCACCCCCTGCGGCCGCCTGATAGAAGACCTGGTTACCCGCAAGCGTCCCGACCGTTCCAACTGGTTTCTTGTCTGCCGGAGAGACGAGCTCGAGCCCACGATTGCCGGGTAGGCCGCTGGCATTCAGCGTCATCAGCTCTTGATCGGCGCTTTTAGTAGTCCCGGAGGCGCTCGAGGCGACAATTCGGAAGTGGTAGGTAGTGGCAGGATGCAGTCCTGCCACCTGAATGCTGACCGAGATCGGCTGACTCCCGCCACCCGCCACAGCCTCGAAATCTGCGGGCACTCGAGTGCCGTATCCGGTGTCGGTTCCCCATTCGAAGTGGTAGCTGGTCGACTCGCCATTGGGCTCTATCTGCCCAGTCAAGGTTGCCGAGTTGGCGGTGACCGCCTCGGAGGAGAGGCTGTTGACAGCGGGCGCGGACTCGGCCGTGGTGAAGTTTGCGGTCGAGGAGGTCGTCTTGTTGCCATTCGAGACCACCAGCCGCACCAGATAGGTGGTTCCGGCCTTGAGGTTGCCGACGAATTTCGAGACGTTGCAAGAGGGTGGGTTGCCGGTCGGGCAGGTATTCGGACTGCCTGCCCCCGTACCGGTGCCGATCTCGACCGGGTCGGTCGCGCTCCAGGAAACGCCGTCAGTCGAATATTCGAACCAGGCGGTGGTCGCGAAGCCGCCTTCGATTCCCGGCGCGGAGGGCTGAGCGACGCCGGTGAAGGTGGCTGAGGTCTGACTGACGCCGCTGGGAGCTTCGACCGTCGCTTTGGGTGCGGGCGGATTGCCGAGGATTTTCACGGGGGTGCCCAGGGGCCCACTACCCTGAATCGAGTAATAGGCCCGTTCGCCGGTGCCGACCGCGAGACCTTGGGGCCCAGAGGCAGACGCACCGCCTACGCTGGTCAGGAGCCCGGCTTCCCCGGGAGGGGAGAAATCGATAAACGAGCCGGTGCGGGTGAACTCGAAGATCCTGAAGGTGAATCCCGTCACCCTCTTCGCTACCAATACGTGGTCATTCGTGGGGTCGACGGCCACCAACCGCGACGACGCCGTTGCCGCAAATGCTCCCCCTGGAGCATTGAGTTGGGCTGGCGCGAATTCTGCCGCGGCGGTCGCCGCAGCATTGAACTTCTGGACTCCACAGGCAGCGCTCGGGTTGCAGACAACCCCGGCGTGCCCAGTGGCATAGATCGACCCCGTTGAATCGACCGCCAGGCTCACGGGCGTGGTAGCGACAAACGTCCCTCCCCTGCCATCCCCTATCCCCGCTTTGCATGCCGTCACCGTGGTGCAGGTCTCAAAGCCGACTCCGGCCCCATTTGCGCCGATCTGGGTGGTGACGATGGCTACCGAGGGAGTCGTCCCGGTCAACTCCGTGGCGTCACCGCTCATCGCGGCGACGTCGGTGCCGGCGAGGGAGCCTTTGAATTCGACCGTGTAGGGCCCGCCGTTGACCCCGCTGACGGCGACGTTTCCAGCGCCGACGCTGGAGAGACCGGCCAGGGCGCCCTGGACGGCGGTGGCGGCAGCATTGAAGGGAAGCGCGGCGCCGAACGTGGCGCCGCTGGCACTGGAGGTAGCGGCATTGGTGAGCGTGAGGCTGTCGAACGTAGTGGCGGTAATCCTGGTTCCGGCGGGGATACCGGGACCGGAGATCTCCTCGCCAGCGACGAAGGCGCCGTCGCTTGCCTTGAAGTTAGTGACTTCGTTGGAGCCGGCCTCGACATCGCCGGTGCCGGTGGTGTCGGTGGATTTGCCACCGAAGGAGAGGGCGAAGAGGCCGCCGGTGGCACCGGTGAGGGTGACGGTCTGTTTCTCGTTGACCGTCGGGGTGACGTCGCCGCCGAAGCCCTTGACGAAAGACACTCCGGTGACTTCGCTACCGGCCAGGGTGAAGCTGAACTCGTCGATGCGGCGGTTGCCGGGCTGGGGAACGAAGAGGTGGCCGTTGACGGGGCTGACCGCGGGGGAGGAACCGGAGAGGGCTTCTCCGGTCATCGTCCCAAACTGACCCGCCCCCTCGCCGGCGCTGCCCGCCAGGCAACCCGTGGCCGTGGTGCAGAACTGCAGCTTGGCTTCGGGGGCGGTCGCGTTGACTCCCCAGCCGAAGGCGCCGTAGAACTGGCCGGTGGCCGAGTAGACGTTGACCCGTTTGCTGGTGTTGCTGACCACGAAGACGTTGCCGGTAGCAGGGTCCACGGCGAGCCCTTGGGCCCCGGAGAGGCCGCCGGCGAGGGAGTTGGCAACACCGATCTGGCAGACGTCACTCGGGGTTGAAACTGCCTGGCAAATCTCAAAGCCACCCCCGACGACCGCAGTCGTAACCGCCACCGAGGAGGTGGGGGAGCCGCCGGTGAGCGCAACGCCGGCAGCGGTCATCTGAGCGATGTCGTTGTGGGAAAGGGGGCCGCCGGTAAAGGTAACTTGGTAGGGCGTCGTTCCGGTGGCGCTCCCGGGGCCGCCGGTGACGTCGACGGTGCCTACACCTTCCTTGGCTTCCAGCGCCGCTTTGACCTGGGTGGCTTCCGCCGTGGCGGGGATGCTGGCGGTGGTCTCTTTTGCCGACAGGTTGGTGATGACGTTGTTCTGCGTCGCGTTGGCAGAGAGGGTCAGGGTCGAGCCCACGACCGCGGCGATCGTGGTGTTGGCGGGGATGCCGGTGCCAGTAATCGCATCGCCGACGTGGAAGCCACCGAGGGTGGGCTCCACGTTGGTAACCGATTTCGAGCCCGACGTCACGGTGCCCCTGCCGTTTGCGGCGGTCGTAACCGTCAGGGTGAAGTTGCCGCCGGTGGCTTTGACAGTCACGTTCTGCTGCTCATTGGTGCCGGTGTTGTGCTCACCGCTGGAGGCGACGTCCCAACCCCAGGTACGGACGAAGGCGCCCGAGCCGGCGTACTGGGAGACGCGATTGTTGATGGCATCGGAGACGTAGACGTCGCCAGCGCTGACTCCACCGGCACCGGTGCTGTTGGTGGCGAGTCCCTGTGGGGTGTTGCCAAGCTGACTGGCCCCGGAGCCGGTCAGGCCCGTCCCGAGGACTCCGAACCCCGGGACCTTGGCGGCCTGGACGGCGGGGGTAAGGAGGAGGGTAAGACAGGCGACTGCCAGCGTCAGCGGCAGCCATGAGGGCGTACCGCTCCCTTTGGCATCGCTGGAGGACCCACGGACGGCGAAAGCACGGCCGAAAAAGCCCCGGCCGTTACCGGTGCCCAAAATCGATCCCGCGGACGATGCCTTCGCGTGGCGTCTCACTCGATATCTCTCCTGTTTTCGTCGGCCTGGCCTAAGTGCGCACTGGCTTCTGCAGTGCGCTTCCCTGGTCCATCCAGACCTGTGTGCTTGTCCCTTGACCCCGATCCCATACGGGGCTGGCGCAAGGATAAACAGAAGGTGATCTAAATGTCAAGCCGAGTACCCGAAGGGGTTCACGGCGTTTCGAGCGCTACTCCCGGGCGATGCGCTCTGCCTCCGCAGCTCCGAGGAAAGGAGTCAGCGCCGTCGCGACGAGATCGGGCAGCAGCGCCGGCAGCTGCTCGGCCTGGCCGAGGACGATGCGGCGGGTGACCAGCGAGGCCAGGCCGGCCACCACCGCCTTCTCGGCCTCCCCCGCAGCCCGATCGGCGACATGCACGTCGGGGGCATCGACGAGCAGCGAAGCGAAGTCGGCGACGGCCAGGCGATGATGCTCGGAGACGGGCGGACCCGCGGCCAGCGGCTCTACCATCGCCAGCCGGGCGAGGCCCGGCTGCTCGGCGAAGGAGTCCAGCATCGCACCAAGGCCGGCCCGGACCCGATCCGGCCAGGACGACTCCGCTTCGAAGGCGGTGAAGACCCGCGCTCGCAGATAGCTCATCAGCAGGTCGTAGGTGGCGATGAAGCACGCCTCCTTGTCGTCGAAATGCTCGTAGAAGGTGCGCCGGGAGACCGCCGCCGCCTTGATGATGTGAGCGACGGTGGTATCGCCATAGCCGCGCTCCTGAACCTGCTGGGAGCAGGCGGCAATGAGCCGGTCCCGGTGGTTTGCCGCGACAAAATCGCGTGGCAGGCCGTGGCGGCCGGGGGGAAGACGGGCGAGCTGAGGCGGCAGCGCTTCGTCCCGTCCAGGTTGTTCCGCGGCCATCGAGAAACAGTATCGTCAGCCATGAACGAAACTGTCGTCGGCGCGGGACGAGCAGGTCAGGTGCGGCGCAGTTCCTCGAGCGCCACCTCGTCGCCCAGGTACGGGCGCATGACCATGTACATCATCGGGCCCATCAGCTGTGACAGCTGGTCGCCGTCGCCGCGTGACACGTAGAGGATGAGCTGCTCGTGGATCGCCCCCGCCAAGCCTTCGGCAGTCGCGCGGGTGAGCGAGTCCGGATCGGCCATCTCCTGGCGACCGAGGTCGATCAGCTCGGCGAATACTTCGACGTTGCGGTCGAGAAGGGCCCACGCACGCGGCCCCGGAACCCTGCCTTCGAGACAGAGGATGCGAGCGTGGTCGGGGTGTTCGGTCAGGTACTCGGCCAGGGCGAGGCCAACTCCCCGTATCTGCTCCCGCCAGGTCTCCTTGCTTTCGAAGGCGGCGAGCACCTTTGGCATGAAGCAATCGGTGAGGAAGTCCCAGGCGGCCAAGAAGCACTCCTCCTTGTCGGGAAAGTGACGGAGGAAAGCGACCTCGTCGACGCCGGCCCGGGCAAACACCGCCCTCAGCTCGGTGTCTTCGTAGCCGCGCTCGGCGACTACCGCGATGAAGGCTTCGAGGATGACGAGGCGCTCCTGCTCCGCGGGCTCGGAGACCTTCACCCTTCTCCCCCAGTCCCAGTTGCGGCCGGCGGGGGCCCAGCGGCTAGCCCTGCTGCTGCCGCACCTCGCGTGCCGTCTCCCGTCCCAGATACGGGGCAATCAGGAACTCGACCAGGCCGGGGCACAGCTCCTCGATCGAATCCGGATCGTTCGAGAGGCGGGTGACCACCATCCAGATGGCCCCCCCGATCAGGATCTCCTCCAGCGAGTCGGGCACCTGCGCGCGCCTGGGATCGCGCTCTCGCCCGGCCCGCAGCAACGCGGCGAAAGCCTGCATCGCCTCCTCGTAGCGCACAAGAACGGCCAGGCCCGCACTCTGAGCCTCGATCAAGACGACGCGGGCAAGTGCCGGATCTTTGGCCATATCCGCCAGCAGCGCGGCGACGCCGGCTCGAAGCTGCGCCTCCCAGGTCCCGTCCTCCGCCTCGGCTGCCACCTGGGCGGTCCGCAGCGCGCGCTCGGTCGCTTCGCCGAAGACCGCGAGGAAGAGAGCCTCCTTGTCCTCGAAATGCTCGTAGAAAGTGTGGCGGGCGACCCCGGCCTTCTTCACGACCTGGGCGAGCGAAGTGGCGGGATATCCCTGCTCGTCGACCAAGGCGACGATCGCCGCGACCAGGCGGGCGCGCTGATGCTGCTCGACGAAGTCGCGGGGCAGGTGGTGCCGCCCGGGGGGCAGCGTCACTCGAAAAATCTCGTCCTCCGGCATCAGTGCCACCGGAGAAGGGTAGCCACCGCTGTCGCCAACAATCGCGCTCTCCTTTAGGCACCACCCTGTACCGGATGGTAGCGCGTATGTTTAAAACGATGGGCTCTGCTCTGATCCTGCGGGCCACTGGTCTTCCCTCCAGCGGCGCCTCCCTGACAGCCCGGCCATCGTAGAACAGACAGGTAGTGATGTACAGCCCTGTCTGTAGATCCGGGCGGTCTGCCGGCCCCTCTCAGCCGGCGGCGCGACCGCCCCTGGCGCTGAGGTCCCAGATCACGTCGGCCTCGGAGATTCCCTGCTTGCGGGCGACGATCTCGACCTCCTCCCAGGGCAGCTCGGCCTCGGGGAGCTCGTCCCAGCGGGCGAGGTCGAGGGCTTCGATCGAGCCCCGCAGCGCCGGGCCGAGGTGTTCCTCGGAGCGCAGCAACGCCCTCAGGACCTCGAGCTGCTTGTCGGTCAGGCGAACAACCCACATGCGGCACCTCCACCATCTCGGGGGACGCGGGTTGCTCGGAGAAATTAGGCCGCGGGACGGACGGAACCGGACCCAGAGGTACGATCGGGGCGGGATGAATTCGAATGGCAAGCCCGGCCCCGGATCTGCCGCCGACGCTGCGGCGGTCCGCCTGCGCCGCCTCCGCGAAGACGCCCAGCGGCCGATCGCGGTCAATCTCGCGGAGACGATCGCCCTCAGCCACGCGCTGATCAAGACCGCGGACGCGGCGAAGCGCCGGTGACCACGACTTCCTTTGACGAGATACTGCGGCGCTTGGTGGAAGCAGAAGCCGAATTCGTGCTGGTCGGCGGCCTCGCCCTCGGCGCTCGCGGCGTCGTCCGCGGAACCAAGAACGTCGATGTGGTGGTCGCCGGCGAGAGCGAGAACCTGAAGCGCATCGCTGAGGTCGCAGTCGCGGCGGGCGGTCACCTTCAGCAGGGCGAAGCTCTTCTCGGCAGCGCTTTCTCGATTGCCGCCGCAATGGCGAGCGGAGACCAAGTCGCGATCGAGACCGACCTCGGCAGGCTCGACATCGTCCAGGGACTCGATGGCGTTCCGAGCTACGAGGAGCTGCGCTCGCGCGCGACCGGATAGGGGTCGTTACCCGGCGTCCTTTGTGGCTTTGACGGAACCGCTGATCCGGACCGCCTCGATGCGGTTCTCGCGGACCGCCTCGACCCGGATCGTGTAGCCGTTGGACTTGATCGAGTCGCCGCGCTTGGGCAGGCGCCCGAGCTCGCCGAAGACGTAGCCGCCGACCGAGTTGTAGGCGTCGCTGTCGACCGGCAGCTCGATGCCGGCGTCGGCGAGGTCGCCGAGGGAGACGTGGCCGCGGACGAACCAGTCGCCGTTGGTGAGCCGGCGCAGGGCGGCGGCGCGGGGGTCGGTCTCGTCCTCGATCTCCCCCACCACCTCCTCGAGGATGTCCTCGACGGTGACGATCCCGACCGTGCGGCCGTACTCGTCGACGACCACGGAGAGCGAGGTGCGCTGAACCTGCAGGTCGTGCAGGAGGTCGTCGAGCGGTCGCGTCTCCGGCACGATCAGGGCGTCGCGGATGACGGTCTCGATCGTCGCCCCCGGCCCGTCGCTCATGTAGAGACGGGCGAGGCTGTTGTTGTGGACGATCCCCTTGACCCGGTCGGGGTTGTCGTCCTCGATCACGACCAAACGCGTGTGGCCGGAGGTGACGCAGCGTTTCAGCGCCGCCTCGACCGTCTCCGCGGCGTCGACGGTGATCACGGCCGGGATCGGGGTCATCACCTCGCGCGCCTCCTGCTCGTGCAGGTGGAAGACGCCGCCGAGCATCCCCGCCTCGCCGGGATCGAGGCGGCCGCGCTGGGCGCCGCGGGAGATCAGCAGGCGCAGTTCCTCCGGCGAGGTCTCCTCGCTGGTCTCGTCGGTGTCGACGCCGGCGACCTTGCGGACGAGGAAGTTGGCGGGCACGTTGGTGGCGACGATCAGCGGGTGCAGGGCGGTGCGGAAGAAGGCGAGTGGGCCGACGACCCGGAGCAGGACCGGCTCGGCCTTGCCGATCGCCAGCATCTTCGGCGCCTGCTCGCCGAGGATCACGTGCAGGAAGGTGACGATGGTGAACGCCAGGGCGATCGAGATGCCGACCGCCAGGGCGTGGGAGGCGGCGCCGCCGAAGAGCGGCTCCAGCAGCACCGCCAGCGCCGGCTCGCCGAGGAAGCCGATGCCCAGCGAGGCGAGGGTGATCCCGACCTGGCAGGTGGCGACGTACTCGTCGACGTGCTCGATCTGCTCGAGCGCCAGCCGGGCCCTGCCCACGCCCTCGTCCCGCAGCTGCTCTAGGCGCTCGCGGCGGGAACGCACCAGCGCGAACTCGGCCGCGACGAAAAAGCCGTTGACGGCGATCAACACCAACAGGAAGACGAGCAGGAGGACGCTCATCGACTATGCGGCCCGGTACTTCGAGCTGGGACGTCGTCGGCCATGCGGCGAAAGCAATATAGCTGGCCGCCTACGCAGGCATTCCGATAGATGCGATATTGAGCGAGCGATGCGAGTTGCGACGCTCAGCGAGATGCTCGAAGAGATCGTTCGCCTGGGCGAGGCGACGGGCATGGAAAACCACGCGCACGAACTGCGCGGGGAACTCGAGGGCAGGCTGGCGACGGTCCGCGCCGCCCTCTCGGGGGCGACCACCCCGCGCGTGATCGCGCTGGAGCGCCTCGACCCGCCGCGGGCGGCCGGCTTCTGGATCCCGGAGATGATCTCGATCGCGGGCGGGATCGACGTCGCCGGCGACCCCGGCCTGAACCCGCCCGAGGTCGGCTGGGGAGAGCTGGAGAGCCTCAATGCCGCAGTCGTGATCGTGATGCTCGACGGCACAATCGAGGACGTCCGCGCCCAGGCGATGGAGCACTGGGAGCGGATCGCCAGGCTCGGCGCCGAGCGCGTCTTCGCGGTCGACACCACCACCGCCTTCGCCGAGCCGGGTCCGCGCCTGGTCGACGGCGTCGAGCTGCTCGGCCACCTGCTGCACCCGGACCTCATGGACCCGCCCGGGAACACCGCCTTCATGGCGCTGAAGCCACGGCTGTCCAGGCCGGCGCCGACTGACTGAGTCAGGCGACGGCGAGAGCGCCGAGGACCGAGACCACGGCGACCGCGGCCATCGCCCCGATCTCGACCGACAGCCGCCGCGCCCCGAACATCCCGCGCTCGCCGGCAACTATCACTAGGGCGCAGATCACACCGGCGATCAGGCCACCGAGGTGTCCGCCGACGCTGATCCGCGGAGCGATGAAGCTGAAGACCAGGTTGAAGACGATCAGGAAGCCGATCTCCCCGGCGATCGCGTCCATGCCGCGGCCACGGGCGATCACGAAGGTCGCCCCGGCGAGACCGAAAACCGCTCCCGAGGCCCCGAGGGTGAAGGCGTTCGGATCGAGCAGCAGCGCCCCCATCGAGCCTGCCAGCAACGAAGCAAAGTAGAGAGCGACGAACCGCAGCGTGCCCAGCGCCGGCTCCAGCAGACGCCCGAGGAAGTACAGCAGCAGCATGTTGAAGCCGATGTGGAAGAGGCTGGCGTGGAGGAAGCCGCTGGTCACCAGCCGGTACCACTCGCCTTCGGCCACGGCCGGACCGAACAGAGCGAAGTCGGCGACGACCCTGCTGCCGGTGCTGCTGAACCCCCCCGCCCCCGATGCGATCTCGATCAGGTAGGCGATCACGTTGAGCGCGATCAGGACGTAGGTGGCCGGGAAGCGGGCGAAACCCTCGCCACCACCGACCCCCTGGACCACCTTGGTCCGCTGCTGCGCGCACTCCGGGCAGCGCATCCCGACCGGGGTCGGGGTCATGCAGTCGGGGCAGATCGGGCGGCCGCAGGAGGAGCAGGAGACGCGGGTCTCGCGGTCGGGGTGGCGGTAACAGGTCTCGGCCATCGGGATGGGCAGCCTACAATCGCCGCGATGGAGGCCCCCAGCCCAGCCCGGCTCTACGCGACCCTGGCCGGCGCCGTGCTCGTCGTCCTCGGCCTCGCCGGCTTCTTCTTCGACCTCGCCTGGCTCAACTTCCTCTACGTCGGCAGCGGCGCCCTCGGCCTGCTCGTCGCCGGCCGCTCCTCGCGCCCCTACGCGCTCGGCCTCGGCCTGCTCTACACCGCGATCGCGACCTGGGACTTCGCCGCCTACGGCTGGCTGCACCTGGCGGTCGGCGTGCTCGGGCTCGCCGCGGCGGCGAGCACGCCGAAGCGGGCCGAGCGGCTAAAGCCGCGAGCGCAAACCGCCGCCGAGCGCCCGTAGGCCGCTGCCGCCCTCCCGGCGACCGCGCCGGCGCAGCTCGAACAGCACCAGGGCGCCGGTCGCCACCCCGCCGGCGCCGACCGCGACCACCGGGCGGACCCAGTTGCGGGGATCGCGCAGGGCCCGCAGCTCGCTCTCGGAGAGCTCCTCGGCCCAGTCCGAGAGCTCCTCCGCGGCGGCCTGGGTGACCGCCGCGAGGGTGTCCTCGACCCGGCCGGAGAGCCGCTGCGGCGGGTCGATCGGACGCAGCGCGTCGACCAGCAGCTGCTCGACGTCCCAGGTGCTGCCGCTCAGGTTCTCACTCGGGTCGCTCATCGCTCATCTCCTCCTGCAGCTGCTTGATCGCGCGGTGGATCAGCACCTTGGTCGCGCCGTCGGAGCGGCCGAGCGCACGGGCGATCTCGCGGTTGTCCATGCCGAGGGCGAAGCGCATGATCAGCGCCTCGCGGCGATCGTCGGAGAGATGCTCGAGGTTCGCCATCACCTGGCGCAGCTCCTCGCGGCCCTCGGCGATCGCCACCGTGTCGTGGCGGGCGGCGATCGGGTCGGTGCTCTCCAGCGGAGTCTGCGGGCGGCGAGCACGGTCGCGGTAGTAGTTGGAGGCGAGGTTGTGGGCGATCCGGATCACCCAGGGCCGCAACGGCCGGCCGTCGGACTCGCGCCGAGCCCGGTCGAAGTGCCGGTAGGCCTGGAGAAATGCCTGCTCGGTCAGGTCCTCGGCGTCGTGATGGTTGCCGACCCGGTAGTAGGCGTAGGAGTAGACGTCCCGCAGGTGGTCCCGGTAGAAGTCCTCGAAGGCGCGGTCCAGCTTCGCCTTCGCCGCCGGCCCGAGGTCGCCGGGCTCGACGTTCTCCGTGGGGGGGCTCACCGGCCAAGCCTAGACCCCGTGCCAGCGCCGGCATCAGGCCGCCCGCCGGGACCGCTCCACCCGCCGCAACCCCGCGACCCAGTCCTCGGCGTCGACCTCGCCGCGGATCAACGCCGCGAGGCCGTTCAGCGCCTCGGCCGGCCCGCCCGAGGCGGCGACCGCCTGGGCCAGCAGCGGCGTCGTGTCCAGCCCCTCCGAGGCCTGGCCGATGATGTCTTGGATCTGCTCCGCCGGGGTGCCGGTGCCGAGCAGCTCGCCGGCGCGGCGGTTGCGCCCGGTGGGGGCCATCATCGTCGCGGTCAGGTCGCCGACCCCGGCCAACCCGGAAAAGGTCTCCAGCTCTGCCCCGTGGCCGATCGCGTACTCGATGCACTCGCGCCAGATCTCGGCGACGGCGATGCCGGCGGCGTTGAGGCCGTGCGGCTCGGCCGCGGCGGCGGCGAGGGCGGCGGCGTTCTTGGCGGCGCCCGCCATCTCCACCCCGGCGACGTCGCCGGAGCGCTCGCAGACGAGGCCGGCGCGGTCGAAGACCTCGCCCAGCTGGGCCCGCAGGTCGACGTCGGCGGAGCCGAGCACGAGCGCGGCCGAGCCGGAGACCGCCTCGCGGGCGTGGGCCGGCCCGCCGAGGCAGGCGATCGCCCGGGCCCGCACCCGTTCGCCGACGTACTCGGCCGGCAGCTGCCCCTGGGGGGCGATCAGGCCCTTGGTCAGGAGCAAGACCGAGGAGCGGGCGCCGACGCGGTCGGCGATCGCCCCGACCGCCTGCGGCAGCGACTTCGAGGGAATCGCCAGGCAGATCAGGTCGAGGCCGGCGAGCTCGATCTTCGAGGCCGGGCGGACGTCGATCGACTCCGGCAGCGGCACCCCAGGCAGGTAGCGCTCGTTCTCCCCCGCCGCGATCATCTCCGCCGCCCGCTCGGCGTTGCGGGCGCCGAGTTGAACCTCGAGGCCGCCGCGGGCGAGCAGGACCGCGACCGCGGTCCCCCAGCTACCGGCGCCGATCACCGCGGCGCGGCGCATCGGCGGCAGGCCGCCGAGGTCTTCCCACTGCAGCTGCACGTTGGGCCAGATCCGCGCCGTGACCGTCTCCGCCAGAGCCTTCGAGGGCTCCTCGGCGCGGGGAAAGGTCATCGCCCGGCCGAGCCGCACCTTGACCTTGCGCGGCCGGATGCGCCAGCCGCGGCGGACGTTTTCGGTGCCGAGCACGGCGGTCGGGATCACCGGCGCCCCGGTCTGCAGCGCCAGGCGGCCGACGCCGCGCCGGGGGCTGCGCAGGGTGCCACGGCGGGTCCTGGTGCCCTCGGGGAAGATGCAGACGGCGCCGCCGCGCTCGACGATCAGGCGCGCCGTCTCCATCGCCTCCTCGTCGGACTCGCCGCGACGGATCGGGAAGGCGCCGAGGCGGGAGAGCAGCCAGGCCTGCCAGCGGCGCTCGAACAGCTCCACCTTGGCGACGTAGTTCATCGGCCGCCGCCAGGGCAGGCAGCCGCCGATCGAGAAGGGGTCGAGGAAGCTGCGGTGGTTGGCGGCGACGATCAGGCCGCCCTTGAGCCGGGCGTGCTCGCGACCGGTCCGCGCGTAACGGAAGTAGACGAGGAAGAACGGCGTCATGAAGATCCTCGCCAGCAGGTAAAGGACCCAGTTGACGCTGTGCTTGCGCGAGTAGTCGTGGTAGCGGGCAAGTCGCTCGGCGGTCACGCAGAGCGCTACACGGCAGCGGCGCGACGGTTACCAGGCGCGGTCGATCAGGTCGGCGATGTCGCCCCGATCGAGGGGCGGGCCGGGGACGAAGGCCAGCTCGGAACGGGCGAGGATCGCCTCGATCGCCCGGTCGAGCTTGACGCGATCGGCGCCCGCCTCCTCCAGGCCCGGCGGGTTGCCGCCCAGCTCGAGGATGCGGGGCTCGAGATCCTCCGCGTCGGTGCCGATCGCCTCAGCGAAGGCGACGACGGGGCCCGGCGCCCGCGCCGCCAGGAAGTCCATCGCCCGCGGCAGGATCGCGGCGTTGGTCTCCGCATGGGGGCTGCCGCAGACGCGGACCAGGGTCTGGCAGACGACGTGGTGGAGGCCGAACATGCCGGAATCGATCGCGTAGCCGCAGAGGACCGAGCCGAGGGCGAGCGGCGCCGGGTCGCGCCCGGCCGGGTCTCGGTCGAGCGCGGAGGCGATCAGCTTCGAGCCGCGCAGGGCCGCCATTTCCGAGAGCGGGTTGTTGAACGGCGTGTAGAGGGAGTCGGCGCCGTGGGCGAGGGCGTTGATCGAGCCGAAGCGCAGCTCCCGCTCCGGCCGGCTCGTCATCAGGGCGGGGTCGGCGATCGCCAGCCGCGGCCGGACCAGGGCCTTGACCCGCGACTCGGCCCCCGCCGGCAGGCGGTGGATGCCGGTCATCTCGGCGCCCGACATCGTCGTCGCGATCGTCGCCACCTCGGCCCCGGTGACCGAAGCGACCGCCTTGGCTACGTCGATCGGGCGGCCGCCGCCGAGCGCGACCAGGGCCGTCCCCCCGCCTTGCGGCAGGAGGCCGGCGGCGAGGTCCGGCACCTGGCCGGGACCGACCTCGTGCACCGCGCTCGCCGCCGCGGCCAGCCCGGGCGCGCCGGCCAGCGCCCGCGGCGTGCTCAGCAGGACAAACGGGGCGAAGCCGTGCTCCTGCAGCAGCTGCGGCGCCTGGGCGAGGCCGTCCCGGCGAAAGAGGACGGTGCGGCCGGCGTCGCGCCAGACGAAGTCCCCGCTCACTCCCCCGCGTCCAGCCGCGGGTTCCTGACCGGCCGCAGGTTCGGTTCGACCTGGTCGCGCAGGTGCTCGTAGTCGGGCGGCAGCGAGAGCTTCTCGCCGAGGTGCTCGAGCGGCTCGTCGACGGTGAAGCCGGGGCCCGTGGTCGCGATCTCGAAGAGGACGCCGCTGGGCTCGCGGAAGTAGATCGAGCGGAAGTAGAAGCGGTCGATCTCCGGAGTCGGCTGGGCGCCGGCCGAGATCGCCCGCTGGCGCCACTCCATGTGCTCCTCGGGCAGCGAAGCCCAGGCGACGTGATGGACGCTGCCCGCACCCTGGAGGCCGGGCTCGGCCGGCGGCGGGTCGAAGAGGTAGCGGCCACCGCGCTTCTCGCCGCGGGCTTCCCAGGCGCCGTCGACCCGCTCGAACTCGAGCGCTTCGAGCAGGCCGCTGCTGGCATCGGGGGCGGCGCTGTAAGCGCGCACCGCGTGGAACCCCTGCAGCGCCAGCTCAGCGGGAACGTCAGGGTGGTCGGCGACCAGCGGCGCGTCGGGGACGTCGACCACGAGCAGCTCGTGGTCGAGCCCCTCCGGGTCGGCGAAGACGAGGCCGGCTCCCTCGCGCCGCGAATCGATGCCGTTGGCGGCCAACCGCTCGGCCCAGAAGGCGAGCGCATCCTCGGAGGCGACCCGCCAGACGACCCGGTGCACCATGCCGGCGCCGGCGCGTCCCGGCGCCACGCCCGGGTACTCGAAAAAGGTCAGGTCGGAGCCCGGGTCCCCACCCTCGTCGGCGAAGAAGAGGTGGTAGACGGTCGGGTTGTCCTGGTTGACCGTTTTCTTGACCAGCCGCAGGCCCAGCACTCCCACGTAGAAATCGACGTTGCGCTGAGCGTCCTCGGTGATCGCGGTTATGTGGTGGATGCCGTCTAGCTTCATGGCTTCACGTATACCATCCCTTTTAATGAGCCGCGGAAGACGACGCACGGTCAAAGGACTCGTCATCCTCGGCTCCGTTCTCGCCTTCCTCAGCGTCTTCGCGATCTGGACCGAGCGCCAGGCGCTCAACACCGACGACTGGGTCGCGACCAGCGGCCGCCTGATCCAGAACCCGACGATCAGGGTCGCGGTCGGCGACTATCTCGTCGACCAGCTCTACGAAAACGTCGACGTCGAGGCCGAACTCAAAGACATCCTCCCCGGCGACACCAAGGACCTCGCCGGCCCCGCGGCCGGCGGCCTGCGCCAGGTAGCCGGGGACGGCGCCGACCGGGTGCTGGAAACGTCGACCGCGCAGACGCTCTGGGAAGACGCCAACCGCTCCGCCCACGAGCAGCTGATCTCGGTGCTGGAGGACAAGGGGGACGCGGTCTCGACCGAAGAAGGCACCGTCAGCCTCAATCTCGGCAGCCTGCTCACCAATCTCGCCGACCAGGTCGGCTTCGGCCAGGACCTGGCTGAGAAACTGCCCCCGGACGCGGGCCAGATCGAGATCCTTCGTTCGGACGAGCTGAAGACGGCGCAGAACATCGCGACCGCGATCAAGGGCCTGGCTCTGCTGCTTTCGATCCTCACCTTCGCCGCCTTCGCCGGCGCCATCTACCTCGCCCGCGACGGCCGCTGGGTGACCGTGCTGGCCAGCGGCATCGGCTTGGTCGCCGCCGGCTTCGCGGTGATCGTCTTCCGCCAGATCGCCGGCGGCATCGTCGTCGACCAGCTGGTGGTGACCGAGAGCGCCAAGCCCGCCGGCGAAGCGGCCTGGTCGATCGCCACCTCGCTGATGACCAGCATCGCGACGACGGTGATCGTGATCGGGCTGCTGTTCGCGCTCGCCGGCTGGCTGGCTTCGCCCACCGCCTCGGCCCGGGCCACCCGGCGCGTGATCGCCCCCACCCTGCGCCTCCACGTCGCCTACGTCTACGCCGGCCTGGCGATCCTCGTCTGCTTCTACTTCCTCTCCGCGCCGACCCAGGGCCTGCGCTCTTTCCTCACCACCCTGATCGTCGCCGGCATGGCGGCCTTCGGGATCCACGAGCTGCGCAAGCAGACCGGCGACGAGTACCCCGACGCCGAGTACGGCGACGTCTTCGGCCACACCAGGGATCGCGTCGTCAGCGCCGTCAAAGACGCCAACATCGGCGAACGCGTCGGCGAGCAGGCTTCGAAGCTGCGCCTGCCCGAGGTCCGTCGCCCCGGCGCCGGGGACGAGAGCTCCGAGGCGCCGACCGCGGTGGTGCCGCCGAACGGCGAGGACGCGCGCCTGCAGCGGCTCGAGCGGCTCGCCTCGCTGCGCGACAAGGGCGTGCTCACCGACGAGGAGTTCGCCACCGAGAAGTCCCGCCTGCTCAGCGACTCCGATTCGTGACGGCAAGCCCGCCGCCGGGTTCGAACCGGCAACCTCCTGATTACAAATCAGGTGCTCTCCCAGGTTGAGCTAGGCGGGCGTGGTGGCGAAGGGTGAAGCGGTCGACGTGGCTTTCCGGCTCCTCGGGCCGGACGAGGGTGGCGTCCTCACCGAGGCGATAGAAGCAGCTTACGGGACGACCTACGACGTTCGCTGGGTATATGACCCGGCGGAGGTATCGGCCCGACTCGCCGACGGCAGGTACGTCTCCTGCGTCGCCGAGTCGCCCGCGGGCGACCTGCTCTGCCACATGGGAATGAGCCTGGCGGCCGCGGGCGACAGCGTCGCCCACTCGGGCCAGGCGGTGACCCTGGCGGCCGCCCGCGGCCAGCATCTGTTCACGCGGACCAAGCGCTTCCTGATGGAGTGGGCGCGGGAAGAGGGCCTGGCCGGCATGTTCAGCGAGGCGACCGCCGCCCACCCCTACAGCCAGCGCGCCAACATCGAGCTCGGGGCGCACGAGACCGGCTTCCTGCTCGGCTGGATCCCGGCCTCCGTCGCCAACGACGCCGCCGCCGACGCGCCGCGGCGGCGGCAGTCGGCGGCGCTCTTCTACACCAAGCTCAACGACGGCCACGAGCGCCGCGTCTACGCCCCCGAGCGCCACCACGAGATCGTCGGCCAGACCCTGGCGCTGTGCGAGCTGCGGGGGACGCTGGCGAAGCCGCCGCCCGAGGCCGAGCTGGCGGCGCGGACCGAGCTGCAGGTCGAGGTCGACGAGGACCATAACCTGGCCCTGCTCACGGTCCGCATGCCCGGTGCCGACCTCGAGGCGACGATCGCCGCCGAGCGCCACCACCTCTTCCATCGCGCCGGCCTCGACGCGATCTACGTCGACCTGCCGCTGGAGCAGCCGGCGACCGCCCTGGTCGCCGACGACCTCGAGCGGCTGGGGGTCTCCTACGCGGGCGTCTTCCCCAACCACCGCACCGACGGCGACGTGCTGCGGATGCAGTCGCTGCACCGGGTCCGAGTCAAGGCCGACGACATCGCCGTCGCCTCAGACCACGGCAGGGAGCTGCTCGAATACGTACTAGGAGACCTTCCCCAGCCCTAAGCGGCGACCTCGCGGGACGCGAGGTGCGAACCGACCTTGCGCTTGACCCGCTGCAGGGCATTGTCGACGGTCTTCGTGTCGCACTCGAGCTTCTCGGCGATCGCCTCGTAGGAGTGGCCGTCGAGGTAAAGGGAGAGGACGCGGCTCTCGAGGTCGGAGAGGACCCCGGAGACGCCCGAGAGGCAGGCCACCAGGCTGGAGAGCTCTTCCGAGGCGATCACCTGGTTGACCGGATCGTGGACGCTCGGGCCCGGCAGGATCTCGTCCAGGGTGGTGTCGGAGTCGCCGGCGGCGGCCGGGGTCTGACTGAAGGAGACGTACTGGTTCAGCGGCGTGTGCTTGTTGCGGGTCGCCGTCTTCACCGCGGTGATGATCTGCCGGGTGATGCAGAGCTCGGCGAAGTTGCGGAAGCTCGACTCGCGATCGGTGCGGTAGTCGCGGATCGCCTTGTAGAGGCCGAGCAGGCCCTCCTGAATCAGGTCGTCGGACTCGCCACCCAGCAGGAAGTAGGAGGAAGCCTTGAGGCGGACGAAGCCGCGGTAGCGACGGATGATCGCGTCGTAGGCGTCGGTCTTGCCTTCCTTGGCAAGGGCGACGAGGTAGTGATCATCAAGCTCAACTTGAGAGTTAGCCTGACTGGGACGGACGGAATGGGGGCGCCGCACGGCAATCGGTGCTTCGACTTCCTGGACTGGGGTAGATAGAGCCACAGATCCTTCTCCTTGCTGAAGGGTCGTGGCGCCGCTTACCTCCCCCGAGGGGCGCCTTTATCGACGGGCCCACCTCACACTCAAGCTGAGGTTCACCCTTGTTGTTGCGCGCTAGTCTACGTGCGCGCAGAGTTCTGTCAACCCCTGGGGGACATAAATGCAACCGCCGTTGCACTTGTTAGAGCTCAGCCGCGTTGCCGCTGCGCCTCGAAAAGCAGTGCCGAGGCGGCGGCGGAGACGTTCAGAGACTCGACCTGACCGCGCCGGGGCAGGGCGACCAAGCCGTCGCAGGCGGCGGCAACCCGGGGGCGGATTCCCTTGCCCTCCCCGCCCAGCACCAGCACCGTCGGGCCTTTGAGGTCGACGCTCCAGGGGGCCGCCTCCGCCTCGGCGTCGGCGCCCCAGATCCAGAAGCCGGCGGCCTTGGCGTCGGCGAGCCAGTCGGCGAGGTTGCGGACGTGGGCGACCTGGAGGTGCTCGACGGCGCCGGCCGAGGCCTTGCAGGTGACGGCGGTGACGGCGGCGGAGCGGCGCTCGGGCACGATCACCCCGGCGGCGCCGGCGAACTCGGCCGAGCGACAGACGGCGCCGAGGTTGCGCGGGTCCTGGACCTGGTCGAGGGCGACCAGCAGCACGCCCTCCCCCCGCAGCATCCCCTTGGCGTCTCCGTAGGGGTAGGGATCGACCTCGGCGACGACGCCCTGGTGGTCCTCGGAACCGCAGAGCCGCTCCAGTTCGACCGCCGGCGTCTCCGGAGCCCGCCAGACCTGCCGCACTTGGCGCCTTCCCCGTTCCGCCTCGTGGACCGGCTGGCGGCCGTAGATGATCTGGCTTGCCATCAGCTCTTGGGCACCAAACTCGGGCCGTCGGCCGAATCCCGGACCGTCCAGCCAAGCGCCGCCAGCTCGTCCCGGATCTCATCGGCCCGTCCGAAGTCTTTCGCCGCCCGAGCCTGCTCCCGTTCGATCATCAACCGATGCGCTGCGGAGTCGGCCTCAGCACCCTCATCCGGCTGGGCAAGGGTGCTGAGGCCGACCAGCTCGAGCATCTCCGCCAGGACCGGAACAGCACCCGCCCTGGAAACGTCGCCCCGGTTCGCTTCCCCAACAAGCTCGAACACCTCAGCCATCGCCCTCGGGGTATTGAAGTCATCCGCGAGCGCATCGCCGAACCTCTTCTGCCGCTCCGCGATGGGCGACTCCGCCGGGACCCCCCCGGAGTCGCCCCCGACGCTCCGCTCTCTGAAGAAGTTCCGCAGCCGCTCGACCTGGGCGACTGCCTGCTGCATCTGCTCCTCACCGAACGCCAGCGGCTGCCGGTAGTGCCCGGAGATCAGGTAGGCGACGACCGGCTCGCGCCCGTAGCGGTCGAGCGCCTCCGAGAGCTGAAAGATGTTGCCGTCGGATTTCGACATCTTCTCGGCGCCGGCCTCGATCATCCCGTTGTGCATCCAGATCTGGGCGAAGGGGCGCCCGGCCGCCTCCGACTGGGCGATCTCGTTCTCGTGATGGGGAAAGACGAGATCGGAGCCGCCGCCGTGGATCGCGAACGAGGCGCCCAGCTCCTGCTCGGCCATCACCGAGCACTCGATGTGCCAGGCCGGCCTTCCCGGGCCCCAGGGGGAGTCCCACTCGCTGTCCTCCCCCTCCTTGTGGGTCTTCCAGAGGGCGAAATCGAGCGAGTCCTCCTTGAGCGTGGCCGACCCCGCCTCCTCGCCCTGGTCCATGTCCTCGAAGCGGCGGTTGGAGAGCTTCCCGTAGCCATCGAAGCTGCGCACGCGGAAGTAGACGTCGCCGCCGGACTCATAGGCATGGCCGGACTCGACCAGGTCGGCGATCAACGCCACGATGCCGGCGATCGTCTCGGTCGCCAGCGGCTCGGCATCGGGGCGGCCGAGACCGAGCCGGTCGGTGTCCTCGAAATAGGCGCGGGTCATCCGCGCCGCGAACTCGGGCGAGGGCTCCCCGGTCGCCTTCGCGGCCGCGTAGATCTTGTCGTTGACGTCGGTGACGTTGACGACCAGCCGCGAGCGGTAGCCCTCGGAGCGCAGGAAGCGGGCGAAGAGGGAGAAGACGACGAAGGGCCGGGCGTTGCCGATGTGGATGCGGCTGTAGACGGTCGGCCCGCAGGCGTAGATCCCCACCTCGCCGGAGGGGTCGAGAGCCCGCGGCTCGCCGCTGAGCGTGTCCCTGATCCGCACCTCGCGCATCGCGAGGCCGAGACTAGATGAAATCGACCGCCTAAAAGGTGCGGTAGCCGGCCGTCGAGGCCGTCGACTCGCCGCGCAGCCAGACCGGGGCGTTCTCCTCGGCCGCCGCCTGGGCCTCGCGCTTGGCCCGCTTGGCGCTGGCCTTGATCTCGTCCTCGCTGGCCTCGCGCACGCGCTCCTCACGCTTCTCGGCCTGGATGCGGATGCGGTCGGACTCGATCCGCAGCTGGTCCTCGGCCCGGGACCGGGCGGCCTCCTCGGCCTCGCGCTCGACCTTCTCGACCAGGTTGCGGACGCTCTCCTCGGCTTCGCGGCGAACCTCCACGGTGCCATCCATGACCCGGCGCTCGATCTCGGTCTCCAGCCGCACCGCGGTCTCGTGCGACTCCGCCGCCGCGGCCTCGGCGTCGGCTGCGCGCTGCTCGGCGGCGGCGATGCGGCGATCGGCCTCGGCTTCGATCTCCGCGCGGGAAGCTCCGACCCGGCGCTCGACCTCGGTCTCCAGGTTTGCCGCCGCCTCAGCGATCGACGCCTCGGCCTCGGCCCGGGCCCCAGCGGCCTGGGCAGCGACGGCTTCTCCCTCGGCCCGGGAGCTCTTCTGCAAATCCTCGAATGCCTGCTCGGCACGGTCGCGCCCGGCCTCTGCCCCGGCCAGCCGGGATTCCGCCTCCTGCCGCGCCCGGCGCTCGCCGGCGATCCGCTCGCGGGCCTCGGCGGCGACCCCACGCAGGGTCTCCATCGCCCGCTCCTTCAGCTCGGCGCCGACCCGATCGGCCCGTGCCTCGGCCGTGGCGACGCGCTCCTCGCTGACCCGGACCCACTCCAGGGCCTGGCTGGCGACACCGTGCATCGTCTCGGTCGCCTCACCGACGACTCGCAGCTGCCTGGCTGGATCGCTCATCTTGGGGCAACCTACTATGGGCGCCGGAGGCGAACCCAGGGGGCCGCCGCCACATTGACCGCAATTTGCGCCAGCGCCGCTAGGCGGAGCGCTGCGCCTCGCGCGCGTGCAGGTCGCGCTTGAGGACCTTGCCGGTGGCGTTACGCGGCAGCTCGTCGAGGAACTCGACCTCGCGCGGGGTCTTGTAGCCGGCCAGGTTTGCCTTGACGTGCGCCTTGAGGGCTCCTTCGTCGACCTCGGCCCCGGATTTGCGGACGACGAAGGCCTTCAGCCGCTGGCCGTACTCGGCGTCCTCGACCCCGATCACCGCCGCCTCGGCGACCGCCACGTGATCGGCGAGCAGGTCCTCGACCTCGCGCGGGAAGACGTTCTCGCCGCCGGAGACGATCATCTCGTCGTCGCGGCCGTCGATGAAGAGGCGGCCGGCGGCGTCGATGTGACCCACGTCGCCGCTGCAGAGCAGGCCGTCGACCGCCTCCTTGCCGCCGCCGCCGGTGTAGCCCTCGAAGGACATCTCGTTGCCGACGAAGATCCGCCCGACCTCGCCCTGCGGCAGCTCGTGCCCGGCCTCGTCGAGGATCTTCACCGTGGTTCCACGCGGCGGCAGCCCGGCGGTACCGGGAGCGGCGCGGAGGTCGTCGGGGGTGGCGATGGTCGCGTAGGCGACCTCGGTCGAGCCGTAGAGGTTGTAGGCGGAGTCGCCGAAACGGTCCATCCAGGAGATCGCCAGCTCCCCCGGGAGGGCCGACCCCGAAAGCGAGGTGATCCGCAGCGAGGAGAGGTCGTAGGCGGCGAGCGTCTGCTCGGGCAGGCCGAGGATCCGCTGGATCATCACCGGCACCACCGCCAGCACGTCGGCGCGGCTCTCCTCGATCGCCCGCAGGGTCCCCTCCGGGTCGAAGCGCCGCCGCAGCACCATCGTCGAGGCGGTCGGCAGGCTCATCACGAAGTGGAAGAAGCCCCAGGAGTGGAAGAGCGGTGCGGCGATCATCATCGTCTCGCGGCTGCGGAAGGGGATCTTGTCGAGCAGCGCCGCGACCGCCAGCAGGCCGTCGGGACTGGAGCGCTGCGCGCCCTTCGGGGTGCCGGTGGTGCCGGAGGTGAGGATCACGAAGCGCGGCTTGTCGGGCGGTGGGCTCAGCTCCGCCTCCGAGCCCGCCGCGATCAGCTGCTCGAGCGAGTGCTGGGCCCCGCTCTCCTCGCCGTCGTCGACCCAGCCGGCGATGCGGGCGACCGAGTCGTCGACGCCCTCGAGCAGGCCGGCGAACTCGGAGTCGTAGACGAGCGCCTTCGGCCCCTCGCGGCGGGTCACCTCGACCAGCTGCGGCCCGGCGAACATGGTGTTGAGGTAGAGCGCGCTGGCGCCGAGCTTGGCGGCCGCGAGGGTGGCCTCGACGAAGCCGCGATGGTTGCGGCACATGATCCCGACGCCGTCGCCGTGGCCGATCCCCAGCGCCGCGAAGGAGTGGGCGAGGGCGTTGGAGCGGCGGTGCAGGCGCTCGAAGCTGAGCGCGCCGCGTTCGTCGATGACGGCGACCTCGTGCGGGTGGTGGATCGCGGCGGTGGCGATGCCGGTCGCCGGCGACGCCCCCCAGCGCACGAAGGTCGAACCGATCTTCAACGCCTTGTCGGGGCGCATCGGCGCCAGCACGCCTGCCTCATGCAGAACCTTCAGCTCGAAAGCCGAATCCGCGGCCGAGGCCCGCAGCTTCGCGACGCTGTCGCCGAGGATCCCCATCGCCCCGCGAAGACTAATCGCTCCGCACCGAGGCGACGGCGATACAGGCGATGCCCTCGCCGCGGCCGATCCAGCCCATGCCCTCGTTGCTCGTCGCCTTGACGCTGACCCGGGCCGAGGTCGCGTCGGCGATCGTCCGCTCCATCTGCGCCTTGTAGGGGCCGAGGCGGGGCTCCTCGCAGATCAGGGTCGCGTCGACGTTGACGATCGGGCCGGCGATCGTGCCGACCACCGTGCGCAGCAGGTCGATCGAGTCGGCCCCCTGCCACTGCTCGTCGTCATCGGGGAACATCGTGCCGATGTCGCCGCCACCGCCGGCGCCGAGGATGGCGTCGATCACCGCGTGGGTGAGGACGTCGGCGTCGGAGTGGCCGGCGAGGCCGAGGGGATGGTCGATCTCGACCCCGCCCAGTACCAGCGGCCGCCCGGCGGCGAAGCGGTGGCTGTCATAGCCGATGCCGACCATCAGCCGACGCGGCTGCCCAGCGGGGCCAGTTGCCGCCGGCGACGCTCGAAGACGCATATCTCCCCCACCCCCAGATCGTCGAGGAAGTCGACCGCGCGGTCGTAGGCGAAGCCGACCTGCTCGGGCAGGTGGGCGTCGGAGGAAAGCGCGAACGGCGCCCCCGCCTCGACGCACATCTCGGCGAAGCCCCGGGCCGGGTAGAGCTCCCCGACCGGCTTGCGCAGGCCCGCGGTGGAGAGCTCGACCGCGATCCCGCTCTCGGCGATCGCCGCGACCGCCGGCTCGTAGAAGTGGCGCAGATCGCGCTCGGGCAGAGGCCGGGAGCCGCCCCAGACCTTGACCAGGTCGGGGTGGGCGAGGATGTCGAAGAGGCCGGAGCGGGCGCACTCGGCAAGGGCCTCGAAGTAGCGGCGCCAGACCTCGTCGGGATCGCTGCTCCCCTCCCACACGTCCCAGCCGGGATGGTCGACGGCCTCCTCGCCGACGAAGTGGACCGAGCCGACGACGTAGTCGAAGTCGCGCGCCTCCAGCATCGCCGCGGTGCGGTCCTCGGCGCCGGGGACGAAGTCGCACTCGATGCCGAGCTTGAGCGGGGTGCCGCGGACGAACTCGCAGTAGGCGTCGAGGTCGTCGCGACCGTTGCTCTCCCAGAGCGGATGGCGCCAGAGATCGAGGGCCTGGCGAAAGCGGTAGACGTGCTCGGAGACACCGAGCTCCTCGACCCCGGCCGCGGCCGCGGCCGCGAGATAGCGGTCGACGTTCTCGGCGGTGAAGTAGCGCTCGGCGGTCGTCCCCTCCTCGTCCGGGCGCAGGTGCAGGTGGTAGTCGGTCAGCATTCCCGGGAGCCTAGACTGCCGCGGCAATGGCCCGTCAGCTAATGCTGCCCCTGCTCGCCTTCGCCGGCGGCACCGCGGTCGCGGGCCTGCTCGGGGCCGCCAGCCTGGGCGTGGCCTTCGGGGTCGGCCAGCTCTGCTTCGTCGCGGTGCTGGTCTGGGTCCTACTCAGGGACTGAGCCGCCGCCCTCGGCCAGCAGCAGCTCCGCCACTCGCAGATCCAGTGGCGTCGTCACCTTGAGGTTCGGCGCCGCCACCGGGTGGATCAGCACCCTTCCTGCCGCCGCCTCGACCAGCATCGCCTCGTCGGTGGCCGCATCGCGCATCGCCTCGTCCACCTCCAGCGCCGCGCGCAGAGCCTCCGTGCGAAAGACCTGCGGCGTCTGCGCCGCCCAGAGCAGGGAGCGATCGAGCGTGCGCTCGACCTCGACCCGCGCTTTTTCCCGCTCCTGCCGGGAAAAGGCTTGGCTCGATCTCGCCCGCTTGATCGTGTCGGTGACCGCGGCGGCCGGGATCGCCGCGGCGGCGGCGGGGTCGGCGTCGAGGCGGGCGACCAGCGCTTCGACCAGCTCCGGGGTCAGCAACGGCCTGGCAGCGTCGTGGATCGCGACCAGCTCGGTCTCGACCGCCTCCAGGGCATTGGCGACCGACCGGGCGCGGGTGGCGCCGCCGGCAACGACGACGAGGTCATCGCCGCCGAGGTCGTGGACGTGGCCGGGCGGAGCGGCGACGACGACCGCGCGCACCGACTCGCACGCCCGCAGGGCGTCGAGCGACCACGCGATCATCGGCCTCCCCGCCAGTGGCACGAAAGCCTTCGGGCCGCCGGCTCCGAGACGCTCCCCGGAACCGGCGGCCGCGATGACTGCGGTGACTGCGGCGGCTCTACGCCGTGGCGGCGAAGCGCTCCTCCAGCAGCCCGTCGAGGTATTCCTCGGCGCCCTCCTCGTCTTTGTCGAGGGCGTACATGAACTCCGACGCGAGGATCTTCTTGGCCCGCGTGTACATCTGCTTCTCGCCGGTGGAGAGACCCTTCTCCATCTCGCGGATCGCCAGGTTGCGGACCACCTCGGCCAGCTCGAAGACGTCGCCGGTCTTGATCTTCTCGCGGTTGTACTTGAAGCGGCGGTTCCAGTTCTTCGGCATCTCCGACACCTCGTCGGTGAGAACCGCTGTGACTTTCTTGATTTCTTCCTCGTCGATGATGCGGCGCAGGCCCGCCACGCCCGCGTTTTCGCAGGGCACCATCACCGTGAGCTCGTTGTGGATGATCTTGATCGTGAGGTATTCACGCTCGCTGCCCATCAGCTCGCGGGTCTCTTTCTTCAGCACCAGGCCAGCCCCGTGGTGCGGGTAGACGACCTTGTCGCCCTCCTCGAAGTCGCAGACGTATTCAACGTCCTCCTCGAAGACTGCCTCGATGGCCTCATCTAGCTCGGGGGGAATCGGTGGCTCCTTTCGTCTTCGACGGCGTCCATCGCCGTCAGCTCTGTAAGTACCGGTCGACCACGTCGACCTCCTGGAGCCGGCGCAGGCCCTCGCGGATGTCCTTGGCCCGGGTGGAGCCGACTCCGTCGACGGCGGCGAGGTCGGCATCGGAGGCCGCCAGGACCTCCTCCAACCCGCCCAGCTCGTGGATGATCTTCTGGACGACAAGCTTGGGGATGCGCGGGACCCGGCCCAGCGCGCGGTAGCCGCGCGAGGCCACCGGGAAGTCGAGGGTGTTGAGCTTGCGGTCGTAGCCGAGCAGCTCGGCGAGACGGCCGAAGTCGAGCACGTCCTGGTGGGGCATCCGGCCCAGCGCCTGCAACGTCGCGGCCAGGCTGCCCTCGGTGTCCTCGACGCTGTAATCGCGGATCAGCGCGGTCTTGTCGGCGGCGACGCCGACCATCGTCTCCTCCAGCTGCATCTCGATCAGCCGGCCCTCGGTGCCGAGCTCGACGATGTAGCGCTCGACCTCGACCGCCATCCGCGTCACCAGCTCG
>Ga0164241_10001453_pt1 | contig 29134 bp, 26 predicted proteins | sample OricomyardsoilBY_FD_108780 | JGI IMG/M metagenome (GOLD analysis project Ga0164241, IMG submission 108780) | Backyard soil microbial communities from Emeryville, California, USA - Original compost - Back yard soil (BY) | ecosystem: Environmental > Terrestrial > Soil > Unclassified | place: USA... | reverse complement strand
CCGAGCCACCCCGGCACCCTCTACGACGGCTTCGCCATCGACTACGGCTGTTACGTCTCCCTGCTCATCGACGAGCCACGGTTCCACGTCCGCGACCGCGGCAACTGGCTCAACAACCCCAAAGGCGTCCCGCCCGAAGGCTTCACCGTCGCCAAGGCCGCCATCAACCTCGACACCCTGTAGCCGACGTCCTTGGTGGACCATCCGTTCTCAGCCGAGGACTCGCTCCACTCGCCATTTACAGCGCGGCATGACGCGGGGCGGCGGTGTGGAAACCGTCGCCCCGGGTCAGTACGTAACCGTCAGCTGAGCTTTTCCACCCAGCGCAGCAGCTCGTGCCACGTCGCGCCGTTGTCGGTGGTGGCGACCAGGCTGTGCGTGATCACGCAGTCCTGCTTCTCGCCGGCACAGCTGCCCGACGATGCGAGCGCCCAGCCGGCAGAGCCGACCATGCCCATCCGCGACACGCCCGCGGGCAGGCCCTGCGCCGGCATCGGCGTCACCGCTGCGGTCGACCGGTCGGCCGCGGCAACGCGAGCCAGCCGGCCGCCGGCCGGGTCCGCGACGGCGACCGACAAGTCGCGCGCCACCGACACCGCGGGGGCGACCGCGGTGTCGGTGGCCGTCCGCACGGCTCCGGTCTCCCGCCAGCTCACGCCGTTGTCGGTGGAGGTGAGCAGGCCGACCCGCGACCGGTCGCCCTCGCTCACGCTCACCGACACCACGCCGTTCGCCGGCAGCGCGACGGCCTGCGGCGCTCCCCCGTCGGACAGCGAGAACCGCGCCTTGGCCCACGAACCGCCGCCATTGGCGGAGGAGTACAGCTCGTTGCCGAGCACGCCGCCGGCCAGCCAGATCTGGCCGGCGGTGTCGACGGCGACGCGGCCGGCCACCGGCGCGGTGCCGGCCCGCCACGACGCGCCGCCGTTGGTGGTGGCGTACAGGTCCGCCAGGGAGAACGCACCGCCTGTCTGCTCCCTCGCGACCAGGGCGCCGCGCTTGGCGTCGGTGAACGCGACGGACAACTCGGCGATCCGTGCCTTCGTCGGGATCGTGCTCGCCGTCCAGGACCTACCGCCGTCGGCGGTGCGCGCAACCGCGATGCCGGTTCCGCCCAGCGCGGCGACCCAGCCGTGCGAGGCGTCGGTGAAGTACGCCGCGCGCGCCGAGCCGGCCGGCACGTTCACCGCCGTCTTCTGGAACGTCTTGCCGCCGTCCCGGGTGAGTAGCACCGCGTCGGTGCTCAGGACCCAGCCGAACCGGTCGGTGATCAACCCGGCGTCGAGCGGAGCCGAGGTGAGCGTGTCGGTGACCGCGGGTGCGCCCGCGTCCACGTCGGGGCGCTGCCCGCAGGCGGTCACCAGTGCGAGCGCAATCAGGCCGGTCACGGCACTTGCCAGGAGTCGTTTCATGGTCCGTTCCCTCCTACACGCAGCCCTGGTTGGCGGTGTCCCCGGCTGGGTAGACGGGGCCGTTGGAGCAGTCGCTGTCCACGGAGACCGTCACGCCGTTCCAGGTCTCGCTGTGGCCGCCTTGGTACTGCTTGTGTCGCTGGTGGAGGGTCCAGTTGCCGGTGCTGATGCAGGCCATGTTCGACGTGCTGGTGATGCCGTCCCAGTCCGCGCCGTGGATGAAGTCCGGGGCCGGGCTGTTGCTCGCATAGGACCCGAGTCCCGACGCGCAGCTCGACCCGTAGACGCCCGCCTTCTGCGCCGGTGCGACGTGCAACTGTTCGGTCCAGCCACGGATGAACGCCTTGGCCGCGCTGAGACAGCCGCTGTTGCTCGTATCGAACGCCTCAAGGTCGTAGATCACTGGCGTGTTGTCGGTCGACATGCCGAGGCTGATCAGCTTGTTGTACGAGGCGATCGCCTCGTTCTTGCCCTGGCTGTAGGCGGTGGTCGTGTTCGAGCTGAACCGCGATCCATAGCTGGTGCAGGGCGCCTGCGGGCCGACCCACAACGGCATGATTCCCCAACCCATGCTCACCAGCGAGCTGACGAACGACGCTGAGTTGGTCGGGCACGCGGCAGCCGAGCCACCGATATAGACCCCGATGTTGTTGTACGGCGTGTTCTGCCAGAACGCCTGAGCGCGCGCGGTGTTGTTCATCAGACCGCAGGCATCGATTCCCTTTCCGGTACTGATCCCGAACGACGCAGCCGCCGGCGTGGCACCGGCGACCATGATCGTCGGCTGGGCCAGCGCCGCGACCAGAAACAGTGCCGCAAGCCCGGCTCTGAACCGGAACTCGCGGGAGAAGGTACTCATGAATACATACATCCCTTCGTGCGCAGGGGGGACGATGCAAATCAGCCTGCCACGAGTTGGCGAGATATGGCGGCAAGCGGGCAAGAACTAACCCAAACGTTCGAGAACGAACATGCGACACTCCCGGCCGCCGCCAAGCCGCTTCAGCCCATTCCGCCAAGCGGCAGCTTCGCGACTCTCCCCAACGCCCAACAGATCTGGCTTGGACCGACCTGCGGCGGGTGAACGATCACCGTGTGGGCTGACCGATGGCGGCCGATGGAGTTGCTGTTGGCGCTCCGCGTGCCAGCTTCCACGGCTACTACGGCACGTGTCGGCCGGTCGGCAGTTGCAACGCAGCCAACACGGCTGGCACCAGGCGCTCGGTTCACACTGACCTGAGCACCCGTTCTCGCAGCAGGTCGTGCTGTAAACGGCAACGCTTCGGCGGACCGTCCGGGCGCACGACGACACGCTGCTCGGTGATGATCTCGTCGGGTCGAAACTGTTCCCTGGGCAGGTCGATCTCGAGGCCGGCACCGAAGCGGTTCCGTTAGTGCACACCGGTGCCTCGTTGGTCATCGACTACGTGCTCAACGTGGCGGTGTCCGTCGCCGCCGGTGTGGCAGCGCTGACCTCCGCGTTCCCCGGGCTGCTCCCCTACACCGTGTGGATCTGCCTCGGCGTGCTCGCCGTGATCAACCTGCGCGGCATCGCGCACAGCGCGCGGGCGTTCATCCTGCCCACGATCGTCTGCGTCGGCGCGATCGTCGCCGTGATCCTCGTCGGCCTGCTTCGCAGCTGCCCCGCGGTCGACCCGAACGTCCTCGGTCAGCAGGCCCAGACCGTGCAGACGGTGGGTGTCCTGCTGCTGCTCAAGGCCTTCGCCAGCGGCTGCGCCGCGCTGACCGGTGTCGAGGCGATCGCCAATGCCGTGCCGTCGTTCCGCAAGCCCCGGGTACGCCGCGCCCAGCACGCCGAACTCGCCCTCGGTGGCCTGCTCGCCGTGATGCTGATCGGCATCGCGGCCCTCATCGAGAAGTTCGCGGTGCACCCGTCGCCCGGGGTGACGGTGCTCCCAGGTCACCGAAGCCTCCCTGGGCGACGGATTCGGCTACTACCTCGTCCAGTTCGCCACCGTCGTGCTGCTCGCCCTCGCCGCCAACACCTCCTTTGGCGACTCCCGGTGCTCGCGCAGCTGCTCGCCAAGGACAACAACCTGCCCCACGCGTTCGCCCTGCGTGCGGAGCACTCGGTGCACCGCCAAGGCATCGCGTTCCTCACGGTTACCTCCGCACTGCTGCTGATCGTGGCTGATGGCCAGATGAACCTGCTCGTGCCGCTGTTCGCCATCGGCGTGTTCGTCGGCTTCACGCTCTCGCAGGCCGGCATGGTCCGCTACTGGCTCACCGACCGGCCCCGCGGCTGGGCAGGCCGGCGACGACGCAGAGCTCCAGGCCGTACAGCTTGTCAGGGCCGCGAGCTGTCATCGTCGGTTGCCGTCCAGATGACGGGCAACGCGTCGATGATCGCGATCATCGCCTTTCTGGTGCGCGACCAGCGGATCTCATGCGGTTCGATGGCCAGCCGAAGGTTCTCGAGGTACGGCAGGAGACTGGTGGCGGCGATCGTGGCCTCCAGGCGGGCCAGAGTGGCACCGGGGCAGTAGCGGTGACCATGGCCGAAGGCGAGATGGTGCTTTTCGGTCCGGCTGAAGTCGACGAGGTCGGGCTGTGAGAATTGCGCGGGGTCACGATTGGCGGCACCCAGTTGGACATCGATCACGGCACCTGCCGGAATGGACAAAGCCCCCACAGTGATTGGTATCGGGGTCCGTCGCAGTGCCGCATGGAAGTCCGGGGTGCTGTAACGCAGCATTTCCTCCACTGCCGGTGGCGCCTGGTCCGGGTGTTGCTGGAGGTAACTGCGCTTGTCCGGGTCGATCAACAGGGCCAACAAAAGATCGCTGATCAGGCGGGTGGTCGCCGGGTAGCCCTGAATCAACGTGATACCGGCACCGCGGATGGCCTGATCGACGGTGAGCTTACCGCGGTCGATCGCGGCGGCCAACTGAGCGCACAGGTCTGTGCTGTCTGTGGGGTGAGTGGCGTGCAGCAACCCGTCGAGATGAACGCGCAACGCGGCCCAGTGCGGGCCCGGCGCGGAGTAGACCTCCGGCTCGTGCGGGACGCTGTCGCACCACAGGCGTATCGCGTCGCGCTGAATGGCGGGGATCCCGACAATCGTAAATAGAGCGGTATAGACGATCGGCGAGACGAACTCATCGATCAGATCTGCCCGGCCCCGGTCGCGGATGTGGTGGATAAGCTCTCGGGCCGTATCCTCAAGCTCGGATCGCAGAGCCTGGCAGGGGCGCCGGCCGGACGCGACAGCGATGAATCGGGGCAGCTCGTTGGCGACCATCGGATCATGTTCCGGGCGGCTCTCCAGCAGCCGCCTGATCCGGGAGTCAGCCAGGATGCGCTGGGCGTCTTCGTAGGTCGAGATGACGCAAACCCCGGACTCCGTCTGGATGTCTCCTTGACGGGCGGCCAGCAACCCGTCCGACGCGTTGGTGTGCCCGATTCCGTCCGGGACCGGGTCAGGCTCGCCCGCGGCCTCACGCGAACCGTCATCTGAGGTAGAGATGCGAGTCATTCTCAGGCGCTCCAGAAGAATTACCGGGCGGGGAAACCCACGAGAAGCCGTGCCACAAAGACGCAGTAACAAACTGGCCGGTGGGGAGTTGCCAGCCAGCCGGTAACCCCCCACCACGATTTATCGATTACCAGGGCCAGATCCAGCGGCCTTCCTGGATCTTTTCCTCGCTCCCGGCGAAGATCTTCTCAAACACGAAATCACCTCCTGCAAGATCGGAATTGCCCGTGGACTGCCGAGGCCCGAGAGGTCAAAGTGCCAATCGGACTGGATTCAAAAGCACTGATCCGACTCGGTGTCCGACCGCGGAATGCCATCACGTAAATCAGTTGATAAGAATCTGCTTCTTCGCCAGCTTGCGCACCTTCATCGGACGCCTCCCAATGATCGGCGACTGACTAACTGGCATGGCGAACCCAGTCGCAGCAAAGATCGCCGTCGCCCATCATGGGACGTCACTCTTCGTTGAACAAGGTCCAATCGAGTGAACCGGCGCGGCACCTGCGGACGAGAACTCACTCCCCTGAATCTACGTAGAGCAATCGATCATCAAATCCCGCACTCGTACCCCATGCGAACATTCCGCTCCGACATCGACCATCGCCGACAAGAAACGGGCGTACGGTTTGAAGACGTTGGCATGCAAGGTAACGCCAGCGTCAACACTCGATTAGTACATCGCTGGCAAACCTGGCCAGCAGACTTGCTTCGACTGGGTGGCAACGCCGTTCGAATCGACATGCCGCCCATTCACCGCGCTGCCATGAGCAATTCAGCGCCGAACCTCTATCGTGACGTCGGGTGTGAAGTCGGGAACGTGACGGACGCTCATCACTGACCGCATAACACGCAGATCGACCGCGTCACACAACGCCATCGGCAGCCACCTGAGCAACAGGACGGCGTGCGGCGACCAGATCAGGCACCTTGCGACGGAACTCTGCGGGATAAGCCTTCGGCACGGAACTGGTGATCCTCTCGAGTCAGAGGACCGTGGGTCCGGGCAGTCCTCTTCGTCACCCACGTGCAACCTGAGCTGATAGCGACAGGTGCTGTGATCGCTGCTGGCCAGTTGGCCCGTCGGCGGTGTGACGGACGTGCGCGCCTTGGCGCCTGTGTAGACGTCGATATTGTTGTCTGTCGGAACGAGGATGCCGCATGACCGGGGACGATCGACGACTGGGTAGGTGGGGCCGGTTCGGTGTCTGGATCTGGCAGGACATGCGTGGGACTGTGCTTCAGGTCGTCGGCGAGGTCGACATGGCCACCGAGGCTCGCTTCCACATCGCGCTCGAGCAGGCACTGGAGTATCGACCGGCCGCGCTCGTCGCCGACTTGACGGGCGTGACCTTTCTCGCCTTGGTAGGCCTGCGACACCTGGTCGCGGTGGATGCCGCCGTGGGCAGCGGTGTCGTGCGGGTGGTACCCAGCTCCACGGCTCGGCGCACGATCGAGGCGACCGGTCTGGGTGGAGTACTGACGTTGCGATCGACCGTCGGCGAGGCACTCGACGCGCGGTAGTCGTCCTCGGTACGCGACGACGTTGTGCACTGCCTGGCAACTGGCAAAATTCTCGTCCGTAGTTCTCGCGCACAAAACGTCACTCGTTCGGGTGAGGGCTGTCCTCTTCTAGGTCTGCGCGTTCAGCGCAGCCACGAGAGGACTTTTCATGCAGAAGCGCTACATCGCGACGCTCGCCGCGCTGGGCCTTGCCGCGGCCGCTGCCGTCGTGCCCGCCCTCACGGCATCCGCGCAGGAGGCTGCCCCTCCGGCCGACACGGCGGTCGAAGCGAGCTACGACCAGTTCATCGTCACGTTCGACAGCTCGGCGAAGTCCCACCGGATCACCGGTCAGGGAGTCAGCCAGGTGCGCGAGTTATCGACCGGTGGCGTGGTGGTCAAGCCGTCCCAGCGGCTCGACAAGGCCGGCGCGCAACGGCTGATGACGACTCTCGCCCAGCAGCCGGGTGTGGCCGGTGTCGAGCCGGACCTGATCCTGACCAAGCAGCTCACCCCGACCGACCCGCTCTACCCCCAGCAGTGGGATCTGTTCGAGCCCACCGGCGGCATGAACGCCCCGACCGCGTGGGACACCGCGGACGGCGCGGGCGTGACCGTCGCGGTGATCGACACCGGGATCACGCCGCATTCCGACCTGGCCGGCCAGGTCGTGTCCGGGTACGACTTCATCAGCGACCCCACGAACGCGCGCGACGGTAACGGGCGCGACGCCAACGCCAACGACGAGGGCGACTACATCGAGGCCGGTCAGTGCGGCAGCCCCACACCGGCCACCTCGAGCTGGCACGGCACGCACGTGGCCGGGACGATCGCCGCCGCGACCAACAACACCAACGGCATCGCCGGCATCGCGCGCGCCGCGAAGATCCAGCCCGTCCGCGTGCTCGGCACGTGCGGTGGCACGACGTCCGACATCGCCGACGCGATCACCTGGGCCTCCGGGGGCAAGGTGCGCGGCGTTCCGGCCAATCCGACCCCGGCCAAGGTGATCAACCTGAGCCTCGGCGGGTCCAGCCCGACCTGCGGCGGCACCACCCAGAAGGCGATCCGGGGCGCGGTGTCCCGGGGCACCTCGGTCGTCGTCGCGGCCGGCAACTCCAACGCCGACGTCGCCGGCTTCACCCCGGCCAACTGCAACGACGTCATCGCCGTCGCCGCGAACGACCGGGCAGGCAACCGTGCGTTCTACTCCAACTTCGGCGCGAAGATCGACGTCACCGCGCCGGGCGGCGAGGTGCGCCTGGAGACCGACCCGCCGGGGTCGCGGACCACGCCGCAGGACGGCATCCTCTCCACCCTGAACGCCGGCGCGACCACGCAGGCAGGCGAGAAGTACGACACCTACATGGGCACCAGCATGGCGGCACCGCACGTGGCCGGTCTCGTGGCGCTCGTCCTGGGTGAGCAAGCCCTCTCACCGGCCCAGGTCGAGGCCGCGCTCAAGGCAGCCGCGCGGCCCCTGCCGGGCAGCTGCACCGGCGGTTGCGGCGCCGGGATCGTCGACGCCGCAGCGACCATCGGCGCCCTGTAGCTCACGCCGGATCGCACGCAGAACCACAACCAGAACCACGCCCGGCCGGGGTCACCCCGGCCGGGCGCGTTCGGCTTGACCCCGGTCGGGAACGCAACCGGCCCACAAGTCCGCCTTTCTGCCCAGACGGCTGGTAGCTCATCGACGTACACGGCGGGTCACGGAGCAATGCGCCGGCAGCTTGGACATCAGGACCTCTTCGCCCTCGGCTGCGACGGTCACGACCTATTCGCCCGAAGCGCCTTCCGCCTGTTGGCCCGGTTGGACGAACCAGTTCCGATGCTGGACGTGCCTCCCTAGCAGGCCGAGGGGGTCGTCGTAGCCGTCGGCGATGCGCCGATGTCTATGGCCAGACAGGACTGCTTCCCTCCTCCCGCTCAAGGGCCGTCCGCAGTTTGCCCAGTGCCCTGTGCTGCGTGATCCGAACACTGGTCGGCGTCAGGCCGACGATGTTCGCGGTCTCTTGGGCGGAGAGTCCGAGGACGGTCGCGCCCGCGAGGTCGGCGAGGCGATCCCGTTCGTCTTCAACCTGAATCACTTCGCGAAGGCGTGGACGGCCTTTATAGTTCGGCGCCTGGCTGGTGCGGAGCACATGAAATGACCGACGAAATGTACTGTGTGTCGCCTCACCGACCGCCGCGTTCGCCTACCTGGCAGCGTGGATGGCCATCGCCCTGGCGCTGTTCGCGCGGGTGGGTGAGACTCGACGGATGGCCGATGCGGCCTTTGCGGACTGACCCAGACGTCGTCGCGCGGGGGTGCGCGCCCTTAGCACCAGCCTCCGTGCGCAACCAGACGTGCCGAAGGCGGGTTGCTCGACTGCGGTGATTTCCGGTCGGCAGTGGAACGTGAAATTTCTGCGGCAGCTGCGTCGCGACGCTCTCACGAGATTGGACGCGCGAGAAGGCTCGGCACGGAACGAGTCATGGCTCTCGGGCCGGGACCGTGGTCGGCGAGGGCTTTGGGTCGGTGGCCGTCGCTGGGGCGGCCACCGACCATGGTTGCCTAGCGGGTGGGGATCTTCTCGACGTCGACCATGACGTCGGATTGTTGGTTGGGTGGGTTGTTGCCCGGGGTGTTGGGTTCGGCGAAGCGGGCGTCGGTCCAGCACGGGATTGCGATGCCGGTTCGGGCGTCGAGGCCGTTGTAGTCACCGATGAACACGCCCTGCCGGAACGCCAGGTCGGGGTTCCAGGACACGTCGGACACGCGGCGGGTAGCGAAGTTCGCGGCGTTGTTGGTCGACACCGAGAGCGAGGTGTCGATCAGCTTGGGTCCGCTGTAGCGGCGGTCGAAGTAGGTGACCGCCACGACCCCGTCGCGGGTGACCGAGAGCCAGGGGAACCATTGGTCGTCGACCGAGCCCTGGGTGAGGTTGCGTGGGTTGCTCCAGGTCTGCCCGGCGTTGCTGGAGCTGGTGACGAACACGTCGTTGTTGGTGTCGGTCGCGGTGCCGTTGCGGTTATCGGAGAAGGTCAGGTACAGCCGCCCGGTGCGGGGGTCGATGTCGACGTTGCCGGCGGCGTCGATCCGCGCGCACATCAGGTCGAGTGTTTGCGAGCCCTGGCAGATCGGGTACTTGTCGGCGCCGTCGAACACGTCGGTGATGAACCTCGGTCCGCCGAACGTCGCGCCGCCGTCGGTGGAGCGCACGGCGAGGTACTGGCTGTGCTCGTGGCTGTTGACGTTGAAGTTCTGGAACACCACGTGCAGCGCGCCGTTGCGCGGGTCGACCACTGGTACCGAGAACTGGTCCTCGTCGCACGCGGCGTCGTCGTCACCGGTCTGGAACGCGCACAACGTTGGCGAGGAGCCGGAGATCTCGGTCGGTGTCGACCAGTGCCGGCCCTGGTCGTCGGAGTAGGCGATCATGATCGGTGAGTCGACGAACCCCGTGCCGCCCTCGTCGAAGTCGAACCGGGTCCAGGTGACGTAGAGCCGGTCCGGGCTGACGAATCCCTGGTCGGTGCCCGGCACCAGGCTCGCGCCGGCCGGTCGAGGCCCGGTGGTCATCCATTCCTTGTCGTGGAAGATCCGGCAGTCGGCCGCCCCGCCGTTGTGCACAACGATCCCGTCGCCCGGCGTGATGTCGGTGCCCACCGGCACGGAGTCGGTCGGCGCCGTCCAGGTCACGCCTTTGTCGGTCGAGCGGCTGACCCCGATGTAGGAGTCGCAGCTGGGCGGGCGCCCGAACGAGATGAACGACGCGTATGCGACCCCGGCCCGGTCGAACGCGACGACCGGGTCACCGGCGCCCAGCATGGTCCGGTCGGGCGTGATCACCTGCCGGGCATGCCCGCTGTGCGGCCAGGTGTGCCCGCCGTCGAATGACACGTAGATGCCCATCACGGAGTCGACCGCGGGCTCGTAGTCGTTCGCTCCGGAGATCACGTTCTTCGGGTCGGTCGGGTTGATCGCGATCGTCGTCTCGTTCTGCGGCAGGCCGGCGCCGCTGCCGAACTGAGAACTGGGATTGGCTTTGTTGTCCCCGTTGGCTTGGATGTCGTCGGAAGCCGCCCGAGCTGCGACCCGGGCGTTCTGGTCTGCGGTCACCCCACGGGCGGCCGAGACGAGGTCGCGGTTGGCAACCCCGGAAAGTTGCGGATGCCCGGGCCCCGGCTGATAGCCGAAACGACCCGACGGCGCCGCCTGAGAAGTCGTACCGGTCAGTGACATCAGAGCCCCGACCAGAGTAAGGACGGCCCCCGCCGCCCACAGCCGACTCACCTTCATGCCATTTCACCTCGTGATCAACGAAATGCGTCTGGCAGAGCGGACCCGAGCCGGAAGTTACTCCGGCTCGGGCTCGCGGCCAAGAGTGAGCGGATGCGGATGTCAGAAGGCTGTCGTGGCGCCGAGCGCGCTCGGCGCCACGGTGGTTGATGCGGTGGTGGCGGCCGGTGCGCTCGCCGCGCGGCGGGCTCCGCCGGTGATGGCCAGGCCGCCGTTGACGTTGAACATGCCCATGTTGAACGTCGACCCGCTGGAGGCGGATGCGATGGGCAGGATCGGGAACGCGTTGCCTCCGGCGCGAACCGATGTGGAGATGTAGACGCCGAACATACGGCCCTGGGAGGTGTTCGAGAGCCAGGACAGTGACATCGGGCCAGTGACATCGGGCCGGCGAGCTGGGTTGCGGTTCTCCAGCTGGTGCCGCCGTTGCTCGAGGAGATGAACCCGGCGGTGAGCTGGCAGGTCGCCGCGGTGCAGTTGGGGGTCTATCCCGTGATCGGCTCTGCCACGGGTTCGGTGGTGACGATGTGTGTCGGATTCGGTGCCGTGCCAGGGCTCAGACGGTTCTCCAACGCGGCCTTAACACCAACCATCAGCGCACCGTCCGGGACCACGCACACATGCTCGGGCAGGCAGACCTTCATCGCCTCGAACGCCACCCGCGTCTTGCCCGCCGTGGAGTCCCCCACGATCAGCACGAACCCACCAGCCCGCAACGCCTCTACCAGCTCGGGGAGCCGGTCCCTAACGACAAATGGCGGGACGCGATCGCCATCAATACTGGCGGCACGGTGCACACCCAGACGAATCGGGTCCGTAAGCCTGCTCACACGAACAATCTGCGGCTGAGCCGGTATCGCTCGGGTCGTCAGGTGCGCTCGCCCACGATCGGACACCACACCCGCGACCGCTCCCCCAACCGCCACGACAATCGCCACCACGACGCCCGAGTACAGCTGACCCAACGCCGACAACACACCGGTCACGACCGCCGCCACCGTCAGCAGCCACCAACCTCGCCACCGGCGCCACAACCGCCACACGCCACGCACAACCAAATCCTAGGCAGGCCGGCTTCCCAGCGGGCCCGCGAGCCGGGCCGGCTCATCAGCATTCCACCGCGCCGCGTCCGACGCGATACCAAGCCCGAGCCGCAGTTCGGCATGCACCCGCCGAACAGTTCCGTGGCCTGGCGGTGGATCGCCAACTCGGTCTCCAGCTGCGCGATGCCTTGGCGCGCCACACGCAACTCGGCGTTCTCGCTGGTCGTGGTGCCCGGTGTCTGGCCGGTGTCGATGAGTTCCTGGCGTCGCCAGACATAGCTCGCCCGCTCGCTGATTCCCAGGTCAGCGGCCACCTGAGCAACCAGGCACCCGGCAGCGTCCAGATCAAGCACCTTGCGACGAAACTCCGCGGGATAGGCCTTCGGCACGGAACTGGTGATCCTCTCCAGTCAGAGGACCGTGGTCAACCAGCAAACCGACTCCCAGAACCCCAGGGCCACATCACTCGATCTTGTGAGAGATGGAGTCATGACACGTCGGTCGCAGTACCCGCAGGAGTGCGGCAGCGGGCGGTGCGGATGGTCACCGGGGTGACGCCGGACTACGAGTTGCAGTGGGCGGCAATACGCGCGGTCGCGCAGAAGCTGGGGATCGGTTCGGCGGAGACGGTCCGCAAGTGGGTGCGGCAGGCCGAGGTCGACAATGGCCAGCGCGCTGGAACCGACCCCGACCGAGATCAAGCAGTTCACTGAGGAGATCAAGGCCAACGCCGTCCAGCGCCGCAACTCACGCGGCGGCCGCGGCACCGCCGAGAATTTCATCGCCGCCCTGCGCTGCATCTACCGGCACGCCGAGAACGACGCGCTGATCAAGTGACCGCGCGACACCATCGCGACGAACTCACCTATGACTGATCACCGTGGCGGAGCCTGCGCGCCAGGCCTGCCGCTGCGGCGATCACGGCAGTGGTGGCGACGGACCGCAGAATCCAGTGTTGCCGGGTGGACCGGTCCAACGCTCGCGCGTAGGGCATCGTCGTGTTGGTGACCATTGCGTGCAGCGGCATCCACCGGTGGCCGGACAGCTTGCCCAGCGCCGTGTCGCACGCGTGCTCCAGCCGCACGAGGGGTGAGCGCACCGTGTCGCGGAGTTCGGCGAAGTTGCGGTACGACATCGTCGCCAGTGCGTCCGTGTTCGGCTTGCGTCGCGCGTAATACCGCTCCAACGCCGCCGCCGGGTCGTCCTGGTGGCACATGAGGCTGTCGGTCAGCTCCAGCGCGTCCTCGAACGCCGAGTTCATGCCCTGCGCCAGGAACGGGTAGACGGCGTGACACGCGTCGCCGATCAGCGCGACCTTGCCCTCGTGGGTCCACGGCGCGGTGCTCGTGGTGACCAGCGTGAAGGTCGGCCGCTTCAGGAACTCCTCCCCCAGGTCCGGCACGAGGTCGAGCACGTCCGGGAAATGCCTGCGGAACAACGCCTCCGCGTCGTGTGCGGTGGTCAGCGAGTCGAAGCTGTCGCGGCCGTGGAACGGCAGCACGCACGAGCACGTGAACGAGCCGTCGCGGTTGGGGTGGGCGAACATCATGACGTCGCCTCGCGGCCACAGGTGGAACACGTCGCCGGCCATGCGATGGCTTCCGTCTGCCGCGGCCGGGATGTGTAGTTCCCGCCAGCCCCATTCGAGGTAGCTCTGCGCGAACTCGGCGCGCTGGTCGCGGTGCATGTGCTTACGGACCACCGAGAACACGCCGTCCGCGCCCACGACGACGTCCGGTTTCACCACCAGCGCCTGCCCTTGCGAGTCCAAAAAGGACGCCGACGGTAGGTCCCGGTCGATGCTTGTGCACCGCGTGTCGAACATGAACCGCACACCCGGCACCCGGCACGCGGCGTCCACCAGCACGGCACTCAGTTCCTGGCGCTGGATCGCGAGAATGCCGCCCTCGCCGTACGCCGAGAACCGCAGCCCCCGGTCGACACCGTGCAGCAGGCGGCCGTGCATCGGCACGACGTGGCGCGTCACCTCCTCCCGCAGCCCCACGCGTTCCAGCGCCCGCAAGCCGCGCTCGGAGAGTCCCAGGTTCATCGACGTCACGATGTTCCGCGACGTGCGCGGATCGGGCCTGCGGTCGTAGACCGTCACCGCGTGCCCCTGCCTGCCCAGTGCCACGGCCAGGAACGCTCCTGCCATTCCGGCACCCACCACGGTGAACTCCACTACTCGCCCCCCACCGGCCGGGTGACCACCTGCACCTGCGACATCGCCTTCTCCGCCAGCCGCATCGCCTCGGCGGGCGTCGAACCGAGCGCCATCGCCGAACCGACGCGGTGCCAGGAGTTGCGCAGCTCGGGGACGACCTCGCCGACCGGTGGTCTGATCGAGCAGCGCACGACGCCGGGCAGCGCGTTGGCCTCCTCGAGCCCCGTGATGCTGAGGATCTCGCCGGAGACCGGGTCGGCGAACCGCACGGCAGCCGTGTGCGGGGCGGACTCCGGGAACCGCGGCGGGGCCAGCCCGCGCATGACCGTGATGTAGTACTGGCCGACGGGCTCGACGTAGGCCCGCTCGATCATCTCGACGATACCGTCGCCGGGGAACCGGCCCGCGCACTCCACGAGTACCGGGTCGCCGTCGCGCACGATCCACTCGCAGTGCACGAACCCGCTGCCGAAGCCGGTTGCCTTCAGCACCGCGGTCGTGTTGTCCCGCAGCGACTTCGCGAGACCGTCGTCGATCGGTGCGGGTAGCACGTGCGCCTGCTCGACCGGTCGGGGGCCTGGGTAGAGCACCTTGTCGGTGATGTTGGCGAAGAGGTGTTCGCCGTCGCGCACCACCATCTCGACGCTGTACTCGTGCCCGGGCACGTACTCCTCGACGAGCATACGCACCGCGCGCGGCCGGTCGGGCACCTTCGCGCCCTCGTCGTGAACCTGGCACTCGGCCCACGCCTCGGCCACCTCAGCGGCGTCGTGGATGACCCGGGTACCGACCGAACCCTGCCGGTCGGCGGGCTTCAGGATAACCGAGCCGCCGTGGCGCCGTAGGAAGTTCAGCACGTCCTCGGGTGACCCGGCGTGCTCCGACAGCGGGTTCGCGATGCCGGCGGCGCGGGATACCTTGCGCAGCAACGACTTGTCCCGCATCAGCTGCGCGGCACCGAGCCCGGCGCCCAGCACGCCGCAGCGTTCGGCCAGCCGGGCCGCGAACGGCGTCGCGTACTCGGTGAACGGGATCACCGCCGAGGCGTGCAGGTCGGGCCGGGCGGCGAAGAACTCGTCCGCGGCGCCGGGCAGCTGATGTTCCCACTCGACGAGCTCCCGGACCAGCGTCGACTCGGCGAGGATGGCCCGCGCGCCGGCCTTGCGGACGACGTCGGGCTCCTCGACGAGCACCACCGAGCGCTCGGGCAGGAACCCGGACAGCTCGGCCAGCGGACCGGTGTAGCCCACGACGACGATCGGGCGATCGTTCATGTCTGGTTCTCCCTAGCTCACGATGCCCAGGCACAGGCGGAATTCTGGTGTTCCACCCAGCAGGTGGGCGCCGCCGGACTGCAGGATGCGGTCCTGGGCGAAGACGTGCTGGCACATGGTCGTGGTGTCGCGCAGCCACCGGTCCATCGGCGAGGTGCGGTGGATGGCCGCGGTCTGCAGTAGGTCGTAGAGCCGGGCCACGATTGAGCGCGTGACCCGGAACGCGTGTAGCCGCGACAGCGGCAGCGCCGCCCGCTCGTCACGGGTGAGGTCGTCCAGTGTGCCGCCCGCCTCGAGGACCTTGGCCAGGCGCCGCAATGCACCGAAGACGCCGTGGCGGGTGGCGGCGAGGTCAGCCTCGCACGCGGCGATGGTGATCTGCGCTCCACGGTCGTCCGCCCACCGGACGCCGCCGCGGACGCCCGCCTCGATCAGACCGCGGACGTAGTCGAGCGCGGCCCGCGCGACGCCCAGCGGGACACCGGGCATGTATCGCATGAACGACTCCGGCTGTGTGTGCGGGCCGGACGGGTCGCGGACGGTGTCGAAGGTCAGCGACCGCTCGTCCGGCACGAAGACGTCGCTGATCGTGTAGTCGCAGCTGCCAGTGCCGGTCATACCGGTGGGATTCCACGTGTCGACGACCGTGACGTCCTCGGCGCGCACCATGAACAACCGGGAGTCGTGCGGGTCGGCGCCATCCGGGCTCGGCTCGGGGTTGCCGCCGCGGTAGATGAAGGCGCCGGAGATCACCCAGTCGCAGTGGGTGATGCCACTGCCGAAGGTCCATCGGCCGCTGAGCCGGTAACCGCCGGGAACGATCTCGGCCCGTCCCACCGGGAACAGCGCGCCCGCCGTGATCGTGTCCAGGCTGGGGAACATCTCGCGTGCCACCGCCGGATTGAGATAGGCGGCGAACAAACCGGTGTGCGAACCGATCTCCGCGCACCAGCCGGCCGATGCGTCGCCGTAGGACAGCGCCTCGATCACCTCCAACTGTTCCTCTGACGACAGTTCCGGGCCGCCCCACTCGCGGTTGAAGCCCATCCGGTAGACGCCGGTGGCGCGCAACAGGTCGACGACGTCGTCCGGCAGCCGCCGGGCCTCCTCGATCTCCGCCGACCGCTCGCGCAGCAGCGGCGCTAGTTCACGCGCCCGCGCGAGGATGTCGGCGGCGCCCAGCGGCGCGGCGGTGGTGGTCGGGGCCAAGCTCATGGGTCTTTCCTCCAGGCGGATCATGCATCGGTGTCCAGGAGTCCGGCGGGCATCTCGAAGCCCGCTCCGCCCCGCGGTGGGTCGATCGGGTCGGCGACCACCTCGACGAGCGCGGCCGCCTCGGTCAGGTGGTCAAGGCACGCGCGCGGATCGTCGGCCTCGCAGATGACGAACGAGTGCCGGGCGAGGTATCCCCCTGGGGGCAACCGCAATGTCGTGTCCGGGTCCACCATCGGGGCTGCGGCTACCAGTCCCGGCGCGGCGTCCGGGACCATCACAGTCCGAACGCGACAGTCGTGTTCTGGCAACCCGAACCGGATGCCGGCGACGGCGTGCCTGCTCAGGGCGACCTCGGGCCGGGTGCCGGTGGCGACGTCGAAGAGCACTTCACCGGTGTCGATGCCGGTGGAGATCCGGCCGAGCAACGGGATCAGGTCGCCGCCGACCCGGCCGTTGACCTCAATCACGACCGGGCCTTGCGAGGTCAGCTTGACCTCGGTGTGGGTGATGCCGTCCTCGATGCCGAGCGCGGCGTGCGCGCGGGACAGCGTGCACGCCAGGGTCTGGTCGGCGAGCAGTGGGTCGTCCGCGTCGACGACATGCGCGACCTCCTCGAAGTACGGGGCGTCGCCGAGATGCTTGCGCGCCAGGAACAACGGCACGTACTCGCCCTTGTGCACGGCGCCGTCGACGCTGATCTCCGGACCGTCGGCGTAGCCCTCGACGAGCACCTCCGCGCCGTACACGCCGGTGTCCACCTTCGCGGCCGACAACGCGACGTCGAAGGCCGCGTCAAACGTCGCGAGGTCGTCGGCACGCACGACGCCGATGCTCGCCCCAAGCGCCCTGGGCTTCACCACGACGGGGAAGCCGATCCGCTCGGCCGCGGCCCGCGCCACGACGCGGTCGTCGGTCATGGCGAACCCGGGCTGGGGCAGGCCGGCCGCAGTCAGTAGCGACCGGGTGCGGTGCTTGTCCCGGCAGGCGTGCACGCCGGCCGACCCCAGCCCCGGCACGCCGAACTCGGCAGCGAGTTCACCTGCGGTCAGCACCAGCGGCTCGTCCCAGCACATCAGGCCGACGACCCGCTCCCGGGCGGCGATCTCCTTGGCCGCCGAGACCATGACGGCTGGGTCGAACACGTCGGCTACCACGATCTCGTCGAAGTACGCCAGCTGCCAGGTCGGCTTGAGGTTGTTGAGCAGCACCAGCCTCAGTCCCGCCGCCCGCGCCTTGCGGTGGATCGACGTGACGAGGTACTCGCGGTAGTACTTGAGCCCGCTGCCGATCACCAGTAGCGCACCGGCCTCGTTCATGCCGTCTTCCCCGCCACTTCGCGCTCCACAGTGGACTCAGTGGGTCTGGCACGGTCGCCCACCGGGCGCACGGTGATGCCGAAGTACGCGAGCACGGCCGCGACGATGCCGAACAGGCTGCAGAGCAGCCAGATCCCGTTGTCGTAGTGCGTCCACGCGTACACGCCGAGGATCGGCCCGACCGACGCTGCCAGCCCCGCGAGGGCGTGGGTGGTGCCCAGGTAGCGGGCCTTGTACCGGGCGGGCGCCTTGGCCGGGCGGGCGAACATGCTTGGCCCGGACATCATGATCCCGAGGACGAACAGCGCGGCACCGCAGATCAGCACGGCCGGGGAGCTGCTGAGCCACCAGCAGGCGAACCCGGCGGCGAAGATCAGGTGGCCTAGCCCGACCACCGCCGGCGCCGGCAACTTCACGACGTAGGACGTGATCTTGAGTTCCCCGGCGATCAGCACGACCGACGACGTGACGAGCATGGCGCTGTAGAGCCCGGTCGGCTGGTGGTCGGCGGCGATCTTCAACGGCAGCGTCACAAAGAACTGCGCGTACACGATCGTACCGACGAACAACGAGGCGAGGAACATCAGGAATCTGGTGTCCCGCACCATGACCGCGTACGCCGAGCGCCGCGCGGCGACCTCGCCGGGCTCGGGTTCCTCCTCGGCCGGGGCGGGCGTGTCGGGCAGCAGGGCGAACGCGAGCGCCGCGTACGCCAGCGCGGTGGCACCGTCGACCCAGTACAACAGGTTCCAGTCGACGGTGATCAGGACGGCGGCGAGCAGCGGGCCGAGCGCGGCGCCGATGTTCAGCGCGATGCGCATCATCGAGAACGCCATCACCTGGAATTTCTCCGGCATCAGGTCCGACAGCAGGACAGCCGCGGCGGGCCGGTAGGCCTGTGTCATCAGCCCGGCGAGTGCCACGTTCACCAGCAGCGGCCACACCGAACCAAACCCGGCTGCCCACGGGATGAGCGCGACCATCGGTCCGGACACGGCCATCGTCAGCCCGATCGTGTTCCGCACGCCGATCCGGTGCGTCAGCTCGCCACCGAGAAAGGTGCCGAAGATCGATCCCGCGCTGTACGCGACCATCGAAAGCCCTGCCGTCTCGACGGAGACTCCGCGCTGCAGCAGATAGAGGACCAGGAACGTCTGCACGAATGCGCCCAGTTGGTTGAGCGTGACGCCACCGAGCAGGTAGCGAATCGGAAGCGGGGTCGCGCGAATCGCGGCGAAGACCCCATCGGACGGCTTGTCGTTCACGCGCTGACCTCCATGACGGCGTCTACGATCTCGTCGGCGACGAGCGGTGCGGAGCTGAACCCGGTGCCGCCGCAGGCGGAACGGCACCAGACGGACGGGCAGACCCTGGTCAGGACCGGGCCGCCGGTGGCGGGATCGGTGGCGTAGTGGCCATCCCGGACGCCCACGACGTCGTAGTCGCCGAGGTCGGCGAGGATTGGCTCGGCGAGCAGCCGGTCCGCCCACGGTGCCGGGTCCGGGTCGGTGATGCGGTCCACCTCGCGGCACACCGCGTCGGAGCTGATCTTGAGCAGGGTGCCGTCACCGGGCGGCACCAGCCACGCCGTGCGGTGGGCGCCGATCCGGCCGACACCGGGCGCCGACGCCCACCACGCCGCGAGCCGCTGCGGTGCCCGCAGGTAGACCATGGTTTGGCGGTGCAGTCGCACGGGGTCCCCCGCCAGTTCCGCGCTCCACGGTCCGGCCGCCACCACGACGACGTCGGCGCCCAGCGGGGTTCCGTCAGCCAGCACGACGCGGTGGTCGTCGACGTCGGACACCGCGCATCCCGGCCGGAGCGTCACGGCGGGGTGCGCGGCGAGCCATTCGGCCGCCGTGCGCAGGAACTTCTCGGCCAGCAGCACCCCGGCCGCACGGTCGAGCACGCCGGTCGTCCCGGCTGGGAATGCCACGGGTGCAAGGGTTTCCGGCGCGACAACGGCGGCCGCGGCCCGCGCTTCCCGTGCGATGTCGAGTACCGGCTCGACCTCGTCGGGGGCGCATGCCGTGACGATTCCGACACGGCGGAAGAACTTCGTGCGCAGCAACGACTCCAATCCCAGCCACCGATCGCGGGCCTCGATCATCCGCCGGGTCGCGTCGAGGTCACCCGGCCGCAGCAGCCGCAGTACGCGATGTTCGTCGGCAGACGTCGACGCGGGGTTTGGGACGGGACCGCGGTCGAGCACGGTCACCCGGTGCCCGGTGAGTGCGCACCGGATCGCGGTCACCAGCCCGGTGACCCCGGCGCCGACGACGAGGACCAGGGCCATCAGGCCGCCGCCCCGCCGAGCCTCGGTAACCGCGCAGGGACGACCGTGCGGGTGTCCAGGCGGTTGGGCCACGAACAGTCGGGCAGCGCGGCTGCCGCGAGGTCGATCAGCACCGGTGCCGCGCACCGCAGGAACACGTCCACCTGGTGGCAGAGGTCGCCCGCGGTCGCCGCGGTGACCGACGCCGCCAAGCGGTCGAGTCGGCCGAGCTGCTCGGCGAGCGTGGACGCCACCGCCGTCAGGCTGAACCGGCGCAGGTCGTAGCCGTCGGCAAAGCGGTCGGCCATGACCCGCGCGGAGCGCCTGCCCTCGGCCGAGACCAGTAGCGGACCGCGGTCCACCCACTGGCCGACGACCGCGGCCACCCGGTTCCAGGGCCCGGTGAGCCGCTGTTCGGTGACCCGATACAGCGCGTCGTGGGTGAAGTCGGTGCGCTGGAACTCCGGGCTGGTCGCGCTGAGGTGGAAGCGGATCAGGTCGCGCGGCACCTCGGCGGCCAGTTCACGGCCCGAGACGACGTGGCCCCGGCTGGTGGAGAACTTCTGGTTGGCGAGCTCGTAGAAGTCGTTGGTGACGTACTGCGACGGCAGCACGTACCCGCCGAGCGCGGTCAGCATGGCCGTGCCGACGATCGCGAACGGGTACGTCGCGTCGAGGCCGGCGAAGTAGACGACCGTCGTGCCCGCCTCGTCACGCCACAGCTCGTCGTCGGCGGTCAGCACGCCTCCGCGCTTCTCCGCGGCGAGCGCCGTGGTGAACATGCTCCACGGCATCCCTTCCATGTGTGGGTAAATGATCTGATCGGGCACCTCGGGGAACGGCGCGGGGATGCCCCACGACGTCGGCATGGTGATCGGAAAGTCGGGCAGCGGAGCGCGCATCGCGATCTCGATCAGCTGCGCCAGGTGTGGGCGCATCGGCGTCTTCGCGAAGTACGCCTCGAGATCCGCCCGGTAGCGCTCTACAGGGAAGACCAGGATGTCGGCGTCGCGGTGCACCACCTCGGCGTCCGGGTGCAGCGCCGAGCGCGGGTCGAGCAGGTCGCCCGGCAAGATCGGCAGCCCGCAGCTCTCGCAGACCCCGGCGTTGCCGTGCGCGAGACAGAACGGGCAGTCGCCGGTAACCAGCGCGTCCGTCAGGTACTCGCCGGTGCTCGGCAGGAACGGGAACCGCGTGGTTCGCAGCTCCAGCTTGCCCGCGCTGTGCAACCGGTCGTAGAAACCGAGGACCAGCTTGGTGAACCGGTCGCCCGTGCAGCCGAAGCCGTCAACGTCGATGCCCAACGCGGCCAGCGTCTGCTGGACCTTCTCCGCCGAGCGCTCGCGCAGGTCCTCCGGCGCGACGCCGAGGTGCTTGGCCGCGGTGACGACGTAGTTCTGTGTGAAGTGCATGCCGGTGCCGTACAACGTTTCCCGGCCGGTCGAGCGGGAGTGACGTGTGCAGACGTCGGCGGCGAGGAACGGCCCCGCGAGATGGCCGACGTGCAAGTCGCCGTTGGCCGTCGGTGCTGGCGAGACCACCACGAGCCGGTTCACCGGGTGCTCCCCAGCGCGGCGGTGCCGCGGCGGGCAAGCAGGTCGTCGAGGATGTCCTGCGACCGGTGCGCCAGTACGCTGATCAGTGAGTCGGCGATGCCGTGCGTCGCCTCGTTGACGCCCTGCAAGTACACCGCACCCCATGCGGAGTCCCCGAGGTCGACCCGGTAGTTGCGGCTCACCGAGATGTCGTCGAGGCCGATGCGCTCGGCCAGGTCGCGCACGATCGCCGGCATCCGGCCGTCGAACCCGGTGCCCAGCAGCACGACGTCGCAGGGTAGCGGCTCCACCTTGCCGCTGGTCCGGTCACGCAGGTCCAGCACGACCTCGTCGCCTTCCATCCGCGCGCCGACCACCTCGGTGAGCGGCCGCACCCGCGAACGCTCCTGGCCGACGCCGCGCTGCTGGTAGAGCGTGGTGTACATCTGTTCGAGGAACGGCGGCGCCATGCCCGCGTAGTTGGTCAGGTGCATCTCGTCCAGCAACTGCCTGCGGACCTCCGGCGGGCTGTCGTAGAAGCGGTCGACGAACGACGGGAAGAACAGCTCGTTGACGAACTTGCTCGTCTGATAGTTCTGCGGACCGATCGACCGCACGACCATCGTCACGGTGCTGTTAGGCAGGTTGTCGTGCAGTGCCATGAACATCTCGGCCGCGCTCTGCGCCCCGCCGACCACGACGGCCCGCAGCGGCGCGTCCGCAGGCAACCGTGCGACGCGGCTGCGGTACTGCACGCTGTGGATAAGCCGGTCGGCGGGCAGGTCCGTGAAGACCTCCGGCACGTGCGGGTCGCGGCCGCCGCCCACGACCAGGTCGCGGCAGCGGATGACGTCGCCGTCCGCCAGGGTCACGATCCAGCCCGTGATCGACCCGTCGGCGCTGCGGTCCGGTTCGATGCTGCGAGCCGTGGCGTCGAAGCGGATCCGCACCCGTTCCAACGAGTGCGCCACCCATTGGAGGTAGTCGGAGATTTCCCACCGGAACGGGTTGAAGGTGCCGAGGTTGACGAATTCGTCGAGCCGGTCCTGGTCGTGCAGGAAGTTCAGGAACGAGAACTTGCTGCGTGGATTGCGCAATGTCACCAAGTCCTTGAGGAAGGACACCTGGCTGCGCGCCCACGGCATCAACAAGTCGCGCTGCCACTTGATGTCCGGGCTCCGCTCCAGCAACAGCGTGTGCTCGGCCAGTCCCGGGTCTCCGGACTCGTCGATGGCCGCGGCCAGCGCGAGGTTCGCCGGGCCCGCACCGATTGCGAGCAAACCGACCTGGGTTTCGGTCACAGTTCCACCCCGTTCTGCCAGGTTTCGCTTGGCGCGCTTCAAGGTCATCCCCGGGACGGTCAACCCGTCGGGGCGGTGCATGGCGCCTGCTGAGGCGCCCTGCCAGCGCAGTGGCGATGCTATGGACGTGTCTTTCCCCGTTGATAGAGAAGGTTCTCCCGTTAATCCGGGAAGCTTCACCCCTGCATGCAATGCATTCGGGTGAACCCGCTGAGCGCTTCGGACGTTTCCATCGGTGTGTCGACCTCTGTCCAGTAACGGGTTTCCGCGAGCAGCCGACTATCGGCAGATGGGTTCTGCGCGAACCACTTCGCCGAGCGGGGCCCCAACGCCGACGCGACGTTGGGAGAAGTTGGGAGACGACGTGACAAATTCTCTACACGCCGGCACTTTCGATCACCGTACGCACACCCCGGAGGCGACTTCGGCACCCGTGCGGGTCGTGTTGGTCGGCCTGCCGCCGGCGATCCGGTTCGCGCTCGAGCAAAGCGACGAGATCGCCGTGGTCGGCAGCCTTGCCAGCGCAGAGGACATGTTCGACGTTTTCGGCGACTCCAGGCGCAGGCCGGTGGACGTGGTCGTGCTCGACCCGCACCAGGCGGGCGTACCCGCCGAGAACGTCATCGAACAAGTGGCGGCGCGAACGAAGGTGCTGGTGCTCAGCGATGTCGGCGACGCCACTGCCGTGCGCCGGGCGTTCGGCGCGGGCGCGCTCGGCTACCTCATCGTGCACAGTGACCAGGACCAAGTCGCGCGCGGCGTGCACGTGGTCGCCACCGGCGGACTGGTGGTCGGCAAGACGATCGCTCCCCGTTTCGCAACCTTGATCAGTTCGGGCCCGGCGCCGTACCCGTTCCCCCAACTGACCGCGCGGGAGCAGGACGTGCTGGAGCGGATCGCGGCGGGCAAGTCGAACCACGCCATCGCCCGCGAACTGACCTTGGCGCCCAAGACGATCAGCAACAGGGTGTCCACGGTGTTCGCCAAACTTGGGGTGGCACACCGAGCCCAGGCGATCGTCGTTGCTCGCGAGGCCGGACTCGGACGCGGTTGAGGCATTTCCCCGCGCTGCGGGAGAATTCCCCCTTATACAGGGGAAATCCGCGTGGATAACCTGCCGGTCGACTCCCATCCCCGACATCATTGATGGAGCGGACGTGACCGAGCAGCAATCCCTCGCCGTGGACTTCCGAAGACAGGAACAGGACGACCTCACCCGGGCCTACGGGCTCGAGATGAAGATGCTGTACCCGTGGGAGGGGCTCGTCGCACCTTTCGAAGGCGCATGGTGCGTGCTGCGGCCCGGTGACAAGTCGGTGCCACACGCGCACCACGAGCACGAGATCTTCATCGGCATCTCCGGCCGGGCGGCCGTGGTCACGCCAGATCGCCGCTACGACATCGCGGCCGGCGACATCGCGTTCCTGCGTCCGCAAATCGAGCACTTCCTGTGCAACGACACCGACGCGGACTTCACCTACTACGCCATCTGGTGGGACCGTGCGATGTCGGGCGCGTTCATCGAGCAGGTCGGCGAAGATGCTTGACTACGACGGCCGCCGGTTCCGAGCCGAAGGCAGCACCGCCGTGGTCCGGTACCGCCAAGACGGCAAACTGGTGTGGGCCGAGGTGTCCGGCGGCGAGGTGCTGCGCGGCGCCATCACCGGCCTGTGCGACTCCACCGGGATCCTCCACTTAGGATACACGATCGTGCTGACCACAGGCGAGGTGGTCTGCGGGCACACGGTGAACACCCCGGAGGTCGCCGAGGACGGCAGCATCCGGCTCCGCGAGAGATGGCAACGCTTCCGGCCGGTGGCCGCGAGCGGCACGTCCTGCCTCAACGAGGTTGTGTGATGACCAGCTCACCTACACAGTCCTCCGTGGACTTTTCGTCGCTCGCGAAAGCTGTGTCCGGGCGTGTGTCCCGTCCGGGTGATGCCGGGTTCACCCGGGCGGGCACCGCGTTCAACGAGCGGTACGCTGCCCGCACGCCAGCGGCCGTGGTGACCGTGACGGGCACCGAGGACGTCCGGCGCACCGTCGAATGGGCGCGGACGGCCGGGGTCAGCGTGGTGGCCCGGGGCGGCGGGCACAGCTACGCGGGCAACTCGGTCGGACCCGGTCTCGTGATCGACCTGAGCCCGTTGAACACCGTGACCGCGGACGGGTCGACCGGTCTGGTGACCGTCGGCGCCGGGGCGAGCATGGCGGACGTCTACGCCGCCATCGAGCCGCACCGGATGGCGTTCGCGCTCGGCAACGGCGCGTCGGTCGGCATCGCCGGGCTCACGCTTGGTGGCGGCTACGGCGCGACGTCCCGCGTGCACGGGCTCACCGCGGACGCGTTGGTCGAGACGACCGTGCTGACCGCCGACGGCGAGTTGCTGCGATGCTCCGCGACCGAGCATGCCGACCTGTTCTGGGCGTGCCGGGGCGGGGGCGGCGGCAACTTCGGCATCAACACGTCGTTCACATTCCAGGCGCGGCCCGTGTCGGACTGCTCGACGTACCTGCTGCTGTTCGGCCGGGCGGCCGCCGAGCGGGTGTTCGGCGTGGCACAGCAGGTCGTCCGCGCGGGGCCGGACAGGTTCGCGGCGCGGACCGGCATCAGCACGTCGGGTTCGAGCACGGTTGTGTCCCTGATCGGCCAACACCTCGGTTCGGCCACCGAGCTGCGCGAGCTGCTGAACCCGGTGCTGTCGGCGGCTACGCCGCTGCGGTGCGAGATCCGGGACCGGACGTACTGGCAGGCCAAGGACGACTTGCTGCACGAGACGGCCGGCGGTGCGTTCGCCGTCCGGACCGAGGTACTGACCGAGCCGTTGCCAGATGCGGGCGTCGAGGCGGTGCTCGCGTTGGTCGACCGGTGGCCCGGCAGCGGCAACCCCGACGGCGGCGGTGCGGCCTTGTTCTCCTGGGGAGGAGCGGCCAACCGAGTCGATGCCTCGGCGACGGCGTTCCCCCACCGGGACGCGATGTTCCTGCTGTCCATGGACACCTCGTGGACCGTCATGGATGGTAAGTCCACTGTGGATGCGAATTTGTCCTGGCTCGCGGAGCTGCACGAGGTCGCGGCATCGTACGGAACCGGCGGCTCCTACCTCAACTTCACGGACCCGGACCTGCGGTCGTGGCGCACGGCCTACTACGGCGCGAACTACCCGCGCTTGCTGGACGTCAAACGCCGGTACGACCCCGACGGATTCTTCACCTGTGCACAGGGCATCGATACATGACGACACTGTTACCCAAGGAAAACGACAACAAGGTCCTGATCTGGAGCTCCGCCGACGTGGACGCGGGCGGGCTCGCGCCAGAGCTGACCGAGGTGCTGGCGTGGGCGCGCAGCTACCTGGTCTCCCCGAACCCAGAGCTCGGCCGCAACGGTCCGGTGTGCCCGTACACCCGGCCGTCACTGAACCGCGGCCTGTTCTACCTGGCGTCTTCGCTGTCACCCGACGTGCAGGAGGCCGTGGATAGCCTGCGCACGTGGTACACGACGTTGGCGGCCGCCACCCCGAGCCCGGATCGGGAACTGCTCACGGTGTTGTTGGTGCTGCCCCACCTCGACCCGGTCGATCCCACGCCCCTGGACGACCTGCAACGGGCCGCCAAGGACGACTTCGTCGACAACGGCCTGATGATTGGCCAGTTCCACCCGACGTGCGAGACGTCCGGGCTGTGGAACCCGGAGTTCATGGCACTGCGAGCACCGGTCCCGTTGCTGGCGATCCGCAAGCTGGTGGTCTACGACCTACCGTTCCTGATGGAGCGGCGCAACCATCTGGAGAGCTGGCTGCGCCAGTACGCACCGGAGATCCCGCAACGCGTCCGCAGCCAGCTGGCCGCGCGCGTGATCCCGCTCTGACGAGCCGGGGTCAGGGGGTTCCGGTCACTTGAAGTGGGTCACCACGCGGAGCGTGGACAGCAGACCAACGGCGTCCACCGACATGTGGGATGCGAGTTGGTCGATCAGCGCGTAGACGTCGCCGACGTCGCGAAATCCGGAATCCGGAACCGAGGTCAGCTCAGCCGCGATCTCGGCCGCGCGACGACCGCCCGCGCAGCTCGCCAGCAGCCGCGCCTCCGTCCGTGACACCGGGAGCAGGCCGCGCTGCGGATGCACCACACCCGGTCGACCAGAGTCAGGTGCGGCTCCACCGCCACCGGCAGCGAAGGACGTACCCGAGGGTCGACCGAGAGCGTCTCGGCGAACGCGGCCAGCGCCCAGCGCTCGAAGAACACGGTGTGCCCGGTAGTCAGCCGGACGCCGGGTCTTTCCACGACCGGCGGCGCGTGGGGGTCGAGCCGGACCCAGCAAACGGGCCCGAAGAATCCGACGGTGTCGTTCTTCGCGACCAGCGCGCCGGGATTCTGCCAGGTCACCGCCATCCGAAACGACGGGTCCGATGCTATGTCATGGACCAACTTGGCGGTGTCGGTGATCGCGCGCTCGAAGGCGGCGTCGAACACGGCGGCGAACGCGGCAGCCGAGCCGGCGGGCCCGTCGAGCAGCGTGTCGGCCGCCCGCGCGCACTCGGGCGCGGAGAACCGCTCGAGCCCGTCGGCGGCGAATCCGGCCGACCGCAACAACGCCCACTTCCAGACCCGCCAGCCGGTCCCGGGAATGGCTGCCAGGTCACTTCGCCGCATCGGACAACCCCCTATGAGGACGCCATTCGCTCCGCCCGGTCGAAGTCCCGGAAGTCGGCCATCGTCCTGATCCACTGCACCGATCGGCATTCGTCGTACTTGCTCATGGATCCCCGCGCCAGGTCTTCGGCGAGTGTGAGCAGATCCGCGCCACGATCATGGTCGCCGGCCAATCGCACCAACCGCCGACGCGCGCGTTGAACGCCGGCGAGTAGTGCTTCATCACTATCTGTGCGGGACTCCTGTCCAACGGACCATCAAGATCCCAGTATGTCCGGTGTCCAACATCCGGGATAAGACCCCTGCTCCGCACCCTCCGAAAATACGAGCAGTAGTGCCACAACCGGCACGATCACATCAAGGCATCACTAATGCCCGATCACTGCAGCCGCGATCGCCGCCCAACACCGATCAATCCAAAGATCACCATCTCGATATCCGCCGACGCCAGCGACTGGGCGGGATCTTCAACAAGTATCACCATGCTGCTTGACCTGCGCAGATTAGATTTCGAAGCGCAAAGTCGCAGCGATTCGGTCCTACGCTGCGCATGATTCCCGATCAGCGAGTCTGATGGAAATCTGATCTTAGGCCTTCTGGGTGGCGACGAAGTCCGTCGTTGACATCCGTCCCGTGGGTGTGCTGAGGTGTCTTTGGCACTAAATAAGGGAAGTCAACGGGGGAAAGTTTCCATCGAAAAAGCGCATTGCTCGCGAAACGCCGCGGGCACACTGCCGTTAATCTTCACGGTATCGCGCGATGGCTGAATTGCCTTGAGCGGTGGCCGGTAGTCGCTTTCCGAAGCAGGCGACACATTCTTGGCGGCCGCGTTCGAGAAATCGAAGGAACGGAATGCCTGAATTAGCAATTGAGTGCTTCGAGAGATGGGCCGGCAAGACACCGGACGCGGTCGCCGTCGTGAGCCACGACGGGGTGCTCACCTACCGCCAACTCGACCACCTGGCCTCGACCTATGCCGCCGCCCTCGCCAACCTGAGCATCAGCCGCGGCGACACCGTGGGTGTCCTTGCCCTACCAAGCCCGGAGATGATCGCGGCGATCCTCGCCGTGTTCAAGGTCCGCGCGGCCTACGTTCCGCTCGATCCGGCCTATCCACGGTCCCGGCTTCGGCAGTTGGTCAAGGATTCGGACGCCTCCGCCGCCCTCGTCGACGAACGACTCGCTCACCAGCTACCCGAAGGTATACCGATCGCGCCGTTAACGGCCCTCGATCTGTCCACCGAGCCCGACCTGGTGCACAGCGGTCCGGCTGGGACCGATCTCGCCTACGTGATCTACACGTCGGGTTCCACCGGTCTGCCCAAGGGTGTGCAGGTCAGCCAGGCCAGCCTGGTCAACCTGCTGCAGGAGACCGGAACGATCTACCGCCTCACCCCCGACGATGTCGCGATCTTCACACATTCGTTCGCCTTCGACGCGTCGATACTGGAGATCTTCGGGCCCTTGACGCACGGGGCCAGTGTCGTGATCGCGACGATGGAGGAGCGGAAGGACGCGACCGCGCTCGTCCGGCTGATCGAGCGTCACGGTGTCACTATCTGGGATCTGGTGCCGGCCATGCTCACCCAGTTTGTCGAGATCCCGTCTGTGGCCGCAACCTGCGCGTCATTGCGGATCGTCGTTTCGGGGGCGGACACACTG
>Ga0164241_10001452_pt1 | contig 29146 bp, 26 predicted proteins | sample OricomyardsoilBY_FD_108780 | JGI IMG/M metagenome (GOLD analysis project Ga0164241, IMG submission 108780) | Backyard soil microbial communities from Emeryville, California, USA - Original compost - Back yard soil (BY) | ecosystem: Environmental > Terrestrial > Soil > Unclassified | place: USA... | reverse complement strand
TTTCACGGACTGGATTTCATCCTGGGTGGTGGGCCATCGGAGGCGTGAGGGTGAAACATCGAGAGGGGAGCTCTTTTCTCAACTCGCTCACGGCCTCCGCGGCCCGTGGAAAGAGTACGGCGCCTGCGGCGCCGTACCCACTAACTATTGACCGTAGATCTGGTCGAAGACGCCACCCTCGCCGAAGTGTTCCTTCTGCGCCTTGCCCCAGCCGCCGAAGTCCTTGATGGTCACGGTTTCCAGCTTTGGGAACAGCTCGGCATATTTCGCGGCCACCTGCGGGTTGCGCGGACGGTAGTAGTTGCGGGCAGCGATCTCCTGGCCTTCCGGGGTGTAGAGGTACTTGAGATATTCCTCGGCCACGGAGCGCGTGCCACGACGCAGCACCACCTTGTCGACCACCGCCACGGAGGGTTCGGCGAGGATGCTGACCGTCGGGATCACGATCTCGAACTTGTCAGGGCCCAGTTCCTTGGTGGCGAGCCAGGCCTCATTCTCCCAGGCGATCGCCACGTCGCCGATGCCGCGCTGGGCGAACGTCGTGGTGGAGCCGCGCGCGCCGGTGTCGAGCACGGGCACGTTCTTGAACAGCTTCTTCACGAACTCTTTCGCGGTGGCATCACTGCCGCCGGGCTGCTTCTTCGCCCACGCCCAGGCCGCCAGGTAGTTCCAGCGTGCACCGCCCGAGGTCTTCGGATTCGGCGTGACGACGCCGATGCCCGGCTTCACGAGATCACCCCAGTCCTTGATGTTCTTCGGGTTGCCCTTGCGGACCAGGAAGACGATCGTCGAGGTGTAGGGAGCGCTGTGATCCGGCAGGCGTTCTTCCCAGTTCACCGGGAGGAGTTTGCCGTTCGTCGCGATGGCGTCGATGTCGACCGCGAGGGCCAGCGTGACGACATCGGCGGCGAGGCCGTCGATGACCGAGCGCGCCTGGCGTCCCGAGCCACCGTGTGACTGGTTGATCTTGACCGTGTCGCCGGTCTTCTTCTTCCAGTACTCGGCGAAGGACTTGTTGAAGTCGGTGTAGAGCTCGCGCGTCGGATCGTACGAGACGTTGAGCAGCGTGACTTCCGCGGCTTGCGCCACCGAGCCCGCGCCGCCGATGAAGACTGACGTCGAAAGTGCGATCAGCAGTCGGCGTTTCCAATTTGGCTGAGACATCTGATTTTTACTCCAGGGCTTAATAGTTGATGGCGAAGCGCGAGAAGATCGCCTGTTCATCGGCGCGGTCCCCGGTGGCGGCGCCGCCTTCGAAACGGGTCACGTCATAGTTGAGCGACAGCTTCACCGTGTTCCACGGGTACCAGTTGACGCCGACGCCGTACGCGGTTTCCCGGGTGATCGCGGTCAGCGGATTGGCGAACGAGTCCGCGCCGCCCTCGAACGCGGCGTCGTCGACGTCGAGTTCCTGGATACGGGCGACCAGTTCCCACGCGCCGGTGCCGGGCTTTCCGGGCCGGAACGTGCTGCCGGGCGTGAATCCGCGGAAGGATTCGTCTTCACCGGTGAGGAAGTACGAGAACTGTCCCTGCCACGCCGAGTTGGTCAGGGTGTCTGAGCGCGTGACTCCGCCCACCGTGCGCGAGACGTCCTGCTTGACCGTCGTGTACTCGCCGAGGAAGCCGAAGCTGCCGCGGTAGTAGTACAACTGCGGCGCGAGACGCAGGCGCTCGCCGTTCGAGAACGTGGCGTTGTTAGGCGTGCCGCCGGTCGCCGTGTTGGCGCGATAGCTGAACACGCTGAGCTGGCCCTGCGACCGATAGGACGGCAGGTAGGGGTTGGTCGCGGCGCCGTCCAGATCCTGGTAAGTCGTACCGATGCCGAAACCAAGTCCGCGCAAGTTGAAATTGTCGGAGGCGATGAACGGCTGGAAGAACACGCGTGCGGCATAGTCGCCCCCCGTGTCACTCTCGACGTCCGGCGAGGCGAGGTTGTCGCTGCTCTGGCCATCGGTCACGCCATTGAAGTAACCCACCTGGTAGCTGAAAGCGCCGCCGGCGAAGTCACCCGAGAGCTGCACGCCGAGATCGCGATTCGGCACCAGCAGTGTCGGAAGTCCGCGTTCCATGAAACGCAGGTCGGGTTCGGAAGCCAGCCGCTCGAGGCCGACGGACGGCTTGAACTTGCCCACGGTCACCACGAAACCTGGCTTGAAGCGCGCGGCGGCATAGGCGTCGACGATGCTGCTGCGGCCGCCGGCGAAATCGGGCGTGAACCGGAAGTCGTAGATGCCGGCGAAGGTGCCTTCGATCGTCGGGCGCACGCTGCGAAGCAGGAACGTGTCCGCCGTCTCGGGCGCGGAGTCACCCGCGTAGGCCCGATTGTCGGCGAACAACGTTCCACGGAAGCGGATGAAATTCGAATTGTCCGCGGAGCCGATCTGGAACCGCGATGCGTTGGCCGTGATGCGCGGCGCGGTGGCCGCGGCGGCGGCGGCCGCTTCCTGCTGGATCTCGAGCTTGCGTTCGAGCACCAGCAGGCGCTGTTTCTGTTCTTCGACTTCCTGCCGCAACTCCGCGTTGCTGTCACCGTCCGGCGTATTCTGCGCCAGCGCCGTTCCCGCAAAAGGCAGCAGCGCCGCGATGGATGCACCCGCTGCTGCTCGTCTGATATTCAACTTCGTTCTCCTGGATCGTGTGTGCCACAAGGCCAGGAGAGCGTAGAAATGGGGGGGTTATGCCGTCAGTCGTGCCGCGGTAACGACCCGGTCACGGCCCAAGTCCATTTGGTTATAGCCATATGAGATCCGCGCGATCACTGGTTCCGGAGCGCGGCCGCGTACTCGGCAAGGAGACGCGCCGTGCGGCCGTTGTCACCGAGCGGCACGACGCTCCCACCCGCGCCCAGCGCGGCAAACAGTAGTTTGAGGTCCTGGATCAGCGACAGCTTCTGCACGCGTTCCGTCCCCGGCGTGACGCAACGGGAAACCTCGACGTCCAGGTCTTCGAGCGGCGAGCGGTGCTGCACGCCATGAAACGCGGCAAGGCGAGCGTCGAGGCTGGCCTCGACGGTGCGGGGTAGGTGGCTGTGCGTGTGCATGACGTTCTCCTGGGCTGGTTGCGATGGATGCAATCTGCGCTAGAGTGCCCATCCGAACAAACGCGCCTTCTGAAGTGCGGATAAGGAAAACTGACGTGTCCAACGCCTATGCGCGTCTGCCGCTCAATGCCTTGCGGGTCTTCGAGGCCGTGGCTTCGCGCCTGTCGTTTGCGGACGCGGCCGAAGCCCTGCATGTCACCCCCGCAGCGGTCAGCCAGCAGGTCAAATCGCTCGAGGAATACCTGCAGGTGCAGCTGTTCAAGCGTGCCGGCCGGCGCATCGAGCTCACCGCCGAGGGTCAGCAGCTGCTGCCGGGGGTTCGTCGCGGACTCGACGAGCTCGAGGCGTCGATGCAGCACCTCAAACAACATCGTGCCGAAGGGCCCCTGCAGGTGACGCTGCTGTCCTCCTTCCTGCAGCGCTGGCTTTTGCCCCGCATCGGCAGCTTCAATGACCTCGGCACCGGCGTGGAACTCCGCTTCCACACCGGACGCGATCCCGTCGATTTTTCGCGTTCGGAAATGCACGTCGCCATCCGCATGGGGCTGGGCAAGTGGCCGGGCCTGCACGTCGAAAAGCTGCTCGATGAATGGGTGATCCCCATCTCGTCGCCGGCGATGCTCGCGAAATACGGCCCGGTACCGCGCGGCCAGGACCTGCAGACTTTCCCGCTGCTCGGCAGCATGGATGAGCCCTGGCAGGCCTGGATCGAAAAGGGCCAGGAAGGCAACTGGCTGGCGCGCGCACCCATCATCGACGATTCCGCCGGCGTGATCTCCGCGGCCGAGGAGGGCATCGGTTTCGCGCTCGCGCGCTGGTCGCTGGTGCAGCGATCGCTCGAACAGGGGCGCGTGGTCCTCGCGGGCGACGCGCTGCTGCCGTTCCGCTTCTCCTATTTCTTCGTATGCCCCGAGCCCTATCTCGTCATGCCGAAGGTCAAGCGCTTCCGCGACTGGATCTTCGACATGGCGAAGGCGTTTCCGAAGCCGCACGATCTGTTCACGCGCAGCGCCACCCGGGGCACCGCCAAAAGCATCCCCAGGAAGGGATAGAAGCTCTCCGGAACCGGCCGGGATTCCTTAGATTTGTTGATGCCGCATTCAGGCATCGCGTTTGTTAGGCGCGTGCCTGGCGCGCACCATCGCTCCTGTGAAATCAAACACAGCAATCAATCACAGGAGTATCAGTCATGCGTGGATTCGTTCGAAACGTGGGCTTTGCCCTCGCCGCCGTCGTGGTCGTGCTCGGCCTGGGCGCGACCTTCGAATATCAGCCCATCATCAACGCGCTGGCACGTTGAATACGTGTCCGCGCAGGGAAGCAGTCTTTATGAGCGCCCAGACCTGTTTGTCCGTCGAGAGCCCCAATTCCTCTGATGCGCGCGCCGTGATGCGCGCGAGCAAAGTGGCCGTGCGTCCGATGTCGAGTTCGACGAGCACGGCGCGCCCCGCATCGGGCGTCACCGAGATCACGCGCGCGGCCACCATGTTGCGCACCGAGAGTCCCGCGGGCCGTGCGGAAGCGACGATGACGTCGCGCGCCAACACCTGGATCTGGATTCGCTGATTCACCGCGGCGCCTTCGAGCTCCACGTTGAGCTCGGCATCGCCGACGCGCAACACGGCAAGTCCGTTCGTGTCGAGCCGTTCGACATGCCCGGCGAGCACCGCGCCGACCGAATCCGGACCCACGATGGCGCGCAGTTGCGGATCGCGGCTCACCGTCGCGATGTCGCCATCGGCAACGGTGCGCCCCGCGTCGAGCAGCACCACCCGGGTGGCCAGCCGCAACACTTCGTCGAACTGGTGGCTCACGTAAACGATGGGAATGGCGAAGGCGTCGCGCAGTTTTTCGAGATAGGGCAGGACTTCCTCGCGGCGTGCCAGGTCCAGCGACGCGAGCGGTTCATCGAGCAACAGCAGCCGTGGCTGCGACAGCAGGGCACGGCCGAAGGCCACGCGCTGTTTTTCCCCGCCGGACAATTCGTGCGGGCGACGGCCTAACAAGCCGCCCAGTCCCAGCAGGCTCACGACGTCGTCGAAACCGACGAAACGGGACACCCCGCGCGGCACGCGTCGCGCGCCATAGTCGAGGTTGCCCTGCACCGACCGGTGCGGGAACAGCCGCGGATCCTGGAAGACCACGCCGATGCGTCGATGGCGGGCATCGACCGAGAGCCGACGCTCACCATCGAACAGCACATCGTCGCCGATGATGATGCGCCCGGCATCGGGTTCCAGCAGTCCGGCGATCAGCGAGATCAGCGTGGACTTCCCGCATCCCGACCGGCCGAACAGCGCGGTGACGCCGGGCGTAGGCGCACTGAAACCGGCGTCGAGCGTGAATGCGCCGCGCTGCTTCCGGAGTTCGACGCGCAACATCAGCGGCCCAGCCGGCGGTGCAACGCACGGCTCAGGAACTCGGAGACCACGAGGCCGGCGAGCCCCAGCGACAGCGAGAGCATGGCGAGGCGCGCGGCGAGTGCGTCGCCGTCCGGAGTCTGGAGCGCGGTGTACAGGGCAAGTGGCAGCGTGCGCGTCTCGCCCGGCACGTTCGCCGCAAACGTGATGACGGCGCCGAATTCGCCGAGCCCGGCGGCGAATGCCGTGACCGCACCCGCGAGGATGCCGGGGGCGATCAGAGGCAGCGTGATGGACGTGAATCGATCGAATGCTCCGGCGCCCAGCGTGCGTGCGGCTTCCTCGAGCCGGCTGTCGACATTCTCGAGCGAGATGCGGACGGCGCGCACGACGAGCGGAAAGGACATGACCGCCGTGGCGAGCGCCGCGCCATTGGTCGTGAAGGCCAGCTGGATGCCGAACTGTTCATGGAGCCAGCCGCCGATGGGGCCTCGCACGCCAAACACCACCAGCAGCAGATAACCGACGACGACGGGCGGCAGCACCAGCGGCAGGTGCACGAACGCGTCGAACAGCGTGCGGCCCGCGAAGCGCGTGCGCGTGAGCAGCCAGGCGACCAGGATCGCAAACGGCAGATTGATGGCCACGCTGCGCGTCGCGACCGACAGGCTGAGCCAGAGCGCTTCGGATTCCGCGGGGGACAGCATCGAAGCGTCTATGTCCCTTCCGGATTGACTTGCGCATCGCGGCCGACCAGTGCCTGCGCGCGTTCACGCGGTACGCCGAGACTGCGCAGCGCGTACTCGAGCATTCCGCGCGCGAGTTCCCGCTCGCCCATCACCACCCGGCCGGCGCCCATCGCTTCAAGCGCCTTGAGCTCGCTTTCGGAGTGCGTACGCACCACGACATCGACGGCCGGGTTCAGCTCGCGCGCGACTTCGACGATGCGCCTGGCGAGAAAACTGTCGGGAGTTGCCACGACCAGCAATCGCGCCGCTTCGATGCCCGCGGCACCGAGGACGCCGGACGCTGCCGCGTCACCTTCGATGGTGGGAATGCCCTGGGCCTGCGCCGTTCTCAGCATCAGGTGATCTCGTTCGATGACGACGAATGACAATCCCTGTTCCTTGAGCACCGGTCCGATGGCGCCGCCGACCCGGCCATACCCCACCACGATCGCGTGGTTCTCGAGCCCCGCCACGCTGCTGACGGGTTTGCGGTGGCGGTCGGCGCCACGCCGCTCGAGCAGGCGCAGTAGTTTGGGGCGCGCCTCGAACCAGCGAGAGATCGGTTCGATGCCGGCGAAGGTGAGCGGGTTCAGCGCAATCGAAAGTAGGGCGCCGGCGAGGATCAGGTCCCGTCCGTCGGGTGGCAGCAATCCGAGCGCGGCCCCGAGACCCGCGAGGATGAAAGAGAACTCGCCGATCTGCGCAAGGCTGGCGGACACCGTGAGCGCCGTGCGCACCGGATGCCGGAACACGAGCACGATGATGAAAGCCGCCAGCGACTTGCCGACCATGATGATGGCGAGCGTCGACAACACGGCCAGCGGCTCGCGCACCAGCACCGTCGGATCGAACAACATGCCCACGGACACGAAGAACAGCACCGCGAAGGCGTCCTTGAGCGGCAGCAGGTCGTTGCCCGCCTGGTGCGAGAGTTCCGACTCGGAAAGAATGACGCCGGCGAAAAACGCACCGAGCGCGAAAGAGACGCCAAACATTCCCGACGAGCTGTAGGCGATGCCGAGCGCAACGGCAAGCACGCACAGCGTGAACAGCTCGCGCGACGCCGTGCGCGAGACCCGCTTGAGCAGCCAGGGCACCACGCGCGTGCCGACCACGAGCGCGATCACCACGAACCCCGCGACCTTCGCGAGCGTGATGAGCAGGGCCAGCCAGGTGTTCTCCGACCCCGTATGCGCGTTGATCTTGCTGGCGTCGCCGCCCAGGGTCTCGGCCATGGCCGGAAGCATGACGAGCGCGAGCACCATCGCGAGGTCTTCGACGATGAGCCAGCCGACCGCGATCTTGCCTTCGGAAGATTGCACCGCGTTGCGCTCTTCGAGCGCGCGCAGCAGCACGACGGTGCTGGCGACCGACAACGAGAGTCCGAAGACGAGGCCAGTGCCCAGGCTCCAGCCCAGCAGGTGCGCCATGCCGGCGCCGATGGCGGTGGCCGTCAGGATCTGGGCGATGGCGCCCGGCAGCGCGATGTAACGCACCGACATCAGGTCCTTGATCGAGAAGTGCAGCCCGACACCGAACATCAGCAGGATCACGCCGATTTCCGCGAGCTGGTTGGCGAGCCCGGAGTCGGCTACGAAGCCGGGAGTGAAGGGCCCCACGCAGATGCCGGCGACGAGATAACCGACGATCGGCGACACCTTGAGGATGCTGGCCACCAATCCGAACAACAATGCAAGTACAAATCCGATCGCAAGAAGCGCGATGAGCGAAGTTTCGTGTAGTTCCGCGGGCATACGCGCGAGGGTACCCGAAAAATCATAAATTGCGGCGCTGCGGGCCTAGAATGCGCGCCTTCAATATGAAGGCTCAGCAAGCTCTCGGTCCCGCGGTCATCGGCGCCATCGGCGTCGTCTTCGGAGACATCGGAACCAGCCCGCTCTATGCGCTGAGCAGTTCCCTCACGGCCGCCGGATATCTGCCGGGCGAAAGCGCAAAAGTGCTGGGGCTGCTCTCGCTCATCTTCTGGAGTCTCGCCATCGTCGTCACCGTCAAGTACGTGGGCGTGATCATGCGGGCCGACAACGCGGGCGAGGGTGGTGTGCTCTCACTCGTGGCACTGGTGCAGAAGCAATTCGGCGGCGCCACGCCCTGGGTTCGACATGCGGTGGCACTGGGCGTGCTGGGCACGGCGCTGTTCTATTGCGATGCCTTGATCACGCCGGCGGTGTCCGTGCTGAGCGCCGTCGAAGGACTCGAACTGCTCAACCCGGACTTCGCGTCGGCGGTGTTGCCGGTCACGCTCATCGTGATCGTGATCCTGTTCGCGATCCAGCGCCGGGGAACCGAGCGCGTGGGCCGCTTGTTCGGTCCCGTGATGATCGTGTGGTTCCTCACGCTGGCGGGACTCGGCATCGTGTCGATCCTTCAGGCGCCCACGGTGCTGTTCGCCATCAATCCGTTGTATGGACTCCGCCTGTTGGCAGCGCATCCGGCAATCGGGCTCGCGATTCTCGGCGCCGTCATCCTCGCGGTCACGGGTTGCGAGGCTCTCTACGCCGATATGGGTCATTTCGGCCGCCGCCCGGTAAGGCTCGCGTGGCTGATCCTCGTGTGGCCGGCGCTGCTGCTCAACTACTTCGGGCAGGGCGCGCTGATCCTGAATTCGAGTGGCGCCATCTCCAGTCCCTTCTACGCCCTCGCGCCGCAGGGCACGCTGCCGTTCCTCGTGCTGCTTTCGACGGCGGCCACGGTCATCGCGTCGCAGGCGGTCATCTCCGGCGCCTTCTCGCTCACGCGTGAGGCAGCCCAGCTCGACCTGTTGCCGCGCGTGCGTGTGTTGCAGACCTCAGCAGAGGCGAAGGGCCAGATCTTCGTGCCCGCGGCCAACATCTTCCTGTTCGTCTGCGTGGTGCTGTTCGTGCTCGCGTTCCGCAGTTCGAGCGCGCTCGCATCCGCGTACGGGGTGGCCGTGATGGGCACGATGTACGTCACCACACTGCTCGGAATCATCGTCGCGCGTTCCATGTGGAACTGGTCGTGGTGGCGCATCGCGCCGCTGTTCGGGCTGTTACTGGTCGTGGACTCGGCATTCCTGGCGGGCAGCGTGACCAAGATTTCGAGCGGCGGATGGGTGCCGCTGGCTTTCTCCGCCGTGATGTTCGCCGTGTTCATCACCTGGCGCGACGGTCGCCAGCGATTGCGCGCGGAACTCGAGGAGCGTGCGGTGTCGATCAAGAAGCTGCCGGAACTGCTGATGCCGGCCGCGAAGGTTCCCGGCACCGCGGTCTTCCTCGTGAGCCAGAGCGGATTCGTGCCCACCGCACTGCTGCGCAACCTCGAACACAACAAGGTTCATCACGACCAGATCGTGATCCTGCACATCGAAATCCTGCGCATACCGCGCACCGATCCCATGTGTCGCGTGATCGTGGATGAGCTCATGCCCGGCGTTTTCGACGTGCGCGCGCGGTTTGGCTTCATGGAGACACCCGATGTGAGCGAGGCGCTTCGCAATGCGAGGCGCCAGGGTCTCAAGGTGTTTTCCGAAGACTCTTCGTTCTTCCTCGGCTGGCATCTCGTACGTGCGCGTCCGCGGCCGGGGTTCGAGGGGTTGAAGTCGCGCGCATTCGCGTTCCTGCAGCGCCGGAGCGCACAGGCGGCCGAATTCTTCAACATGCCGACGCGGGGCGTCGTGGTGTTAGCCACCGAAATCGAGCTCTGACGGGACTGGGGAATCTTCGGCTCATCCGGGGGTCTGCTGGACGGTGTGCGTCGAGAAATAATGCATCGGGAATGCCGGTCTCATGTGTATGGACTATCGAGGAGCCCCCATGTCGAGAATCCTGTCCCTCATCCTGCTGACCATGGGCGTCAACGCCTGCGGCGCGGAAGCCCCGGTGAAGATCCCGCCGCCCACATTCGATCCCGTGGCGGGCGAAAGCAGACTTCAGACCGCCGTCGTCGCGGGCGGATGCTTCTGGGGTGTGCAAGGCGTCTATCAACATCTGAAGGGAGTCACGAGCGTGCTTTCGGGCTACGCGGGTGGCTCGGCGTCGAGCGCCGACTACGACGCGGTGAGCGCGGGCGACACGGGCCACGCCGAGTCCGTGCGGATCGTGTACGACCCGGCACAGGTTTCCTATGGCCAGATCCTGCAGGTGTTTTTCTCCGTGGCCCATGACCCCACGCAACTCAATCGCCAGGGCCCCGACACGGGCACGCAATATCGCTCGGCGATCTTCTACACGAGCGACGCGCAGAAGAAGGTGGCGGAGAGCTACATCGCGCAGCTCAACCAGGCCAGGGTGTATCCGCGGGCCATCGTGACGCGCGTGGACCCGTTGAAAGAGTTCTTCGAGGCTGAGGACTACCACCAGGACTATCTGCTCAATCATCCGAAAAGCCCGTACATCGTCATCAACGACCTGCCGAAGGTGCGGAATTTCCAGAGCCTGCTGCCCGCGCTGTACGTTGCCAAACCCGTGACGGCGAGCGCGTCGAAGCGCAAGGGCGCGCAGGCGTCGGTGGCGCCGGTGGGCGGAACTTCCATGATGATGATGGCGGCGGCCGAGAAACCCGCGCCAAACAAACAAGAGCAGGGCGGCGCGATGATGTCGGCGCAGGGCGCGAGCGGGCCGTCGAAGACCGAAGGCGCGCTGCCGGACCTGAAAGGCGCCACCGGATGGCTGAACAGCAAGCCGCTCACGCCCCAGGGCCTTCGCGGCAAGGTGGTGGTTGTCGATTTCTGGGCCTATTCGTGCATCAACTGCCTGCGCGCGATGCCGTACGTGAATGCCTGGTACAAGCACTACAAGGACTCGGGGCTCGTGGTGCTCGGCGTGCATTCGCCGGAGTTCGCGTTCGAGAAGGACATCGCGAACGTGCGCGCAGCGGTCACGAAGTTCGGCATCCAGTATCCAGTGGCGCTCGACAATGACATGGCCATCTGGAAAGCCTTCAACAACAAATTCTGGCCCGCGCACTACTTCGTGGACGCGAAGGGACAGATCCGCGGCCACCACTTCGGCGAAGGCAAGTACGCGAAGTCCGAGCGAGAGATCCGGCGTCTGCTCGTGGAAGCCGGCGCGAAGGATCTGCCCGACCCGCTCGACGATGCCGCGGGCGAAGGCGTCGCCGCTCCGGCGGACACGGCCAGCGTCGCGTCGCCCGAGACGTATGTCGGTTATGCGCGCGCTGAAAACTTCGTGTCACCGGGCGCGTTCGCTCGCGATGCACGAAAGAGCTACTCCATTCCACCGTCGCTCACGCTCAATCAATGGGCGTTGGCGGGTGCGTGGAAGGTGGCCCGCGAACACGCACGGCTCGATGCCGCCCCGGGACGCATCGCCTTCCGGTTCAAGGCCCGGGACTTGCACCTGGTGTTGGGTCCGGCCACGGCCGGCAAGCCCGTGCGATTTCGCGTCACGCTCGACGGTGCACCGCCGAAGGTGGATGCGGGCATGGACGTGGATGCCAACGGCAACGGCGTGGTGCGCGAACATCGGCTCTACCAGCTCATTCGCGAGAAAGGCCCGGTCAGCGAACAGGAATTCGTCATCGAGTTCCTCGATCCGGGTGTCGACGCCTATTCCTTCACATTCGGCTGAGGTACGGAGCACCATGGACGACATGACATCACGCCGCAGATTCCTGTTAGGCGCGCTGGTGACACCCGCGGCGCTGGGTCTCGGCGCCTGCGCGCGGGCCGCGGATTCGCCAAAATCGGCGACCGTCGACATCGAGAAGTTTTCCGCGGACGGCAAGAGCCTGGGAAAGACCCGGATGGCGCGCGTCATCAAGACCGAGGAGGAATGGCGCAGCCAACTGCCGGCGGATTCTTTTGTCGTGACTCGCCAGGCCGGCACCGAGCGTCCGGGCAGTGGTCAGTACAATGCCAATCATGAAGACGGTCTGTATCGCTGTATCTGCTGCGATACCGCGCTGTTCGATTCGAAGACCAAGTTCGAGTCCGGCACCGGATGGCCCAGTTTCTGGAAGCCGATCTCGAGCGCCAATGTTCTCGAACACGGCTACAGCAGCTTCACGCAGGGAACCGAGGTGAACTGCAAGCTGTGCGACGCGCACCTCGGACACGTGTTCGACGACGGCCCCGAACCGACGGGCCTGCGGTACTGCATGAACTCCGTGGCGCTCAGTTTTGTGCCACGCGCGAAGCCCGGCTGAGTGCCCGCCTGGGCGGCAACGCATAGGTGAGATAGACGCCTCCGCCGGAACCGGAGCGCTCCTTGCCGCCGCTCGCGAAGATGGTCACGTACTGCCGGCCATCTATCTGGTAGGTGATGGGCGTGGCGTCGGCGGAATACGGCATCACGGTTTCCCACAGTAGTTTGCCGTTCGACTTGTCGAAGGCGCGGAACTTGCGGTCGTGGATGGTGGCACCGATGAACAGGAGTCCACCCGACGTGACCAGCGGACCACCGTAATTCTCGCTGCCCGTGTCCTTCATGCCCTGGGCGGCGAGCTCGGGGAATTCGCCGAAGGGAATGCTCCATGCATATTTGCCGGTTGCGACGTCGATGGCATTGAGCGTGCCCCAGGGCATGCCCACCGCGGGATAACCCTGGGGGTCCAGCCATCGTCGATAACCAGTGAAGCGATATTCCTGGTTGGCCGCTGTTGAGTCGGGCTCGCCGGCGGGAACATCGCTGCCGTCGGTCAGGAACCGCGTGATGGCCTCCAGCGCTTCCTGTTGCAGATGCGGAAACGCCGGCATGCGGCCACCGCCCTTGTGCACGCGCTCCGCGAATTGCGCGGACGACATGCGCGCGGCGATACCGCTCAGCGCGGGAAATTGCGGAGGAGATCCCTGACCGGTGTCACCGTGACAGGCGGCGCAGTCGCGCAGGTAGATGGACTTGCCGGTGCTGCGCCCCCGATCGTTCAGCGCAAGCGAGCCCAGCCACGCCATCTCGTTGGCATTCACGTAGAGCAGGCCGCTCTCGGCGTCGTAGGCGGGCCCGCCCCATTCGGCGCCGCCATCGAAGCCCGGGTAGATAGTGGTCTCGACACCGACGCCCAGGGGCTTGAACGGCCCCTCGCTGCGCAGCTGCGCGAACTGCTCGCGCGCCCACCGGTTGGTTTCCGGCGTTCGTTGCGTCAGCTTTTCCACGGTGAGCTGCTGCCGCGCGTACGGCGCATGGATCGTGGGTCGCAGATACGTCGGATTCGAGACTTCACCGGGGACGTCCGTGGCGGGAGCGGGCACGTCCTCCACGGGGAACAATGGTTTTCCCGAATCGCGGTCGAGCACGAACAGGAATCCCTGCTTCGTGGTCTGGAGTACCGCGTCCACCTTCTTCCCGTTGACGATCAGCGTGGCCAAGGTGGGCGCGCTCGGCAGATCGCGGTCGAGCAGGTCGTGCTTCACGAACTGGAAGTGCCAGCGCAGTTTTCCCGTCGAGGCGTCGAGCGCCAGCAGGCAATTCGCATAGAGGTTGTCGCCGAGCCGATTGGCGCCATAGAAGTCGGACGCCGCCGAGCCTGTCGGGACGAACACCGTGCCGCGTTTTTCGTCGAGCGACATGCCGGCCCAGCTGTTGGCGCCACCGATGTATTGCCACGCATCTTTTGGCCAGGTGTCGTAGCCGGGCTCACCGGGTTGCGGAATGGTGTGGAAGCTCCATCGCAGCTTGCCGGTGCGCACGTCATACGCGCGGATGTGGCCGGGCGAGGCGGGCAGGCTTTCCCCCACGCGGCCGCCGACGATCATGAGGTCCCGATAGACGATGCCGGGCGAGGTGAGTCGCACCGACTGCGATGCCGGGTCCCGACCCAGATTTTCGCGCAGGTCGATGCGACCGTTCGTGCCGAAGGTGCCGATGGGTTTCCCCGTCGCGGCATTCAACGCATAAATGAAGTTGTCGACCGCCGCGAAGAGGCGCGCATCGCCGCCCGACTGCCAATACAGGAGGCCGCGATTCGCGCCGACACCGGCGATGCCGGAATCGAAGGTCCAGCGCAGTTTTCCGCTGGCGGCGTCGACGGCGAACGTCTTGTGGGTGGGCGTATATCCGTAGAGTGTGCGCCCGACCACGATCGGTTGGGTCTGTGTGTCCCCTTTCTCCCCGGTGTCGTACTGCCAGGCGAGCGAGAGCTGCGAGACATTGCCGCGGTGAATCTGCGTGAGCGGGGACGAACGGGTGCGGGCATTGTCGCCGCCATAGCTGCGCCAGTCGGCGTCGGCGGCGGCCACGCCCACCGGTGCGAGCACCGCGAGCCACAGGAACACGCGTTTCATCGGGACCCCTTGTAAGAAAAGAGCGACACAACATACGGCAGTTCTCCGCTGTGGTCACCGTGGGCGGCGGTCCAGACTGATCCCGTGACTTCGAACGTGCTCCTCCCAGCACCAGTCCGCGGTCACACAGGGGGCCGCTTCACGCGGCCTCTTTTTATTTCGGGTGCCTTTCCATGACCGGAAAACGCAAGACCGTCGTCGTGTTGTTAGCCGTGGTGCTGCTGCTGATCGCAGCTCGGTTGGCCATGCCGTACGTCGTCGCGGATTACGTCAACGACAAGCTCGCCTCGCTCGATTCATACGACGGCCACGTGGGCGACATCGATATTCATCTCTGGCGCGGCGCGTACAGCATCGACGGCATCGAGATCGTCAAGACGGGCGCGTCGCGGCCCGTGCCATTCTTCCGTGCCGACCGAATCGACCTGTCCGTGGAGTGGCGCAGCCTGTTGCGCGGGTCCATCGTGTCCGAGGCCGCGTTCCTGGGGCCGGAAGTCAATCTCGTTCAGGGCAAGACCGAAAAAGATTCCCAGTTGGGCAAGGAAGAGAACTGGAATGCGCGGCTCGAGGAGATGTTTCCATTCCGTTTCAACACCATCGAGGTGAGAGACGGCACCGTGCGTTTTCTCGCGCCCGGCATCAAGACCCCGGACGCCATCACGGCGCGCCATCTCAATGGATCGATTTCCAATCTCACCAACGTGCTCGATACCGGCAAGGTGACCTTTGCCGATTTCCGGGCGACCGCCGACGTGCTGGAGGGCGCACCCGCGGTGGTCGCGGGCAGCGTGGACGCATTCGCGGCCAAGCCCACGTTCGACGTCAATCTCGAAGTCAAGAAGGTGCAGCTGCCTCAGGTGAACCCGTGGCTGCGCGAGTTCATCAAGGCCGACGCGGAAGCCGGCAAGTTCGAGCTGTACATGGAGCTCGCCGCGGCCGACGGCAGGTTCAAGGGTTACGCCAAACCGATCCTGCAGGACGTCGACCTCTACCGCTCCGGCGAAGAAGAGCAGAGTGCGCTCAAGCGCATGTGGGAAGGGTTTCTCGACTTCGCGGCGAACGTCCTGGAAAACCCGGACGCCGACCAGGTGGCGGCGCGTATTCCCTTTACGGGAACCATCGAAGATCCGGAGACGAATCTGTTCGCCACCATTGCCAGCGTGATGCGCAATGCCTTCATCAGCGCGTTCGCACGTTCGCTCGAGGGGTCCATCACGTTGCGCGACGTCAAGAAGAATCTCGGCGACATCGATCCCAACAAGGAAGAACGCGGCAAGGACGGGAAGGACTCCTCCGGGAAATCGGCGAAGAAGGACGGCGACGGCGCGGAAGACGAGAAGAAATCTCCGCGGCGAGAAACGGGCCCGGCCGGCAAGGGGTGATCGAGTCTCGCGCTTGTCCTGACACGCAGAGCCAATAGAATCCGTTCGTGACGGAACCACGAACGATCCAGCCCCTCGAGACCCGATGGCGCTCGCTCAGCGATGCACCGCCGCCCGCCCGCATCGTCGTCGCCGACGGAAGCATGACCGCCGATGAGGCCTACGGTCTCGCCTGCCAGGGGACCGCGATTCTCTGGCGCGGAGACTTTGCGGAGGCGCGCCAGATGCTCACCGCCATGGGTAAGCGCGCCGATCGGGCTCAGCAGAAGCAGAAGCGCAAGCATCCGCGAGATCCGGCCGACGCATTCCATCTTTACCGCCAGGCCCGATCGCAAAGGGCACGCACGTTGAATGCGCTGCTGATTCCCCTCAACGACGACTACTCGATTCCGCTACGGCGAGCGCCGGATATCCGGCAAGCCTGCGAGGAGGCGTTCGGTCCCGCGGAGTCCGCGTCGGTCACATCGCTGCGGGCCCTGCTCGGCGTGATTGGCGCGCACGAGTGGCGTACGAAAGGCATCGAGATTCCCGAAGCCGGTGGCCGGATTCATCCGCACTTCGGCGTGTTCTCGCCTGTTCGCCGGGAGTACGTGGACCTGGTTGCCACGGCTGTGTTGCCGGCCGGTTGCACTTCCGCCAGCGTTGCATTCGATATAGGCGCCGGCACGGGAGTGCTCGCCGCGGTGTTGGCCCGGCGCGGATTCGGGCGCGTCGTCGCGACGGATGTGGATGCACGCGCGCTGGCCTGTGCGCGTGAAAACGTCCAGCGGCTCGGGCTGAGCGACCGCATCGACGTCGTGGAGGCGGATCTGTTTCCCGAGGGCCGCGCTTCGCTCGTCGTCTGCAACCCGCCCTGGCTTCCCGCGCGGCCGAGCTCCTCCATGGAAAATGGAATCTACGATCCCGATAGCCGGATGCTGCGTGGATTCCTGAACGCCTTGCCGGAGCATCTCGAGCCCGGCGGAGAAGGTTGGCTGATTCTTTCCGACCTGGCAGAACATCTGCACCTGCGGACACGGGCCCAACTGCTGGAAGCGATCGAAGCGGCGGGGCTGCGCGTCGCCGACCACCACGACGTGCCGCCGCGGCATCCCAAGGCGACTGACGACACAGACGCTCTGCACGCCGCGCGCGCGGCAGAGATCACGTCGCTGTGGCGCCTTTCGGCGCGCTAGAACTTCTCGTCAGGCCGCAGGTAGCGCCACTTGCCGAGGGGCAAACCGCCCAGGGGGATGTTGCCGCTGCGAACGCGCTTCAGGCCGGTCACGAACAACCCCACGATTTCGCACATGCGGCGAATCTGTCGCTTGCGGCCCTGGCGAAGCACGAAGCGAAGCTGGTGCTCGTTCTGCCAGGAGACCTGCGCGGGCTTTAGCTTCACCCCATCGAGCGTGAGGCCGTATTGCAGACGCTTCATGCCATCAGCGGAAAGATTGCCTTCGACACGCACGAGGTATTCCTTCTCGACCGAGGAGTCTTCGCCGATCAGCTGCTTCGCGATGCGCCCGTCCTGCGTGAGCACCAGCAGACCGGTGGAGTCGATGTCCAACCGTCCTGCGGGCACGAGCGAGCGCAGGTGTTCACGCTGGAACTGGATAGGCGAGGGATCCGCCGACCAGCGGTTTTCCGGCCTCACCAGCACGATGGCGGGCTCGTAGCCGTCTTCGGCCTGGCCGGAAACATAGCCCACCGGCTTGTGCAGCAGGATGGTGACCTGTCCGCTCTGGTGTTCGCGCGCCGCCTCGTCGATCTCGATATTCGCGCCGGGTGGCACGCGAGTGCCGAGCGTGTCGACGATTTGGCCGTCGACCTTCACCCAGCCACTGGTGATCCAGCGCTCCGCCTCGCGACGCGAGCACAGGCCGAGCTCGCCCATGCGCTTGGAAAGGCGGGGGTGATCAGGGCTGTCGGACAATGGGGGCAGGGGCGCTCGGGATCGCTGGAGGCGGAGGCCCGCCGTCACTAGCTAGTTCGAGGTGCTGAGATTGCGATGGGGCGATTTCCACCGGTCCCGGACAGTCCTCGGCCTGCGCTCTGGCGATGCCGGTGTCGTCGAAGAGCCGACGCCCGCCTTTTCGGGGCATCCACCGTAAGACGTGGCCCGCTGGTCGGGGGAGAAATCGCTGCGTTGGGTGGCGGCCGCAAGGGTGACCGCGGGGATCGCGACGCTGAACATCGCGAGACAGAGGATGAGTTGACGGGTGAGGCGGGACATCGATTCGTGCTCCAGGTCAGAACAGCGCCAGGACCGAAAGATTGGGCCAGATATTCGCGGATATGGCCGGCTTCGGTCAATTGCCTGATGCGCGTGGCGGGGGCGGGAGTCCGGCGCCGGCCCGCAGTATCAATATTCGAAGCGGCCGACTAGATTCCGCGGGCTGGCAGCCACTGCAGGACTCCGGAAACCCAGGTGACAGAAAACACGACGAAACAGCCGATCGATCGCCGCATCAGCGTTGCGCCGATGATGGATTGGACCGACGATCTCTAAATCGCTTCGTGAAACAATAGTTTGGATTTGGCTGGAAAGGCTTGTCTCCTTTACGTCTCCTCAACTTCGCAAGCAAGTCCGCGCCGAGCCTCGTTTGCACGACACACGATGCCAGCACGTGCGGCAGCTCGCCGTCATCCCTTGATGCCGCCGAAATGTTCGAGCGCTTTCTCAACTGCTCGCAGCTCCGACTTCGTCACCAGTCCGCGGGTGAGCGCCTGACTCGCAGCCTGTCGGAGCAGGTCGGGTGTGAGACCTGAATCGGCACAGTCTTCGAGCGTGCGGCGCGTGGAGGTCACGGGGGCGACACCGGCCCAAGTGCGGTCATTGTCAGGCACGTCGGCATAATGCAGGGCGAGGCCTTGTGGCACACGCAGGCGTCGTTGCTGCCAGTCGGTCGGCAGGGTGAGATGGATTTGCGCAGGCAGCAAATCTGAAAGGCCGAGTAGTGAGAGTGCCGTCTGATGAGAGAAGACACCGATGGCCTCAGCCCACAGCCACGCGGCGACCAGGTCTTCGTGATCTCCTGGTGGAAAGTGGACGAGGCGGTAGATGCCGCGGCGTATCCGAGTGATACGGCCGGCTTTCTGGTGGTGGGCCAGCAGAGGGTCGGAATAGCCTGCCGCCGCCGCCTGCCGTGTCGTAAACAGGCCTTCCTGCGCGGCAGCGACGTCGTAAAGAGCTTGCCAAGCCGGCTCGGCGGAGGAGTTTCGGGCCATGCACAAAACTTAAGTGGCACTTAAGTTTCGTGCAAGCCGCGCGAGTGGCTGCGCATATAGAAGAGTGGGGCGAATGAGCAGTTCGGCGACATGCGGGCCGTGTTGGGAGTAAATACGTCACCGTAATCCGTAGTTATGCGTAGAATTGCGACATTCTTGGGTCGGCTGCACCCAGTTACGCGGAGATCTGCGACATGCCGCTGCTGACGGCCGGGGACGATAAAGCGGAGGCAAGGCGACTCCAGCGGTTGGCCAAACAGGGCCGGCTGCGTCGCATCTACGCGGGCATATACACCGACGATCTCGCCCAGCCGTTGGAAACCGTCGTCCGCCGCGAGCTGCTCGCGCTCTGCGCGCTCATTGCACCAGGCGCCATCCTGTCGCATCGCTCGGCGCTGGAAAGCAGCCGGACAACCGCGGCCGGAAATGTATTCCTCACCGGATCGCAGCGCCGGGATTTCAAACTACCCGGCGTCACGCTGCGAATGACAATCGGCGCCGGGCCGCTGGAGTCGGACATCCGCGTTCCCACGCTGAGTGGCGATGTCTTTATCGCGAGCCAGCCGCGCGCGCTGCTCGAGAACTTGAGCGAAAGCCGCGGAGATCCGGCGGAGCGTCGAACCGCAGGCGCCGAATTTGTCGAGGCATGGCTCGATCGGTTCATCAGTCGTGATCTCGGCGATGGCATCAACAAGCTGCGCGACGCCGCGCGCGCCGTGGCCGAGCCGCTTGGGTTGCAGAAAGAACTTTCTCGACTGGATACCATCATCGGCACGCTGCTGGGAACACGCTCGTCGCGCCTGCATGCGCCGACCGCCTTGGCCCGCGCTGCCGGCAGACCCTATGACGACGCACGCGTCGCGCTCTTTCAGACGCTGGCGGAAGAGCTGCAACGAGAGCCACTGCAGGTGCCCGAGGCTGACCCTAAAGGCGACAGCAACCTGCAAGCCTTTGTCGAAACCTATTTCTCAAACTACATCGAAGGGACTGAGTTCGAGCTGGAGGAGGCACACGACATCGTGGTCAACGGCCGGCCGCTGCAATATCGCGAAGACGACTCGCACGACATCCTGGGTACCTATCGAGCAATTCTGAAATCGAAATCGGATCCTTCGGTGCCTCAGGACTTTGTCGCCTTTGCGACGCAACTCCGCGAATGGAATGCGAGCGTCATCGAGTCGCGTCACGCGAAGAATCCGGGCGAGTTCAAGATGCAGGTGAATCGTGCCGGCAACACCGTATTCGTCGCACCCGAACTCGTCATCGGTACGCTCGGCAAAGGCTTTGAAATCATCATGAGCGCGGCGACTCCCGCGAATCGTGCCGCACTGGCGGCGTTCGTGGTGGCGGAAGTGCATCCGTTTGCCGACGGCAATGGCCGCACGGCGCGCCTGGCGATGAATCTCCATCTATCTGTGGCGGGACTGACGCGCGTCATCATTCCCACGGTCTATCGCGATGACTACATATCGGCGCTGAAGGCCATGTCCAGCAACGCGCATCCCGTTCCGCTGGTCAGAATGCTCGCGCGTGCGGCGCAGTTCAGTCGGTGGATCGACTTCAGCTCGCAGGCGGCTGCGTTTGCGGCGTTGAAGAAGTCGATGGCGCTGGAGCGCCCTGAGGCGGCCAAGCTGGTGTTTTGATGGGGCGGTGAGTATCGCTAGGCGATGGCTCGAACCCCTGCCAAGGCGTGTCTGCACAAAATTTGAGCTTGCTGAAGCTTCGTACAGCGAGGCGGGTAATAAACACGCCAGTCACCGACAAGTGGCTCTATTATTACCCGTCATGAAAACCCGGAATCTCGACACTGCGCTCAAGGCCTTCCGTGAGAAGGGCGGCACGCTGCGCACTCGGGATCTCATCGCCCTCGGCGTGCATACCGACGCCCTCTACACACTGCGTGACGACGGTCGAATCGTCGAACTCGGCCGTGGTCTCTATCGTCTGGCCGATGCGGGTGAAGCCGAGCATCCCGATCTCGCGCTTGTCGCGGCGCGCGCGCCGGATGCGGCTGTCTGCCTAATCAGCGCGCTGGCGTATCACGGCATCACAACCCAGATCCCATCTTCCGTTCATCTGGCAGTGCCACGAGGAAGCTATCACGGCATCAAGCTGTCTATTCCTGTGATCGTGTATCGCTTTGATCCCAAGACCTTCCGCAATGGGCTTGAGTCGCACTGCGTCGGGGACATGCGAGTCAAGATCTACAGCGCTGCGCGCTGCGTGGTTGATTGCTTCAAGTTTCGGAACAAACTTGGCCTGGAGGTTGCACTCGAGGCGCTGCGGCTGGCGCGACAACGAAGGCGTGTGCAGAACCGGGAGCTGCTGCACCACGCACGGCTGCTGCGCGTTGAAAGGCTCATGTCACCGTACCTGCAGGCGATCGAATGATCTGGAAGCACGAGATTACTTGTCATGACAACTCTGTCTGCGGATGAAGTGATCGCGGCACAGAGAGCTGCCGTCGATGCTTCACAAGTCAGCTCACGGCACAAATTGGCGAAGTATGCTGCGCGTGAATTTTCCGTTGCTGGGGAAGAGCTCTACGCCGTAGGGCATATCTTCGGTGGCGATCGAGTTTCAGGCGTGTCGCCGCACGGTCACGGAAGCGACGAGATCGTTGCAGTTTCATTGCTCCTCCGAATCGCCGGTCAACTCATTGGGGCGAGTGAAAGCCTGTTCCGAGAGGGGCACGCCTATGCCGCTGCCGCTCTGATTCGGCAGATGGTCGAGATCGAATACCTGGCATGGGCATTCCAAACTCGATAAGGACGCGGAGCGCTGGCTTAGGAGCGACGCTGACGAGCGGAGAGAGTTCTTCACGCCAGCGAAACTTCGGGCTGCGGCTCAAGGGAAGTTCAGGGGGCAAGACTACCGATACCACTGCGAACTCGGCGGGCATCCAGTGCCGGGGGCCGAAGTACTTTTTCGAAGCGAGGGATTCACTCCACAGTTGCTTCTGTCAGATTTGTTGGGGCATGCCGGTCGGATTTGGGATCACCTCTTGGACTGGTCTGCTGGGACTGAATGGGCTCTTCCTATCCACAAGAGAAGGGTACAGATGTATGAAAATTTCTCTGCGTGGAAGAGCATGGACAGGCTTACTACTCTGCCCCCACCACCCTGAAGGCGGTGAAATCGCGGAGACGCACTGGTGTAGCGGTGCGAGGTTTCGTACGAATTTTCCGCGTATCGCAGGATAGCCGGCGGCTTAGTGTTGGGCCACATTGGGCTATATGAGTTGCAGTGAAGTCATCAGGGCACGCGTGACCGCGGAGACCAAGCGCGAGATCGCGGCGGCGGCCGACCGCGAGATGTTGTCCGAGTCTGCCTGGCTGAAACGGCTGCTCGTTCGGGAGATGCGTGCGGCGCGTGATCCGGCTGTCTCGCCGGTTCCGTTGCAAAGGGCAGAGGGCGGTCAGTGTCCAGGCAGGCGCAAGGGTAGTCCCTGCGACCGCCCCGTTCTAATGCTGTTGCAGCCCGAGGATCGGTTGTTGCTGGATGCCCGCGCCGAGGGGCGCGGCATGCGTCCAGCAACCTACGTGTCGGTCCTGACGCGTAGCCATCTGCGGCGGCTGGCGCCGTTGCCGAAAGACGAACTGCTGGCGCTTGAGCGCAGCGTCAGCGAACTGTCGGCGATCGGGCGGAACATCAACCAGATTGCCAAAGCGGCGAACAATGGCGGCCGGCTGCCGGGTTCCGTACGCGAGGAGTTTTGGGCCATGCTCAAGATATGCGAGACGCTGCGAGACAACACCACGGCGTTGCTGATGGCGAACCTCACCAGTTGGGAGAGTGGATTTGGCCAGGACATTTAGGCTCCCGAAGGAAGCGCCACTGCTCAACATCGCCAGCTACGCGCGCGGCAAGCCCCGCGCGGCCGACCGACTGACACCGTTGCATATCGAACACATCCGCCTGACGGTCAACCGCGCGCCCGAGGTCGTCGTGAAGGTGTTGGCCCATGCCAGCAATGATCTGAAGGCAGTCGGCAGGCACCTAGACTATATCGGCCGACAGGGGCACCTCACGCTGGAAGGCGATGGCGGTGAACAGTTGCAGGGTCACGTCGGCAGGGCGCTGCTAGAAGATTGGGGTCTGCAGATTCAGGATGTGCGGCGGAATGGAAGCCTCGCGTCCTTGCGAGGTCGCAAACCTGCGAAGCTGGTTCACAAGCTGATGTTTTCGATGCCGCCGGGCACGCCGCCGCAGAAAGTGCTCTCGGCAGTGCGGAACTTCGCGCGAGAGGAGTTCTACGGCCAGCATCGCTATGTGTTGGCGCTGCACACAGACGAACCGCACCCGCATGTGCATCTGGTTCTCAAGGCCGTGAGCGACCAGCGCGTAAGGCTCAACATCAAGAAGGCTACCCTGCGCCACTGGCGGTCACAGTTCGCTCTCCACTTGCGCGAACTTGGCGTGGCGGCGAATGCCACCGAGCGTGCCGTTCGCGGCGAAAGCCGAAGCGCAAGGAAGGATGGCATATACCGGGCGAGCCTGCGGGGCGACTCTACCTATATGCGCACGCAGGCCGAAGCCGTGGCCAGAGAGTTGGCTGCCAGCGGCAGCCTGCGGCCGGAACCGGGCAAGCGATCGTTGCTGGAGACGCGGGAGGCGGTCCAGCGGGGATGGCAGTCCGTGGCCGACAAGCTCTCGCTACAGGGAGACAGAAGGCTGGCCGCCGATGTGATCCAGTTCGCCAGCGCGATGGATCGACCAGGAACGGACCGGGAACTTTTGTCGCGGGAGTTGCTGGCCGCTGTGCGTGCCCGCCAGCGCGAGGACCATGTACGGTGAATGGGTCAACACTTCAACGCCAGAGGACAACAGACGCCGCGCCTTACGATGGCGTTCCTGCGAGTGTCACACGGAATTTCCGTGCTGGCCCTGCCCGACGCGATCTGCGGCGCCGTTATCGCCGGACTGCCGTTCGCCGGAGCCTTGTTTCAGCGATCTTTCATAGCCAACAGCCGCAATGGTATGTGCTCGACTGCGCCACTCAAGGTTGAGTAGTGCGCCTGATAGAACGAAAACGCGCGTCGCTGCTCCCGAATACACTTCTCACGCACGATCCGTACGATCTCGACCTGGTCTTCCGCCGGCATCTTGATCCCGAAGATCACGCCATGCAGTGACGAAAAGTCGTAGGTGAGAATTCGATGTGCCGGATCCGTGTAGTCCACTACAGACCCGTGCAGGACGAGTCGGTATTCGTTCTCGTACGCCCAGTCTTTCGTCTTGCGCAGCAAATCCTTCTGGAAGGATTGCCAATAGGCTTTCCTCCAGCTGTCCTCGTCTTCAAGCAATGGTGTCGCACAGTCGCTGAAGTTTCCATGCGCATCGCGGTACCACATCAAATCCAACACGGATCGTGGAAGGCGTCCTATCAAACGGAAAAAATCGAGCTCAGCGTATCCTTCGTCGTAGCGGACTTGCTCGAAGGATATTTTCATCCGGCCTTTGAGCGGACCCGATCCTCCGATGCTGTTGTAACCGGTCATGGGTAGGCAGGGCCGACCGTTCATGTCGTGCGAGTCAAAGATCAGGCAGGCGCCCGTGTGATTGTCGCCATAGTGGCCCCACACGGAGGAGTTCGTGCATTCCGACATGAAGCACGCGGTATACCAGGTCGGAAATGCCAGTGTTTCGATCGCGTTGAGGTAACGATCCGGAAAGTCCAGCACCATGAGATTCTTGTTGGGATCTGCGGCATCGATAACCTTGTTGTGCCGGTGAATTAGCGCGCTTTGTGCCTGCACTAGGGTAGCGATCTGAAAAAACAGCTCAGCGCCTTCCTCGACGCTGCCTGATTTGGGCGGCAGCTGCGAGAGCGCCGTGAAGAAGTCCGCGCCGGTGGCGCTTTCGAGCAAATCCCGCGGCAACGGGAAGGGGCGATCTCGGGATGCAACGAGCTGATCTGCAGCGGCGATCGCGATACAGGCTTCCAACGCGAAGTAATGTAGGTATTGCAGATAAAACCGCAGCTCGTCCCGGCGAACCTTTCGACCGCTTGCGATGAGGCCCGCCAGAAGCCTTTCGACGGCCGGCATGCTGAAGAAGGCGTGCTGAACGCGCTCGAATCGCGCGCGATACTCGGGCGGCAGCGCCGTGAGCAACTCGCGTACGGGGATCGGTTGCTTCCAGAAATTCGGGTCCTGCTTGCCGGAGATTAGGTAGAGCAGGTACGTGCGATCCAAACTGATTAGATAGTGGCGGAAGAGATTGCGCCAGATGATGGCGTCGCCATGCCAGAAGAAGTCACGAAAGCCTTCCATCGGATCATTGAGCTGTTCGCGCGCGGCGAAAAAGATGCTCTGAGTTTCGAGCTCCCTGTATTGCCCCAGAAGGCTTTTCGTCGATCGAAACCGGTAAAAGCGCATTACTGCGTCCTGCGTCGGTGTGTGCGAACTAACTGTCAGCGGCGGCCTCGGGTTACTTGTTGGGGAGCTTTGACCCTAGCGTATGGATTCTATTTTGAGACGCGAGAACTTTCGCATGCGGACGGGACAAACGTCGCATTCGTTCGCAGCCGGCAATTCCTGCATTTCCCTTGCGAGCCCATTGAAGGGTTCTGAGGCAATGTCCCTCATCAAGTTAGCCAGGTGGTACGTCAGCGCAGGACAACCGCGGACGTGGACGCTCATCGCCTGGCGTTTCTACGTGCCATTTTCCATGCCGCTTCCAGACCCGGCTGATTTCGTTGCTGCAATATTCCCAATCGCTCCATCCATTGTCCCTACCCCCACCAAAGCGATAGGTTCTTTTCATCTTGCAGTACAAGCCGACCCGGCCTCGCCACTCGTAGCCATTCGCTAGATCAAGCTCGTTGAGTTCATCTGCGTCCTTGAAATAGAAGGCAGCACCCCTGAGCTGAATGATTTCGGAATTCTGGCGGTCGTAGCGCATGTCTCCACAGTGAACGAAGTTGTGGTACAGCTCACTCGCGTACTTCGCCTGCCACTCAACAGGCATTTTGGCGGAAATGCGCTGCCGATATGGTTCCTCCGATGCGTAGCGCTTCTGCTCCTGAGCGTCAAAGGCTTTCTGCTGCTCCGCCTGTGTCTCGATGTTCTTGGCTCGCGCCTGCTCAATGAGGGCTTTCATCGGCGCGTTGTACTGAGCCAAGACCGGCGAAGTTTCGGCGCTCGACTCTGGCTTGGACTTGCACTCGCTTTCATCGCCAGCGAACTTGATCAGATAGAGCAGCCAACCCTCCATAGGCTTGCCGTCAAATCGTGCGGGCTCGTAGCGCTGACCCTTCGCCACGTACTTCAGTACAGCGTTATCCAAGTTGTCGAAACCGCTAGAAGACGCCAACTTGGCCTCAGCAAAGTCGCCATTCGCGAGTACTCGGACAGCCACTCTCGTGATACCGCATCCCTGTGGCGACTTCTTAAAGAAGGACTGAGGATATTCAAGCTCGTAAAGGGTTGAGCTCACGCGAGGCGGTGACCATTCGGGATCAGGCAGCCGTGACACAATCGTCTCGGACACTGGAATTTCAGAGAACGGATCGTTCGTGGAAGCGTCCGCAGCCAAAAGACGGGCGCTGGTCAGGCATGTCGCGAGGACTAGCAGGGTGCGGCAAAGTTTGCGCATTCAACAACGCTAGCATTGGCCGGGCGGCTCCACCGTGAGCTATGTCGCAGCACCCAACTACTAGGGATTGCTAGTCGCGCTGCAAGGTCTCAGATGCCTTCGCGTTCCGAGGACTGGAGAGCGCCAGGTTGAAGGAATGCCGATATCACCCCTCGTCCTGGGCGCCGCTCTCGGACAAGCCTCACGACAGGCCACCCTCGCTAGTGGAGTCACTGAATACACTCGGAGCGGAGTACAGGGAAACGAAGTAAGTGAGGAGGCTCTCTATGCGAATTGGCGGCAAGGGCAGGTATGGTTCACCGCCAAGTCTCTCCTCTCGGCGTAGCATCCTCCGTATGACTCGAAAGCCTACAGTCGCGGACCTCACGACAAAGTGGAAGCCGACGCCATCGATGGTGACGGCCTACAACAAGGCCATTACCCGTTTTGTTGGTGAGATCGAAAGCGTTACAGACGAACGAAAGGGTGAGCTGCACGAGCTCTTATGGGCGTCAGTCATGAAGGGGTATGACAGGGCGAAGTTCACCAATGATCTCGTCGAGTGTTTTGGCCTTGGCATTCGCGATGCCGCAGCGATCTCGCGATACCAGCACTCATTGGCGAGGGTAGTGATGGAGAACGCCCGTCGTTTGGAGATCGGGCTTACCGAAGCAGAATGGATGCACGCCGGAGCGCCGTGTGACGACGCGCCACACCATGAAACTCTCAATGGAAAGCGCTACAAGATCGAAGCTGGCGTACTCGTGAGTGGGAAGCAAATTTGGCCCGGATCAGAACCGGGATGTAAGTGCAGCTCGAAGGCAATTGTTCCGGGGTTTGACTAGCCTTTGCGAATGGTCTCGACCCGGCAGCCGACTTTCGCTTTGACCTACAAGTTTGCTGTGAAAAGGCGGTGAAACCGCGCCTTCAATTATCTCGAATGCAGGCGCAGTGTTCGGTGCATAGCTGGAACTCCGCAGGTCAACGTCGTGAACAGCACATATTTCGGTTTGTTAGCAGAATTCGGCGAGGCCAATATTCCGTTGGAGCGTGTCGCGCCGAAATACTTCGGTCTCAGCTGCGCCGAAGCCCGGCGCCGCGCACCCGCAAAGCAACTACCATGCCGAGCATTCCGGCTGGGCGGTCAGAAATCACCCTGGCTCGTCAGTGCCACAGATCTCGCTGAGCTGATTGATGTTCGGCGCCAGAAGGCTGGTTAGCACCGCGGGATGGCTTCCGCCGTTTCGCGCGCGGCTTGCCTGCTGCCGGGGCCGCGATGTCCCGCAGATTCTCTGGCTTGAGGTTCGTGTAGCGCTTGAGCTCGTTCCATGACTCATGCAGCGTGAACTGGGCGACCTCGTGAATCTGGTAGCCGCGCTCAAACAAGCGACTGGTCGCCTCGTGCCGCAGATCATGGAAACGTAAATCCTGAATTCCCAACAAGTGGCACGCCCGAGTGAACGCAGCGCCGACGCTCTTGGGGTCATAAGGAAAAATTCGCTCGCTTGTTTCGGGTTGCGCGGTGGCGAGCGCCCAGGCTTCAGGCGTGTACTTGAACCGGCGGTGATTCCCTTCCTTGCCCGTCGGATGCTTCGCGTCCCTGACCAGGCCAGTACGATTCGTTTTATCGTTGTCGCGCCATTCGAGCCGGCAGATTTCCGACTCTCGCCGCGCCGACGCGATGGCGAAATCCATGACAGCCAGCATGGGAATCTCGGCGCGCCGATCACGGCTCTTGAAATGGTTCCGCAGCAGTTTGAGTTCGTTGGCGGTAGGCCGCCGTGTGCGCTTCTTGGGTTTGCCGACCAGGCGCAGCTCGCGACAGGCGCTTCGCGCCTGCTGCACGATCTCCGGACACACGGGAAGCTCTTTGACGCTCTTGGCGGCTCGCAGAACGACGCCAATCCAAATCAGGTCGTTGATTACGGTTGCCGGGCCGGCGCCCTCCGCGCGACGCGACTGCACGTGCCGAATAAGGTCGGCAGCCGTGAGGGCGTGCGCAACGGTCTTGCCGAGTGAGTGGCGCTCCAGGTATTCCAGATGCGTCTGTTTGCTCCTTTGCCAACGCGAGATCGTCTCGAACGTCTCGATGTACCAGCGGATCAATTCCGCGAGCGTCGGCGTACTGAGCCGCTTGCGGGTCAGCTCCGCGGGGTCTTCGAGAGCGACTTCGCGGTGTTTAGCCCAGCTCAAAGCTGCGGAGCGGTGGGCGAACGTCCGGCTCTCCCGGTGCAGGATCGTCCCTTGGCGACGCAGCCGAACGATCGCCGTGTAGCGCGTGGCACCGTTGGCCTGCTTTCGTACTTTGATCGTCGGCATGATCGAAATCCGGGGAGACATGAAGCCTGAAAGGGATCATGTCTCCTTTATGTCTCCCCGACAAACGATAAACTCCCCGAAATCCGCAGGAATCCCGCAGAAACGTCACAAGTGGAAAACGCTATAAAAGAAGGCATTTCCGTCGAGAAAACGAGCAAATCTCTCGACCGTAGAATCTCGGTCGCGCCCATGATGGATTGGACGGACCGCCACTGCCGTTATTTCCTCCGGGGCTTCTCCCCCGCCACTCTTCTATATACAGAGATGATCACCACCGGCGCCGTGCTGCGGGGTGACCGTGAAAAGCTG
>Ga0164241_10001451_pt1 | contig 29169 bp, 24 predicted proteins | sample OricomyardsoilBY_FD_108780 | JGI IMG/M metagenome (GOLD analysis project Ga0164241, IMG submission 108780) | Backyard soil microbial communities from Emeryville, California, USA - Original compost - Back yard soil (BY) | ecosystem: Environmental > Terrestrial > Soil > Unclassified | place: USA... | reverse complement strand
GCCCCTGTTCTTCAAATCCGTTAGGCTTTAGTGTCAAAAATTTCTGTGTGGGGTTAATAAGCTGATCCTCTACTACAACCGGCAATTCGGTAACTTTTACCGTACTTCCATCAGCTTCAATCTTCAAATAACTATATTTGTTCCAATCGTCAATTTTGCCCGAATACATGTTGTAAACCACAAAAGGAAACGCTTCGAAAGCAATGGGGTATGGTGGAGATTGGTTTACATCAACGTATTTACAAAGTTGAGCAAATTTTACATTAAAATAAATTTGAATAATTATACCTGCTCCAATAACTGCCAGTAGTATTTTGGTGTAACTTTTTAAAGGGGTTATAAGCATATAATTAGGTAAGTAAAAGCTAAGATAGTAAATGCCGGTAACCTTTAGACCCCGTACCTTTTTGTCAGTATTAATAGTATGTGTCCTATTGTCAGGGTGTTACCGCGATAAGTTTAGCCAAACATTTAAAATAATATCAACAAAAAATACTGATCCTGTATTTTTCCCCTTTTTCCTATCTGAAAAAACGATGATTATTAATACAGAACAGAACAATGAAATAGAGGGGCATTATCTTAAAATAGAAAAGGTAATTAACGACTCAACGCTTCAAATTAACTTACCCGAAAACTTTTACCTCAACAATACCAATATAAGTAATTGGATGCTGGGTTGGCCCACGGGTGTTGCATACTACGATGCAGGAAATGAAAACTTAAGTACCATAAAATTTATTAATGCTGAAAAGGGAATAATAGGCATTGGTAAATTATTGCGTGGCAACACTGCGCCAAAGCAAGGTAGCCGTGTAGTATTTTGGAACAGAGCACCATCGGGATATAATGACATACCGATGGGCAAATTGGTTGAACCCAAATGGTGGAAAAATTTTGGAGGGGAGAGTATAGAGTTCGGTAGTATTATTTTTGATTCAACATCATACAAATGGATCATGTATGTACAGGAAGTAGATACTAACTATGTACGTATATATGCAGCAACATCCCCTAACTTAATACAATGGCAAGCGGCTAACAATGGCAAGCCCATTTTTACACCTACTGATTTTAATAAAACACCTTGGGCAGGCATGGCTAATGACGGCGTTACACCGCAAACACCCAGATTGTATTCAGTAATAAAACATAAAGGGCACTGGTACTTCTTCCTGTCGGGATATAACAGTAAAAACAAAAGGCAAATTGGATTAATTACTACTACCAATCCAATAGGTGGCCCGTTTAATATTTATCCTGTTCCTGTAGTTACTGCAGGCGTAAACGGATGCGATGTTAATGGCTGTTTTTACCCCAAAGTATGCGCCAAGGGAGAAGGGTTTATTATGTACTACGATGGTGTTGATGAGCAAGGTACCGAAACGGTATGCCTTGCCGAATCAAATGATTTATTACATTGGGAAAAATATAACGGAAACCCAGTAATTAGTAACCACTACGGCTGGCGAAGTGGCGTTTATACCTCTGAGCCCAACTATGTAACTGCAAAAAATGATACTGTTTGGCTAATGTGTGGCGGCTATAAAAAATACAATACTGAATTTAACAAAGAAGATAGTATTTATAATAGATCGCCAATTGATAAATCAATTTTTTCCGACTCGGAAACTGATAAAGGAAAATACCTGTCGGGCAATGTAATGGATGCCGCATTAGGAGCTTTTATTTCCACCGATGGCGGGTATACGTTTCATCCGCATATTAATAATCCTGTTTGGGTTATTAACTACAGCGATACCCTGCAAAACGACCATTGTGGCGGAGATTTTATGCCTATTAACAGCAATGGCAATAACTATATAATCTATCAAGCAAAATCGGAAACTTTAAAACGTTATAATATATTACTACGAAAAAAATAAACCCATTGCCTAAAGCATGCAACTTAACCTCTCAAAAAAAATAACGCTAATAAATAAATACCCGGTAGCATATTTGTTTATAGCTTATTTGGTTGCTATTGTTGTCATATACTGGAAAGCCCGAAATGGTTTATTAATAGATGACGGTATGGCCGGACTTATTGAATATAGAAAGCAAGGCTTAAAAGGATGGTTTAATTCCTTCGGCTTCCCAAGCCTTTACTACACCCACGATTTTTTTGTTTTACTTATATATAATATTGCCGGCAAATCATCAACCATTTGGTTTTTTACAATGGCAACACTACATGTTGCTAATGCCTGTTCGGCATTGGTAGTATTCCATAAGCTTTATCGCCTTTTAAATATTCGTAACGCGGATTTAATTGCCTTTTCAGGCTCAGTACTATTCCTATTATCGCCATACCAAACCGAAAATTTAGCGTGGGCTGCTACCTTACATTATTCTATAAGTATGCTCATTTTTCTACTAAGCACCTATACCATACTTCACAGCCTACATACCAATAAAATAAAAAAAAAGCACGTGATTTTAATAACAGGTTTGCATGTAGCAGCCTTAACTTGCCTTGAAATATCGCTTGTTTTTCCTGCCGCCTATTTTATTTTGTTTCTAATCGTTTTTATCAGTAAGAAAACTAAAATTTCCATATCCCGATTTGTCATTCAATTAATACTGCCGCTAATATTAACTACCTGCTTATACTTTATTGTAACAAAAATACTAAAGGGCCACTGGGTGCCGCATTATGGCAGCGAGCATTTAAAAAATTTTACTGTTGGGTACTACTTATCTAATACGTACAAATATCTGTGCAAATATTTGCTACTGTTACATTTTGCAAACTACCACTACCGCGAATTGATATATACCCTTTGTGAAAAACACATTACTACTATATCAATACTGTTGCTGGCAAGCTTTGCCATTACGTGTTACATTTTCTACAAAAAAAATAAAGCTCTATCTTTTGCATTTATAGGTCTTTGTGCACTTTTCTTTTTATTGCTGTTACCTTCGCTTAGCATGTACTTTATGTATTTATTTACTCCCGAAAATGACCGCCTGGGTTATTTTATGTCGCTCATATTATATCAGATCATATCGGTAGTTTTAATTAGCATATCATTATATGCAGGTGTTACGCTGCTTATTCTCTTCTTTTCCATAGGCTTATTTTTTTTAACCCGGCAAGTAAATAAATGGGGCGAAGCGGCATACTTGCACAATAACTTAATTAATTCATTTACCTGGCTGCATTCCAAAAAAATATACGTATTGAATTCGCCTTCTAATTACAAAGGGGTTTATCAATTCAGGGCTGAAAAACGGCTGTATTGGGCCATACATTTTAATACAAATATTAATCTCGAAAAAAACCTTACCTCTGTACTATCATCAGCATATGCTAATGTTAACGATTCTTCTATTGTAACTATAGTAAATGATTCAACTTTAAATGTTGACTTTATTACAAATGGTGGCTGGTTAATGCACGACCAATTAGGTGCCACCGATTACAGTACTAAAGAATATTCAGTTACCGTTGATCCTTGGAAGCCTTCGTATAAAATTGTGTTCCACGAAAAGCCAGCTGACGCAGTTTATATTTATGCAGGTAATAACTGTTTTAAACAAGTTGAGGGGTTTTAACCATGGACCACAAAACCCGAGGCATTGTTCTTCATACCATCAAGTATTCTGAAACCAGTGTAATTGCCAAAATTTATACTGAAAAATTCGGACTGCTTTCGTTTTTGGTAAAGGGTATACGCTCGGCCAAGGCTAAAAGTAAAGCAAGTTCAATGCAGCCGCTTACTTTATTAGATATGGAAATAAGCTACCGCGAAAACCGTTCGTTGCAATATATTAAGGAATACCGCCGCGATTTTAATTATACTTCTATACCATTCGATACATTAAAATCGACAGCAGCTATGTTGCTGCAAGAGGTAATTACCAAAGCCATACGCGAGCACGAAGCCAATAGCGAAATGTTCGAATTTATCTATGATTCGTTTTGCATGCTTGATACTGAAGAGAAATTAAACCCTGATTTCCATTTATTGTTTTTACTGCATTTTGCTAAGTACTTGGGCTTTGGCCTGCACGATAACTACTCGGCGGTTGATTGTTATTTTGAAATGGAAGAAGGTGTTTTTGTTGATACAGGTGCTTACAAATCTACCGTTATTAATAAGCGCGAAAGCGGTTTGCTACACCAATTATTAATTACACCATTATACAGCATACCAACTATAAAAATTACACGTAGCGAACGAAAAAATTTGCTGCAATATTTAATTAAGTATTACCAGTTACATTTAGAGAATTTCAACCTTAAATCGCCCGATATATTGGAGGAGTTGTTAGGATAGGTGTTACTGATATTTAGTAGTACTTAAATAACGGGCAACTTTTTGCGATATTAATTCAGCCCCGGCAATATTTAAATGCTCCCTGTCAAACCAGTTGTTTTTATTTTTTAGTGTTGTTGAATCGGTCATTATTATGGGGCCGTATTTACTATACTTATCAACTATTTCGGAATCGGTAATCTGGTGTGTATAAGCTGGCAGATACAATAAAACTAAACGAATACCATGCTGTGCAGCCAAATCCTTAATTTGCTGAACATAGTTTAATGGCGATATTTCAGCTAAAGAATCTAAATACTTATTATGGTGTTTATTTTTCTCCAGCATCTTTTTAAAATCAGCATCCAATTCATCGGGGTTAGCTATCAATAAATCGTGGCCATTGTAACCGTATTGCGAATCCGAAATATCCATTGTCCGCTTTTCATCTTCATTTGTGGCTTGTTCGCGTATATACTGTAGCCTAAATAGAAAAGCCTTATATATATCAGGTATGTATGATTGATTAAAGGCTTTGGGCGCACTAAATAAATTATAAGTTGTGGCTAAATATGGGAATGATAGATGACCCGCGCGTGATTCATTTTCGCGTACCTCAAGCACAATTATTTTAGGCATTTTGTTTGCTATTAAATCTTGGGCTATCAGGTAATCAAAGTTACGACCAAAGCCGCAAAAGGATAAATTTTTGCACTTAACCAACTTACCTGTATTATCAAAAACAAGTTGTTCAATAAGACTGTCATTAACGGCCCCCATAGTATGCGATGTACCAATAAACGCTACGTCAATATTTTGAGTATCGGTAAACAGTTGTTTGTATATCCATGGCGGACGGGCTTGGCAACCGCCTTTAGCTATAAAGCTATAAGCGTACTTACGGTTAACAGGTATTATTAATACCACAACAGCTGCCAATATTATTGGCATTAAAAATAAAAAGACCCTTAATAACCACTTTGTCATCAAAACCGGAAATATATAAAATTGGGTGCGCTATCATTTAAGCCAACGAAAACAATAAGCAACACGAGTAAATAGTAAAATGCAAATCTGGCCGCTTTGGGCAATTGTACAAATAAACCGCTATGCTTTTGGTTGTAAATAGCCAACTCACATAACATGAAAAATACAAGACATAAACCCATTACCATTACAAATATCCACGAATAATAAACCTGTATTAATAATAGTTTTACCTGAGCTAATGTGCCGGGCAAAAACATGTTTTTAGAAATAGTAATAGCATCGGTTAAATTAGCAGCCCTAAAAAATACCCAAGCATATATTACTATTATAAACGTTGTTATCCAACCAATTAATTTAGATGGCTTTAAGTTTGTATTCTCCTTCAAAAAATCTTCTGCTACCATAATGCCGCCGTGTATAGCACCCCAAATAATAAAAGTAAAATTGGCACCATGCCACAAACCCGACAACACAAAAGTGATGAACAAATTAAAGTATTTGCGCGGCGTGCTTACTCTATTACCGCCTAAGGGTATATACAAATAATCGCGAAACCATGTTGACAGGGAAATATGCCAACGCTGCCAGAATTCCTTAAGCGATGTAGCAAAATATGGTGTTCTAAAATTCTTCATCAGGTCGAAACCAAATAACCTTGCAGTACCTATAGCAATATCTGAATACCCTGAAAAATCGCAGTAAATCTGTACGGCAAAAAACAGGGTTGCAATAATGGGTGTTACACCCGTATAATCATTAGGTTGCCCATACACTTGGTCTACAAATTTTGAAAGGTTATCGGCAATTACCACTTTTTTAAAAAAACCATACAACATCAGCCGCAAACCACTTACCGCATAGTTATAATCAAACCTTCTTTCAGTTTGCATCTGCTTCAACAAATGCGTGGCCCGCTCAATTGGCCCCGCAATCAACTGTGGAAAGAAACTGATAAAGGCCATAAATTCTATGTAATTATCGCTTGCTTTTAGCTGTTTTCTATACACATCAACCACATATGCTATTGATTGGAAGGTGTAAAAACTAATGCCTACCGGTAGTACTATTTTAAGGGTAGAAACTGATGCGTGCATGTGTAATTTTGCAAGCACTACAGCAAATGAATCGGCAAAAAAGTTGAAATATTTAAAGAACCCAAGAATGGTTAAGTTAGAAACCAGTGTAATCAACAACAGGTTTTTCCGACGGGTTTTATTTTCGCTTTTATCAATAAAATAGGCTGTTGCAAAATCAATAGATGCACTGAAGTAAAGCAGAAAAAGAAAACGCCAATCCCACCAGCCATAAAAAACTGAGCTTGCTGCAAAAAGGAAAAAGTTTTGGGCTTTTAACTTATTGCGCAGCACATACCAGTATATACTAAATACTACAGGTAAAAAAAGAGCATATTCAATGGAGTTAAAAAGCATGAACCAAAATAAATATAAAATTTATTTTACCCCTACTTTAATCCAAACCTTGGTTGCTTTGGTAAGCTTGTCTTCCATACGGCAAAAAACAGCACCTTTGGGTATTTCATAATGCGGTATGGCGTAGGCTGGTTTAACTTGGGTAGTTATGAGTTGCTTTTTTTCGTAACTGCGCTGTGCTAAGGTGTGCAGCAATATATAGGTACGCAGGGGCGAACGCACTTGTGCATAGGTGCTTAGTGTTGCTACTAAAAAAGTTATGGATATGATTAGTTTCACTGCCCTAATTTTCTGTAATTCTTTACTAATAAAGATACATCATTTGCAGCAGAATAGTGACGGGCATAGTTTAACTCAATTTCTGTAAGTTCATGCTGTGTAAAGCTAAACCCGTGCAAACCAATTGAAGGGTTCAGCACGCCTTGCTTAGCATGCGGAAAATGTTTTAGGTTTTGCGAATTATTAAAACCTACCCACGTCTTTCTACCAATTAATACTGCAAAAATGTTACTGATATGATTACCTGCATTTTTAACCAGCACTATGCTAACAGGTAGTAGCACAATTAATAAAATTGATGAAACCACATCTAACAAACGCTTAGTGCGCAAGTTTTCAGGCTTAAACAGGGCATAGCTTTTTTCCGCCACATATAAATCGCCGGCAGTGTTTTTCGAGTTGCTGCCAATTAGGGCATCGCTCCCTTCATTCAATATTTTATAATCGGTACGTTTGCCGCCAATAATTATCTGCTTAATAATATCCTTATAGCTTAGGGCCTTGGCGCAAAATACAATTTCATTTACGCCATATATAGCTGCTACCTTAGCGGTATTTTCAACACTTGTATTACTCGCTATTTGATTGTTATTGCCCAAGCTGCGCATAATATTTTCAGCGCGGGTACATTCGGCACTTGTACCCGTTACCATGCTACGTGTTTCATCAAAGTTTTCAACCGATAGTGATTGATACCTGATAAGATGGTATAGCATGCGCGTTAACAGCATTTCAATGCCTGTCCAGATAGCGCCCAGCAATATAATAGCGCGCGAAAAACGCCACTCGTTGGGTAAAAATGCATACACCACAGCAATAGCAACAGTACCCAATAATATGCCACGCATTATATTAGCAATGCGGAAGGGCTTATCGTACCCGCCGCTAAAAAAAGTAGCGGTTATCCATATCAATATATAAAGCGGAACTACGGCAAATAAAAACACCGCGGGGTAGTAGTGCTCGGCATATTTTATCATGCCCTCCCAATAATTGGTAATTAGTGCAATGCCTGCAAAGCTTAATAGCGCATCAACAACAAATAGGTACGATGACGCAAACAGCCCTGCCAATAAAGTAAGCACACCCCTAAACACTATAGCCATGTTAATAAACAGCGAAAACATACCTGACCTATTGCCGCTAAAGTGCTTGCGGGCAAATATTATCATGGCGTTATAAAACACCTTTACATAGTTAAGACTACCTTTTTTAGTGCTCTCGCCTTTGTAGTGTATAATGGTGGTATCGGCGTAGTAATAGTTTTTATAACCTGCTTTTACTATGCGGTAGCTAAGGTCAATATCCTCGCCGTACATAAAAAAGGTTTCGTCAAGCAAACCAATTTCATCTAACACCTTTTTGCGCATAAACATATACGCCCCCGAAAGTATGTCCACTTCGTTGGTTTCATTTTCGGGTAAAAAGCCTAAATGGTACTTGCCAAAAGTTTTCGACTTTGGCATTAATGCCGAAAAGCCGAAAGTTTTGTAAAACGCCACCGAAGGTGTAGGCAAACCGCGCTTACTTTCGGGCAAAAAGTTGCCCTTGCCATCCACCATGTATACCCCCAGCGCCCCTGCATTGGGGTGGGCATCCATAAAAGCAATACATTTTTCAAAGGTATCTTCGGCTACTACGGTATCGGGATTTAGCAACAGCACATATTCGCCCGTTGCTTGTTGTATGGCTTGGTTATTGGCTTTCGAGAACCCACCGTTATCGGTATTGGGTATCAGCTGTACCCAGTCAAATTTTTGACGCACCATTTCAACCGAGCCATCGGCCGAGGCATTATCAACCACAAATACTTCGGCATCAATATCCTTTATGGCACGGCCCACAGTAATAAGGCATTGCTCTAAAAAATACTTCACATTATAGTTAACTATAACTACCGATAGTTTCATACTGGGCTGAAAGATAGAATAAACGGCAAAAAGTAAGTTTAATTACCTCCGCGCACCAATACATTTTCATACGGCAGGCGGGTGGCTATGCTGCGGGCAAGGGTCATTTCGTCGGCGTATTCCAACTCGCCGCCAAACGATATGCCCCGGGCTATGGTGGTTATTTTAACCCCAAGTTCGGCTAACTTTTTACTAATGTAAAATATAGTAGTATCGCCTTCAATAGTGGGGCTAAGGGCCATTATTACTTCTTTCACTTCACCTTCCCTTACACGCCTAAGCAGGCTTTCAATATTCAGTTTTTCGGGCCCTATGCCATCAATAGGCGATATTATACCCCCTAATATGTGGTACACCCCCCGGTAAATATTGGTGTTCTCAATAGCTATAACATCGCGCAGGCTTTCAACTAAGCAAACGGTGCTGTGGTCGCGGTGGGTATTGGCGCATATTTCGCACTGCTCACTATCGGCTACGTTATGGCAAGTACGGCAAAACTTTATTTCGCTACGCATACGGGTAATGGCTGTACCAAAGTAAGTTACCTTATCCTCATCCTGTTTTAGTAAATGCAGTACTAAACGCAGGGCAGTTTTTTCGCCTATGCCCGGCAATTTTGTAAACTCGGCAACGGCATCGGCTATTAGTTTCGATGAGTATTTCATGCGCTGCTAAAATAAGCGGAATTACTATATTGGGCACGCAATGAGCAATAAACTTTCCATAATAATACCCGCCTATAACGAAGGTCGCACTATTCATCAAATACTGAATAAATTAGCGGCCGTTGTGCTTATTAATAATTATGAAAAAGAAATAGTAATTGTTAATGATTGCTCGAAAGATAATACCGAAGAAGCCATATTAAAGTACCAAAACGAACACCCTGAACTGAACATATTATACCGCAAGCATGAGGTAAATAAAGGCAAAGGTGCAGCCTTGCACACGGGCATTAAAGAGGCAACAGGGGACTTGATTGTAATACAGGATGCCGACCTTGAATACGACCCTAACGAATTTAACGTTTTACTTAAGCCCGTTGTTGATGGCTTTGCCGATGTGGTTTATGGCAGCAGGTTTATGGGGGGCAGGCCGCACCGCATTTTGTTTTTTTGGCATACCATAGGTAATAAATGGTTAACGTTTATGAGTAACCTATTTACCAATCTGAATTTGACAGATATGGAAACGTGCTATAAAATGTTCCGTTCGGAAATTATTAAGTCGCTTGATTTAAGGGAACAGCGATTTGGATTTGAACCCGAAGTAACTGCCAAAATGAGCCGTTATCCCAATGTTAGGATATATGAAGTGGGCATAAGCTACTATGGGCGTACCTACGAAGAGGGGAAGAAAATAGGTTGGCGCGATGGATTTAGGGCATTATGGTGTATTATTAAATATAACTTATGGGCTTAAAAGCCAAATACTCATTCATTGCTTTTATTGCCGGATGTATCATTCTTGCTTCTGCTTCGCAATATGTTTGGAAATGGAATGAGCATAATAATAAATGGCTTATTACTTGGGACATATCGGGCTATTATATGTATTTGCCTTTTCTGTTTTACGATGACTTGGGTAAGCAGCACAACAGGCAATACGTAATTGAGAATTACGAACCATGTGGCAATGGAATGGAATCGTATTTATACCAGCCCACCGGAAATTATATTAACAAGTATACCAGCGGCATGGCTATTATGTACCTACCAGGGTTTATAGCCGGCCATATATATGCCAAACTCGGTAATTACCCGGTCGATGGCTTTTCATACCCATATCAGTTTTCCATGGCTATGTATAGCCTGTTAGTGATGTTTTTAGGGTTGTGGTTAATCCGAAAAGTGCTATTGATATATTTTGATGATTTACCTGTTGCCATTTCATTATTTACTTTATGCTTTGCAACTAACTACCTATCGTATGCCGGGGTGGTAAACATGTTTTCGCATACGTATTTATTTACCTTGTATGCTGCCATTATTTTTACAACTATAAAATGGTACAATAGTGTTACGTATAAAAAAGCTGCTTTATTGGGCTTACTATGTGGCTTAGCTACCCTTGCGCGGCCCACTGAAATTATATGTGTAATACTACCTGCACTATGGGGTATTTATAATTGGCAAACTTTGCAACAACGCATAAAATTTTTATTAAAGCAATACAAGCAAATTTTACTGTTTGCAATAGCCGCTATCCTTATTGGCAGTATACAACTTGCATACTGGAAAAATTATACCGGGCATTGGCTTTATTGGTCGTATGGTAATGATGAAAGGCTAAACTTATTAAAAGTATATATTGCACAGTGTTTATTCAGCTATAAAAAGGGTTGGTTTGTTTATACCCCTGTAATGATCTTGTCCATATTAGGCTTTATACCTCTTTATCTGCATCAAAAGAAAATATTTTGGCCCATTGCAATATTTGTTTTTTTGTGTTTATGGATTACTTTTTCGTGGAGCACCTGGTGGTATGGCGGTTCATTTTCGATGCGGGCGGTAATACAGTATTACGCCTTACTTATTTTTCCGCTAACCGCCTTTATAAGTTGGGCATCGAAGTCTAAAATTGCATTGGGCTTAACTACAGCATTTATTATTTTTTGTATGTGGCTTAATTTTGTAATGACATACCAAGTCAATGTTTCGTTTATTGGCGAAAGCGATAATATGAACAAAGCCTATTTTTGGAAAATTTTTGGCAGGTTACATATTGATAGAACTGCAAAAAAAATGCTTGATACCAATGAGGAAACACCTAAGAGTGTTGAAAATAAGTTATATCCTATTTATATATCCGATACTGCTATTAGTACCATATCAAGTTTAGACACTACATTTAATGGTGAACACGTTTTACTTGCTAATAATATCAGCAACTTCATTGAAACTCGTTTCAGTATAAAGGATAAGCCTAAAGGCTGGTACCGCGCTACTATGGATGTTTATCCCACAAGTTATAAGGGCAGCATATATAATCATCCATCGGCATACATAGGTTTGTTAAACGGTAATGGAGAACTTTTAAAACGCAACTTCTATTACTTATCGCGCGTTGTTGATCCCAAGGAATGGCAACAAATTTCAATTGATATTGAAGTGGAGAATACAGGCGCTGAGTTATTAAATGTAGGTTGCTATACCAATGGCAGTACAGAAGTGATGATAAAAAATTTGAAAGTAGAATTTGTTCCCGAGTAAAATTACTATAATTAAAATGACCGCCCGCTTAAAGAAAACCATCACCTGCTTACAAATTGCTATGGCGGCAATATTTATTCTGTACGCCCTTTTTTATAAGCTCGGCAACTTGCCTTATCGTATTTGGGACGAATCGCGCTTAATAACAAGCGCCTATGAAATGCAGAAAGGCGGCAGCCTGATTGTAACCACTATAAACGGGGCGCCCGATATGTGGAATACCAAACCCCCGCTTATGATATGGGCACAGGCAGCATCAATAAAATTATTGGGGCTTTCTGAATTCTCATCGCGCTTTCCGGCAGCATTTTGTGCGTTACTTACCATATTGTTGGTGGCGTATTTTATACGGTACGTAACCAAAAATAATTGGGCAAGTCTGCTTTCGGTTATTGTATTAAGTACATCTGTTGGGTTTATAGGTTTCCATTGCGCACGTAACGGCGATTACGATAGCATGCTTACCTTTTTTACTACGGCCTATTTAGTATGTTTATTTATGTACACCGAGCACGATGGCCCCAAAAGAAATAGGTACCTTTTATTGTTTTTCGTTTTCCTAACGGGTGCCGTATTAACTAAAGGTATAGCGGGTATGTTATTTGCACCTGTTTTAGCACTCTACATTATTTTCAGAAAACAACTAATTAGTACACTTACCAATAAATATTTTTATGTAGGCACTCTTGCCTTTGCGGCCTGCATAGTGGGCTACTATTTACTTCGCGAACATTATAACCCCGGCTACCTACAGGCTGTGTACGAAAACGAATTGGGAGGCAGATTTAGTACTGTAAATGAAGGGCACGAAGGGCCATGGCACTTTTATTGGGATGCTATACGTTGGCGCAGTTTTGGCGAATGGTATTGGGTGCTGCCCAGCGCAATAGTTGCTTTATTTTTTATGGGTTCAAATATTAAGCGCAGGGCAATGGCCTTTTCTTTATTTGCTGCTATTCTATTTATTGTAATTATATCAAGCAGCGCTACCAAGCTTGAGTGGTACAGTATGCCTGCCTACCCATTGTTTGCTATTGTTGCAGGGCTACTGTTTAACCAATTGGCTAATGTTGCAGCCTTATTGCCTAAAATAAACCGCACATGGGCAATAGTATTACTTATTACTATTTTTTCGGTACAACCCACTTGGAACTTGTATAATTATATTAAGCGCAATTACGATGATTTAGAGCAGGATAGTTTTTATTCAACTGCGTACTACTTTAAAGATATAATGAAGGGTAATAAAGAATTGAAGAAGGAAACTACTTTTTTATATAGCAGCTATTCCCTTCAGTTTTACTTTATGCTAATGCAATGATAGATGCGGGAAAGCCATTGAAATTAGAATCGTACACCGAAAAAAATACATTTAAACCTGGCGATAGGGTATTATTAAACCATTGGGTGGCTAAAAATTATATTGATAGTACCTATAATACCACAGTACTTGAAAGTTTTTACGATGTGAAGCTGTGTTTAATAGAAAGCCATAAGTAGTTAATACACTTTACTTAGTAAATTTTTTATCAATATTTTCCAAAACCCTAATGCGCCTCTAACCAGTTTTGCCCTATGCCTAATTCGGCTTCAATAGGTACGCGCATTCTAATGGCGTTTACCATTTTTTGGTAAATGATAGGTTTTATAGTTTCCACTTCATCTTTATGTGCATCAAACACCAACTCATCATGCACCTGTAATGTCATTTTCGATTTAAAGTTACGTGCCTTAAACTCGTGGTGTATATCAATCATAGCCATTTTTATTAAGTCGGCCGCCGAGCCTTGTACAGGCGAGTTAATGGCATTTCGTTCGGCATAACCACGCACTGTAAAGTTTTTCGAGTTAATGTCCTTTAAATAGCGCCTGCGTCCTTTTATGGTTTGCACAAAGCCATGCTCGCGCGCAAAGTTGATATTATCGTTCATGTACGCCTTTATCTTAGGAAACTGAACAAAATAGTTGTCAATAATACCTTTTGCTTCAGTACGCGATACGCCAATATTTTCTGCCAAACCAAAAGCCCCTTGCCCGTATATAATACCAAAGTTTACACTCTTGGCTTTATAACGCATTTCCTTAGTTACATCTTCCAACGCCACGCCATACACCTTAGCTGCAGTAGCCGTGTGTATGTCTATCTTCTTCTCAAATGCCTCAATCATGTTTTCATCGCCACTTAACTCGGCAACAATACGCAATTCTATTTGCGAGTAATCGGCAGAGATAAGAATGTGGTTTTCATCGCGCGGTATAAATGCTTTGCGCACACGCTGCCCGCGCTCAGTGCGTATAGGTATGTTTTGTAAGTTAGGGTTATCGGAACTTAACCTGCCGGTTGCTGCTACCGCTTGCCTAAAAGTTGAGTGCACACGGCCCGTTTTAGGATTTATCAATTGTGGCAGTGTATCAACGTAGGTTGATTTCAGTTTGGTAAACTCGCGGTAATCTAAAATCTTCTCGGCTATGGGGTGCAGCTTAATTAAGCCCTGCAATGCATCTTCATTAGTTGATAGTTGGCCGGTAGAGGTTTTTTTACCCTCGAAAGGTAGCTTTAAGTGGTTGTATAATATATCACCCAACTGTTTTGGCGAATCAACATTAAACTCAAGGCCTGCCAGCTTATATATTTCATCGCGCACTTGCAGCATATCTTTCTCTAACTCGCCCGAGTACTCGCGCAAAAACTGTTCATCAATTTTTACGCCCTCATACTCCATATCGGCAAGCACTTCAATAAGCGGATGTTCAATTCCGTTCAGCACACTTTCAACTTCTTGGTGTTTTACCATTGGGGCTATTTTGTGCTTTAGCTGCAAAGTAATATCCGCGTCCTCAGCGGCGTACTCCGCTATTTTATCTATCGCCACATCGCGCATACTACCTTGGTTCTTTCCTTTCTTACCTATCAATTCTGTAATTGAAACCGGTGTGTAGCCCAAGTACGTTTCGCTTAAGTAATCCATACCATGCTTTAGGTCTGGTTCAACTAAGTAATGCGCCAGCATGGTATCGTAAATAGGCAACTGCACGTTTACATCGTAGCGTTTAAACACCAACATATCAAACTTAACGTTCTGTCCTATTTTAATCAGTTTATTACTTTCAAGCAATGGCTTAAAGTGCTTAACTATAGCTTGTGTTTCTTCTACGCTTTCGGGGCATGGCACATAATAGGCTTCGCCGGGTTTTACCGAAAAACTCATACCTACTAAATCTAAACTGAAATAATCGAGCGATGAAGTTTCCGTATCAAAACAGAACTCTTCGTGCGCCGCCAACTCTTCTACCAATTTAGTAATTGCAACTTCACCTATTACGATGTGGTAAGTATGCTCGGTGTTTTGTATGCTTTTTCCTTTCTCTACTTCGCCACCTTCTTCGGCAGGCAAATCGCCAAACAAACTTGCTTGTCCGTTATTACTTGGCTGTGTAGGTACTGCTTTGGTTTCGCCGGTTCTATTTGCCGAGTAATCGTTACCCAAAATACGTTTACCCAGTGTGCGGAATTCCAACTCGGCAAATATAGCGCCCAGTTTTTCCTTATCCGGTTCATCCATTTTAAGGTCGTCGTCGCTTACTTCAATAGGTACATTTAAATTAATAGTTGCCAGGCTTTTCGACATTAAGCCTTGTTGCGCGTGCTGCTGTATACTTTCGCCTAACTTGCCTTTTATGTTAGCGGCATTGGCTATTACATTTTCAACCGAGCCGTATTCCTTCACTAATTTTTTAGCGGTTACCTCGCCTACTTTAGGTATGCCGGGTATGTTATCCACGGCATCGCCCATCATACCCAATATGTCAATTACCTGCAGCGGGTCTTCAATATCCCATTTCTTCTTTACTTCTTCCACACCCATTATTTCTACATCGCCGCCCGAGCGTGCAGGCTTGTAGATGTATATATTTTTCTCTACCAACTGGGCATAATCCTTATCTGGTGTAACCATGTACACTATATGCCCTTCCGACGCTTTCTTTTTGGCTATGGTACCTATAATATCATCGGCCTCATAGCCTTCATACTCCAATATAGGTATGTGCCATGCCTCAATAATGCTTTTAATATATGGCACTGCAAATATGATATCCTCGGGTGTTTCTTGCCTGTTAGCTTTGTAGTCGGCAAACTCGGCCTCACGGTCGGCACTACCGCCCAAATCGAACACCACAGCAATGTGCGATGGCTTTTCTTTCAATATCAACTCAACCAACGTATTGGTAAAGCCACTAATGGCCGATACGTTTTGGCCCTTTGAGTTAATGAGCGGGTTTTTACTAAAAGCAAAGTATGCGCGGAATATAAGCGCGTAAGCATCCAGCAAAAAAAGTTTATTGTCGGTCCAGTCGGTATGTGCCATTGTATAGAAAAAATTTAAGGGCCGTTGCTGTATAGCAATGCCATGTTTCAACCGTTAAATTTATATGAATTTCTGAACCCGCCGCTAAACAGGGTATTCAATTACACTAAAACTCTTTTTCAAAGCCAAACTCGTCCATAATATCGCCTAATTCGTTATAAATGGCAATTTTGCTAAGGCCGTATTGTTCAAGGCTGTAATCGTGTGTGCTTTTGTAACTGGCGTTGCGTTTGCCCTCTTTTTCCAAACGTTCAATAAATTTAGCTGAGGGCTGCCAGCCAAATTGCTCGTATATTTTTAATACGGTTTGTTGCGGGTTATCTAACAGGTCATCATACTTAAGTTGTATAAACCTGTCGGCGGGTATGGTACGGCGCATTTCCTTGCTGTACTTATAAAAATCAATAGCCAATTGGCTCCATGCTTTTTTAGCGGGGTGCACTTCACCATTTTTACCATCGGGTGTTTTATACATCACGGTAAACATGCTGGTCATGCTGGGTATAGCATCGTAAGGGTGGCGGGCAATGTATATTATTTTAGCATCGGGGAAACGCTCCATCAGCGTTTTAAACCTACCTGTGCTCATTACATTTTTAGCCAAATAGGTTTTGTTTTGGCCATAACCATACATAAAACGTTTCACGCAACTTTCATAAAAGTCCATTACGTTTTTGCGTACATCGGCAGGTTCATTATCTAAAAACTTATTGCCATTTATTACATCCATAAACGGAAAGGGAATCAACACACCGGGGCTCATCATCATTTGTGCAAACACCAGCTCATCCTCCTCAGCCTTATTAAAGCCTAAGGCATGTATGTTATCCCAGCCACCCCAAAATTTATCATCCAGTTTATCCATCGTTTTGCTTACAAAACCTGCTAATATTTTCCTGTCTAACCAACGCGCTACCCTGTACAGGTACACAAAGGTGGTAGTCATAAAAAAGGTATGGGCAAACTTGGTATAGGTAAAGCGTTCTTCATCTAAGGCTACTAAGCGGTGCAGGTAAGTAGTGCCGCTACGCGGATTGGCAATAATAAACACAGGCTGCTTTACTTGAACCTCCTTATGCCTCCAAAAAAATATTTGATCGAAAAGCCTGAAAATGATAGAAACAAACTGGTGCAGGCTATACATAAAAATGAAAAACACACTTAAAAGCCAAACCCGCCAGTTAAAACGGCTGTACGACTGCTTAATAATGTTACCTATTATGCTAAAACGTACGTAATAAAATGCTGCGCTGAAGTAAACCATATAAAAACACTGTGCAAATGAAACTGGATTAAATTATATTTCCCAAGATTATTTTCTTTGATGTTGCTAATACGCCAACAAGGCGTTTAATTATGATACCGAACCGTCAGCTTTTTTTGAATCACGTGGCGCAAACCAGCACCGCCCCCCTTATGCTCGAAATAGAACGCGCACAAGGCGTTTACCTGTATAGTACCGATGGCAAGCAGTATATTGACCTGATTGCCGGTATATCGGTTAGCAACGTGGGGCATAGCCACCCCAATGTGGTGCAAGCCGTAAAAGCACAGGCTGAAAAATATATGCACCTAATGGTTTATGGCGAATTTGTTGAAAGCCCCCAAGTGCTATATGCCCGCAAACTAACGCAATACCTACCCGCCCAATTGAATAAAGTGTACTTTGTAAACTCGGGCGCGGAGGCTACCGAAGGTGCATTAAAGTTAGCTAAACGTTATACCAACCGTACAGGCATTATATCGTTTAAAAATGCATACCACGGCAGTACACATGGTGCGCTGAGCGTTATGGGCGATGAAACTTTTAAGCGCAACTTCCGCCCTTTACTGCCCGATGTAAAGCATATAAACTTTAATAACGAGGACGACTTACAGCAAATAACCCGCCATACCGCAGCCGTAATAGTTGAAACAGTGCAGGCCGAGGTGGGCATTAAAGCACCAACTAATAACTATTTACAAAAGCTGCGCACACGCTGCACCGAAACAGGCACACTATTAATATTGGACGAAATACAGGCAGGGATGGGCCGCACAGGCAAGCTGTTTGCCTTTGAACATTACGGCATTGTGCCCGATATATTACTGCTTGCCAAAGCCTTTGGGGGTGGTATGCCCTTGGGCGCTTTTGTATCGAGTAAAGAAATAATGAATACGCTTACCGAAAACCCGGTACTTGGGCATATAACTACTTTTGGCGGGCACCCCGTTTGCTGTGCTGCCGGCTTAGCAGCTTTTGAAACTATTATTGAAGAGAATTTGGTGGAGCAAGTGGAGCAAAAAGGTAAGTTGTTTGAACAACTACTTATACACCCCAAAATAAAAGCAGTACGCCGGGTAGGTTTATTAATGGCTTTAGAATTTGAGAGCTTTGAGCAGAATAAAAGTATTATTGATGCATGTATTGAAGCGGGTGTATTAACCGATTGGTTTTTGTTTGCACCGCACTGTATGCGCATAGCCCCTCCGCTTATTATTACCGAACAAGAAATTAAAACAGCTTGCGCTATCATTGTACAATGTATAAACCAACAGGCATAAGGCTTAAATATTACTGGCTGGTGTTTGCCGCATGTGCAGGTATGTTTACATCGTGCAAGAAAGATACCATTGCTATGCTAACACACGAAGCAAGCAGTAACACCACGCAAGACTTATACGATGTAGTTTTTGTAAACGATTCCACAGGTTATGCCTGCGGCGGCAATCGTTGGACTATTGGTGTTGCCCTGCGTACTACTAATGGCGGACAAACCTGGAGGTGCGATTCCATTAGCCCCACCTGCTTATACAAATGCAATTTTTTTACGGCTGCATGGGGCATAATGGTTGGCAACAATGGGTTTATAGGTATAACGCCCGATTCGGGCTATACATACAACATAAGCAACACCGGCACAGGGCCTATTTTTGATATAGCTTACCCTACTTTTAACAATGCAATAATAGCAGGTGGTGTTGGGTACACCGAAGGTTACATTGCCCACACCACCGATGGCGTATATAACTGGCAAAAAACAGACGTGCTGAATAGTATAAACGCAATTAGCTATACCGATTCCAATACCATTTTTGCATCGGGCTATGGGGTGGTGTACCGCTCAACTAACGGCGGCGCCAACTTTTCGCCGTTAGATGTAAGGGGCGATTTTTTTGTATCGAACGATTTCCCTTCGGCTAATGCAGGTTACTTTGCAGGTTACGAGGGCAGCATAATTAAAACCACCGATTTAGGCAATTCATTCAAAACAGTTTTAAAAAGCAATAATGCTTTCTCTAAACGCAGGTATTTTAGAAAAATAAAGTTTTGGGATGATAACAATGGCTATGTGGTTGGCGATGCAGGTATAATGTATAACACAACCGACGGCGGCGAAACCTGGAAAGAAGTTGAAAACTTTACCGATGCTAACCTGCGTAGCATTGCGCTTTTCTCGGCCACATCAGGTATTGTAGTTGGCGACAACGGCAAAATATTCCTGTTCCAAAAGTAATACCGTTATTTATTGCTGCTGTATAAGCTAACTATATTGCCTTGGTACAGCAATTTCATTTCACCATTAGCTATGTTATTCCGTTTATCCAGTATCCATCCATTACTGCAATTGCCATTGGGGTAACAAACGGTTTTATTATACAGCCTGCTTAGATAAGCCCTTAAAGCATATTCTTCATTCAAGTTCCAATCAGCCGTAAGGCAAGTGTCGTTAGGGGTTAGCGCTGCTATATGCGCTACATCTTCAAGCATTTTTTTATCTCGGCATACGTGCCCAAAATTTCCCCCGCTGTATAAGGCACAAGCAATTACTACAATTAGCATAATTAGACTAATTCTTGTGTGCCATTTTTCACTGTTCCATTTATCGGCAACCATACTTACCGCGTCAGCCATGTAAGTAGCAATGGCAATAGCAAAAACAGGCAAAGCAGGCAGCAGGTAAAAACCGCTTTGCTTGTAGCTTACCACAATTGGTAACGATGCCGCTAAGCCTACTAACAAAAACCTATGGGCAATTTTCCTATCAACCCTTATAGTTGTTTTTGCAGTGTTAATGTAACGGGCAACCAATGCAACAACTACCCATAAGCCCAATAAACTTGAAAGCATAATTAGTAGTTCGGTAATAATTTTAAACCTGCCAAACACACTAACAGCCTTGGTACTTAATGCAGGGTTTATTTGTTGATTAAAATAAGTACTAAGCCAAATATTCGCTTCGGTATTAGTAACAAATAATACGGCAGCCACCAAAAATAAACCTGCCGATGCAGCCGTAAAAAGCAATGCTTTTTGTACAGTATATTTAGCTGAAACACCCGTTAGCGCCAGCGGCACTATGGCAACAAATAAAGCTACAGGCCCCTTTGTAAGCAATGCCAAACACATGGCAGCAACTGCTACCAATGCGTATAGCAGCAAGTGCTTGTTACTAACCACATACTTAGTTATACTTATTACAGCTATAGTGGTAAAAATGCTCATGGTGTTTTCCAACAAATTATTGCTGTAGCACCACGCCGTAATGGGCGATATAAGCCATAACAAACAGGGCAACCAACTCAACTTTTTATATGGCAGATTATTGAACAATGTGTGCCACAAACAACGTATTAATACAAGTTGTATAACGGCACATATTAGGGAGTATATCCGCTCAACATAATAGGCTGTACCGAAAATTTTAAAGGCCCAACCTTGTATGATAAAAGCAAGCGGGGGGTTGCCGCCATACTCGGTACTACCCATATAGGTTTGCTGTAAATGAAAAAAGCTACTATTGCCTAAGGCATAGTTTTTTGCTACCGATGCGTTAATGGTACCATCCATAAACATGCCTATTGCCAATAAGTTGGGCAACCACAGCAATGCTGCTATAGCAATAACCAATAACCAATAAGGAGAGAATTTAAATTTCAATACCGACAGTTTTAAAAAACTACCCCCGTACTCATTTCAAAAAACTGAGCTATTAAAAAATGGGTTTTAAGGGTGCTGCCTATAAAAAACTTGGTGGTTTTGTTTTTGCCCACTGCCACAAAGTAATAGTTTAAACCCAGCTTAGCATACACAGGCGGATCTTTACGCGGGTTAAAAACATAGGCGCCTGCGGCAAAACACAGGCCCACTTTACCCATCATTATTTCATCGCCAACAAATATGCTCAGGTTCATGGCCGATGTAGAGCGCCTATATTTGGTATCATTACCATAGTAGCCATAAAAATCGTATGCACCCTGATTAAACTCGCTGCTAATACCCACCGAAACTTTATTTACTATACTGGTATAATAAGCATATGCACCGGTAGCTACATACACCGGGTATTTGGGGCCATTGTAAGTATCTTTTTCCTGTACACCCACACCTAATTTAAACATTACCTCGTGGCGTTTTTTGGGCTTGTTCCATTTTTCGCGGTTATAGCTATAATCTTTACTTACTTTCGGAAAGTACCTGATGCCCACCGTAAGTGCAGGCATATTTACACCCAAGTTTGGCTTTTGTATAGATGCATTGGAATAGTGTGTAAAGGTAAGGCCTACACCTATTTGTACCTGCGATGTGGGCTTAAAATCTAAGCCGAAACGTAATTCATCCATTGAGTTAACAAGCGAGCCGATAGCTACGTTATCGGGATTTTTAACCAAGTTAAAATGAGTGGGGGTAAGCACTAAACCCGTGCCTGCGCGTACGTAAAAATCGACAAACTTACTCCGCACTATCCAAAATTTGGCAAAACCCACCAAGCCATACACATTACCAAAATATTTTTGATCGGCATTGTAAGCAAAGTAAAAGCTGCCACCTACTTCGGGGCAATGCAACTTGCGCTGCCAGGCTTTTTTGCCCAATGCCTGATAGTAATAACTTAGCTCGAAACCATGTGTGTAACCGGTTATGGGGGTTTTAAAACGGCTATTGTGCGGTATTATGCGGCCAAACTGGTAGTGCACTTCAATTGCATGTTTTCCTATAATACCAAACCGTTCATCCTGAGCCTGTAAAGACCCTATGCCCAATAATAGAAATAATATGTACAGGTAATATTTATGCACGGTTAACAAATAGGTAAATGTTCTTTTTAGCTTTGCTAATTAAAAGCATTATATGAACAAACCCAATAGTTGGTTAAAAAGCAGTTTCGGGAGGTTAGTAGGGTATTTCCTGCAGGGGCTGCTTTTAATAGCGCCGGCATTTGTTACCGTGTATGCTATATATTACATTTTCAACATTTTCGATAGCCATGTAAACGACATATTTGAGGCTATATTTAAGTTCCGCTTCCCCGGCTTTGGCTTAGTGGCTATGGTGGCTTTTATAACCTTTGTAGGCTTTGTAGGTTCGCTGGTTATAGTGCAACCGTTATTACACCTGTTCGATACCCTGCTTGAGAAGACCCCTTTGGTAAAAGACATTTACTCATCGTTAAAAGATTTTTTCGGGGCCTTTATCAGCAACAAAAAGAAATTTAACAAGGCCGTAATGTTTGAAATGGGTAAGGGCAGCGGTGTATTTAAACTTGGTTTTATTACACAGGAAGACCTGACCGATATAGGCATTGCTGATAAAGTAGCTGTTTACACGCCCCTATCGTATAACCTATCGGGTATATTATACGTAGTTAATACCGACCAAATAGAAGTACTGCACGACGTAAAAGCCAGCGACCTGATGAAGTTTATTGTAAGCGGCGGTGTTACCGAAATTGAAGATGAGGTACACCACCTGCAGCATAGCGCTATAACCCCACCCACTATAAGTGAAGATGTTTTAATTACCAATAGTAAGTAACAGGCTTTGGGCCAGTACCCCATACTTAGTTTTATCGGTAGCGCTTATTATGCTTTGCAAGTAAGCTTTTGCATCGGCGGGTTTATTTAGCTGTAGGTATGCTTTGGCACAAAAGTACACGGCTGCTTGGTCCATAAAAGCATCGGTGCCTGTTGTTATTGGTTTTAATACAGTAAGGGCTTCGTTGGCATGCCCGCTCATATAAAGTGCAAAGCCATAATTCAACATCATAGTTTGAGTTTGCATGGGGTCTAACTTGCATTTATCGCCTTCCTCTAAATATTGCCCTGCCGCCCCATAGTTTTTTATCGAATTCATGTAAAGGCCGTACAATAAAAAAGGTTCGCAATTATTAGGAAACTGTTTTACAGCACGCGTATGTATCAACACTTTATAGTAATCAGGTATTTCCATTGAGGCTACGGTGTGGTAGTCGTTCAATGTAAAACCATTTTTATAGTTAAGTATTTGTTTCGCCAATTTAACCTCGGGGTAATAAGCGTTACTATCCACCATTTCGCTAAAGTATTTAAGCAAGCTAAAGCAGGTAGTATCGCCATCGGCAAAGCTGCGGAGGCCATAATAAAACTGGTGCATTTTGCGGTCGTAAATCCGCGAGTAGCTGTTCAGTACATCTTGTGCGTTATCAAAGTAGCCCAGTTCGCTATAAATAAATGCACCATTTAAAAATGAGGTTTCATCAACGCTTTTAAAATTATAGGTCGAGTCCAACCAAGTTAACGATTCATTCATTCTGCCCTCGTAAAAATATTCCGATGCTATATCGCAACGTACGCCTGCTATACTTGGGTATTGCTCGGCTATAAATTTGTACACGTCCATGCCATCGTCAAACTTGCCGCGCTCAATAAACTTGCGGGCATATTCGCCCATCCTAAAAGCCTGTTCGCCATCGTCCTTCTCGCTTTTTTTCAGCACAAGTATTTCGGCAAGTAGCTTATCTTTCATTAAGCCCATAGCGTAAACAGTGCATAGGCCTTTTATAATATCGGTGCGCGTACTATCAAGTGTTAGGCATTGTTTCCATAATGTTTCAACTTGTTGTATGGTGGCGGCAGGTATTACTTTACGGTTGGCAAGCGGTGGGGTAAACGTGCCATAGAAAATCGATTCATCGTTTATACTATAAGTGGCGGGCTCGGGTAGCGCCAGTAGGTCGCGATTCAGTATTATATTGCCCTTCATCATCAGGGCATCTACATTGTTTTTGTCTGTTTGCAATATCGAGTCGACATATAATATGGCTTTATCGTATTGGCCCTGCGTTATTAAATCGGTAGCTGTTGATACAATTGTTGGCTGCTGTTGCGCAAATATGTAAACAGGGTAAAATGAGATTAACGATAATAAAAAAGCTTTCATTAATAGTGGTACTTGCAAGAAATGATAATAATATAATCGGGGGTAACTTGATAAACCAGCCTGTGTTCATCATTAATACGGCGAGACCAACATCCTTTTAATTGATGTTTTAGGGGTTCTGGTTTACCAATGCCCCTAAACGGATCGCGACGGCAATCGTTTATAATTGTAACTATTCTTTTAAAAATTTGCTTATCGGTAGTAGCCCAAGTATTGTAATCGTTAAAGGCATCAGAAACAAAGGCTATATTCAACATAATTTATTTAGCACTTAGCTTTTTGTTATGTTTTTTTAATTCTTCACCTTTAAAGGCAGTTAGGCCTTTTGCTTTTTTAGCTTCGCGTATACCTTTTAGTAAATGCTTTTTATTGTTTTCCGATTTTAGCAGGTAATGGGTTTCGCTAATAGCCTCTGTAACCACTATTTCAATATCCTTTTTACCAAACAATGCTTTAATAGATGTAATTACATCATCATTCAGCTCGTTAGTATTAATACGTATGGTTGTGGTAAACATAAATTGCAATTTATGTTGTAAAAATAATGCAAAAAGCCCATTTAACGCAAACGGTGTTACCTGTTAGCTATTATTAAGCATTTATCATTACCGGCATTACCAGCATTAGCAAGTCTTCGTTTTCGCCTTTTTCAACAGGGCGTAAAACACCTGCGCGGGTTGGTGTGCTAAGTTCAATTTCAATATCGTTGCTATCCAGCACACCTAACATTTCAATTAAAAAGCGTGCGTTAAAAGCTATTTCCATATCGCCACCTTCGTAGTTACAGGTTAAGCGCTCGTTAGCTTCGTTGCTGAAATCTAAATCTTGTGCCGATATTTTTAACTCGCTGCCTGCTATGGTTAATATAACCTGATAGGTAGTTTTGTTACTGTAAATAGAAATACGGCGCATGGCGTTTTGAAACTCCAGCCTGCTTATTGAAAGTTTGTTAGGGTTATTTTGAGGTATTACCGCATTGTAATCAGGGTAATTGGCATCAATTAAACGGCATATTAATTTAGTATTCTCGAACGTAAAAAATGCATTCGATTTATTGTACGATACATTAACACCTGTATCGGCACCCGGTAACGAGCCTTTTAATAAGCTTAAAGCCTTTTTAGGTACTATAAACTGTGCTGCTTTAGCGGCTTTAACATCGGTGCGGCCAAGGCGTACCAATTTGTGTGCATCGGTACTTACAAAAGTTACCCCTTCAGGCGATACCTGAAAAAGAACACCCGTCATGGCCGGCCTTAAATCATCGTTACTTACGGCAAATAAGGTTTTAGCAATGGCATTGCTAAGTGCCGACGATGGTATGTTTATTTCGGTAACCGCTTCAGGCTGTGGTATTTTCGGAAAATCCTCCGGGTTTTCGCCACTTAATTTGTAACGGCCCGTTTCGCTGGTTATTTCAACGCCAAAAGTTTTGTCATCTACTTTAAAAGTAAGCGGCTGCTCGGGCAGGGTTTTAAGGGTATCTAATAATATACGGGCAGGTATGGCTATTCGGCCTACATCTTTAGCCTCCACTTTAAGCTCGGTGCTCATGCTGGTTTCCAAATCGGTAGCAAATACCGTAAGGTTACCGTTTTTTATTTCAAATAAAAAGTCTTCTAATATCGGTAAAACCGAGCTTGAATTAATAACCCCGCTTATCATCTGCAGGCTCTTCAACAACGAGGTGGTAGAAACTATAAATTTCATGTTTTGTATTTTATTGCCGACAAATATAATTATTGACCGAAATTAGCGCTCTTTATCTGTCAACAGCTTAAAAAAACATGTGTACAGGTACATACAGGCCTGTTTTTTAGTTAAGTAAGCAACGGATATCGTAATAAATCAATAGATAAAATTGAAATTAGAACTAAATGGGCCATGAATCTCTAAACTAGAGTAGTAGATATACATTTTAGTCTATAGGTCTATTTGTTTAATTCTAAAATGTTCTTTTTTGTCCAAAATTAGAATATCAATAACATTTAGTTTATTTTTGAAAATGTTCTAAAATAGATAAAATTAGAAAATGATAGAAAATGAAATTGCCTCAAAAAGCCCCACAATTAGTAATTAATAATGAAACAATTAATCTTTTGTCAAATACTGGGTTACAACCCTACTTAAACAAGGTACAACAAAACTATTACTCTTGGGAAAAGGTTAGATACTTAAAACTTCCTGAAGGTGTTAATAATGTTGATTTTTGGAGTGTAGTAAAGTTTAATAGGTTACAAAATGCACAAATTGTAAAATTCGGAAAATACGTTTTCCGGTTTTCTCTTACACCTTATATACAAAAGACACTGCATGAATTTGACATGAATTATGGGGGGAAATTAGGCGATAGTGGCAAGTTGAACGAAAATGACAAGCGGCAATATCTTATAGGCTCGATTATGGAAGAAGCTATTGCAAGCAGTAAGATAGAGGGCGCGATAACAACACGTAAAGTTGCCAAGGAAATGCTCCGTCAACAGCGAACGCCAACCAATAAGTCAGAATTAATGATTTTAAATAATTATCTCACAATATCAAAAATACGTGAAATTGTCCAAGAACCGTTAACAAAAGAAAGATTGCTTGAAGTTCAAAAATTGATGACAAATAAAACCTTAGAAAATGCTAAGGATGAAGGCAGGTTTAGGACAAATAACGAAATATCGGTGGTTGATTCGAATGATGGTACTATTGTGTATCAACCCCCACCTTATGACGAGATTGACGAATTGATGATGGATGTGTATGTTTTTTTTAATACAGAAGAAGAAAAGCAATTTATCCACCCTATAATTAAGGCAAGCATCCTACACTTTATAATAGGATTCATTCATCCCTTTGTTGATGGTAATGGAAGAACAGCAAGAGCGCTATTTTACTGGTTTATGCTAAAGAGAGGGTATTGGCTTACAGAATATCTATCAATATCTGGAGCCATACTCAAGTCAAAAACTCAATATGGATTGGCTTTTATTAATACAGAAAACGATGATTTTGATCTCACTTATTTTCTGAACTACAAAATGGGGGTTCTTAGGTCTGCCTATGAGGGGCTACAAGGATATATAGCTCGTAAAATTAATGAAAAACAAGCTGTTTCCAGTTTTATGCATAAAGGGGGGGTGAACGAAAGGCAAGCTCAAATAATACAATGGATTAATGAAGACCCGCACAAAATAATTACTGCTAAAGAAGTAGAAACTTGGTTTGCTATTGCAGATCAAACTGCGAGAAATGACTTAAATGGACTGATTAATTTGAAATTACTAGATGTAAAACAAGTAAATAAAAAATTAAGGGTTTACGTGAAGTCATCAGAATTTGAGCAAGAAATCAAAAAAATTTCAATAAAGTAATACGGTAGCTGTGCTATTTTTCGAATTTACAACTCCCTTCATTTTATCCATCTTCTGATAAACCTCATTCATTATTTGCATTAATATCATACCTACATCATAATTATTGCCTATCTTCGCGCCGCAAAATTAAGCCATGAACACAGCTTTTACAGCCTTTCATACAGCTAACCATTTCGAGCCGCCATTGCCCGACGTTACCCTAAACCGTCAGTAAGCCGGCCTTATTGCCATATAATTCAATTATTCAAATTAGATATGAAAAACCAGAACATACGCAACATTGCGATTATTGCCCACGTTGACCACGGCAAAACTACCTTGATGGACAAAATTTTACACCAGTGCTCGCTTTTCCGCGATAACCAACAAACCGGTGAATTAATATTGGACAACAACGACCTTGAGCGCGAACGTGGTATTACCATTTTAGCCAAAAACGTATCGGTTGAATACAAAGGCATTAAAATCAACTTGATAGATACCCCCGGACACGCCGATTTTGGTGGCGAGGTGGAGCGCGTATTAAACATGGCCGATGGCGTGTTATTATTAGTGGATGCGTTTGAAGGCCCCATGCCGCAAACCCGTTACGTATTAACCAAAGCTTTGGCTTTAGGCAAAAAACCTATTTTGGTTATCAATAAGGTTGATAAAGAAAACTGCCGCCCCGATGAAGTACACGAAGCGGTGTTCGACCTTATGTTTGCGTTAGAAGCAACTGAAGATCAACTGAATTTCCCTACCGTATACGGCGCAGCTAAAAAAGGCTGGATGGGTGCCGATTACAAACACCCTGCCGAAGACGTAGTATACTTATTAGATACTATTATTGGCCACATACCTGCCCCCGATTTAAGGGAAGGTACTTTGCAATTGCAAGTTACCTCGTTAGACTACTCGGCTTACATTGGCCGTATAGCCGTAGGCCGTGTTGCCAGGGGTACTATAATTGCAGGCCAGCAAGTAAACTTAATTAAGCGCGATGGCAAAATGATTAAATCGCGTGTTAAGGAACTTTACTCGTTTAGCGGTTTAGGAAAATTGAAAGTTGAGAAAGTTGAATGCGGCGATATTTGCGCAGTAGCGGGTATCGATGGCTTTGAAATTGGCGATACTATTGCCGATTTTGAAAACCCGGAGGCATTGCCGCCAATCCATATCGACGAGCCTACCAT
>Ga0164241_10001450_pt1 | contig 29170 bp, 28 predicted proteins | sample OricomyardsoilBY_FD_108780 | JGI IMG/M metagenome (GOLD analysis project Ga0164241, IMG submission 108780) | Backyard soil microbial communities from Emeryville, California, USA - Original compost - Back yard soil (BY) | ecosystem: Environmental > Terrestrial > Soil > Unclassified | place: USA... | reverse complement strand
CAACCCACGGAGGCCGACCAGGCAGGCACCGTCCGACCGTCAGACCGGCGTCACGAAGACGACTCCAGCGCGTCTCGGATCGGGATCATCTTGATCTGCGCCTCGCGGGCATCGGTCTCCGGATCGGAGTCGGCGACGATGCCACACCCGGCCAGCAGCCGTACGGTGCGGCCGTTGACCTGGGCGCAGCGCAGGGCGATCGCGAACTCGCCGTCGCCGCGGCCGTCGATCCAACCGACCGGCGCGGCGTACCGGCCGCGGCTCATCGGTTCGAGCTCACCGATCACCTGGCGGGCGACGTCGGTCGGGATGCCACCGACCGCGGCGGTGGGGTGCAGCCGGGCGGCCAGTTCCAACGCCGTCGGCGCGAACTCGTCCAGCCGACCGGTGATGTCGGTCGACAGATGGGTCAGATTGGCCAGCACCAACGGCGTGGGCTGCTCGGGGACGTCCAGATGATCGCAGGCCGGTGCGAGCACCTCGCTGACCGACCGCACGGCGTACCTGTGCTCGGACACGTCCTTCGCACTGTGCAGCAGGCCGGCCGCCACGGCGTCGTCGGTGTGTTCGGGCCACGCGGTGCCGGCGAGCACCCGCGAGGCGATCCGCCGGCCCTGCCGGCGGATCAGCAGCTCCGGACTGGCGCCGACCAATCCCTCCACGTCGAACGTCCAGCAGCCCGGGTAGTCGGCGGCCAGCCGCCGGAGCAGCAGACGCTCGTCGATGGACCGCTCGGCCGTCGCCACCAGGTCGTGAGCGAGCACGACCTTGTCCAGTTCGCCCCGCCGGATCCGGCCGGTGGCCGCGGCGACGGCAGAGGTGAATCCCGCCACCGACAGTTCGGCGTCGGCATAGCTCACCCGGCCGGGCGCGCGGACCGGGGCCGGAACGGGCAGGCGGACCGCCGCCGCCGCGGCGTCACCGGCCGGGCCGATCCTGGTCACGAAGCCGGTGGACGCCGTCCGGCCGACCACCACCTGCGGGACGACGGCGACCGCGACATCCGTGTCGTCGAAGCCCAGCGAGACGAACGCCAGCGGGCCCGTGCCGGGTTCGCCGACGGAGTCGGTCACCGTCAGGCCGGCCCGGAGTTCGTCGAACCACTCCTGGATTCGGCTCGCCGCGTTCGGGCCCGTCGCCGTGAACCTGGCGTGCACACCCCAACCCACGAAACCGTGCTCGCCACCCCGATCGCCGCGCACGAAGCACACCGACCCGGTCGGCCGGGGCAACCGGGAGATCAATCCTTCGGGTTGATCCATCCGTTCGGTCACCGCCGAGCCCACGAGTCGAGTGGTCGGCGAGGCAGTCACGAGCGACAACAGTAGTCGTCCGGAGGGGTCCCGCCCGCCGCATGGGACCCGCGTCACCGACGCAGGAGGGTCCTACACTGCGACCATGTCGGCCACCCCGGCCGCGGCGGCGCACCTCGACCCGCCGGCTGCTCCCGTCGCGGGGCGTCGTCGGCTGGTTTGGCGCTGGGTCGCCCGGGCGATCGCGCTGGTCACCCTGGGGATCACGGTCATGATGGTGGCGCTGGCGATCGGCATGAGGTCGAACGACCGGGCGATCGACGAGCACCTCGGCACCGCCACCGCCACCGTGCTGTCGGTGTCGCCGCTGCGGACCGGCATCGAATTCGTGGACGCCTCCGGGGCGACCGTTCGCCCCGAGGGCGGCGTGCTTTACCCCGGCCTGCTCTCGATCGGTCAGCAGTTCGTCGTCGAGTACTCCGTCGCCGACCCGCAGGTGGCCCGGGTCGCCGGCCGATCCGCGTCGGTGGGCACGATCATGATCGTGGTCACACTCGGGGTGACTTATCTGGTGGCCGTCCCGGCGGTCTGGTGGTGCCGTCGCCGATCCGGTCGGCCGCTGTGGGGGGCGCGGCGTGGCCCGGGACACAAGCTGCCGCCTGCCGTCGCGGAGCCCGGACCCCCGTCACCTCGGTAGGCTTCCCGGTCATGTTCGTCTGCAGCGGCCATCGGCCCGGGGAAGCGCGATGAACCGGGCGCATCTGGACAAGGAACCGCATCAGGTCGCCGCGATGTTCGACGAGGTCGCGCCGAAGTATGACCGGACCAACAGCGTGCTGTCGATGGGCCGGGACCGCCGGTGGCGCCGGCAAGCGGTGCGCGCGCTGCAGTTGCTGCCCGGTCAGCGGGTGCTGGACGTGGCCGCCGGTACCGCGGTGTCGACCAAGGCCCTGGCCGCCACAGGGGCCTGGGCGGTGGCCACCGACTTCTCCGTCGGCATGCTCGCCGCGGCCCGCGGTGGTGCCCGGCAACTGCCCCGGGTGGCCGGTGACGCCATGCATCTGCCGTTCGCCGATGAGTCCTTCGATGCGGTGACGATTTCCTTCGGGCTGCGCAACGTGGAGGACCCGTCCGCCGCCCTGCAGGAGTTCGCGAGGGTGGTCCGGCCAGGTGGACAGCTGCTGGTCTGCGAGTTCTCCCGGCCGCGGCCGGCGCCGATCCACTGGGGTTACGGCTGGTACCTGCGCACCGTGCTGCCGATGCTGGCCCGCCGGGTCTCCTCGAACCCCGAGGCGTACACGTACCTGCAGGAGACCATCGACGCCTGGCCCGACCAGCCGACGCTGGCCCGGATGGTCGCGCGATCGGGCTGGACGGACGTGGTGTGGAAGAACATGACCTTCGGGGTGGTCGCCCTGCACCACGCCATCCGGCGGCCCGCGACAGCCTGATGCGGGCCGCTCCGCCACCCGTGGAGCTGACCACGCGGTCAGGGTCCTACACTGATGCCCATGAGTTCGTGAACGTTTTCACAAACTCGTCGCAGGGGATGCCGCCGCTTCGCCCTGCGGGTGCCTAGCTGCAGTGATGCGGGGAAGGATCCCGATGAGTCAGTCCAGTCCGGTCGCGGACCCGGACACCGTGGCCGATGTCATCGTCGTCGGCGCCGGCCCCGCCGGTTCGACGCTCGCCACCCACCTGGCCCGCGCCGGGGTGGACGTGTTGCTACTGGAAAAGTCCACCTTCCCGCGGGAGAAGGTCTGCGGTGACGGGCTGACCCCGCGCGGCGTCAAGCAGGTCATCGCGCTGGGCATCGACGTGTCCGGCCCCGACTGGATCAAGAACAAGGGCCTGCGGGTGGTCGGCGGCGGCACCAGCCTGGAGCTGCCCTGGCCGGTCCTGCAGGACTTCCCCGACTTCGGCCTGGTCCGACCACGCCGCGACTTCGACGACATGCTGGCCACGTTGGCCGTCAAGGCCGGCGCCAGGCTGCGGATGGCGACCTCCGTCAAGGAACCGATCGTCGACGAGCGGACCGGTCGCATCGTCGGCGTCACCGCCAAGACCGCCGACGGCCCGGTTCGGTTCCGCGCGCCGCTGGTGCTGGCCTGCGACGGGGTGTCCGCCCGGGTCGCCGTCGGCATGGGCATCAACAAGCGCGAGGACCGGCCGATCGGCGTCGCCGTCCGCCGCTATTACCGCAGCGAGGTACGCACCCACGACGACTACCTCGAGTCGCACCTGGAACTGTGGGACCGCAGTCATCCCGACAAGCCGGCGCTGCTACCCGGTTACGGCTGGATCTTCGGCCTGGGCGATGGCACCGTGAACGTCGGCCTGGGCATGCTCAACTCCTCGAAGGCGTTCGGCCGCACCGACTATCGCGCGCTGCTGCGCCGCTGGCTGGACGGCACCCCGGAGGAGTGGGGGCTGCGCGAGGAGAACGCCATCGGCGGCATCGGCGGCGCCGGCCTGCCGATGGGCTTCAACCGCACCCCGCACTACGCCAACGGGCTGATGCTGGTCGGCGACGCCGGCGGATCGTGCAACCCGTTCAACGGCGAAGGCATCGCCTACGCGATGGAGTCGGCCGCGCTGGCCGCGGACGCGGTGCTGCAGGCCAACGGCCGCCCGGACGGGCCGAGCCGGGAGGCCGCCCTGCACGGCTACGCCACCGCGATGAAGGAGCACCTGGGTTCCTACTACCGGCTCGGCGGCATCTTCTCCGGACTGATCGGCAAGCCGGCGGTGATGAAGGCCGCCACCCGGCTGGGACTGCCGCGCAAGGACCTGATGTACCTGGTGCTCAAGGTGCTCGCCGGGCTGTACGACAGCCGTGGCGGGGATTGGGCGGACCGGGTGACCCGGACGCTGATCAAGGCGGCGCCCAGTGTGTGAGCGCCGGCACGCAGCGGTGCAGGTAACCGGAGGTACCGATCGATGACGAGCACGTACCTGCCCCTGGTGATCCTGCTGATCATCGTCGCCGGGTTCGCGGTGACCATGGTCACCGTGGTCAGCGACGGCCTCGGTCCGCGCCGCTACAACCGGGCCAAGCTGGACCAGTACGAGTGCGGGATCCAACCGACCCCGCTGCCGGCCGGCACGTCCGGTCGGTTCCCGATCAAGTTCTATCTGACCGCGATGCTGTTCATCGTGTTCGACATCGAGATCGTCTTCCTCTACCCGTGGGCCCAGTCGGCGGTGGCGCTGGGCGTGCTCGGGTTGGTGGAGATCATCCTGTTCATCGTCACGGTTGCCGTCGTCTACGCCTACGCGTGGCGTCGGGGTGGCCTCGACTGGGACTGAGCACCACCGTCCGGGAGCGGCCGCCGCTCTCCCGGAATCGCCGAATTCCGAACACGCCGCGTTCGAGAAGGGAGCAGGACACATGGGCCTGGAAGAGAAACTGCCCAACGGGGTTCTGCTGACCAGCGTGGAGAAACTGGTCAACTGGACCAGGAAGGCGTCGCTGTTCCCCGCGACGTTCGGCCTGGCCTGCTGCGCCATCGAGATGATGACCACCGGCGCCCCCCGCTACGACCTGGGTCGCTTCGGTATGGAGGTCTTCCGGGCCTCACCCCGGCAGGCCGACCTGATGATCGTCGCCGGCCGGGTCAGCCAGAAGATGGCGCCGGTGCTGCGGCAGATCTACGACCAGATGGCCGAGCCCAAGTGGGTGCTGTCCATGGGGGTGTGTGCGTCCTCCGGGGGCATGTTCAACAACTACGCGATCGTCCAGGGCGTCGACCACGTCGTGCCGGTGGACATGTACCTGCCGGGCTGCCCGCCGCGGCCGGAGATGCTCATCGACGCGATCCTCAAGTTGCACGCCAAGATCATGGACGAGCCGCTGGGCGCCAAGCGGGCCGCCGAGACCGAGGGCCGGCGCACCGAACTCGTCGCCTCCTCGGTGCGGTACGGCAAGCTGCCGGCACCGGTCGGCACCCCCGAGGTCAACGTCCAGGCACTGGAAGCAGGACGCCCATGACGACCCCGTCCGGTCCCGGGACACCCCCGCAGAACTCCGTCGACACGCCGGCCGAGACGCCGTCCGGCACTGCGCTGCACCACCACCCGAGCCCGCCGGTGCCGACCACCGGCGTGGAACGCCGCGGCATGTTCGGAGTGCAGGGTTCCGGCGACACGTCCGGATACGGGCTGCTGGTCACCGAGCCGTACACGCCCGCGCCGGCGGAGCGGCCCTACGGGGGACCGGGCGGAACCGGCGGAGCCAGGGACGAGCGCAGCGCCGGCTCCGACGGGTACGGACAGTTCGACGAGGTCGCCGACGCCCTGCTGGCGGCCATGCACGAACGGTCGATTCCGCCGTTGGCGCTGCTGCAGACCACGGTGGCCAACGGCGAGATCACCTTCTACATCCACCGCGACTTCCTCACGGTCATGTTGTGGGCGGTCCGCGACGACCCGTCCATGCGGTTCGAGTTGGCGTCCTCGATCTCCGGGGTCGACTACGGCGAGGGCGTGCCCAGGCGGCTGCACGTCGTGTACGAGCTGACCTCGATGACCTACCGGCGGCGAATCCGGCTGGAGGTCGCGGTGGACGTCGACGACGCCCACGTCCCGTCCGCGGTCGCCGTCTACCCGACCGCGGATTGGCACGAGCGGGAGATCTGGGACATGTTCGGCATCGAGTTCTCCGGGCATCCGGGGCTCACCCGCATCCTCATGCCGGACGACTGGCTCGGCCACCCGCAACGCAAGGACTACCCGCTCGGCGGCATCCCGGTCGAATACAAGGGAGCCGAGATCGCCGCCCCGGACCAGCGGAGGTCGTACTCATGACGGATAACACTGGCGGGGCCGGTTTCTCGACACGTTTCGCGGAGGACTTCCTGCCGCCGGACGAGCAGGACACCGCCTCGATGCGGCGGGCGCGCAGTACCGACACCACCGAGGGACGGATGTTCACCGTCACCGGCGGCGATTGGGAGGACCTGCTCGCCGACAACGATTTCGAGCACGACGAGCGGATCATCATCAACATGGGTCCGCAGCACCCGTCGACGCACGGGGTGCTCCGGCTCATCCTCGAACTCGAGGGCGAAACCGTGGTGCAGGCCCGGTCGGTGATCGGCTACCTGCACACCGGCATCGAGAAGTCCTGCGAGTACCGGACCTGGACCCAGGGCGTCACCTTCGTCACCCGGGCCGACTACCTCTCGCCCGCGTTCAACGAGGCCGCCTACTGCATGGCCGTGGAGAAGCTGCTGGGCATCGAGGTACCGGCCCGCGCGCAGGTCATCCGGGTACTGCTGATGGAGCTGACCCGGATCACCTCGCACCTGGTCGCGATCGCCACCGGCGGCATGGAGCTGGGCGCGCTGACCGGCATGACCGCCGGCTTCCGGGAGCGCGAGGAGGGACTGCACCTGATGGAGTTCCTCACCGGCCTGCGGATGAACATGGCCTACATCCGGCCCGGCGGGGTGACCCAGGACCTGCCCGAGGGCTCGATCGACCGGATCACCGGGTTCATCAAAATCATGGAGCAGCGGCTGCCCGAGTACGACAGGCTGCTCACCGGCCAGCCGATCTGGAAGGCCCGGATGGTCGGCGTCGGCCTCCTCCCGCTGGAGGGCTGCATGCAGCTGGGCGTCACCGGGCCGATCCTGCGGTCGGCCGGGCTGCCCTGGGACCTGCGCAAGACCATGCCGTACTGCGGGTACGAGACCTACGACTTCGAGGTGCCGACCCTCCCCGAAGGCGACTGTTACGCCCGATTCCTGTTGCGGCTGGCCGAGATGCACGAGTCGCTCAAGATCATGAAGCAGTGCAACGAGCGGCTGCGCGAGCCCGGCCCGGTGATGGTGGGGGACCCGAAGATCGGCTGGCCGGCGCAACTGTCGATCGGCTCGGACGGAATGGGCAACTCCCTGGAGTACATCCGCAAGATCATGGGCCAGTCGATGGAATCGCTGATCCACCACTTCAAGCTGGTCACCGAGGGCTTCCACGTGCCGCCGGGGCAGGCCTACGTCGGCATCGAGAACCCGCGCGGTGAGCTGGGTTGCCATGTGGTCTCGGCCGGCGGCACCCGGCCGTGGCGGGTGCACCTGCGCGACCCCGGATTCGTGAACCTGCAGGCGATGCCGGCGATGGCGGAGGGTTCGATGATCGCTGATGTGGTAGCGGCAGTCGCCTCCATTGACCCGGTGATGGGTGGGGTCGACCGATGAGCTCCGAATCCAACCGGCGGATCGGCGTGCCGGTGTTCCTGGACACCGGGGTCGTGTTCGACGAGCTGACGCACGCCCGGGCGGCCGAGATCATCGCCCGGTACCCGATGTCCCGGTCGGCACTGCTGCCGCTGCTGCACCTGGTGCAGTCGGTGGAGGGTTGCGTCTCCCAGCAGGGCATCGAGTTCTGCGCGGCGCGGCTGGGTCTCACCGAGGCCGAGGTGTCCGCGGTAGCCACCTTCTACACCATGTACAAGCGCACCCCGTGCGGCGAGCACCTGGTCAGCGTGTGCACGAACGCGCTGTGCGCGGCGCTGGGCGGGGACGCGATCTACGCCACGCTGTCCCGGCGGCTCGGCGGTATTGGCCACGAGCAGACCGCCGGCGAGCCCGGCACCCCCGGCTCGATCACGCTGGAGCACGCCGAGTGCCTGGCAGCCTGCGACCACGCGCCGGTGCTGACGGTGAATTACGAGTACTACGACAACCAGACCCCGGACAGTGCGCTGGATCTGCTCACCGCGTTGCAGCGGGGTGATAAACCGCACCCGACCCGGGGTGCGCCGCTCACCGACTTCCGCGCCAACGAGCTGGAGATCGCCGGCATCTTCACCGATCTCGAGCAGACGGTGGAGGCACCGACGGCGTCCGAACCGACCCTGCGCGGGTCGGTGCTGGCCGAGCGAACGGGCCAGCGTGCCCCGGTGATGCCCGACGTCGTCGAATTCCCGCCACTACCGGTGAAGAAGTGAGGGCCGACCGGTGACCCAGATTCCCCAGACCGCGCCGCTGACCCCGGTGCTCACCCGCCGGTGGGCGTCCCCCCGTTCGTGGGACCTGGACACCTATCGGCAACTGGACGGTTACCAGGCGGCGCGCACCGCGCTGACCGTCGAGCCCGACCGGCTGATCGAGCTGGTGAAGAGCTCGGGCCTGCGCGGCCGGGGTGGCGCCGGCTTTCCCACCGGGCTCAAGTGGTCGTTCCTGCCCAAGGGCGGCGGTAAACCGCACTACCTGGTGATCAACGCCGACGAGGGTGAACCGGGTACCTGCAAGGACATCCCGCTGATGATGGCCGACCCGCACTCGTTGGTGGAGGGCTGCCTCATCACCTCCTACGCCATCCGGGCGCCGTTCTGCGCCATCTACATCCGTGGCGAGGCGGTGCACGCGATCCGCCGGATGGCGCACGCGGTGCGCGAGGCCAGGGCCGCCGGGTTCCTGGGCCGCGACATCCTGGGCTCCGGGTACGACCTGGAGATCGTGGTGCACGGCGGCGCCGGCGCCTACATCTGCGGCGAGGAGACCGCGCTGCTGGACTCGTTGGAGGGCCGCCGCGGTCAGCCGCGGCTCAAACCGCCGTTCCCGGCCGTCGAGGGCCTGTACGCCAGCCCGACCGTCGTCAACAACGTGGAGACCATCGCCTCGGTGCCGACCATCGTGATGGGCGGGTCCGACTGGTTCCGCTCGATGGGCACCGAGAAGTCGCCCGGGCCGAAGATCTACTCGCTGTCCGGGCACGTGACCCGGCCCGGCCAGTACGAGGCACCCATGGGCACCACCCTGCGGCAACTGCTGGCCAGCGCCGGGGGCATGCGCGACGGAATCCCGCTGAAGTTCTTCACGCCGGGCGGCTCGTCCACCCCCATCTTCACCCCCGAGCACCTGGACGTGCCGCTGTCCTTCGACGACGTGGCCGCCGCCGGGTCGATGCTGGGCACCACCGCGCTGATGTGCTTCAACCAGACCGTGTCGGTGCCGTGGGCGGTCTGGAAATGGCTGGAGTTCTACAAGCACGAGTCGTGCGGCAAGTGCACGCCCTGCCGGGAGGGCACCGGCTGGCTGGTGCAGATCCTGCGGCGGATCGTGACCGGGTCGGGTTCCCTGGAGGATCTGGACACCATGGCCGACGCGGCCGGCAACATCGCCGGCCGTTCGTTCTGCGCGCTCGGCGACGCGGCGGCCACCCCGATCCTGTCCAGCTTCAAGTACTTCCGGTCCGAGTTCGAGGACCTGGTGACCGGTCGCACGCCGCCGGTCGTCGACCATCGGCAACTCGCGGGGGCGCACTGATGACCCAGGTAGCAGTTCCACCAGAGATCACTGAAGAACCGGAGCCGGTGCCGGAGGGGCACGTCCGGCTCACCATCGACGGGATCGGCGTCATCGCCCCCAAGGGTGAGCTGGTGATCCGCACCGCCGAGCGGCTGGGCAACGCGATTCCGCGGTTCTGCGATCATCCGTTGCTCGACCCGGTCGGCGCCTGCCGGCAGTGCCTGGTCGAGGTGGAGATGGGCGGTCGCAAGATGCCCAAGCCGCAGGCGGCCTGCACCCAGACCGTGGCCGACGGGATGGTCGTCAACACCCAGCTGACCTCGGCCGTGGCGGAAAAGGCGCAGCGGTCCAACCTGGAGTTCCTGCTGCTCAACCACCCGCTGGACTGCCCCATCTGCGACAAGGGCGGCGAGTGCCCGCTGCAGAACCAGACGATGGCCAACGGGTCCGACGTGTCCCGGCTGCGCGAACCCAAGCGGGTGTTCACCAAGCCGATCGCCATCAGCAGCGAAATCCTGCTGGACCGGGAACGCTGCGTGCTCTGCCAGCGCTGCACCCGGTTCTCCGACCAGATCGCCGGGGACAGGTTCATCGACCTGCTCGAGCGCGGCTCGGCCCAGCAGATCGGCATCAATTCCGCAGAACCCTTCCAGTCGTACTTCTCCGGAAACACGATCCAGATCTGCCCGGTCGGCGCGCTGACCTCGGCGGCCTACCGGTTCCGGGCCCGGCCCTTCGACCTTGTGTCCACCAGGACCGTGTGCGAGCACTGCGCCGGCGGCTGCGCGTTGCGCACCGATCATCGGGCCGGGGCGACCCTGCGCCGGTTGGCCCGGGTCGACATGGACGTCAACGAGGAATGGAACTGCGACAAGGGCCGCTTCGCGTTCGAGTACGTCCGGCAGCCCGACCGGATCACGCGCCCGCTGGTGCGCAACCCCGAGGGGGAACTGGAACCGGCGTCCTGGACCGAGGCGATGACGGCCGCGGCGCGCGGCCTGCTCACCGCCCGGGACGGCGGCGGGGTCGGGGTACTGGCCGGGGGCCGGCTGACCGTGACCGACGCCTACGCCTACGCCAAGTTCGCCCGGGTCGCCCTGCGCACCAACGACATCGACTTCCGGGCCCGCGCCCACTCGGCGGAGGAGGCGCAGTTCCTGGCCGCCCGGGTGGCCGGCACAGCGCCGGCCCGGGGTGGGGTGACGTTCACCTCGCTGGAGTCCGCGCCGGTGGTGCTGCTGGTCGCGCTGGAGCCCGAGGAGGAGTCGGCGAGCCTGTTCCTGCGGCTGCGCAAGGCGGCCCGCAAGCGGTCGGTGCCGGTGTTCTCGGTCGCGCCCTTCGCCTCGCGGGGGCTGCAGAAGATGTTCGGCACGCTGATCGCGGCCGGCCCCGGTGACGAGCCGGGTGTGGTGGGCGGGTTGGGTGTCGTGAACGGCCTGGGCTCGGACGAACAGGGTGCGGCGGCTGGGCGGGGTGCGGCGGGCGGGCGGGGTGCGGCGGGTGGGCTTGAATCACCGGGCGTCCCGGCTGCCGCCGACCGGAACCGGCTGGGCGCTCTGCTGCGGACCCCCGGCGCGGTGGTGCTGGTGGGGGAGCGGGCGGCCCAGGTCCCCGGTCTACTCACCGCGGTCGCCGCACTGGTGGACGCGACCGGTGCTCGGCTGGCCTGGGTGCCGCGGCGGGCGGGCGAGCGGGGTGCGCTGGACGCCGGCGCCTTGGGCAACCTGTTGCCCGGTGGCCGGCCGGTGACCGACGTGGAGGCCCGAGCCGAGGTCGCCGCCGCCTGGGGCGTGCCCATCCCGGAGTCCCCCGGACGGGACACGTCCGGGATCCTGGCCGATGTGGCGGTGCCGCTGCCCGAGTCCGATGGCGCAGTCGAGGAGTCCGACGTTTCGGACGGCCCGCGCGGGCTGGCCGGGCTGCTGATCGGCGGCGTCGAGGTCGCCGACCTGCCCGACCCCGCCGCGGCGCTGGCCGCGATCGCCCGCGCCGGGTTCGTGGTCAGCCTGGAGCTGCGGGCCAGCGCGGTGACCGAGTTGGCCGACGTGGTCTTCCCGGTCGCTGCCGCGGTGGAGAAGACGGGCGCGTACCTGAACTGGGAGGGCCGGCCGCGGCCGTTCGACGCCGCCCTGCCGGACGCCGGCACGCTGGATGAGGGCCGCATCCTGGACACCCTCGGCGTGGAGATGGACGTCGACCTGTACACGCAGACCCCGGCGGCGGCGGCCGGCGAGCTGACCCGTCTGGGCGTCCGGCCCGCGGGCCGGACGCCGGCGGGTCCGGTGGTCGGCCCGGCATCGGACGACGGCCCGGGCTACCGGCTGGCGTCCTGGCGGATGAACCTGGACGGTGGACGGTCGATGGACGGGGAGCCGCACCTGGCCGGCACCGCCAAGCCCGACGTCGTCCGGATCTCGCCGACCGCCGCGGGGGCGCTCGGCGTGGCCGACAACGACCCGCTCGCGGTCCGCGGCCCGGCCGGCTCGATCATGCTCCCGGTCGCGGTCACCCCGATGGTCGACGACGTGGTCTGGCTGCCCGCGATGATCAACGGCAGGCCCACCGGCGGGCAGCTCGGGGCGACTGTCGGTGCCCGGGTTCATATTGAGCCCGGTGTCGCCGTGGGGGAAGGGATGGTCCAGTGAACGCACAGCCGTTGCCGGACGGATCGGTGCAGCCGCTGCTGGCGGACGATCCGTGGTGGCTGATGCTGATCAAGGCCCTGCTGGTGTTCATCATCCTGTTGCTGCTGACGTTGTTCGCCATCTGGTTCGAACGCCGGGTGGTCGGCCGGATGCAGCACCGCCCCGGCCCGAACTGGAACGGCCCGTTCGGCCTGCTCCAGTCCCTGGCCGACGCGCTGAAGCTGCACTTCAAGGAGGGCATCGTCCCCGCGAAGGCGGACAAGGCGGTGTACATCCTGGCGCCCGCGTTCGCCGCGATCCCGGCGTTCCTGATCTTCTCGATCATCCCGGTCGGCGGGGAAGTCAGCATGTTCGGTGAGCAGACCGCGCTGCAGCTGATCGACCCGCCGGTCGGTGTGCTGGTCGCACTCGGCCTGGCATCGGTCGGCGTCTACGGCATCGTGCTCGGCGGCTGGGCCTCCGGGTCGACCTACCCGCTCCTCGGCGGCCTGCGGTCGGCCGCGCAGATGATCTCCTACGACGTGGCCATGGGCCTGTCGTTCGTCGCCGTCTTCCTGTACGCCGGCACCCTGTCCACCGCGGCGATCGTCACCCAGCAGCAGCCCGGCTGGTACGTCTGGCTGCTGCCGGTCTCGTTCATCGTCTACTGCGTGTCGATGGTCGGCGAGACCAACCGCGCGCCGTTCGACCTGGCCGAGGCCGAGGGTGAGCTGGTCGGCGGGTTCAACACCGAGTACTCGTCGATGCGGTTCGGCCTGTTCTTCCTGGCCGAGTACATCAACCTGATCAACGTCTCGGCGATCGCGACGACCCTGTTCCTGGGCGGCTGGATGGCGCCCTGGCCGATCTCCCTGTTCCCCTGGGCGAACACCGGCTACTGGACCATGCTGTGGTTCTTCATCAAGGTGCTGGCGTTCATGTTCGTGTTCGTCTGGCTGCGCGGCACCCTGCCTCGCATCCGCTACGACCAGTTCATGGCGATCGGCTGGAAGGTGCTGATCCCGGTCTCCCTGGTGTGGATCGTGCTGGTCGGCTCGGTGCGCGTGCTGCGCAACGCCGAGGGCCTGTCCACCACCGAGGTCCTGCTGTGGGTCGGCATCCCGCTGGCGGTGATCATCATCGCGGCCATCGCCTGGCCACCGGGTCGCAAGAGCGAACTCACCGTGGAACTGCCCGAGCCCGATGTCGGTGTTGCCGGATCCGCTGACACCGTCGAGGGCACCGTGGTGCCCGAGGCGCGGGGGGCCTATCCGATCCCGCCGCTGGACCTGGCCGTGCCGGTGCCGCCGATCCGCGCCAGGCAGGCGGCCCGCCAGCCGAAACCCGAGCTCACCCCGGCCGGCGCCGGGCACGATCTGCCGGGAGGCAGCGATGTCGTTTCTTGATCCCGTCAAGGGTTTCGGGGTCACCTTCGCCACCATGTTCAAGCCGGTGGTGACGGAGGACTACCCGAAGAACCCCGATCAGCCGGCGCCCCGGTATCACGGGCGGCACCAGTTGAACCGGCACCCGGACGGCCTGGAGAAATGCGTGGGCTGTGAGCTGTGTGCCTGGGCGTGCCCGGCCGACGCGATCTTCGTCGAGGGCGGCGACAACACCGACGAGGAGCGCTACTCACCCGGCGAGCGGTACGGGAAGAACTACCAGATCAACTACCTGCGTTGCATCGGCTGCGGCCTGTGCATCGAGGCCTGCCCGACCCGGTCGCTGACCATGACCAACGAATACGAGCTGGCCGACGACGAGCGGCAGCGGCTGATCTACACCAAGGACATGCTGCTGGCGCCGCTGCTGCCGGGGATGGAGCAGCCGCCGCACCCGATGCGGCTGGGCGACGAGAACGACTACTACGCCCGCGGACCCGAGTTGGTACGGCAGGCAGCCGGCCAGCAGGGTCCGGTGGCCGAACCGCAGGGATCTGATCGGGTCGCCGCTGATCCTTCCGACAGCCCCGTCAGGACCGGGGGGTGACGGCGTGAACGAGGCTTGCCGAGTGAACCGTCAGCACAGGCGCCGACGCCCCCGGCTGGGTGGCCGAGCCTGCGAGGTCACCCGGGGGGTGACGGCGTGAGCGCCGTGCTGGCCGCCGCCACGTCGACCACCGATCCGGGCGCGGAGCTGATCGCGTTCTGGATCCTGGCGCCGCTGGCGGTGTTGGGCGCGATCGGCATGGTCTTCTCCAAGAGCGCCGTGCACTCCGCGCTGTGGCTGGTGCTGACGATGCTGTGCCTGGGCTGCCTGTACATCAACCAGAACGCCGAGTTCCTCGGCTTCGTGCAGATCATCGTCTACACCGGCGCGATCATGATGCTGTTCCTGTTCGTGCTGATGCTGACCGGCCGCGACTCGGGTGACTCGACGTTCGAGGTGCTCCGCAAGCAACGGATCGTCGCGATCGTGCTGGGCATCGGGTTCGTCGTCCTGCTCGTCACCGGCCTGCTCCGCGCGCTGAAGGCGGTGCCGTCGGTCGGGCTCGACCAGGCGATGGCCGACCGCGGCCCGCTCGGCGCCATCGCCGAACTGCTGTTCACCGACTACCTGTTCCCGTTCGAGCTGACCAGCGCCCTGCTGATCACCGCGGCCACCGGGGCCATGGTGCTCACCCACATCGAGAAGGCACCGGGCGAGCGCAGGTCGCAGCGGCAACGGGTGCACGATCGGATGCGTTCGGACCGGATGTCCCCGCTGCCCGGGCCCGGTGTGTTCGCCACGTCCTCGTCGAACGCGACCCCGGCGCTGCTGCCCGACGGCTCGATCGCGCCGGGCTCGGTGTCCGATCTGGTCGAGTTCTCCGAGAGCGAGCAGGTCGCCCGCAGGTTCCGGGCCGGCGGCACCCTGACCGAGATCGAGAGCGCCGAGCATCCCCAGCGGGTCGAGCCCGACGCGGACCGCGCCGGTGACGATCAGGGGCCGAGTCAGGGGGGTGCCCGGTGACCCCGAACCACTACCTGGTGCTGTCCGCGCTGCTGTTCGGCATCGGCGCCGTCGGCTTCCTGGTCCGCCGGAACGCGATCGTGGTGTTCATGTGCGTGGAGCTGATGCTCAACGCGGTGAACCTGTCCCTGGTCACGTTCTCCAACATCTGGGGCAACCTCGACGGGGTCGTGTTCGCGTTCTTCGTGATGGTCGTCGCCGCCGCCGAGGTCGTGGTCGGCCTGGCGATCATCATGGCCATCTTCCGCAGCCGGCGCAGCGCGTCCGTCGACGACGCGAACCTGTTGAAGTTCTAGGGGTGGGCGAGATCGATGCAGGAATTCGATAAGGAATTGGTGCAGTGACGGGTTTGCTCGGAGCGTCCGTGCTCCTCATCGCCATCCCGCTGGCGGGCGCCATCGTGCTGCTCGCCGGTGGGCGGCTGCTGGACCGGGTGGGGCACTTCATCGGCTGCGGCACCGTGCTGGCGTCCTTCGTGGTCGGCGTCCTGGTCTTCCTGCAGGTCACGGGGCAGCCGGTCGACGAGCGACTGAACACCGTGACGGTGTTCACCTGGATCCAGTCGGGCCGGCTCGACATCGACTTCGGGTTGCGGGTCGACCCGCTGTCGATCACCTTCGTGCTGCTGATCACCGGAGTCGGGTCGCTCATCCACATCTACTCGATCGGCTACATGGCGCATGACGCCGACCGGCGCAAGTTCTTCGGCTACCTGAACCTGTTCGTCGCGTCGATGCTGCTGCTCGTGCTCGGCGACTCGTTCGTCACCCTGTACGCCGGGTGGGAGGGCGTCGGCCTGGCGTCGTACCTGCTGATCGGCTTCTGGTCGGAGCGGCCGTCCGCGGCCACCGCGGCCAAGAAGGCGTTCATCATGAACCGGGTCGGCGACGTCGGCCTGGCGCTGGCCATCTTCCTGATGTTCAAGGAGATGGGCACGGTGTCTTTCCAGGGCGTGTTCGACCGGATCGACGAGGTCGCCGAGCAGTCCCCGGGCACGGTCACCGTCATCGCCCTGCTGCTGTTGCTCGGCGCCTGCGGCAAGTCCGGACAGGTGCCGCTGCAGGCGTGGTTGCCCGACGCGATGGAGGGCCCGACCCCGGTGTCGGCCCTGATCCACGCGGCTACCATGGTCACCGCCGGCGTGTACCTGATCGCCCGCTGCGCGCCGATCTACGACCTCACCGCGGACGGCGGCCTGGTGGTGGCGATCATCGGGACCGTCACGCTGCTGGTCGGCTGCATCGGCGGCTGCGCCAAGGACGACATCAAGAAGGTGCTGGCCTACTCGACGGTGTCGCAGATCGGCTACATGTTCCTGGCCGTCGGCCTCGGCGCCGGGGTGTACGCGCTGGGCATCCTGCTGCTGCTGTGCCACGGCTTCTTCAAGGCGGGTCTGTTCCTCGGCGCCGGGTCCGTGATGCACGCCATGAACGACGACGTGGACATGCGCCGCTACGGCGGTCTGGCCCGCCGGTTGCCCATCACGTTCGTCACGATGAGCTGCGCGTATCTGGCGATCATCGGGTTCCCGTTGTTCGACGGGTTCTACGCCAAGGACCCGATCATCGAGGCCGCCTTCGCGGCCGACGGCGTGCAGGGTTGGTTGCTGGGTTCGGCGGCCCTGATCGGCGCCGGGATCACCGCGTTCTACATGACCCGCCTGATGATCATGACGTTCTTCGGTGAGCCGCGGTGGAAGCAGCTCACGTCCGCGGACGGAAGCGATTACAACCCGCACGAGTCGCCGCCGGTGATGACGGTCCCGATGATCATCCTGGCCGTCGGATCGGTCGGGGCCGGCGCCTTCTTCGCGATCAACGATCGGCTGGCGAACTGGCTGGCTCCCTCCGTCGGCCCCTACGAGCACCCGGAACCGCCGTTCCCGGCCGTGCTGGTGACCATCGCGACCCTGGCCGTGGTGGCCGTCGGCGTCTTCATCGCCTACTGGTTCATCGGCCGCCGGCCGGTGCCGGTCACCGCGCCGATGCCCGTCCCCGCGATCGTCGCGCTGGCCCGGGCCGACGTCGGCGGCAACGCGATCAACGAGACCCTGTTCGCCCGGCCGGGCATCTGGCTGTCCCGCGCCTCTGTGTATGCCGACGCCAAGGGTGTCGACGGCCTGGTCAACGGCACCGCGGCGGCGCTGGGCGGCCTGTCCGGCCGGTGGCGCCGGTGGCAGAACGGCTACGTCCGCTCCTACGCCCTGTCGATGTTCGCGGGCACCCTGGTCGTGGTGCTCATGCTGCTACTGGTGAGGTCGGCATGAACTCCTGGTACCTGGTCGTCCTGATCTTTCTGCCGGTCGTCGGCGCGCTGGTGCTGGCCGCGATGGCCGGCGCGCCGGCGAAGACGGCGAAGTTCACGGCGCTGGGGTTCTCGCTGGCCGAGCTGGCGGTCGCGGTCGCGTTGTGGATGTCGTACACCTCGGCAGCGACCGTCTCCCAGCTGGACGTGCCGTTCCGGGAGACCTTCTCGGTCACCTGGATCCCGTACTTCGACATCAACTTCAGCCTGGGCGTTGACGGCATCTCCCTGACCATGATCGCGCTCATCGCGGTGCTGATGCCGATCGTGCTGGGCGCTTCGTGGGAGGAGAGGCTGCCGGCCGGCCGGACGATCGGTGGCTACTTCGCGTTGCTGCTGGTGCTTCAGGGCGCGATGGTCGCCGTCTTCGCGTCCACCAATGTGTTCGTGTTCTACGTCGCGTTCGAGGTCATGCTGATCCCGATGTACTTCCTGATCGGTGCGTTCGGCGGGGTCCGCCGGGCCTACGCGGCGACCAAGTTCTTCCTGTACTCACTGCTCGGCGGCCTGCTCATGCTGGCCTCGGTGATCGGCCTGTACGTGGCATCCGGCCAGGTGCTGGGCGCCGGCACGTTCGACTGGGTGACGCTGCAGTCGATCGCCTCGCAGATCCCCGAGTCCACCCAGATGTGGATCTTCGCCGGGTTCGCCATCGCGTTCGCGATCAAGGCGCCGCTGGTACCGCTGCACACCTGGCTGCCCGACGCCGGTACGGAGGCGCCGGTCGGCGCCGGCACGCTGCTGGTGGGCGTGCTGGACAAGGTCGGCACGTTCGGCTTCCTGCGGATCTGCCTGCCGCTGCTGCCGGCGGCCAGCAGCAAGCTGGCCTGGCTGATCATCCTGCTCGCCGTGATCGGCATCCTGTACGGCGCGATCGTCGCGGCCGGGCAGTCGGACCTCAAGCGGTTCGTCACCTTCACCTCGATCGCGCACTTCGGCTTCATCGCCCTGGGGGTGTTCGCCTTCACCACCCAGTCGATCGCCGGCGCGGCGCTGTACATGGTCAACCACGGCATCGCCACCGGCCTGCTGTTCCTGGTGGTCGGGATGCTCACGGTGCGCGGCGGCAGCAAGCTGGTCGGCGACTACGGCGGTGTGTGGAAGGTGGCACCGATCCTCGGCGGGATGTTCCTGATCGCCGCGCTGGCCACCATCGCCATGCCCGGCACCAACTCGTTCATCTCCGAGTTCCTGGTGTTGATCGGCACCTTCAGCCGGCACCCGGCCTGGGCAGTGCTGGCCACCATCGGCATCGTGCTGGCCGCGGTCTACATGCTGTGGATCTTCCAGCGGACCATGACCGGGCCGGTCCGCGGCGCCGCCGTCGTAGGCGGACGCGGACCCGACGACCTGCCGGAGGCCCTGCCCGAGGATGCCGGTGACGCCGGCGGACCGGAGCCTGCGGTCGAGCCGGTGCCGGTCGGCGCGTCCGCGGTCGGCGGCCTGCCCGTCCCGTCCGGCGGAGGAGCGCACGCCGCGCCCACCCGGTACGGCGCCCGGGCCAGGGTCAAGGCGCTGTTCGGTGACCTGACCCCACGCGAGATCACCGTGCTGACGCCGCTGGTGCTGCTGATCATCCTGCTCGGCGTGTACCCGCAGCCGGTTCTCGACGTGATCAACCCGACCGCCGAACGGACCATGGTCGACGCCGGCTACACCGACCCGGTGCCGGCGATCGACGCGCCGCTGGGAGGCGGTCAGTGATGAGCCTGCTCACCCTCGCCGGCGCGCCGTCCACGGTGTTCATGGCGGCCGGCGCGCCGTCCACGGTGCTCATGGCGGCCGGCGCCCCGTCCGACGCGATCACCGCCCCGCCGATCGACTTCAACCTCACCGCGCCGGTGCTGATCGCCCTGGCCGGGGCGATCCTGGGCGTGCTGTTCGAGGCCTTCCTGCCGCGCCGGGCGCGCTACCCGGTCCAGGTCGTGCTGGCGCTGATCACCGTGGGCGCCGCCCTGGCCTGGACGCTGGTCGAAGCGAACCGGGGTGACGTCGGGGTGACGTTCGGCGGCGCCATCGCTGTGGACACCGCGACCTACGTCATGTGGGGCGTGCTGCTGGTGCTGGCGCTGCCGTCGGTGCTGCTGATGGCGGACCGGGTGTCCGAGCCGGGCGGCGCGTTCGTCGCGCAGGCAGCGGCCGGGATCGGCTCGAAACGCGACCGGTTGGCGGCCCGGGTCGCCGCACCGATGCAGACCGAGGCGTTCCCGCTCGCGCTGTTCGCGGTGTCGGGGATGATGATCTTCCCGGCGGCCAACGACATGGTCACGCTGTTCGTCGCCCTGGAAGTGCTGTCTCTCCCGCTGTACCTGATGTGCGGGTTGGCCAGGCGGCGCAGGCTCATCTCGCAGGAAGCCGCCGTGAAGTACTTCCTGCTCGGCGCCTTTACCTCGGCGATCTTCGCCTACGGCCTGGCCATGCTCTACGGCTACAGCGGCTCGACCCAGCTCGCCACGGTGGCCGCGCAGGCGCGGGCCGGCGACAGCAGTGACGTGCTGCTGCTCGGCGGGCTGGCACTGGTGGTCGTCGGCCTGCTGTTCAAGGCGTCCGTCGGCCCGTTCCATCTGTGGACTCCCGACGTCTACCAGGGCGCGCCGACGCCGGTGACTGCGTTCATGGCCGCGTGCACCAAGGTGGCCGCGTTCGCCGCGATGCTGCGGGTGTGTCTGGTGGCGCTGGAGCCGATGACCTGGACCTGGCAGCCGGTGCTGGCGATCATCGCCGGGGCGTCCATGGTGATCGGCTCGGTGATCGGCATCACCCAGACCGACATGAAGCGGATGCTGGCCTACTCGTCGGTGGCGCACGCCGGGTTCATCCTGCTGGGCGTCATCTCGATGTCCGAGACCGGCGCGTCGGCCACGATGTTCTACCTGCTCACCTACGGCATGGCGACCATCGGCGCGTTCGCGATTCTCACCGTGGTCCGTAAGGGCGACGGGGAGGCCTCGCACGTCGGCGACTGGGCCGGCATGGCCAAGCGGTCGCCCGTGCTGGCAGCGTCGATGAGCCTGTTCCTGCTGTCCTTCGCCGGCATCCCGCTCACCGCGGGGTTCATCGGCAAGCTGAGCGTGTTCACCGCCGCGATGGAGGCCGGCCTGGGTATCTGGGTGGTGCTGGCGATGATCGCCACCGCGATCACGGCCTTCTTCTACCTGCGGATCGTCGTGGTCATGTACTTCGCCGACCCGGTGACCGTTTCGCCGGCGCAGACCCCGGTCGCCGTCGCCGCGGGCGGCGGGCGGCCCGCGCCGGAGGGTCGGCGATTCCTGGCCGTCGGGACCGCATCGGCGGACGCGCCGTACGTAGTGCTGCCCGGCATCCTCACCACGGTCGTCATCGCCGTCGCGGTGATCGTCACGTTGGGGCTCGGTCTGTTCCCGGGACCGGTGCTGGACCTGCTGACCATCCCGCTTCCGCTGCTGTCATGAGAGCGAGGCTTGCCGAGCGATCCATCGACACCTTCGTGCCGGCGTTCGGTCCGGCGCGGCCGAACTTGCGAGGTGGCCCGGAAGCGCGGCGGTATGCGAGCGAGGCTTGCCGAGCGATCCATCGACACCTTCCTGCCGGCGTTCGGTCCGGGGCGGCCGAGCTTGCGAGGTGGCCCGAAGGGCGGTGGCATGAGCAGTTCGCCGCCTGACATAGGCTCGTGGGTGTGAACGCCCCGACCATGCTCGCCGGCATCCAGCTGTCCGACCCCGAGTTGTCGGCGCGCGTGTCGGCCGGCCTGGAGCGCGTCGAGGTCCTGCTCGAACGCGAGCTGATCAGCGAATTCGGTTTCGTCACCGAGGCCGCCTCGCACCTGATGCACGCCGGCGGCAAGCGGTTCCGGCCACTGTTCACCCTGGTCGCCGCGGGGATCGGGCCCCGGCCGGACGCCGACGAGGTGGTCACCGCGGCTGCGGTGGTCGAGTTGATCCACCTGGCGACGCTCTATCACGACGACGTGATGGACGAGGCGGAGATCCGCCGCGGCGCCAAGTCCGCCAACGCCCGCTGGGACAACTCGATCGCCATCCTCACCGGCGATTTCCTGTTCGCACATGCGTCTCGGCTGGTGGCCGGCTTGGGTTCGGACGCGGTCCGGATCATCGCGGAGACGTTTGCCGAGCTGGTCACCGGGCAGACCCGGGAGACGGTCGGGCCTAGCCCAGGCGAGGACGCGATCGACCACCACCTGCGGGTGCTGGACGAGAAGACCGCGTCGCTGATCGACACCTGCGCCCGGTACGCGGGCATCTTCTCCGGCGCCCCGGGCGACCATGTGCTGGCGCTGCGCCGGTACGGCCGGGCGGTCGGTGTGGCCTTCCAGATCTCCGACGACATCATCGACATCTGCTCCACCGACTCCGGCAAGACTCCGGGGACCGACCTGCGCGAGGGTGTGCCCACCTTGGCCGTTCTGCACACCCTGGCCGATCCGGGCGCCGACCCGCGTCTGCGGGAGCTGGTCGCCGGGCCGATCCGCTCGGAATCCGATGTGACGGAGGCAGTGGCGCTGCTGGCGTCCTCGCCCGGCATGGCAACTGCCCGGCAGACCCTCGCCGGATACGCCGACGCGGCCGCCGCCGAACTCACCCGGTTGCCGGATTCGTCGGCCAAGGACGCCCTGGCCTCCCTGGTCCGGTACGTGATGGACCGCACCCGTTGAATCGGTGGGGCGAGGGCCCGCAGTCAATCGCCAAGGGGTGACCCGGCGGGTCCTCCTGATCCGGCAGCAACGCCACCAGGCGCCTGGCGTCGGTTCGGATCGAGTGAACGCCGTGGGCGGCGAATCAAGCCGGACGACGTTGAGGTCGGGAAGCGTCGCCGAGCGACCTGGCGATTGCGACTGCGTCCAACCGGTGCCAGATCCCGTCGAGGGACAGGCCGACCTGCTCGGCGAGCAATGCGACGGTGGTGAAGGAGGGGGTGGGGATCCGGCCGGTCTCGATCTTGCGCAACGTCTCCGGTGAGATCCCGGCGCCACCGGCCACGTCCTGCAGCGTGCGGTCGCCGCGCGCCGCGCGGAGCATGGCACCGAGTTCCCGCCCGCGCCGGACCTCGTCGGGCGTGAGAGGAACCCGGACCATGAACCGTATAGTAATACCGGGATTCTTATACCGCTTGTTCACATAGGAGTGTCGCAGTGATCCAGGTGCTCAGCCCGACCCAGGTGGAGGCGGCCCGGCCGGCCGGGAGGTTCGTCGGACGGACTCTGGCGACGCTGCGGGAGCGGGTGCGGCCGGGCACCAACCTGCTCGACATCGACGCTTGGGCGCGGGAACTGATCGCTCGGGAGGGGGCCGACTCCTGCTACGTGGACTACGCGCCGTCGTTCGGTCGCGGTCCGTTCGGAAAGGTGATCTGCACATCGGTGAACGACGCCGTCCTGCATGGCCTGCCACGAGACTATTCGCTTCGCGACGGCGACCTGCTGACCCTGGACTTCGCAGTCGGCGTGGACGGCTGGGTGGCCGACGCAGCAGTCAGCTTCGTGGTGGGGGAGCGCATCGACCCGGTCGATCAGGAGCTGATCGACCTCACTCGCCGCGCGCTTGCGGCCGGTATCGTCCAGGCGCGCCCGGGCCGGCGGGTCGGTGACATCTCGCACGCGATCGGCGCAGTGCTGACGCGGGCCGGTCATCGGGTGAACACCGAGTTCGGCGGTCATGGCGTCGGCAGCACCATGCATCAGGATCCGCATGTGCCGAACAACGGCCGGCCCGGACGCGGGCTCAAGCTCAAGCCGGGCATGCTGCTGGCGATCGAGCCGTGGATCATGGCCGACACCGACCGGCTCGTGATGGACCCCGACGGGTGGACGCTGCGCAGCGCCACCGGCTGCCGCACCGCGCATACCGAGCACACGGTCGCGATCACCAGGGACGGCCCGGTGATTCTCACCGAGCCGTGACGTTTCCGCGGAATCGCCGCTTGACCATCCGGTCGATTGGCGACCGTAGGCCGCGCCAGCCGCTGGAAATCTCCCCGATGCGGAGGCACCGCACGGTCATGTGGTGGTGTGGGCTGCGCCGCGGATAGCGTGGTACGGGTGACCGACGACGACGTACTGCTGACCCGTGCGCTCGATCAACTGGCCGATCTGCTCGAGGACATACCACGCGGAGCGCTCGGCGATCGGACCCCGTGCGCGGCGTGGACGGTTCAGGACCTGGTCGACCACATCGTCACGGCACCGGCGAAGTTTGCCCGGATGGTGCGGGGGGACTCGGTCGACTGGTCGGCGCCGACGCCCGCGGCCGGCCCCGATCCCGCCGGCGCGTTCCGTTCGCACGCGGCGGACCTGCTGCGCGCCTGGCGCGAGATCGCCGACCCGGCACCGGCACCCGGCGTCGATTGGCAGTGCGCCGAACTCGCGGTGCACACCTGGGATCTGGCCTCGGCGCGGCACCGCCCCACTCGCGATCTGGACCCGGAGGTCGCCGAGCGTGGCCTGGCGTTCATGCGGGCCAACCTCACCGAGGAAAACCGCAGCTCGGCGTTCGGGCCGGAGCAGCCGGCGCCGGCGGGCGCGGACGTGTATCAGCGCATCGCGGCGTTTGCCGGCCGATCGGTCTGACCGGGCCCGCTCAGCGGGCCGCCCGGGCAGCCTCCCGAGCCCGCAGCCGATCCCGTTGCTCCACGAAGCGGCTGGCCTGCTGGTCGAGCTTGCCCATGAACTCGACGAGTTCGATGCGGGCCTGCTCCCCGGCCGGGCCGAAGTCGTCGCGCTCGAGGACCTTCCAGTACTTGAGCACCGGCATGATCACCGCGTCGTGGTGCAGCCGCAGGTCGTAGATGCCGGCCTTGGCCATGGTCACCGAGTTGCGCTGGAAGTCCGTCATCCCGGCCCCCGGCATGGTGAAGCCGACCACCTCGTCCCGGATCGCGCACATGGTCTCGTCCGGCGCCCGGTCCAGCGCGGCCTGCACCAGGTTCCGGTAGAAGATCATGTGCAGGTTCTCGTCCTGGGCGATCCGGCCGAGCAGCTGTTCGGCGATCGGACACCCCGTCGACGCGCCGGTGTTGCGGTGCGACACCCGGGTCGCCAGTTCCTGGAACGAGACGTAGGCGACGGCCTGCAGCATGGTCTTCTCGCCGGAGTCGTACCCGGCCGTCATGTGCTCCATCCGCAGCGCCTCGAGCTTGACCGGATCGACCCCGCGAGTGACCACCAGGTAGTCGCGCAGCGCGATGCCGTGCCGGCCCTCCTCCGCGGTCCACCGGCCGACCCAGTTGCCCCACGCCCCCTCGCGACCGAACCGGGTCGCGATCTCGCGGTGGTAGGAGGGCAGGTTGTCCTCCGTCAGCAGGTTGACCACCATCGCGGTCTTGGCCACCGGGTCGAGCGGTGAGTCCTCGGGTACCCAGTCCTCGCCGCCGAGGAACGCGAAGTCGCGGCCCCGGCTCCACGGGATGTAGTCGTGCGGCATCCAGTCCTTGGCGATGGCCAGGTGCCGGTTCAGGTTCTCCTCGACCACGCTCTCCAGCTCGTACAGCAGGCGGGTCTGCACCCCCTCCCGCCCGTCGGGGATGCGGCCGCCGTTGCTGCTCATGATGCCGCCTTTCCGGGTCGCCTCGCAGGCTCGGCGGCCCGGACGCGGCGCCGGCAACTGTGTTCATGATTCGCTCGGCAAGCCTCGCTCACAACGTGCTCCAGCCTTGAGGGTGGACTCAGAAGTGCAGTCGCCAGCCTAGAGCAGGAGCACCCGACGCGGCATGGGACGAACGTCCCGCCGACTCAACCGCCCAACGTCAGTCGCTCGCAGCGGAAGAACGGAATGCCGGAGCGGACCGCGGATCTGGCCGGCGCCGTGAAGGGCGCGGAGGCCGCCAGGTCGTCGAACGGGGCGAACGGGAAGTCGTAGACCACGACCCGACCGCCGGGCCGGAGCACCCGGACGAGTTCCGGGCCGGCGACCTCCACCCGGTCCCAGTGGTGCAGGCTGAACGACGTCGTGATCAGGTCGAACGCGTCGTCGGGGAACGGCAGGTCGGTCACGTCCCCGACCACGGCCGTCGCCCGGTCACCCAACCCGGCCAGGTTCCGGCCCGCCGCGGCGATCATGTCGGCGGACAGGTCGAGCCCGGTCAGTCGAAGGTCCGATCGACGCCGACCGAGTTCGCGCGGCAGGATGCCGGGCCCGGTCCCGACGTCGAGCACCTCGGCGGCGGCCGGCGCGAACGGGTCGAGGTCGGCGGCCAGCCGCCGGTACACGCGCGGGAGCACCCAGCGTGCGAGACGGTCGTAGTTCCGGCTCGACCGCCCGGAGAAGTCCCCTGGCATGTTGCGGCGATCCGGATGCGTGTGCGGACGAGAGTGCATGCCGATCCTCCCAAAGTTGTAGTCTGCAACTCAGGGTAACAGCTAAGTTGTATCGCACAACCATGGAGCCGGATTGGACGCTGACGCGCAGGAGGCAACCCGCCTGCACCACCTGCTGATGGACCTAGTGCGCAGCTCGGAGCTGCTGCAGCCGGAGCGTGCCGACAACCGTCACGCCATCTCGCTGTCCCAGGCGTTCGCGCTGCACGAACTGGACGTCGAACCGCCGCTGTCCCAGGGGGAGCTGGCGCGGCGGCTGAATCTCGAAAAGAGCAGCGTCAGCCGGCTCGCCGCCGAGCTGGAGCGGGCCGGCCTGCTCACCCGGGAGCGCGACCCGGACAACAAACGCTGGTACCGGCTGCGACTGACCGAGGCGGGCCGCACCGTGCACCGGGAGATGGGGGATGCCTTCCACCGGCGCTACGAGCGTTGGGTGGCCGCGATGTCGCCGCAGGAGCGGTCGGCCCTGCTGACCGGCCTGCCGGCGCTGGTCCGGGTGATGCGCGAGGCCCGCTGACCGAAGGTGCGCGAATCGAGGGCGGAGTTCCGGTTCTTCCCGACGGTTCGGAAGGACCGACACTCACCCTCGATCGGAGTCGGCTGGGTCAGCGACCGGCGCTCACCAGTTCGCGCGGCGGGGTCGCCTCCCCATGCGGGTTCGGGCGCGCCAGCCCGGCACCCTCCACATCCAGCGTCGGCAACCAGGCCAGCCACTTCGGCAGCCACCAGGCGCGCTCGCCCAGCAGGGCCAAGGCGGCCGGCACCAGGATCACCCGGACCACGAACGCGTCCACGGCGATGCCCACCGCCAGTGCGAACGCGATCGACTTGATCGGCCCGTCGCCGGCCGGCACGAACCCGGCGAAGACGAAGAACATGATCGCCGCGGCGGCTACGACGACCGGGGCGGCCTGCCGGAAGCCGGTGCGGACGGCGTCCAGCGGAGTCGCGCCGTGCGCCTGCGCCTCGTGCATCCGGGACACCAGGAATACCTGGTAGTCCATGGCCAGGCCGAACAGGATGCCGATGACGATGATCGGGGTCAGGCTGATCAGCGGGCCGGTCCCGTCCAGGTTGACCAGGTCGGCCAGCCAGCCCCACTGGAACACCGCGACGGTGGCGCCGAGCGCGGCACCGACGCTGAGCAGGAAGCCGAGCACACCGACCAGGGGGACCAGGATCGACCGGAACACCAGCACCAACAGGATCAGGGCCAGTCCGACGACGATCGCCAGGTAGATCGGCAGCGCGTCGTTGAGTGCGGTCGCCACGTCGACGCTCACCGCGGTGGCCCCGGTGACGTAGGTGTCCACTCCTGAGGTGACGGTGGGCAGCACCTCCCGCAGGTCGTGCACGAGCTGCTCGGTGGCCTCGGTGGCCGGCCCGGAATGTGGGATGACGGTGAGCAGGGCGGCGCTGCCGTCGGCGTTCGGGATGGGCTGGGTGACCATCGCGACGTCGGTCAGGCCGGACATCGACCCGGCCGCGGCCGCCGCCTGGGCGGTCGCGTCGGGACCCTCGAACAGGATGGTCAGCAGGCCGTTGAAGCCGGGGTCGAAGCCGTCGGCCAGCAACTGCTCGGCCCGGGCCTGGGTGGTGCCTTCGGCGGGGGTCTGCACCAGCGTGGTCTGCATGGAGAAGAACGGGATCGCGATGATGCCGAGGGTGACCACGGTGAGCAGCACCGCGACGATGCGGTGCTTGACGACGGTGCCGATCCAGCGCTGCAGTAAGCCCTCCGACGAGGCGGCGTGCCGGCCGCCGGCCGGCGGTCCCGACGGCGATGCCGATTGCGGACGGCAGGTCGGCGCCGCTCTGCAGCTCGTGCCGGAACCTGGTGATGATGAACAGCGCGTAGTCGATGCCGACGGCCAGGCCCAGCATGGTGGCCAGCACCGACGTGGTCGACTGCAGGTCGGCGAAGCCGCTGGTGATGGTGATGCCGAGGGCACCGACGCCCACACCGGCCCCGGCAGTCAGCAGGTTCATCCCGGCCACCACCAGCGAGCCGTAGGTGAGCGCCAGGATGAGCAGGGCCATGATCACGCCGATCGCCTCGCCGGCACCGGCGGGCACCGCCCCCTTGTCGGTGACCGCGGTGCCGGTCACCTCCACGGTCAGCCCCGTCGACCGGGCCTGCGCGACCGCGGACAGCAACGCGTCCTGCTCGTCGGCGGTCACCTCGCCCTGGGCGACGCCGTAGGTGACCGTGCTGTCACCGGTGCTCTGGTCGGCGTTCACGCCGGGGGCCTGCGGGTTCAGCGGGTCGGTGGCGTCGACCACGCCCGGGCAGGGTGCCGAGCTCGTCGACCAGGGCGGTGACCGCACCCGCGTTCTCCCCAGTGGTCAGGGTCTGCCCCGCGGGGGCCGGGATGACCACCCGGGCGGTGGCGTTGCCGTTACCGGCGCCGAACTCGTCCGAGATCTTGTCCAGCGCGATGGTGGATTCCTGGCCGGGGATGGCGAACGTGCTCGACGTCTTGCCCCCCAGTGTGAGGGCGCCGACGACGCCCAGGACCAGGATCAACAGCCAGGTGAGGACGACGACCCCGCGTCGCCGGTGGGCGAACGTGCCTCTCGTCGGCCGAGCTTGCGAGGCCGCCATCGAGCACAGGAGGACCGGGCGCAGACAATCCCGCGACGGAGGAGCCGGATTGTTCAGCGCGGTCCGAGTCGGTGGAGCAGGCGGGCCATGGTGGGCTTCCTTCTCGGGTTTTGGTGGTGTCGGAGACGATCAGGCGCGCGGATGGCCGAGCGCGTCGAAGCAGGTCTGCAGGATGTGCGGTCGCCAGGCCGAGCTCTGGTCCTTGTGGTGAGCGGCGATGGTCAGCACGGCCAGCGCCGACAACGCGCCGATCACACGGACCAGCCGCTCGGCGTCGGCGGAACAGGGGTCGACGCCGAAGACGCCCAGCACCGCGGCCCCGGGCGGATCGCTCGGATTCTTCGGATCGCTCGGATCGGCGGTGGTGCTCGGCGCGATGGCCGGCGCGAGCAGGAACGAGACGAGGCCGGGATGAGCGGCCGCGACGTCGATCACCGCCTCCAATGCCCGCCGGTCGCGGGCCGGACCGACCGGGATGTCGCTGACCTGCGCGACCAGTCGTTCGCCGAGCGAGCCGGCCAGCGCCAGGACGGCGTCATGGATCGCCTCTTTGGTCGGGAAGTGGTGCAGCAGCCCAGCTTTGGACAGCCCGACGGCGGTGGCGATGTCCTGGACCGAGGTCTTGGCGAACCCTTGGCGGGCGAACAGCTCGGCGGCCTCGTCGAGGATGCCGTCATCGATCTGCTGGCGGAACGCGTGGCGGGGCGGGCGCCTTCGCGCCGGGTTTGGGCGGGCCGCGCCATCTCCTGTTGACTGAACTAAGACTCGGCTGCGGCGTGGCGTTGACCGGCGGCCGGGCGGTGCCGATTTAGGTTCCGGGCATGGTCGACGGGCTCGGTGGTGAGCGTGATCTCGCGTCGCTGGTT